>FZPS01000229.1_pt254 | contig 44668 bp, 40 predicted proteins | sample 1817821 | NCBI WGS metagenome assembly FZPS01 (sample SAMEA104158645, study PRJEB21678) | metagenome | place: Germany | collected 2015-04-21 | reverse complement strand
TTATGTAGCTCCCACATGTGGTTTGTGGGCGTTCAGACACGTGGGTTTACGCGAACTCCCACAGGTAGGTTTACGCGAACTCCCACAGGTAGGTTTACGCACGCTCCCACGAATGGGTTGGGCTGGGGGCTTCCTTGCGCCTCTCAGACGGTACAACCATGACGGGGCACGTTGAGTGTGACAAAACGGTCTGCGATGTAGAGCCCAGTAGTAGCCCCTTGAAGCCGCCCCGACCGCGCGTGCCGACTACGACCAGGTCAACGGCTGTTGAGAACTCCGTAAGAAGCTGTGCCGGCGCGCCATCAATGACGTGCTGCTTGAGCTTCACATCGCGGTCGCCAACGACCTCCGCAGTGGCGTCAGCCAGCTCGCCCTCCATCTCTTTGTATAGGGCGTCGCGATCAATGGTCGCGGGGAGCCACGCGAGCATTCCCGCCCCTGTCGCCATGGGGACAGCTGCGACAGCGTCAAGCTTCGCGTCCCACAAGATGGCTTCCTGCACTGCTTTCTCGAAAGCGACGTGCGCAACCTCGGAGCCATCAACACCCACGACAATGCGTTCAATCGGCCAAAACGGTGATCCCGAAGTGTGCTTTGGAACCACAACCACCGGACACTTAGAGTGCGCGGGCAGGGCTGAAGACACTGTTCCTAGCAGACGGTCAGCGAAGCCTCCCCCACCTCGGGAACCAACGACAATCATGTCGACTTCACTGGACATCTGAACTAGCACCCCAGCGGCGTCACCAGGTTCGGTGGATCCAGTTACCTCTTCGACACCCTGATTTCGTAGCCGCTCTACAGCGCCGTCAACGGCTCGCTGAGCGCCCTGCTGGAGCGCCTCATCGTCAAGCGCAGCATAACCACTGTCAAGCGCAGCAGCACTGTAAGACGCCAGCGCGTACGTACAGACGACGTGCACAAGAGAGTTGTCTAGCTTGGCTCGCGCAGCCGCCCAATCAACGGCTGTGTTGGCCTCTGCAGACCCATCTACGCCAACGAGGATTACTTTCTGCCCGGCCATCTCTGCCTCCTTAACTATCTCCCTCTATTTTGCACATAGTGCGCATCACAGGGGAGCAATACAGGCTCCGGTATATACATTCAAGGGTACCCGCACACAGCGAAGGTCCCGACCCAAACCGGGTCGGGACCTTCGCGAAGTTTATTTAGCGATCAGAATATCCGCTGATAGCGATCAACGGGTTTGTTCGATCAGCGCTTAGAGGCGCACGTAGCTGGGAGCACCGTAGACAGCAGCGTACTCAACGGTACGGCCAGGCTGCGGCGAGTGAATCATCATGCCATCGCCAGCGTAGATGCCAACGTGACCACCGTAGTACACGATGTCGCCAGGCTGTGCTGCGGAAGCCGGGATTGAAGTTCCAGCTGCGCCGATGCCGTAGGAGGAGTGCGGAAGGCTGTATCCAAGCTGGCCGTAAACGTACTGGACCAGGCCGGAGCAGTCGAAGCCGTTCGGGGATGCGCCACCCCACACGTAAGGAACGCCAACGTACTGCATTGCAATGCCAACAGCTCCACCAGATGCGGCTGCAGGAACAGCAGCGACCTGCTGTACAGCAACGTCGGTTAGAGACTCGCGCTCATAGTCACGGTCAGCGGCAACGTCGCGATCTTCGAGGACCTCTTCTTCGACCTCTTCCTCAACGATCTCGATCTTGACGTCAACGTTGTCGGAAGCTGCCCACTCAACGTCAGACGGAGCTACAACTGCCGGGTTCGCCTGTGCGATTGGACGGCTCTGTTCAACTGAAGGCAGGGCTCGTGGAGATAGATCAATCGCGGACTCGGGCGCGGCGGAGGCAACACCACTTCCAAGAACGGTTAGCGCAAGGCCGGTGACTGAGACCGTCGCAACACCTCGGACCGGACTTAGCGAATCTGTAAGTTCAGTCAGCGGAGTTACGGGTCGGCAAGCACGACGGTGACGCGCCTGAACCTTATTCTTAGCCAAGGTTTTCTCCTTTTAGATGAGGCTACGAGGGGAGCTCTTCGGCTCGAACAGGTTCAACTGTAACCAACAAAGACACGAAATGTCACGTATTGATAACGGAGTTGTGGGCAGTTCCACTATTTATTTATCCGAGTAAATGAACAGGTGGCCTTCCATCCATTCCGGAATCGTTGCAACTACGCCACTTTCGCCCTGCCCTTCGGGGCGGCTGATTTCAGTACCCGAATTTGTGAACGTGAGGCAAATCTCAAGGTCGGGTCTCAAATCCATCTCAGCAAACGCTCTCATCGCCAGCGGATCCGCCTGTACCGGCTCACCGATTCGCGCAAGTGTTACCTGGCAACGCTCCGCCTGGTCATCCTGCTTTCGCAGTTGTGCCACGGAAATAAGGTCCTTCTTGGGGTCGCCTTCCCCCGGCACAGCGTTACCGTACGGGTCGGTTTTTGAACACTCCAGCATTGACAAAAGACGATCCTCAACCTGGTCGGACATGACGTGTTCCCAGCGGCACGCTTCATCGTGAACGAGTTCCCAGTCCAAACCAATGACATCCAGGAGCAGACGCTCAGCAAGTCTGTGCTTGCGCATAACTTCGGTTGCCAAAGCAGCGCCCTCATCAGTCAAATTCAATTTGCGGTCAGTTCCGACAATGACCAGGCCGTCACGTTCCATGCGGGCAATGGTTTGCGACACTGTAGGGCCCGAGTGGCCGATGCGTTCCACGATGCGCGCACGCATTGGAACGATGCCGTCCTCATTGAGTTCATAGATTGTCTTGAGGTACATCTCGGTCGTATCGATCAATTCACCCACGATTGCTCCCGTCAAAATCAAGGTTCTTAGTACAAGATGCCACAAGTCACGGACATCTGCACCGGCTATTTGAATAACACGCTTCCCGCAAGAAATATTTCATTCCAAGCTTCGACAAGATCATCGAAACGGACAATAATCGCGTAGATTTGGGCTTATGACCAGCAAAATTCAGATTCCGCACGAACTTCTACCCGCAGATGGACGTTTTGGATCGGGGCCGTCTCTGGTTCGCGATGACCAAATTCAGCGTCTAGTTGATGGGAATACGCCAAGGACTCATAACCTAATTATGGGTACCAGCCACCGCCAAGCTCCGGTGAAGGACACGGTGGCCGAAATTCGGGACATGCTTGCCCGCCTGTTTTCCATTCCGGAAGGTTACGAGGTCGTTCTCGGAAACGGTGGATCAACCGCTTTCTGGGCAGTCGCGGTCACCTCTCTAATTGAGACTCGTTCCGCTCACGCAACCTTTGGCGAGTTTGGAAACAAGTTTTACGACGAAGCCGCCCGCGCCCCGTTCGTCTCCGCACCGAAACGATTCGACGCCGACCCGGGCAAACTTGCGAAAGTTGAAATTACCGAGGGCGCAGATGTGTACGCCTGGCCGCATCACGAAACCTCTACGGGCGTGGTGTCGGACGTGGAACGCGTAACCGACAGCGGCCTGATGGTCGTGGATGCAACTTCTATCGCGGGTGGTATTGAGGTCGACATTTCGCAAACGGATGCCTACTACTTTGCCCCGCAGAAATGTTTCGGATCTGATGGTGGCATTTGGTTTGCCATCCTGTCACCGGCCGCGCAGGAGCGTGCCGAAAAGTTGCACAAGGACTCCAGCCGGTGGATGCCGCAGATTCTGGACCTGTCGATCGCTATTAGTAACTCGGTGAAGAACCAGACGCTGAACACTCCTGCGCTGGCGACTCTGCTGATGATGCACGCGCAGTTGGAGTGGATGCTCGCGATTGGAGGGTTGGAAGCCACCGCTAAGCGTTCACGCACCTCAACCTCCATGGTTTATGAGTGGGCGGAAAAGAACGAATACGCGACTCCGTTTGTACGCGACCCGCAGCTGCGCTCCCCCGTTGTAGCCACGATCGACTTTGAGGGAATCGATGCAGCTGAGATTGCCTCGACGCTGCGCCACAACGGAATCGTCGACGTGGAGCCGTACCGCAAGCTGGGTCGAAACCAGTTGCGCATCGGCGCGTTCCCGTCAGTTGAACCCGACGATGTTGCCGCACTACTCAAGTCGATCGACTACGTGATCGAACAGATGCAGAAGTAGCAGACAGGTGCCTGACGCCTGGATCAACCAGACAGCAAGAATGGCCAGCTCGATTGAGCTGGCCATTCTTTTTCTCAAGTTATCTTCTATCTAACGTCTTCTATCTAACAGGCTTGCCTGTCTAACTATCGGCACAGGTGGTGCTAAGGGCCGGATTGTCGCGCCGGCAAACGGCAAAACTGCGTGGTTCACGAAACCAATCCGTAGCCTGCGCGGTGAAACCGCAACTACACGCACTTCGCGAACCTAGTCGGTCTGCTGTTCGCGCGCTGCTTCCATGTCTCGAGCGCGTTCGCGCGGGCCGTAAGTTCGGATCGGTCGACGCGATAGGCGCGCTTCAATCCGAACGTCCCACGTTTTGATTGCCCAGATTGCAGCTACAACCGAAACTACGATTGCCACGATCCCACCAGCGGCCAGCGACCAGCGGCCACCAAACGTGTCCGCGATCCAGCCGATGATTGGCGCTCCGATGGGGTTCGATCCCAAGTAGACCATCATGTACAGGGCCATAACTCGTCCGCGCATGTCCGGATCCGTCGATACCTGGATTGCCGCGTTCGCAGCGGTAACCATTGTGAGCATCGCCAGCCCAGTCGGAATCGCTAGTACCGCGAAGGCCTCATAGGTCGGCGCCAACCCCAAAGCAATGTCGAAGATTCCAAACAGGAACGCAGACACCACTACCAGACGCACGCGCGGGAATTTCCTGCGTGCCGCAAGTAGTGCACCCGCAAGCGCTCCGATCGCCATAAAGGATCCCAGGATTCCGTATTCGCCCGGTCCCTTGCCATAAACTTCCGTAGCCATGACTGCAGAAGTCATCTGGAAGTTCATGCCAAACGCAGACACCGAACCGGCAACAATCATGATGACGATGATGTCGGTGCGATTCTTCACGTAGCGCAAGCCTTCGCGGATCTGTCCCTTCTCACGCTTCACGCGCTTCGCAGGGGTCAGCAGGCTCGCGTTCATTAGCGCAACCGCAATCACTGGAGCCAGGAACAGTAGGACGTTCACAATGAACACCCAGCCCGGTCCAACCCAGGCGATTACGAAGCCGGACGTTGCCGGTCCAAGAAGCCTTGCAACGTTAAACGCCGCCGAGTTCAATCCCACCGCATTTGGAAGTGATTCCAGCGGAACCAACTCGGACACGAACGTTTGTCGCGCAGGCGCGTCAATGGTTGCCAGGAATCCGGTCACGAATGCCAGTAGGTACACGTGCCACAGTTCAGCAACATTTGTTAGTACCAGTACGCCCAGGATCAACGACGTCACGCCGTTCATACCCTGCGTGAACTGAAGCAGTCGGCGACGATTCACGCGATCAACGATCACGCCTGCCCACGGGCTAAACAGTAGGATCGGGAGGAACTGCAGCGCAGTGGTAATTCCTAGCGCTGTACCGGACCCGTGTGTGAGGACTGTCAGAACTAGCCAGTCCTGCGCAACGCGCTGCATCCACTTTCCTGTAGACGCAATTATGTTCGCACCAAACCACAGCCGATAGTTGACGTATTTTAATGATGCGAAAGTTGACGACACACATACTCCCTTCGCAATTATCTTCTCACTTTACACGTGTAATTTCGCCCCTAAATCCGTGAACGTGGCGAACTAGACTTTGCGATTTCATGGCTCTGGACACCGCGTAACAAGGCCGTCTCAAGCCCACCCAAAATTGATACAAAACGGCCCGCGAAGTAGTTGTTGATACCCCGCGGGCCGTTTTCGATTTTGATTTTCGAGGGCGTGGCTAGGCCCTCTTTTCAGGACTGGTTAGACTCCCAGTGCCTGCTGGATTGGTCCAAGTACGAAGTAGATCGCGAATAGGATCGTCACAATCCACATGAGCGGGTGGATCTTCTTACCCTTACCAGCGGCAACGGTTGCGAAGACGTACGCAATGAAGCCGGTGCCGATACCAACGGAGATCGAGTATGCGAACGGCATGAACGCGATCGTGAGGAAGGCTGGGATTGCGATCTCAGGCTTCTTCCAATCGATGTCCAGAACCTGGGTCATCATGAGGAAGCCAACAAACACCAGCGCGGTGGACGCGGCTTCAGTCGGGACCAGTTCAACGATTGGTGACAGGAAGATGGACAGCAGGAACAGCACGCCAGTGACAACGGATGCCAGACCGGTGCGCGCACCTTCACCAACACCAGCAGATGATTCGACGTAAGAGGTGTTCGATGAGGTTCCACCCAGACCACCTGCAATGGCTGCTAGCGAGTCAATTACCAGGATCTGACGTGACTTCGGCGGGGTGCCGGTCTCATCCAACAGGTCAGCCTCCGACCCGATTGCGACCATGGTGCCCATGGTGTCGAAGAAGTCAGCGAGCATCAGCGAGAAGATCAGAAGCAGAACCGCGAGCGGTCCCAACTTTCCGAAGGCGCCGAACATATCAACTGCGCCGAGCGAGGAGAAGTCCGGAAGTGCGACCGGGGAGCCCTTCAGCTCCGGAATGGTCACGCCCCAACCTGTGGGGTTCTCATCAGACTTAGCACCAATCTGAGCGATCATCTGGATGATGATCGCCAGAACCGTAGAGGTCACAATGCCAATCAAGATTGCGCCACGCACGTTGCGAACGTACAGGACGATGGTCAGCAACAGGCCAAAGACGAATACAAGGGCTGGCCAACCGGACAGAGATCCGTCAATACCCAACTGAACCGGGGTGCCACCGGGACGGATGATACCGGCGTTGATCAGGCCAACAAAGGCGATAAATAGACCAATACCGACCGAAATTGCGACCTTAAGCTGGTTCGGTACCGCGTTGAAAACGGCCTCACGGAATCCGGTTAGAACCAGGATCGTGATTAGGATACCTTCCCAGACGATTAGGCCCATGGCCTCTTGGAACGTCAGGCCTGAGCCGAGTACCAGGGTGAACGCAACCATGGCGTTCAGGCCCATGCCGGCGGCTAGTGCCATCGGGTAGTTAGCGACAACACCCATCAGGATGGTCATTACGCCAGCAATCAGAGCTGTAGCGGCCGCAACTGACTGAATAGAGATCGAACCGTCTTCAGGCAGTGCTGCAGACAGGATGATGGGGTTAAGAACGAGGATGTACGCCATCGCGAAGAAGGTGACGAACCCGCCACGAACCTCGCGACCCACAGTGGATCCACGCTCAGTGATATGGAAAAAAGAATCGAGCTTCGAACGCTTCTCTGTGTTGTTGGTAGTCACGCCTAAATCGTGTCACTCAAGCCTGCTTTAAACAAATATGCAGACCACCATTTGAGCATCGCGTTACGCTCTTCACATTTCTCCGGATTTTTCCCGCAAAAATGTTGATCGGCGTCATACTTTTGCGTCCCAGCGGCGATTTCCTTTTAGAGGTCGGTGATCACTTCCAGGTCTAGTTCGTTGACGCGCGGCGGCGTGACCGGCCACTGCGTACCCTGATCTTGAATGTCCGTCTCCGAGTGCGCCCCACACGTATAGTTCAGCGGCACCAACCGCCCGTCATCGTTTGACCACTCGTTCGCGCACACGCCAAACGACTTCCCCAGGTCGCCCTCGATTGCGACCAGGAAACCGCACGAAGCGCACGACGCTTTACTCTTGCGTCCACGCGTGCGAGACTTCACCGACCGATTCCACCGTCGGCGCACGTCAGCCACGCCCTCGTCGGAAAGAACCCGTAAACGCGAAAGGGGCGGTTCATCGGATCCGTCTTCCGTTTCGCGGATCATTGTTAGGCGGTCGTCGTCTTGTCGATATGGGAGGACGTCGCCGGGTGAAACGTCGCCAGGTTTCAGGCGCTCTTCCCAGGGAACCCATTCGGGGGCTAGGAGGGCGGATTTGCCGGGCAGAAGGTCGATTTCGCTGACTGTAACTTTCCGCGAGCGCGGCACACGTGACACGGTTATCGCCCAGTGCCACCCCACGTAGCCCGGCTTTTTGCAGTCGAAGAAGTGGGTGAGCAGGCGATCACCTTCGGCGCGGTAGCCGAGGTGTTCGCCAAGTTCGGCCTCGTCGATTACTTCCAGAGCGATTTCGAGTGTTTCGTCAATCGCGTCCTTCAGGATGTGGTCCGGAGTTAACTTCTTTGCCGGTTCGTTCTTTTCAGTTTCAGGCATCAAAATCATCTGCTACTGCGCGCAAAAGTTGCGCGATCTTTTCGGAGTTATTCGGATATTTTCCGCGGCGCAAAGAATTGGACGAAGCGTCCAACAGCTTAATCAGGTCCTCAACTAGCCCCACCATCTGCTGGGGGTTGCGCCTATTCAAACGTCTAATCGACGGCGATTCCGGAATGATTTCCACGAACATCGCCTGCGGTCCCTTGCGTCCGTCGACCACGGAGTACTCGACTCGGGTGCCACCCTTCGGAGCTCGCGCACCTTCGGGCAGCGCGGACGCGTGCAGGAATACGGATTCACCATCATCGCCGTCGATGAATCCGAAACCTCGATCCGCGTCGAAGAATTTCACCTTGCCGGTGGGCACTTGGGGCCTCCTATGTCAAAACTGCCGCCACTGTGACGGCCTATACCTATATATGATAGTTGGATAGAGAATGTCACTGCCAAGACGAGGGCGCACACACGCGCCGAAAGTTGGTCGACATGAGGCGGAAAGAGCCTAAAGCTTTAGGAGGGCGCGTGAATTCGATCGTGGCAAGTTGGGCTATCGCCGGAGGTCTTGCTGTTCTCGCAGTGGCGGTGATTGGCTCTATCCTACTCCACAGGCGCAGCAAACAGCTTCGCGAAGAATCAGCCGCTCGCCCAACACCGCCTTCCGCTGCCGGTTCAGCCAACGAGCCCGTAGAGACCAACGACTCCGCAAAACTCGACCCCGCGACAGGCGACGAGCGCGTAGCAGACCTTGAAGGCGCAGCAGACGGCGTTAGCACCGTAGACCCCGAGGACGAAGTCGTCCAGGAAGCTTCGGACGCCCTCGACGCTTTTGATTTGGAAAAAACGATTCGGGAAATGCGGCGCGAATACTGGGCGTCGCGGTGGTTGCTCGGGGAAGAAGCCTGCGACGACCTGCGTCAAGCGCTTGGCAAAGCGCGCGGGATAGCAGCGTCCTGCCTGGCGGACACCGCGGTCCAACAAGACGGTACGGTGTCGTTCCCACCGGGATGCTTCCGCATGAACTCAATCATCGCGGCAACAATGGAACCCGCCCAGCCGCTGCGTTCACTGCGGCTCACGAAGTTTAGCCACGCGATCGCCTCCTACCGCGCGGACGCCCCCGAGGACATCAACCCGCACCGCGCCGCAGTAACCGCCGGCCGCTACGTGAGCCCCGACCCAACCTACGGCCTGCACCGACTCGCCTCCGAACTCGAAGCCGGGCTCTCCCAGGCCCGCCTCGAAATCGCGAAGGTCTCCCCCACAGCGGGCTCTGCCGTTTCGTCACGCCTGCGCTCCGGCCTCGCCGACGCAACTTCACACCTGCGCCAAGCAAACGAACAGCTTGCACAAATCGAAACGCCAACCCAAGCTGACGTCCTCGCAATCGAAAAGAAACTTCTGCGCGCCGCGTGGTGGCGCCGCGCAATCGACCTCACCGGAAAATATTTGACGCAACGCGACTGGGCGCAAACATCCGAAGACGCACACGAATGGACTCGCCTGGCAGTGCTCGCGTCGCGACTCACGAACGTCCTAGCCGATTTATACGAGGACGAAGTTGAGCGAACCGATCTGGTGAAGCTTGCCAAAGCACAGGTTCTGATCGATCAGGGATCAAAGTCGGACCGCCGAGACGTTCCGGTCCGCACGGCCCGAAAGGTTGTGCAAACCTGCGATGAACTTATGGTGAACATTTCCAAATCAGCTGATTCCAAGTGACGAATTTGGAAATACTGATGACACGTCTGGGAATATAGGTCAAACTAAAGTCATGAAAAATCGCGGAATCTTCAAGGCCTTGCTGGCAGCTGTTGTTATCCTGTTCGTCCCCTTTTCCGCGCAGGCACTGCCCCAGCTGGACAGCTCCGACCACATTAAAGACGAGGTCGGAATCTTAGAGTCCAAGGACAAGGCAGCCATCAAAAATGACATCGACGCCATAGCTGCCGAAGGTGTCCCCTACTATTTTGTTGTCACTCGTAACTACGAAGGACTCGACGAAAATGAGTGGTGTCGCAGTGTCGGGGACAAGTCCAATATTGAAAACTCAGCAGTTATCTGGTCGATCGCAACTGAACCTGGCCAATACGTTATTTGCCTTGGTGATTCCCTAACCATTGATGGAAGCCTCGCGGCGAAGGCCGCTAAAAAGGGCGCAACGAAACTCGATTCGGAGAACCTGAGCGGCGCCAGCATCGCCGATGCTTTTTCCACGATGAGTAACGAACTGCTTCGGTCACTTAATGACACCGAGCAGCCGACGACCACACCGTCCCAAGAGCACTCCCCATTAGTCGATGTTCTTTCTGTCATCATTGCCACCTTCATCGTCATAGGCATGCCGATAATAATCGTCATTTGGGCGATTGGACGCTCTCGCAAGCAGGCAAAGAAGCGAGCTGCTGCCGCGCAACAACCAAGTCGTCCAGTTCCTGACCCTGCGCAACGAGCACAGCAGGTCAGCGTTCGTCTAATGCAAACCGACGACACCGTTCGAGCCGCTTCAGACGACCTCGCTTTTGCGCGAGCCCAGTTTGGCGAACTTGCAACTGACCAGTTCGAAAAGGCCGTCGCAGCCTCCGAAGAAAAGATGACCCGCGCCTTCCAACTGCAAACCAGTTACGAGAACGCAGGTTCGAACCAGCAAAAACACGACATCCTGTCTCAGATAGAACGCCTTTGCCATGAGGTCGAGAGCACGCTTGGAGCCCATGTAAAGGAGTTTGCTGAACTTCGCGATGTGGAAGCCAATATCGGCCCCAACATCACCACTATGCGCAGCCGCGTTCAGGAAGCACGCGCCCGAAATACGCGAGCTGTCCGCGAACTTGAAAGCCTAAAGCTGACGCGTTCTGAGCAAACGCTGAAGTCCGTACTCGACAATCCAGAAACTGCGGAGCGCCTTCTCGACGCCGCCGATCAGGCGTTGAATGATGCGGAAAAGACGCAGCATAGCGACCGCCACGACTCGGTGTTCAGCATCAACCTGGCGCAGCGAGCACTCGGCCAGGCCCTTGCACAAATCGACGAAGTCATGAACGCATCCGACAACCTGGATGACGCCAACAGGCGCCTCGCCGATGCGATCGCGTCGATCAGTTCCGATCTCGATGACGTCAACAAACTTGCGTCCGGTCAGGAAGCCTTCACCGTCCTCGTCGAAGATGCGAAAGAAGCCATCGACTTTGGCCACCAGGCACGCAAGGGAGGCGCCGACCCACTGAGTGCGCTTTCGAAACTTCGCGAAGCCGAGGACGCCCTCGACCGCGCATTGGCACCACTTCGAAACAAGGCTTCCCAGGACGCGCGTAACCGCCAGCGTTTGGACGCAAGATTTTCGGAAGTTGATAAGGCGATCATGAGGGCGGACGCGCACATTTCTGCGAATCTGTACACGGCGGGCAATTCAGCGCGAAGCTTGGTTGCTGAAGCGAAGAACAAGCGAACTCAGGCCGCGAAAATTGCCCCAACGAATGCGAGCGAAGCGCTGACGTTACTCTCGGATGCATTGATCGACGCTAACCACGCAATCGACATGAGTTCCGGACCATACGGAGGAGGCCCCAGGCCTACTAACCAGCAGCAAAGCGGCATCGACATTGGATCACTGATCCTGGGCGGCCTGCTCTTTGGCGGAGGCGGTAACAACCACCACGGCGGTAGCAGCTGGGGCGGAAGCCGCGGCAGCTTTGGAGGCGGCTTCAGCTCTGGCGGTAGCGGTAGCTTCGGTGGCGGCTTCGGCGGTTTTGGAGGCGGCCTCGGTGGCGGAGGTGGATTCAGTTCCGGAGGATCCGGGAAGTTCTAACCTTTTGTTAGGCCGTCATTAACCTAAACAAAGTAAAATTCGGTAAAGAGCACTAGCCCTGAATCGCTGTAGCCAGGATCAGGATGATCTCTTGACCAAAAACTCCTACAGAAAAGGAACCCAAAATGGCAGAAAAGCAGTCCATCCTCGGACGTATCTCGCAGCTCGCGAAGGCTAACATCAATGCGCTCATTGATCGCGCCGAGGATCCGAAGAAGATGCTAGACCAGCTGGTCCGCGACTACACGAACTCCATTGCTGAAGCAGAAGAAGCAGTAGCACAGACCATCGGCAACCTTCGCCTAGCGGAGAAGGATTACGAGTCCGATCTTGCAGCTGCTCGTGAATGGGGCGAAAAGGCCGCCGCAGCGTCAAAGCGTGCGGATGAGGCAACCGCAGCCGGCAACACTGAAGAGGCCGATCGCTGGAACAACCTCGCAAAGGTAGCGCTTGGCAAGCAGCTCGACTACGAGCGCTCCACCAAGTCCGCTGAGGAAATGCTGAAGAGCCAGCGCGAGGTCGTAAACAAGCTTAAGGACGGCCTGAACTCTTCCAAGCTCAAGCTGGAAGACCTCAAGAAGCGCCGCGACGAGCTCGTTGCCCGTCAGAAGACCGCCTCTGCACAGGCGAAGCTTCAGGACACCGTTTCGTCCATCAACGTCCTCGACCCGACTTCAGAACTGTCCCGCTTTGAGGACCAGGTTCGCCGTCAGGAGGCCATGGCGCAGGGTCGCGCGGAGCTTGCTGCGGATTCATTTGAGTCCCAGTTCGACGAGCTTGAGGATGCCGGCACCAACGCTGAGATTGAAGCACGCCTCGCAGCTTTGAAGAACAAGGACAACTAACAACTCCACGCGCCAGACCGAAAACTCTGACAAGAGGCTTCTCGATCGGAGGCTTGCCACAGGCGTCAATCTGAGTTGATACATCTTTGGTTGTCTAGTGGTCTGACTGCTTAGAAACAGCCATATAGCGGGTGTATTCCCCAATTCGGGGAGTACACCCGCTAAACTTTATTGGCATGGAACCCATAACTTACCTCGTCGTAGATGGCGAGAACATTGACGCCACTCTTGGTGTATCAGTCCTTGACCACAAGCCGGCTCCGGAGGAGCGTCCCCGCTGGGATCGGGTACTAACCTCCACGCGCGAAGTGTGGGACCAAAACGCTAAGGGATTGTTCTTCCTAAACGCGTCCTCGGGCTACCTGCCAATGGGTTTCATTCAGGCCCTGCTTGCAATGGAGTTCCGCCCAGTTCCCCTCGCGGGTCCCTCGCACCTGGAAATCGTGGATGAAGGTATCAAGAAGCTACTGAACGCGATCGCTGACCAGGGGCACGGAGACGTAATCCTGGCCAGCCATGACGGTGACTTCGTTCCTGAAATTGAACGCCTGCTGCACGCCGGCCGTCGCGTTGGCATTATGGGTTTCCCCGAGTTCCTGTCCGGTAATCTTCACGAACTTGTACACCAGGGTCTGGAGATCCTCGACATGGAACACGACATCCACGCATTCCAGGTTCCACTACCTCGCCTCGAAATCATCGAACTAGACGAGTTCAACCCCTACGACTTCCTGTAGCCCACGGTCTACGGCGGCTTAGAGCCCCAGCTCAGGGTGGTCCGCCAGCTCGAGGATCATTCGAGTATTTCCGAGAGTATTTGGCTTCACCGACGCCAGATCAAGGAATTCGCGAACACCATCGTCGTGCGTTTCAAGCATCTGCGCGTAGACATCCACGCCCACGGCCATTCCCTCGAGTTCTTTAAACCCGTGCCGGCCAAAGAAATCAACCTCGAAGGTAAGGCAGAAGATTCGCGCAAGCTCCATCACCCTCGCGCGGTCAATCAGGGCACGCAAAATGAGCGACCCGAGCCCTTTACCGACGTAATCACTCGAAACCGCCAACGTGCGCACCTCAGCTATGTCATCCCACAAAACATGAAGGGCACCGCAAGCCACGACCTCGCCGGTTTCTTCATCAACTGCAACGATGAATTCCTGGACGTCTTCGAAATACGCAATCAGCTGCTTGTCGACAAGGATGTTGCGCGCAATGTAAGGTTCCGTGATTGTTGCAATTTGGCGCACGTCACGCGGCAACGCGGACCTGATCATGAATCCGCGTCGCCTCGCAATTACAAGTTCCGAGGACGTTGTTGGCACGCTGTAAGTATGCGCTATCGCAGTCCTGTTGTGCGGATCCGTTCCAATACGCGGCGAGCCGTGCGGTCATCGACGACGAGGTCGGTTACGACTCCGGCGCGCAGGGCGCCAATTAGAGGAATGGCTTTAGCTTCTCCCGCTACGACGCACAGGCGGCGCGGAATAGTCTTCAACAGTTCCGGAGTCGGACCCGAAGCACGATGGTTGATGGCCATGTCGCTGTAGGAACCGTCCTCGCGAATCAGGATCGTGCAAATGTCGCCGACGACTCCTTCGCGACGCACTTCCGCGATGTCGCTTTCCTCTAGGTATCCGGCCGAATACACGTGGGAGGGGATGTCACCGCCAAAAGCTCCAACGCCGAACAGTGCAACGTCGGCACGTTCAATTAAGTCCACGACCGTTCTGACGGAGCGTTCACGCCACATCGCCTTCTTAGTTTCCTCATAATCGAAAAAGGCGGGGACCGGGAAGTGCACCATGTTTGCTCCCAGGGCGTCAGCTGCCTGAGAGATCGTCGTGTCAATGTAGCGCACGCCCGTTCCGGACGCGGACGCCGCACCGTTTAGCTGCACGACGGTGGTGTCTTCTACCTCTACCGGAGGCATGTAGCGGGTAATCTCAGCCGTAGTGTTTCCCCAGGCAATGCCAATAACGTTGCCGGGTTCAATCATGTCCAAGAAGCGTTCCGCGGCAACTTTCGCCACGTTATCGAGCCGGTTCACACCGGTATCGAAATCACGGACACGCACAACGGTCGTATGGATTCCAAAGATCTGGTTCAGTTCACCTGCGAGCGTACCCCGCTCCCCCGGCGCTGGTGCAACACTGATGCGGACAAGCCCGGATTCGCGAGCATACGCAAGAAGGCGCGACACAGAAGAGCGAGAAACTCCTAGGTGACGAGCAATCGTCTCCATGGTTTCGCCCTGCAAGTAGTACATCGAGGCCGCTTCATGAGCGTCATTATCACGTATGGTCACAGTTCATAGTGTGTCATGCACGGCTGTTCAATTCATCTAGTCGAGAGCTCATGTATGCAATCTACGCCACGAAATTAGGTAAGAATAGCAATCGAGGAAGTTCACACCGCAATTTCGTTCTGTCCCTCAGACACTGTCACCGGTTCTCAGCAAAGGTTGAGACTCTCATCACGTAGAGATCAGTTTCTGAACCTAGACTCCAAGAGTATGAGGTACGCGAAGGTGCGACCCATGCATTCGACATTCGATGAACGACCCATATAGACAGCTGTTTACACAAGGAAGTGAAGGTAAACATGACCGACAAGAAGCAGTACGTACTCGCAATTGACCAGGGAACGACGTCATCGCGTGCAATCGTCTTTGACCATGACGGTGAAATCGTTTCTGTAGGCCAGCTCGAGCACGAACAGATCTTCCCCAAGGCCGGCTGGGTTGAGCACAACCCGGTTGAGATTAACGAAAATGTCTACGAAGCCATTGGTGCCGCACTGACTCGTGCAGGCATTAACCGTCACAGCCTCGCGGCTGTAGGTATCACCAACCAGCGTGAAACCACCATTGTTTGGGACAAGAACACCGGTGAACCGATCTACAACGCAATCGTTTGGCAGGACACGCGTACATCGGAGATTGTTCGCGAACTTGCTGGCGATGAGGGCATGGATCGTTTCCGTGACCGTTGCGGTCTGCCCCTCTCGACCTACTTCTCAGGCCCGAAGATCAAGTGGATCCTCGATAACGTCGAGGGCGCACGCGAGAAGGCTGAGGCAGGCGACCTTATCTTCGGTAACACCGACACCTGGACACTGTGGAACCTGACCGGTGGTCCAAACGGCGGTGTTCACATCACCGACGTCACCAACGCATCCCGTACCATGCTCATGGACATCAAGACCCTGAAGTGGCGCGAGGATACCTGTGAAGACATGGGCATCCCAATGTCTATGCTTCCGGAAATTCGCTCTTCGTCTGAGGTCTACGGCTACGGTGACAAGGACTCACTGCTGATTGACACCCCGATCGCAGGTATCCTCGGCGACCAGCAGGCAGCAACGTTTGGCCAGGCATGCTTCGAAAAGGGCATGGCTAAGAACACCTACGGTACCGGTTGCTTCATGCTGATCAACACGGGCGAAGAAGCCGTCGCGTCTGACAATGGCCTGCTCACCACCGTCTGCTACAAGATTGGTGATCAGCCTGCTAAGTACGCACTTGAAGGCTCCATCGCTGTTACTGGCTCGCTGGTTCAGTGGCTACGCGACAACCTCAAGATGATTTCGTCTGCACCGGAAATCGAAGATCTCGCAAAGACCGTTGATGACAACGGTGGTGTCTACTTCGTTCCCGCGTTCTCCGGTCTGTTCGCACCGTACTGGAAGGACGACGCACGCGGCGCAATTGTTGGCCTAACCCGTTACAACAACGCTGGCCACCTGGCCCGCGCAACCCTGGAGGCAACCGCATTCCAGACCCGCGAGGTCCTCGATGCTATGAACGCAGACTCTGGCGTCGACCTGACCGAGCTCCGCGTTGACGGTGGCATGGTTGCCAACGAACTGCTCATGCAGTTCCAGGCAGACATCCTCGGAACCGACGTAGTTGCACCAAAGGTCACGGAGACCACCGCGCTGGGCGCCGCCTACGCCGCTGGTATCGCCGTTGGCTTCTGGGAAGGCGAGCAGGACGTTATCGACAACTGGTCCGAAGGCAAGCGCTGGACGCCGAAGATGGACGAGAAGGAGCGCGAGCGCACCTACCGCCTGTGGAAGAAGGCCGTAACCCGCACCTTCGACTGGGTTGACGACGACGTCAAGCGCAGCTAAGTACAAGCCAGATCGTTGCAATAACCCGCAACTGATCATCTAGCAGATTTGTGGCCTCGAGGATTTCCTCGAGGCCACATTTGGTTCCCACTGGAAGCTGATTGCGGGCTCGTTTTGTCTCGCACAAAACCGGATTGAACGTTATTGCGGAGCCTCGAACAAACATCCAGAAACCAAACTCAGATCACTATTTACACAACCGCGCCCTTACTTAAATGCACGTCTAAGTTGCACTTTTGCAGGGTCCCAGCCACGCCCTCGAGGATTAAAAGCACGTATATCTTTTCGAATAGGGAATCAATAAACCGCGCGAACAAGCGGAAAACGCACATTTACGGCTGAACAAATTTGCACGCAAACTGGCCAGAAATGGGAATCCGAAAAAGTGTGCATTCGCAAAGTTTTTGGGCCCTAGGCTGGAAACAACATGGGTTTGCGTGCAAGAGCCTGCACGCCTGCTCCAAGTGACCAGGAGTGATCAATGAAAAAGCTCGATACTGATGTCGTAGTCATCGGTGGTGGCGCCACCGGCGTAGGCGTATTGAGAGACCTTGTTATGCGCGGATTCCGCGCAGTCCTCGTTGAACGTGGCGACCTAGGCCAGGGCACGACCGGCCGCTACCACGGGTTGCTACACTCCGGTGGACGTTACGTGGTTTCCGACCCGATCTCCGCCCGCGAGTGCGCCGAAGAAAACGAAGTAATTGCCAACCTGCACCCCGACGCCGTGGAAAACACAGGTGGCCTGTTCGTAGTAACACCTGAGGACGATCCCGCCTTTGGTGACAAGTTCATTAAGGGCGCCCACGAAACCGGCGTTTCAGCTGTGGAAATCGAACCGGAAGAAGCGCTGCGTCAAGAGCCGCGCCTCAACCCCGGAATCCTGCGCGCCTTCAAAGTCAATGACAAGACCATTGACGGCTGGGCAATGCTGTGGGGTGCGATTCGATCCGCGCGTGAATACGGTGCGAAAATCCTCACCTACCACCGCGTCGAAAAGATTGAGACCGCGTACGGGCAAGTTAGTGCCGTTCGCGCCCACGGAACCAAGACCGGCGAGGACGTAGTTATCAACTGTAACTTCGTCATCAATGCTGGTGGCCCCTGGGCCGGTCAAATCGCAGCGATGGCTGGAGCGCACGGCGTTGACGTCGTACCCGGTCGCGGCATCATGATCGCGATGAACCACCGCTTGGTGAACCAGGTTGTTAACCGGTGTATCCCACCCTCGGACGGTGACATCCTGGTCCCCGTCCACACGGTGTCCATTATTGGAACGACTGACGTAGCGGTCGACGATCCGGACCACCTGGAGATTCCTCGAAACGAAGTCCAGCAAATGCTCGACGCCGGCGAAGTCCTGATTCCAGGGTTCCGCGAGTCCCGCGCAGTGCACGCTTGGGCTGGCGCACGTCCACTCGTTAAGGACACGCGCGTAGCCGCATCCGACACGCGCCACATGTCGCGAACAATGTCGATCATCGACCACAAGCAGCGCGATGACATTTCCGGCCTACTCACGATTGCAGGCGGAAAGCTAACCACCTACCGCCTGATGGCAAAGAACGTCGTTGACGTCATGTGCCGCCAGATTGATGACTGGCGTCCGTGCCGCACGGCTGAAGAAATCATGCCGGGTACCGAGCGCGGTGACAACTACAAGGTCACCCACCGTTTGGAGCAGCGCGAAAAGGATCGCTTCGAACAGCAGATCGTTTGTGAGTGTGAGCTCATGAACCGCAAGATGTTCGTCGATCTGCTTGAAGCACAGCCGACCGCAACGTTTGACGACCTGCGCCGCCAGCTCCGCCTAGGAATGGGGCCGTGCCAGGGTGGTTTCTGCTCCATGCGAGCAGCTGGCATCACTCAGCAGATTGGTCGTGGAGACGTCGAGGACATCACCGGCCTCATGCGCCTATTCCTGAAGAACCGTTGGATTGGCCTGTGGCCGATCCTGTACGGCAGGCAGGTGCGTCAGACCGCGTTGGATGACTGGATTTTCCAAGGCATCTTCGACATCGAACACGTTCCCGAGGTGGACGACTCCAAGAATAAGAGCGAGGCAAAACGATGAGCTCAACAGTAGTAATTGGCGCAGGGATCGCAGGCCTAACTGCAGCTATCCGACTGCGCGAAGCAGGTCACCAAGTCACGCTCATGTCCAAGGGCATCGGTGGACTCCAGCTTTCACAAGGTTCCATTGACGTACTGGGTTACGCCCCGGATCGCGTGGAGAATCCACTCGAAGTCATAAGGAAGGACCCTTTCGAAAAGGGATCTGAGGAAGGCGACCACCCGTACTCCGTTATCGGCGCAGATGCCGTGCGTGAGGGCGTTGAATACATGGCCGAACTCTGCGGCCCCGGCCTTCTGGTTGGAGATCCGGAAAAGAACTACGTGCTCCCCACCGCGATTGGCGCAATGCGACCCACCTGTTTGGCACAGCCTTCAATGGTGAATGGCCAGATTGAAAACGGGAAGCGCTACCTGATCGTAGGTTTCAAGCAGCTTAAGGATTTTTACCCCGAGTTCGTTGCTGGCAACCTGAACCGAACCAAGCTTGAATGGGACGGCGGAGTTGATGCCCGAGCCCTGACACTAGACTTTGAGGTCCGTCCTGGCGAGATCGACTCATCAGCCTTGGTTTTCGCGCGAGCACTTGAGAACCCGGTGGTCATGCGCAACCTTGCAGAAATGATTCGCCCCCACATTGAAAAGGGTGAAGTTGTCGGCCTTCCGGCAGTGCTTGGTGTTAACGGTGACGGGATCTGGGAACGCTTCCAGAAGCTACTGGGCCACCCCGTATTCGAGATTCCGCTCCAACCGCCTTCGGTTCCGGGTATGCGCCTGAATCAGAAGCTCACTCACCGAGTGAAGGATCTAAGGATTCGCTTCATGCTTGGTAGCGAGGCAACTGGAGTTAAGACTGACGGAAAGCGCGTCACGCACGTCCTAGCAGATACGCCGGGAGGCGGCCGCGAAGTTGCCTGCGACTACGTTGTCCTTGCGGGCGGCGGATTTGAGTCCGGCGCCCTGACGATGGATTCTTACGGCAAGGTGTTTGAACGCGCACTCGATCTACCAGTCACCGGCGGTGAACTACCCGACCTCATTCACGGTGATTACTGGGGAGATCAACAAGCACTATTTAGTGTCGGCGTTGCAGTAGACGCTGACATGAAGCCACTCGATAGAAGCGGAAACGTTGTTTACGACAACGTTCGCGTCGTTGGTGGCACTATCGCTGGCGCGATGCGCTGGCAAGAGAAATCAGGCGAGGGCATTGCACTTGGGTCAATGATTCGCGCAACTGATTCTATTCTGGGAGGAAACCGATGACCGACGCATTGGATTTTGCACAGACTAACTTTGCGCGTGCGACTCTCGACAACTGTGTTAAGTGCACGATTTGTGAGACTCAGTGTCCAGTTGCCCGCGTGACCCCGCTATTCCCCGGACCTAAATTTGTTGGTCCGCAGGCTGAGCGTTTCCGCAACGGCGAATCAGTGGATCACTCGCTCGACTACTGCTCGGGTTGCGGTATCTGCACGATGGTTTGCCCGCAGGGCGTGAAGATCGCTGAGATCAACGCTCAGGCCCGCGCAGTCATGAAGGCACAAAACGGCATGCCGATCCGTGACCGTCTGATCACTCAGACTGAGCTCATGGGTAAGGCAATGACGCCACTTGCTCCGATTGCAAACGCGGCACTTGGAATCAAGCCTTTGCGCATGGTCATTGACAAGGTCGTTGGCGTCGCAAAGGATGCGCCAATGCCGACGGCTCACAACCAGTCGCTTCGCGGTTGGTTGAAGAAGCGCCCGCAGCGCACCACCCCAGCTCCGCGCGGCCCGATTGTTTTCTTCCACGGCTGCGCTGGTGGTTACTTCGAGGTTCAGACCTCAAAGCACACGATCGAGCTTTTGGAACACCTCGGCTATGAAGTTCTGGTCCCAGAGCAGGGATGCTGTGGTCTGGCTGAACAGTCCAACGGTATTTTCGGAGGGGCTACGAAGAAGGTTCTGGCGCTTTGCGACGCGTTGCTGTCAGCTGGCTCCGACCTCACGGTCGTATCTTCTTCCGGTTCCTGTGCGGGAATGTTGAAACACGAAGCGAAGGAAATCATGGGCGTTGACGACCCGCGACTGGACGAGATTTCGGTTCGCACGGTTGAAACGTCTGAGTTCCTGCTGGACCTTTACTACAAGGGTGAGCTTCCGGTAGATAACCTGCGTCGACTCGACATGACGATCCCCTACCACCAGCCGTGCCAGGTTAAGAGCCAGGCGATGGGAATGCCCGCGGTGGAACTGATGGAGCTCGTTCCCGGTGTGAAGGTGATCGATTCCGACCAGCCTTGCTGTGGTATCGCAGGAACGTACGGCATGAAGGCTGAGAAGCGTGAGATCGCGGAGGCCGTTGGCAAGCCTGTGTTCGACTTCATTAAGCGCACGAACCCCGACCTGGCTGCTTGCGACACGGAGACGTGCCGCTGGCAACTTGCGAAGGGATCCGGCGCGAAGATGATCCACCCGGTATCGCTCATGCACTGGGCGTTCGGGCTTTCGGATGACCTTCTTGAAGGTGCGATTGACGCCTCCGAGGCCGCGCACGCGTAACCCGTAACAAGTCCAACCATGGGGCTCTACTCCTCCCGAGTAGAGCCCCAACTTTCTATAGTTGCAGTAGGCAAGAAATTAGGAGCTTCATGAAAGTCCCAAAACTGACCGGATCAACCCCTGATTTTCTGCAGGACCTGGCCCGTCAAATGGGCCCCATGCAAGCCATGGCTTTCGACGTTGACGGCACGTTGGCTGACAGTGCGTCACAGGTTCGCCCACGAACGATAGACGCAATTTCCAGATTGTCGAGGGCCGGCGTCCAGCCCATTATTGTTACGGGTCGCATCTTCCCCGCAGCTGCAAAGGTGCTACATGATGCTGGCTGCCCGGGAATAGTGATCGCTAACAACGGTGCGATCGTAGGCGATGGTAAGACCGATGAGATCATTTACCGCGCTCCGATGCCGGCCGAGCTGAGCACCGCCCTCATAAATGTTGGAAGGGAATACGGACTGTCTGTCACGCTGTTTCTGCTACGCGGAATGATGTCGGACCAGGATGATTTTTCGGCGGAATTCTTGAAGGGCGCGAACGAGGGCATTCGGGTTGAAATTGGCGATATTGACGCTGTTGATCCGGACGACATTTTCAAGATCATGTACGCGCATCCTGAGCCCGGTTACCTAGATGAGATTGCGCCGGAGTTGACTGAAAAGTTCCCGGATTTGCAGCGCTCGCTGGATAACTATTTTGAGATCGTCGGGCCTGGCGAGGGAAAGAAGAAGGCGCTGCACAAGACGATTGAAATGCTCGGCTGGGATCCTGCCCGGATGGCCGGTTTTGGCGACGGTGGCAACGATGTGCATTGGATGCCTGAAGTTGGCTGGCCCATCGCAGTCGAAAACGCGAGGCCAGAAGTCGCAGCGATTGCGCGCGCCCAAATCGGGCATCACGACGAAGACGCGGTCGCCGAGTTCATCGACGCCTACCTAGAGGTGTTTTAGGGGTCGGCCCTCCGGAAACAGGCGCCGTGTTCATTGGTGCCTGCCTGGAGGTGTTCTTGGGGGTGGACCTCTGGCAACAGGCGCCGAGTGCATTGATGTCCGCCTGGTTGGCGGGTCGATAAATCGGCGGATTCGCGCTTGTTTAGAGGCCTTGGGTAGCTGGTTATAGATTGTTTTCAATCAGGAGACATAGAAATAACTCCCCGAAAGAAGGAATCGAACTACTGGTCCAACTTTCGGGGAGCACTTCAAACTCCGGTTGCCCTAACACTGCGGGCTGACGACTCGGAAGTCAGTGCAGAAATATCTACTTCTTCTCACGCGCAGGTTGCTTGCCATAACCGGCCATACCCTGCTTTGCGTTCGCCATCTGCGCATCATCGAGCAAAGCAATTTCTGTCCCCGTTGCCATAGCGCGCAACTGAACATCACACACGTATTCCAGGATCGGTAGCATCGAAACAGCTTTCTTAACTGTTGGGCCCGTCGTGATTGCTCCATGATTCTTCATAAGAGCACCCGTTCGGTCTTTCAATGCGGCCGTGACATTCTTTGCAAGGTCATCCGTACCAAATTCTGCATACGGAGCCACCCGAATCGGACCGCCAAACATCGCAGAGTAGTAGTGCGACGTAGGGACTACGTCAACTACCAAACCGAGAGCTGTCGATGCTGGTGCATGATTATGAGTGATGGCTAATGCATCAGTTGATCGATAAACACTGAGATGCAGAGGGAGTTCTGAGGATGGTTCTAGGATTCCATCAACTCTCTCGCCATCGATATTGAAAACAACCACATCCTCTGCGGTCATTTCCTCATAGGGAACACCGGATGGAGAGATCGCTACCAGGTCATCTTTGCGAATAGATACGTTGCCGGCAGTGCCTACCACCAGACCTTCTCTCAGCATGAATAGACAGGTATCGACGATTTCCTGTCGCTCTTTTTCCATAAGCATGATTTACACAACTCTCCTATTTCTGGTCAAGAACTTCCGGGTTAGCTATGAATTTCGGCTTATCTCCTCTAGCAAATGCCGCGATATCAGCAGCCCCTATCCGAGCAGCTAGACGAGAAGCTTCTTTTGAGGCACCACCGAGGTGCGGTGTGATAGTAATACGCGGCGTAGAAATGAGGCGGTGATCAGCCGGTAACGGTTCTTCCGGCAGGCAATCGAGGCCCGCAGCGAATAAATGCCCTGAGTCAATTGCATCTGCCAAAGCGTCATAGTCGACCAGGGGACCTCGAGCGCAGTTAATGAAGATAGAGTTTTCCGGCATCAGTGCGAACGCGTCAGCATTCATCATTTGATGATTATCTTCGGTCACGCGTGCGTGTATGGTCACGATATTGGAGTTTCGAAGGAGGTCTTCCAGGCTCTCAACAAACTCCAGGTTTTCAGGACCATTACGATCCTTAGCCCATGGATCGTACACCAAGACCTGCCCGCCAAACGCGGCAATGATGTGAGCAACCCTGCGTCCAACGTTGCCATAGCCGATCACACCAACTGTTGATGAGCCGATCTCTGGACCTACGTTTTCAAATCTGTAGTAGTCCGACCTCCAGTCACCATTGATGACCTCAAGGTGACGCTGCGCGATTTGTCGAGCAGAAGCAACAATCATGCCAACGGTGTGTTCGGCAGTTGCGGTGGCGTTTCGTCCCGGCGTATAGGACACCAGCACGCCATGCTCGGTTGCAGCTTCGATGTTTGCATTTACAGGTCCGCCTCTACAGATGGTGATCATCTTGAGCTGGGGCGAGTTCGCGATAACTTTTTCAGTAAAGGGAAATGTATGCGAGAAGGCCACATCGCAGCCTTTGAGTGCTTCTAATAGCTCGTCCTCATCGCCTAATGCTTCTTTCACCTCTGCAACGTCATGGAAAGGTGGGACTGGCCAACTAGAGGAAATTGTTGCCAAATCAACTTCTGGCAATTCCTTCGTTATCGCTTCTCTTAGTACTTCATCAGTTAAGAATTGGTCGGATGCTAACAAAACTCTCACAGGTTTCACTCCCCAGAACTGATCTTTCGTAGTTCACGCATCGACTTCCAAACGGGCCGAATAGCCTTACGAGTTTGGAGGAATACGTCGTAAGTGTTGCGATAGATTTCAACGTTGTCGGGATTAGGTTCGAAGCGTTCCATGGTTGCTCCAAGTGCTTCGGATGCTTCCTGAACACTGTCGAAACGTCCGGCTGACACTAGTGCCAATACCGCGGCTCCCCTAGCACCGGCCTCCGGGGCGTCCTGCCTAACCACGGTTTGACCGGTTGCATCAGCCAAAATCTCACACAGAAGGTCTGACCTGAATCCGCCGCCTGACACGACCAGGTCGCCATCTATTTCCAAAGTCTTTACACATTCAACGAGGGAGAATGCTACGCCTTCGTACACTGACCGCAGGATGTCGGATCTCTCTGAGGTTAGGGACATGCCTGCCCAGGATGCGGATGCATTCGTGTCTAGGAACGGTGCGCGTTCCCCACCGGGTGAAGCATACGGCAGATAGACAACACCACTCGAACCAGGCTTGGATTCACGCGCTACCTGCTCAATGTCATCCCAGCTGCTGGTTTCAAGCCCGAGCGTTTCCCGTATCCAATCAAGATTTGGTGTTCCGGTCATTGGCGCCATGAATTCCAGGACCTGCGTTCCGTTCCCGGTAGCCAAAACCATGGATAGTTCAGAGTGCCGTTCAGCTACTGATGGAAGTAGGGTTCCAACAAATCCCGTAGTCCCCAGAATGAGCCATGAGTCGCCATCTTGGATTGCCCCCAGGCCCATGCCAGTTACTGCAACATCAATCATGCCAATACCGACCGGAGTACCTTCAGGAACACCTGTTTTTTCAGAAGCTTCCGCTGTAACACCGGCTGCTTTATCAGCTGAGTGGCGAATCTCTGGCAGCAAGTTCAAGAACCTCGATAGACCGAGTTCCTCCGCCAGCTCCTTACTAAATCCAGAGGCATCTCGAACATCTAAGAAGGACCTGGAAGCTTCGGTGTAATCAGTGAGACGCTCCCCCGTCAGCTTGAACCTAATCCAATCTTTACAGTTCAAGTGAGTCTGAGCCTTTGCGACTACTTCTGGTTCGGTCTCTGCTAGTTCCTCAATCAAGACAGGGAACAATCCGCCAAAAATGGTTGTTCCCGTAACTTCCAATACCTTTTTTGCACGCCCATCAGCATTCCAATCATTCACACGTTCGGATGCTCTTCCGTCTAGCCAGTTTGCAGCTGGACGCGCTGGATTTCCCTCGGCATCGACTAGCCACACGCCGTCACCTTGCCCAGTTAATCCAACGCCAAGGATCTTTGCGCCCTGAAGCTCACCCGTGACCTCACGTAGACAACTCGCTACCGCCTCCCATATCTGATCCATGTCCTGTTCGGCTTCACCAGACTTGCCATACTTTACAGGGACTGACTCGTGATGGGTTGCGACGATCTCTCCATCGAGATCAAATGCGACTGCTTTGACAGCTGTAGTCCCACCGTCAACACCAATGATTACTTCTGTCATGAGAAGCTCCTTTGCTGAACCGCATCTTCGCGTGTTCGTTGTTAATCATGACTATCTCTGTGTTAAGTCTAGAGAAGAACACTCTTTTTATCAATGAATATGCAAAAGGTGAGCTACTTTCCCAATCTTCATGCGAAAACTTCTTATCGATGTCACAATATGTGATACGTACCAAAGACCACGGGAGGAACAATGGATACACCTGCGACTTCGGGCCCCCATCCAACTTCTACTCCTACCGAACGTCGCGGAACTATTATTGACACCCTCTTCAAACAGCGGACTGCGAGTATCGAAGAAATCGCAGATAAGTTGCAGGTTTCCCCCGCAACGATTTATCGAGACGTTCAGACTCTGGTTGAGGCCGGGATAGTCGAGCGAAAAAAGGGCTACTTGCGAGCTCTAATTCGGTCGACCGCAGAGCTACCTCCTCGCGTGCGAAGGAGCCGTCATCAGGAGGAAAAGAAGCGTCTGGCACAAGCAGCTTCTGAACTCATTTCATCGGGAGACGTAATAATTCTCGATGATTCCTCGACTGTTATTCCTCTAATCCCACTTTTGGAGGATTACCAGTCACTAACAGTCATCACAAATTCTCTAGTTGTTGCCCGAGAGATAACCAACTCAAACCAGCATGAACTCGTGCTAATAGGCGGTAGGTACAGAAAGTGGGCGGATGCTTTCTACGGTTCGCTCTCCACTCGCATGGTTGAAGAGTTGCGCGCTGATCTTTGCATCATGTCTGACGCCGCCGCGTGGGGCGGCGCAACGTACAACCCGACTGATTACGTGATTGACATGAAACGCACAATGCTGACCAATTCCGCTGAACGAATCCTGCTACTGGATCACTCCAAGCTCGAACGCAGAGCTTGGCAGAAAACTACATCTCTCTCTACCTTCACCCACGTTTTTGCAACCGCTGAATGCACAAGTGAGGACATCGCCGCCCTCAGAAGTCATTCAAGAAAACTAACCATCGTGTAGACACGCGAAGCCATAAACCCGAAAATCAAAGGAGATTTTCCATGTCTGATCTAGTCATTGGTATTGATATTGGAACCGGATCTACAAAGGGCGTCCTGTGCGACACCTCCGGTAATCTGATTCATTCTGAAGTAATGCGCCATGAAACGTCTTTCCCACGACCAGGGTGGGCAGAACACGATCCAGACGAAGTTTGGTGGACAGACGTAATCTCCATCATGAAGTCCCTAGCAATGCGCGCAAAGGGAGATGTAGCTGGCGTTTGTATTTCTGGAATCGGACCTGTTTTCTTAGCAGCCGACGAACGAGGCGTCCCACTACGCCCCGCAATTCTGTACGGCGTCGACACCCGATCAGCTCAAGAAATTGATGATCTTACCGAGCGGTACGGTGAAGACAAGGTACTAGAGGTCTGCGGAAACGGAATGACCTCACAGTCGGTTGGACCAAAAATCGAGTGGGTAAAACGTAACGAACCCGAAGTATGGGCGAAGACTCGACGTTTCCTGATGGCACACACGTACTGCGTATTCCACCTAACGGGCGAATACGTCCTCGACCATCTATCTGCGTCGATGTGTGAACCGCTGTACTCACCGTTTACGAACGACTGGGTTGATGAGTGGCGCAAGGACATCTGCGGGGATCTACCCATGCCTCGTCTGATGTGGTCGAACGAGGTTGCCGGCTACCTAACCGACAACGCCGCCCGTATTACCGGATTGCGCCCCGGGACACCGGTCGCGGTTGGCTCTACAGACGCATTCGTTGAGGCCCTTTCAGTCGGAGTTCGCAAGCCTGGTCAAGTCATGATCATGTACGGCTCCACGATGGTGGGCGTCCAGATTTCGGAAAAGGCGCTGGTAGGACCATCTCTATGGTCAAATGCTGGCCTTCTCGAAGGAACTGCGAACCTCTCTGGCGGAATGTCCACAACAGGCTCGCTCACAACTTGGGTTTCAGAGCTCACAGGTATGGGTTATGACGAGCTCACCGAACTTGCACGCCAGTCAACTCCTGGCTCTAACGGGTTGATCATGCTCCCATACTTCTCCGGCGAGCGAACCCCAATCGCAGATCCAAAGGCAAGAGGTTTGCTTGCAGGCCTGAACCTAACCCACAAGCAGGGGGACATTTACAGGTCGGCTCTAGAGGCCACCGGATTCGGTTCACGCCATCTTTTGGAAACCATGCAGAACTGCGGAGGTAGTCCGGAAGAGTACTGGGCAGTTGGCGGTGGCACTACAACCGACCTGTGGCCACAGGTAATGTCTGACATTATCGGCATTACCCAAAAGATCCCGAAGGTCACCATTGGCGCCTCATATGGTGATGCCTTGCTTGCTGCCATGGCTGCTGGCGCTGTTGATGCCGACACAACGTGGAACACAGCGGAACGCGAAATCACACCAAATCCTGATAACCGTGAACTCTACGATGAGATGTTCCAGATCTACCTAGATCTCTACCCGGCAACAGCGGACATGAGCCATCGATTGACAGATATTCAAGCCCGACTCAAGTGATCGCAAAGCCAAGGACCTTGCTATGACTGATACGAGTAGCTCAAAGTTCTCAATACCTGACCTTGCTTACGGAACCTGGAAATTAGACGATCAATCAGCGGCTAAATGTGTAGCTCAAGCAATCGCAGATGGCTACAGAATGGTCGACACGGCGCAGCGATACCACAACGAATACGGCGTGGGAATCGGTGTGAAGAACTCTGGTTTGGAGAGAGAAGATATTCTTGTAACTTCGAAACTCCGTGGTGGAGACCAGGGCCGTGAGCAAAGCCGAAGAGCATTCTTCGCATCGTTGCGAAACTTGGGAAGCGACTACATCGATGTCTACTACGTCCATTGGCCGCTTCCCCGGCTGGACCTGTACCTGGAGTCGTTCGAGTCTATGCTCGAGCTGCGAGAAGAGGGGTTCATCCGTCAAGTTGGAGTTTGCAACTTCGAGATTCCTCACCTGCAGCGGATTATTTCGGAGTTCGACGAAGCTCCAGCTGTGAATCAGTTCGAACTACATCCGGGTTTTCCACAAACAGAACTGGTTGAGTTCTGTAAGAACAACGCAATCGAAGTGCAGGGTTGGGGCGTTATTGGACGAGGCTGTGGCTTACTGGAAGATCCGACAGTTACCGCGCTTGCCGAGCAACATGCCCTAACTCCCGCACAGTTATGTATCGCATGGGCTAATTCCCACGGTGCAAGTGCTGTTGCCAAATCCGGTAACCGATCTCGCTGGCAGGAGAATCTGCTTGCCGCCGGAAAAGAACTGGATTCCGAAACTGTTTCGCAGCTTGACGTTATCGACTTTCCCCGCATGGGCAAAGATCCAAACGTTGATGAGGAGTTTTGAAGCCTAGGTTCAATTCTTAAGGAGAAACAATGTCTGGAATTAACATCCGACTATCGAAAATTTTTAATGCAGAATCTAACCGTTCATTCATCGTCGCCTTTGACCATGGTCAATCTCTACCAATTCCAGCGGGTCTGGGGAACCCAGTTTCGCTGCTCGCCAGAATCGCAGAGGGCAAACCTGAAGGCATCCTCCTAAATAGGGGCATGCTCGAGCAAGGGGCTGAAATCTTCAGCAAACCCGGAGCTCCAGAACCAATAGTCCGAGCCGATTGGACTACGCTTGATCCCCGAATGAAGGAGGAAACTGGCGAAGCCTATCGAGTCCTAGTATCTCCGGAGAGGGCATTGTCCCTCGGCGCCACTGCAACGTGCACATACCTCATTGGTCGCCCAAAGAATAATGAGATGTTCCCATACAACGTGGAGCAGGTAGCAAACTACATAGGACGTGCTCACGAGGTAGGACTCCCAGTTATCGTCGAGGCCACTTTGTGGGGCCTTCGGAATGAAAACCAGAAAGACCCAGAGTTACTGCGGCAGATGTGTCGTATCGCTGCTGAAATTGGCGCTGATGCCATTAAGACAGAGTATGTGGGAGACATTGAAGCGCAGAGAAATATCATCGACGAGGTCGGGAACATACCTGTTTTAACTCTCGGTGGTAAAGCAGACTCTCGAGACGCTGTCCGCACGGCAGCTGCTGAGGCTATTGAATCGGGTGCGCGTGGACTCATCTTCGGTCGCAATGTTTGGCAAACGGACGACATGGCCGGCGTAATGCGAGATCTCAACGAGATCGTCCATGAGGTGTAGCGAGCAATGAGAGCAGCAGTATTTGCCGGACCGGGTGAGTTGGTGTTGGAAGAGGTTCCAACCCCTTCAGCTGGTCCTGGTGAGATAGTTCTCCGTGTTGGTGCCAACACAGTTTGCGGCACTGATGGCCGAATTCTACGGGGAGAAAAGACAGCAGGGATAGACAAAGGAGTCGTTCTAGGTCACGAGATCGCCGGTTACGTAACTGAAGTTGGCGAGGGCGTAGATGGGTTCGCCGAAGGGGACTTGGTTGGGGTACTTCCGACGGTCCCCTGCCTGAAGTGTTACTACTGTCGACATGGGCAGGAACACCTGTGCATCGACTCGGATATCTTCGGATATAGCTTCGACGGTGGTCTTGCTGACTACATCAAGATTCCGCGCGCCGCGATGGAACGCGGAGGTGTCTACAAAGTAGAAGCAGACCTGGAACCCGTTGAAGTTGCCCTTGCAGAACCACTCGGCTGCGTTATCAACGGCGCCTCCAACTATCGGCCCGGTCTGGGAGACACGGTGGTGATCATGGGCGCAGGTCCTATTGGGTTGCTCCACACGCAACTAAACAAGCATCTGGGAGCAAGCCGAATAATCGTGTCTGATCCAAATCAGAAGCGCTGTGAACTTGCGTTAGAACTTGGCGCAACACACGCTGTTAATCCATTAGAAGTAGATCTCCGCGATTTCGTAATGGGCTTAACCGAGGGGCGTGGCGCAGACGTGATCGTAATCTGTATCGGACGTCCAGAACTTCTTCAGGACACTTTCAAAATTGCTCGAAAAGGAGCCCATATCAATGCGTTTGCTGGGTTCCAGAAGGGAGTCTTGGCACAGGTCGATCCGAACCTTTTGCACTATGGAGAGTTCACGGTTACAGGTGCTTCCAATGCTGGCCGCTCCCATCATGCTATGGCTCTCAAGCTCATTTCTGAAGGTGCAATTAACGTCAAGAAGCTGCACACGCACACTTTCCCACTGAGCAAGGTGCGAGATGGAATCGAGTTTGCATGTTCAGGTGAAGGGGTGAAAGTGGCAATAGTGCCTGACAGTGAATACAAAGACTAAATCATTGCTTCTGTGTTGACAACGCGGGGCCCTGGTCGGATTCTTTTCGACCAGGGGCCCCGGTTGTTGCCTTCGTTGATGCGTTTTCTTCTGGATGCTACAGCCTTCTCCGAATCAACTTCCTAAAGGTTCAGATTCAGACCTGTCTAGCTCGTCAGAGGTCGCCAAGCTCTCTTGCCACTTCGTGGATGTTTCCGAAGATTTCCTCAAGGGCGGGGTAAATCTTGCGGTGGACTTCCATCCACTTGCGGTAGCGCGCATGAGCTTCAGGGTTTGGCTTTGTTCTTTCGTCGCTTAGATGCGCCAACGCGTGTGATGCTTCATTCACCGAATCGAAGCGTCCGATCGCATACATTGCTAGGACGGCAACGCCCTGGGCGGAAACTTCATCAATCGTCGACGTCACCATTTCCACGCCTGTGATGTCGCACAGAATCTGGCGCCACACCCTGGACCTCGAGCCTCCTCCGACTGCGCGGAGTTCGGTGATGTCTGTGCCCGCGCCGACGGCCATGCCCTCCAAGTTTAGTGCGAGTTCAAAGCCCATCCCTTCCAAGAGTGACCGGTAGGTGTGGGCCTTCGTGTGGCCGGACCCGAATCCAACAACAGCGCCGCGAGCGAACGGATTCCAATACGGTGACTGCACAGCATTCCAGTATGGAAGCGTCAACAGGCCTTCCGAACCGGGCTCAATCTTTTCGACTTCCGCATCCAGTTCCAGGTCGGGCCTACCGCCCTCTTCTGGATTGTGGAAGTTCTGGCGGAACCAGTTCCCCAGGACTGAACCGGAGTTCTGCACCGACTCCAGGACATACCAGTCTGGGATTCCAGCCACCAGGGTTCGATACTGCCTGCCAAACCTGTACTTGTCAGCATGGATTCCAGAAACGATTGACGTCCCAACATTTAGGTAGGCCACTCCCGGCTCGGTCGCCGCGGTTCCAAGTCCAGCCGCCTGTCCGTCGCCCAGGCCGGCTACTACCTGCACCTCATCCAACCCGAACTCTTCAGCCAGGTCCGCCCTCATAGGCGCAATAATCGAACCGGGCTTGGCAAGTTCAGGAAGCTGATCGCGACGCAAACCCGCAATTTCAAGGAGTTCATCAGACCAGGTTTGCTTCGCGATTTCGAAAAGGTTCAACGTATCTGCCGACCCTGTCGACGACACCCACCTGCCGGTCAACTTGTACGTCAAGTAGGCGTGCACGTCCACCAGGTACTTGGCCTTCTGGAGGGTTTCCGGCTCGTTTTCTTTCAACCACGCGATCTTGTAAAGAGCCGGGGTCGTATCAGCTGGTTTGCCGGACAGTTCGTGAATGTGGTCAGAGCCGTACTTGACGATCTGCTCGCCAGCCCTGGAATCAAGCCACAAAATAGCGGGGCGGATAGCGTTGCCGTCCTCATCCACGCACGCGAAAGATTCTCGCTGATGCGAAATGGACAGCGCCTTAATCCGCTTCTTGTCGTCACGTGAAAGTGGCGCCACCGCGTCCCTAATAGCGGTGTGCGTTGACTCCCACCACTGTGCAGGGTCGTGCTCGTAGCGGTGCATTCCCGGAGTTAAAAGATCGATCGGAGCGCGCCCCTCCGACACTGTGTCACCCGTATCTGTCACCACGACCGCCTTCGTCGCAGACGTCGACGAATCAAGGGCGAGTACCAGCGGGCTATCAAATTTCGCCATTGAAATCAGCCTCTTCCTTCTAGGACAAAGTTACGCTTGCCTCCATCCTAGAAGGGAGATCGACTCCGCGGTTGAAAGCGGTATTTTTGGGTCCGTGTCTTGAATGACCCGAACGCCTCGCTATTGGACTGGCGTAACTCCCCCGTCCAGGCGAATCGCGGTGCCCGTGATGTAGCCGGCCTTCTTTGAAGCTAGGAAAGCGACCGCGGCACCCAGTTCAGCCGGGTCTCCAAGGCGCTTCACAGGAATGTTTTCCTCAAAGCGCTTGCGAATATCGGCGGGTTCCACACCCTCGCGCGTTGCAGCGTCCTCATCAAGCTGGTCGATTCTCGGCGTCAAAATCCTACCCGGATGCACCATGTTTACCGTCACGCCGTCGCGTCCAACTTCCAAAGACAGCGCCTTCAAATACCCCGCCAAACCCTGGCGTCCAATCGTTGACAGAACTAGCTGCTCCGAAGGCGTAATCACAGCCGTAGATCCAATAGCGACGATCCGGCCCCAACCCCGCTCACGCATCCCCGGCAACACGCGGTTCACCATCGAAACGTGCGGTTCAATCAGTCGTGCGCTTGCCTGTGCAACGTCCTCGCTTGTAATTGTCGAGGGCGATCCTGGTTTCGGTCCGGGCCCGTTCAACACCAGGATGTCAATCGGTCCAAGTTCACGCTCGCATAGGCTGATCGCTTGTTCAATCGAGGCTGCGTCCTCCACATCGAGCTGTGTTGAGACCGCGGTGCCGCCAGCCTCACGGATCTGAGCGACGACGTCGGCCAGGGCCTGTTCTCTTCGACCAGTTACGCAAACCTGAACGCCTTCAGCCGCTAGAGCCAGAGCGCTAGCGCGGCCAAGACCTGAAGTTGACGCCGCTACAAACGCGACCTTTCCGGCAATGCCAAGATCCATTTCTACTCCTCACTGTTTTGAGGCCAGCCTAGCGATCAAACCCTTGCAGCGCTAGGGAAAGGAGTTGCCCTGGGCCCGGTTTAGTTTGGTTTACCTTAATGGATATGCGGCTCCAGGTTCCATAGGGTGGAAATGTTGGCAGGAGGGCAGTCTCATGGTTCAAAAGGTGAAACACGAAAAATCGAACTCTAACAAGTTTATTGGCGCGCACGGTCTACAAAATATTGGCGACCAGATCATCGCAGCCAAGACGGTTCTGCCTTGGATCCTGCAAGCCGGCGGAGCACCCGGATTCATCATCGCGATGCTCGTTCCCGTACGCGAATCCCTCTCGATGCTCCCTCAAGCCGCTCTGACCCCGTGGGTGACCGCGCACAAACAGCGCAAGGGCATTTGGGTAACCGGAGCGATCGGGCAAGGAATCGCCGCCCTCGCAATGGCAGTTTCGGCCATGTTACTAGAAGGCACTGCGCTGGGAATCAGCATCCTGCTTCTGCTCGCCATTTTTGCAACGTTTAGGTCCCTAAGCTCGATCGCGTCCAAGGACGTTCAAGGACGCATCGTGCGCAAGGGCAAGCGCGGACTGATCACGGGTAAGTCAGCGGCGCTTGGCGGACTGATCTCGCTAGTCATTGGTGTTTCCATCTCAACGTGGGAAAAACTACAGCAACCCCAGGTGCTCATTATCTTGATGTTCGCCGCTGGAATCATGTGGTTCCTGGGCGCCCTCGTATTTCGATCAATCGACGAACCTGTTGATCCTGAAGCCGACGGTGGCGGCCTAAACAAAGCCTGGTGGAAAGACACGTGGGACCTGTTCACCGAGAACCGCGCCTTTAGAAACTTCGTCATCGTGCGTTCACTGATGCTGGTTTCCGCGCTTTCCACCGCTTTCATGGTCACGCTTTCACAGGAGGTTGGCAGTGACATCACAGGCCTTGGCCTGTTCCTGGTCGCGTCCGGCCTTTCCGCCCTGATCGGAGGGCGTTTCTCTGGAAAACTTGCGGACAAGTCTTCCAAGAACGCGATGTCGATTGGTGCCGCGGTGTCCTCAGCGATCATCCTGGTGACACTCGTGGCAGTTCACTTGGGCCCCGATGAGGTCGCGCCCTGGATCCTGCCGACCGCGTTCTTCGCACTAAACCTGGCGCACATCACGATTCGCGTGGCCCGCAAAACCTACATCGTTGACATGGCTGAATCTGACGTTCGTACCAGGTACGTCGGCGCGGCGAACACCCTGATGGGCGTGATCTTGCTGATCGTCGGTCTGATCTCCGGTGTGATCGCAATGTGGGGCGCTTCGGCTGCACTCATATTCCTTGCAGCGGTAGGCCTGGTCGGCGTGTTCGCCGCGTCGCGCCTGCCCGAGGTTTCAAAGCGAGCGTAAATCCCTCCTGCCCGAGGCCTCACAGCACGAAAGTCCCGTTTGTCGAGATCTCAAAGCGCGTGCAAGTGAGCCCTAGCTGAACGCTCGTTCCAAGTTGTTGTTCGGCCCAGCGGCAAGCACGGTCTGCCCAGCAATAAGTTTGGTTGCAGGCGAAACCTGGTCCCAAGTCCCGTCCTCGTTCTTAATTCCGACCAGTGATACCCCGTATTCGGATCGAAAACGGGTATCGCGCACAAGTTTGCCGCTGACTCTTTCCGGCACGGTTGCGATTGCGAGGGCGAAGCCGTTGCCCAGGTCGAAGAAATCCGACAGCCTGCTTGTAATCAAGTGAGCTGCGCGCTGGCCCATGTTCTTTTCGGGTTCAAACACGTGTTTGATGCCAAGTTGCCTGAAAATCTCAGCCTGCTGTTCAGATGCGGCCTTCGCCCAGATTTCCGGACCGTCAAGTTTTATGAGGGCGGAGGCCACCAGGATAGACGCTGCCAGGTTGTCTCCTATCGCTACGACTGCGGTTTGGAAATCCTGCACTCCGAGTTGTTGCAGTGCCTCAATATTTGAAGCGTCCGCGCGCACAACCTGAGTGAAGCGCCCCTTCATCGCCTGCACGACGTCGGCAGAAATGTCGATGCCCAGCACCTGCACGCCGGATGCGACGAGTTCTTCGCCCATTGCGGTACCAAATCGCCCCAGCCCAATGATGGCGACGTCTCCTGCGTCGCTTCCGTGGATTCGTGGAAGAAATGGAAAACTACCCAATGATTGGCCTTTCCTTGGGAAGCTCGTAGAGCTTCGTATCCGGTCGGACTGTGAGCACGGTAGCAACCGTTACGGGGCCCACTCGTCCAAAAAACATGAGTAAACAAATAAGTAGTTGCACCATCACGGGCAATTCCGGCGTGATTCCAGTTGTCAGGCCGACGGTACTTAGCGCCGAAATGACTTCAAACAGGACGGGTTCCATCGACCAGGACGTCGTCAGCAACATCAGCGCAGTGGCAAAAATGACGACGCTAAACGAAATCATCAGCACCGTAATCGCAGTGCGGTGCGTGGATCGCCCGATTCGCAGTCCGAATAGCTGGACTGCCTGCCCCGCGCGTAGTTCTGTTAGAACCATGAATACGAGGACGAGCATGGTCGTCACTTTTACTCCGCCTGCGGTACCTGCTGGGCCCGCGCCGATGAACATCAGGATGTCGGTGACCAGCCAGGTGACATCGCTTTGCGACGCGATATCCATGGAGTTAAAGCCCGCTGTTCGCGGCGATATTGAAGAAAACAGGGTGATCAGCAGTTTTTCTGCGGCGGAATAGTCACCGGTTTGAGAAAGGTTTTCCCACTCCAACAGGCTTATCAGCAGCCACCCAATCAGGATCAGTCCCAGGGTTCCTGTGAACACCAGGCGGGCGTTCAGTGACCAGACCCAGGGCTTTCGACTCCTGGTCTTGAATGCGTGGACTACTTCTGACAGAACGGGGAATCCCAGTCCGCCAAGCACGATCAGGATTGAGATCGGCAAAATGATGAACGGATCCGTTGCAAACGGCATCAGGCTGTCGGTCTCAAGTGAGAATCCAGCATTGTTGAACGCTGAAACTGAGAAGAACGCGCCCCATCCAAGGGCTTCTCCGAATGACTTTGATCGCGCATAAAAGTCTATGGCCAAAGGAATTGCCAGCACGGCCTGGATAATCAAAGCCATGCGGACAATGCGCTTGATGAACCCGCGCAGGTCCGTCATTGTGAAAGCGCCGGTAATCTGGGCGACCACCAGGCGTTGCCTTAGCCTCAACCTGTGCGCTACATAAAGTGCAAGTAGCGCAGCAAACGTCATAGCACCCAGGCCACCGATTTCGATTAGGAACGCGATGACGACGTGGCCGAACGTACTCCAATAAGTGGCGGTATCTACGACTATCAGGCCCGTTACGCAGGTAGCCGAGGTCGCAGTGAAGAGCGCTACGGATAAAGGTGCCCCTCCAGGGAAGGAGGGGCCGGCAACTGCCACGGCCTCGTTCTCTGGCCACATTGGGGCACCCGACCTTGTATCGGGAGCATGAGCAACACGGTTCCAATCGTGATTGCTATGCCTAGCGCCAGCAAGGCCATCCGTGCAGGATAAAAACCTGGCGCCCGCATACGCGTACGATGATCTTTGCGAGCGTTTGGCTCGCGTCCTGATTTCCGTTTGATACCAGTCATCTTAGCGCGCTGATTTCAGGAAACGTTATGCCGTTTTCGTATGAAGTTGATTGCAGTTAGTTCTCGATAGGTTTTACCAGCGGGAACGTGATGGTCTCACGGATTCCGTAGCCCGTTAGAGCCATCAGTAGCCGGTCAAGACCCATTCCCATTCCGCCCGTTGGGGGCATGCCCTGCTCCATGGCTTGGAGGAACTCCTCGTCCAAAACCATTGCTTCGGGATCACCCTGGGCTGCAACGAGGGCTTGCGCTTCAAAACGCTCGCGCTGAATAACCGGGTCAACCAGTTCAGAGTATGCGGTTGCCAGTTCAAATCCGCGCACGTACAGGTCCCACTTCTCCACACGACCGGGCAGGCTACGGTGCTGACGAACTAGCGGGGACGTGTCCACCGGATAGTCGCGCACGAAGGTCGGTGCCCACAGGTGGTCTCCCACCTCGTGTTCAAAGATTTCTTCAACGATCTTGCCAGGAACTGCGTGATCGGGAACATCAATGCCACGAGCTTCAGCCAGTTCAACTAGGCGTTCGCGCGGAGTTTCAGGGGTAATCTCTTCCTTTACAGCTTCGGACACGACCTCGTAAAGCGAAATGGAATCCCACTGACCCGACAGGTCGTACTTGGTTCCATCAGCCAACGTGACGACCTCGGATCCGAATACGTCGCGCGCGGACTTCTGAATGAAGTCGCGAGTGCGGGTGGCCATCGTGTTGTAGGTGCCGTAGGCCTCGTAGGCCTCCAGCATGGTGAACTCCGGGGAGTGCGACGAATCTGCGCCCTCGTTGCGGAAATTACGGTTAATTTCGAAAACCTTTTCGATGCCGCCAACGACAGCGCGCTTCAAGAACAGTTCCGGCGCAATGCGCAGGTAAAGCTCAGTGTCGTAAGCGTTCATGTGAGTCTGGAACGGGCGTGCGGCCGCGCCACCGTGAATGTTTTGGAGAATCGGGGTTTCGATTTCGATGAAGCCCTCGCGGTGGAAGTAGTCACGCAACGACCACACGACATCAGCGCGAGTGCGCACCATTTCACGCGCAGCCGGACGCATAATCATGTCCAGGTGGCGGCGGCGAATGCGAGATTCCTCTGACAGGGTGACTTCTTCACCGTCAGCAGTCGTGAACGTCTTTGGGAGTGGACGCAGGGCCTTGGACGCGATCTGCCACGCGGGAACGTCGTCGCTAGGAGACGCGAAAATCGACAGCTCGCCGCGGCGTGAACGAATCGCGGGACCATGCACAAACAGGTGGTCGCCCAGGTCAACGTTTGCCTTGAATTCTTTCAGTGAGTCAGCACCGACCTCGCCGGCGGACAACATCACCTGCAGACGGTTACCTTCCCCGTCCTGGATTACGACGAACTGGAGTTTACCCGACCCGCGGATGAACATTACGCGGCCGGCAAGTCCGATCGTTTCCTCAGACTTTTCGTCGATTTCAAGGTGTTCGTACTTTTCGCGCACCTGCTCGATAGTGCTGGTTATAGGCAGTTCTACCGGGTACGGATCGGTGCCCTGCTCGATGAGGCGAGCACGCTTCTCGGCGCGCACCCGAATCTGCTCGGGCGCATCTTGAAATTCCTGCGATTCAACGTCTTTTTGTTCCACGCCCCTATGGTAGCCCGCCAGGTAGTGAGCAAGTAAATGGCGCGGCCAATCTCACTATCAGCGCGCTACTTCGCGCGTTCGAAAGGAAGTTCCTTACTTCGCGCGGTTCGGGGACTCGAGCGGCCCCTGTCCGCCCGTGGCGTCTTCTAGTCCGGCGGGAACGGCTCCCGGGTCGGAACCTTCGTGCAGAATGCGGTTATTTTCGTCAACGAGGACGACGCTACCCTTGAACTTTCGCGCCAGCGAGTCCGGCACCTGCGCATACGACATCACGATCACAATGTCGCCGGGGTCAATCAGGTGAGCCGCCGCGCCGTTAAGCTGTACGACGCCGGATCCACGCTCCCCCGCAATCGTGTAAGTAGTCAACCGAGCGCCATTCGTCACGTCAACCACATCGACCTGCTCGCCTTCCAAAATGTCCGCGGCGTCCAGCAGGTCAAGGTCGATCGTCACCGAACCCACGTAGTGCAGGTCCGCGCCCGTCACCGTTGCGCGGTGAATCTTCCCGCGCATCATGGTCCGATACACTTCCGGCTTCAATGCTCGTCGCTGTTGTTTAGGCACCCTGTACCTCCACGATCGCGTTGTCAATCAAACGCGTATCCCCCACGTATGCCGCGATTGCAAGCACGCCCTCGCCGGATTCAATCGATTCAAACGAAACCGGGTCGACAAGTTCGACGTAATCGATTCGCACGTTTTGATTTTCGAGGACGGTGCTGGCCTGCTCCTTGACTTGGGCGGCGGTTGCCCCCTGGCTTGCTGCTTCCTTTCCTGCCTTTAGGGCTTGGGAGAGGGAGAGGGCCTGCTGACGCTCCGCCTCAGACAGGTAGGTGTTGCGCGAAGAGAGAGCGAGCCCGTCCTCGGCACGCACAATTGGAGCGCCAATAATTTCGATTGGCATGTCTAGGTCGCGAACCATTTGACGCACGATTGCCAGCTGTTGCGCATCTTTTTGACCGAAAACGGCTACGTCCGCGCCGGTGATGTTGAACATCTTGTGGACAACTAGGCACACGCCCGCAAAGTGGGTGGGGCGAGTCTTACCTTCCAAAACCTTGGCGGTTGGGCCCGGATCGATGGTCACTTGGGCGTCGCCGTTCGGGTAGACCTCTTCGGGTGACGGCGCGAAAATCAGGTCGGCACCAACTCGCTCAACAGCCTTAACGTCCGCGTCCAAGTTGCGAGGGTACGTTTCAAAATCCTCGCCCGGTGCGAACTGGGTTGGGTTTACAAAAACGGTCACCATGACGTGGTCGGCGTGCTTTTTCGCCTCCCGGATCAGACTTAGATGCCCTTCATGAAGCGCTCCCATGGTCATGACCAGGCCGAGCCGGCCCGAAAGCTGATCCAATGCTGAGCGCAGTTCCTCGCGGGTTGTTACAACAGTAGGTGTTGACACAGTGCCTCCTTACCTATCATTGTGCTCCGCGGAGATTTCATTCTCTAGTTTTGGGCCGCATTTGTGGGCAATAAGCCACTTCGGCCTCAATCGATCAGTAGTGCTGCCAACACATCTCGAAGCTGATCATCGGTCAAGATTCGGTGCTCGTGCGCCATCTCAGCGGTCGCGTGAGCGAGGTCCGTGTACGTATTCGCAACGTTTTCCAAGCCCGCCTGCTTCAACGCTTTTTGATGAGCCTGCAGTGTCCCCGTGTCCGCCCTACGCACCGGCCCCGTCAAACCTGCAGCCCCTTCGGATAGGGCGCGGTCAAGGGCGGCCGTTAGAAGCGGCCTCAAATATAGGGACGGGTTTTCGATCCCCGCATTTTCGAGGGCGTCCACTGCCTGGGTGACCAGGGTGACCAGGTGGTTCGCGCCGTGTGCAAGAGCGGCGTGGTAGAGGACGCGGTCTTCCTCCTCAACGACGGTGGGTTCCATGCCCATCTCGTAGGCGAGTGCGGTTGCAATCGGCAATGAAACGGGGGTCGCTGTTATCGCGGCCGGACACATTTCCAGTCGGCTCAGATCCATGCTGGTTCCCGAGAACGTCATCGCGGGATGCAGCGCGATCGGCAGGGCACCCTGGGCCTGTGCGGCTTCGAGTACCCCGATGCCGTGTGCGCCAGACGTGTGCATGACGATCTGTCCGCCGCGGAAGCACCCGAGCTTTGCCAGGCCTTCAACTAGGGGTCTGATCTGATCGTCCGGGATAGCGATCAGAACGAGGTCAGCTTTGCAGGCTTCGTCGGCGTCAATGAACGGGACACCGAGGATTGCCTCGGCTGTGTCGTTTCGTTCCTGCGACCGCGAGCGCGTAATCCCAATGATTTCGTGGTCAACGATCTGCAGGGCTCGACCCAAAATCGGGCCGACACGTCCTGCACCAATGATTCCTACCCGAAACCGCCCGGGTTTCACTTGTTTTCACCACTTTCCTGCGCACCACGCACCTGCGAAACTTGTGCCTGCGTATCGCTTGCTTGCGAATCGTCCGCGACAGTCATGGGCGCTTCCTTAGGGACGCGCTCCTGGAACAGCTCGCCTGCCTCTCGATCAGCTGCGGGGAATGCGCGCTTTGCCCACTCGCTCGGGCTCTCCTTGCTGCGTTTCAGCAAAGCAAGTCGTGAGACCTCCTTGTGGATTGCCACACCCTGCTGAGCATCGAGGTGCAAGATTGCATTGTTAGTTCGAGCCTGCACCATATTGAAAGTGACATTCACGAGGTCGCGCTTTCGATCCCACGGCCCCTGAATCAACTTCGTGGACTGCAAACGCCCGTAAGGGAGGACTGTGAATGTGCGGGTTAAGCGACCGTCGCGGATCAAGATGGCAACATCTGTCAGCGCAATAGCGCGACGACGCCAAACCAGCGGGTCAAACAACTTGGACTGCTCCGGGTTTGTTGTGAAGCCGAATCCGGCGCCCTCTCCTTCGATTCCGAAGTTAATGACGTCTATAGGTCGATCCACCCCTAAATCCGGGTACACCATCCACAGGGCCTGGAGCATTTCATCGCGAGTTCCCACCGGCAGAAGGATCGAGTGGTCTACCTTATCCTCTGCGTTCGATACGAATCCGGCCTGGATGATCTCCACTTTGAACCAGCCAAAGTAGCGCCACAAGAATGGCTGTCTAACCGTCACGCCGTGGATTCTGTTCGGTGCAATAGTCTGCGCTCTTGTCGCAGTGAGCCCGGACGTCACGCGAATACCATCTGGCGTGACGTAAGCAGTGAAATTGTAGTTTCCCGAGAACTGCGACCAGGCCCAGCCAAACATAGCTACCGCTGAGAACAGGAGCGGAAGCATTGCCGTGCCCGGCGCCCCTAGCAGGGCCATCGACCCCACCGCAAGACTTGCCATTATGAAGGCAAACAAGAATCCCAATATTTGACCGATATTCGTAACCAGTGAGCCAAGCAGGCGCATCGGAGGAACCTTGAAAATCAGGCGCGCACGATCATCAAACTCAGCGGGAACCTTGCTGGTGGTGGCCGTAGCCTGATCGGAGGTGGCAGGTGTCGTTGCACCTGGAGTTGCAGGGGTGCCAGCACCGCCCTCGGGAATGGAAATTGCGGCGGCTTCCCGCTTTGCGCCAGCTGATTTCATCATGATTTCGCGACGCAACCGCTTCAAGATCGTCAGTTTTTAGCAGGCCAATTTTGAAGTTGGAATCTACACCGCCCGCGACCTCAATATCAATCCTTCCGAGGCCGAAAATGCGCCCTATCAGCGGATGGCTGATGTTCACGGCTTGGATACGCGACAGTCGCGCATGGCGTTGGACGCGGTTCAAAATGCCCTCGCGGTAGAAGACCGCTTCATCGGTGACCGCATAGGCCATGCGCCGCCACGACAGCCAGGATAAAAACCCTGCAATCAGAATGATCAGCAGGATGACTACAAAGATTCCGATGAAAATCCACTTGAGGCCAAAGAACTCGACGACACCCGTATCAGCAATCTCATGAAGAATCTGGATGTTCTGGTAGGTAATGAACGCAAGGAAAGCCGCAAAAACAGCCCAGGTGCGTGCAAGAGGCGTAACCGGGTGAACCCTACGCCACTGCGATTCTTCGACGCCGGAACCTACTGCAGTTTGATCAGTGGTTTGCTGCCTCATCGGTTACAATCCAGCCATTTCTGCTTCGCCACGTTCTGCAAGGCGGGTGCGAAGGCGAGCCGCCTCGGCAGCAGGGAGACCGGGAATAGTCGCGTCAGTCCCTGCGGAAGCGGTGTGAAGTTGAACTTCAGCAATACCGAACATGCGGGCGATCGGGCCTTCCGACACGTCAACATACTGCATGCGGCCGTACGGAACGACAGTCATCTTCTTAAACATGATGCCGGAGCGGATCAGCAGGTCAGATTCGGCCTCCGCGTAACCAATCGCGCGAACCTGGCGCGGCACCAGCCAAAGAAGCCAACCAAACAAAATAACTTCAATCCCGACTAGGATCCATATCCAGTCAGAGAAGAAAAGTCGCAGGAAGAGTGTAACCAGCAGGAAAATCGCAGCTGTTATTAGCGTCGTAGTCACACGGACTTTCATAAGTCCTGGAGATACGCCCTTAAATTCAACGCCCTCAGGACTGAAAGGATCCACACCGACCCGCTTTTGGTGCGAACGCGGAGGATTGAAAGGAACACTAGCGTCCGGCTGCGGGGTCTGCACACCGCGAACGGCCTGCGGATTCTGCCGCGCCGCCTGTCCGGGTGCTGCTTGCACCGGCGCGGGTTGACTCTGCATCGGACGTCCCTGCGCGGGTTGCCCCTGCATCGGGCGACCGGGCGCAGGAGCTGGATGGCCAGGCATGGGCTGGCTAGGGGCTGGATGGTCCTGCGTGGTCCGAGAGGGAGCTGGCTGACCAGGCATGGGCCGGCCGGGCGCTGGGCGCGGGCTCTGCATTGGCTGACCATTCACAGGCTGACCTGGTACAGGCTGACCTTGCGCGGGCGCGACGGGGCGCTCCTGCGGTTGCGATGGGCCGTGCTCTCCGGAAGGAAACTGTTCCTGGCTCATGCTCATCCTTTCGTTGTGTCAAGACCTATAGTTGCACAACACCGAAATCGAGGCCAAGAGAGATTTCGCGAATTCCGCTCCAGACAGCGCAGGTGCAATGTGGAACTGTAAACTGAATTCAACTAAGGAAATCTATCACCAACCATTCAGACACCTCCCAGGAAGGGCGTGTGTTATTTAGGTATGACTCCGAACTCTCAAACAGACGAAGCGACACCGGAAGCAAACCTTCTAGTAGTCGATGATGAACCAAATATTCGAGACCTCCTGGCGTCGTCACTGCGCTTCGCCGGGTTTGAAGTTTCGACAGCTGAAGATGGAGCGTCAGCGTTCCACCTAGCTACCACTGAACACCCAGACCTGATCGTCCTCGACGTCATGCTTCCCGACATGGACGGATTCACAGTCACGCGCCGCATCCGCGATGCGGGCCTGCAAATCCCCGTCCTCTTCCTAACTGCGCGTGACGACATGCGCGACAAGATTCAAGGATTGACGGTAGGCGGCGACGATTACGTTACGAAGCCTTTCGGACTTGAAGAGGTCGTTGCTCGCATTCGCGCTATCTTGCGTCGAACGATGGCGACTGACGGTGATGACGGCATCTTGA
>FZPS01000171.1_pt14 | contig 44760 bp, 43 predicted proteins | sample 1817821 | NCBI WGS metagenome assembly FZPS01 (sample SAMEA104158645, study PRJEB21678) | metagenome | place: Germany | collected 2015-04-21 | reverse complement strand
GCGGGTCGACCGTTTCAGGATAAATCTTTCTCAAATATGCAAACTCCGGCTCTTTGCAGTATTTTTCCCAACCGGAAGAGGGGAAGCCCCACGATATTAAAGAAATCGCCCTCGATTTTTTCCACAAGGGCTGCACCTTTACCCTGAGCAGCAAAAGCTCCTGCTTTATCAAGAGGCTCTCCAGTTCTGACATAAGCTGAGATCTGTTCTTTGCTCATCTTATCCATCCAGACTGTCGTGGATTCCAGTTCACTGGTTTCCTTCCCGCTGTTAAGGTCAAGAACCGTAAGAGCGGTTATAACCCTGAATTTCTGACCACTTAACATTTCCAGCATTTTCTCTGCCTTTTCGGGAGTGCCTGGCTTTCCAAGAAGTTCCCTATTAAAAAGTACCGAGGTATCAGCAGAAATTACAAGCCCGGAATCGAAATGTTTAGCCACTTCCCTGGCTTTTTCGATAGAGTGTTTTGTGAGTAGTTCTTCAGGGCGCAGGTCAGGATAGGGGTATTCTCTATATGAACTGGCATGAACCAGGAAATTATTTCCTATCAACTGTTTGAGTAACTCCTTTCGCCTCGGAGATGCAGACGCAAGAATGATCTGACGCATGGGAAAAAGTCAGGATGCATGGGATATATTTGTATGCATATACAGTGGAAACGGAAATAGACTAAGGAGCTAATTAGGGAAATTAATTGAAAGAATAGATTAAGAAAATTATTTGGGAAATTAATTAAAGAAATTAGCAGGCAAAACTATCCTCATCCTTGAACACTTTCAAAGAACCTTCTGATACTGCAAAGATCCTCAGGTTTTCCAAGAAGAATACAGGCATCCTTTGCCTGAAGAAGGAAATTGCCTTCTGGAGTATAGATAAGGTCAGAGCCCCTGCTGACCGAGAGTACAGTTACCCCATGCTTTTTCCTGAAGTCCAGGTCTGCCAAGGTCTTTCCATCGAGACTTGAACCATGCCCAACTTTAAGGACCTGAATCTCAACTCCTGGAAGCCCATCCTTTATATCGAATTTATCATCAACACCTGTATTAACTGACAATTTTCTCAGCATCCTGTAGCCGTTAGCCCGCACTTCATTTACCAGCTTTTCAATATCCTCTCGTGGAACCAGATACTTTTCCAGCAGGCGGACAAAAATTTCCACAGAGGTTTCATATTGCACGGGAATGATTTCATCCGCGCCAAGGGCATTGAGGTGTTTCATTTCCTGTAAATCCCGTACTTTTGCGATAATGCAAATATTCGGATTTAGTTGTTTTGAGATCTCCACTATTTTCCCTGTAGCGGCTGCATCTGAAATCCCGATAATAAGCACTCTCGCATTCTTGACGCCTGCGTGTTCCAGTACAGCCTCAAGTGTTGCATCTCCATAGTGAATATTTTCCCCTTTCTGTTTCTCTTGTTTAACGGTTTCAGGGTTCGCTTCTACAATGAGATAAGGGATACCTGCGGCTTTTGCAGCCTTTGAGACTGTTCTTCCGGAAAAACCGAAACCTACGATTATTAAATGATCTTTCACCTCAGGTTCAGCCTGTTCCTCTTCTTTGATGGGTTCTGAATATAACCCGTGTACCAATTTCATTCCATGAGGCATACCTGAAACCTTTCTAATAAGGGTATCAGCAGACTTATAAGAGGCATTGATCAAAAAAGGTGTAATTGCCATACTAAGAATTGAAACCGCCATAAATTCTTGATAAAATTCCCGCGTCAGGAGAGAATATTCAACTCCCAACGTAGCAAGAACAAAGGAGAATTCTCCTATCTGTGAAAGTGCAACCCCCGTCAATACAGTAGTGCGTAGAGAGGACCCAAGAAGAAAAGTTCCCATCATTCCTGCAATTGATTTCAGGACAATAATACCAATTGTTGCAAGAGTAAAGACGGGGAGGTTATCAATTACATAGTTTATATCGAGCAGCATGCCTACAGACACAAAAAAGAAACTCATAAACATGTCTTTCAAGGGTGAAACATTCCCCATTGCCTGCTGGCTGTACTGAGATCCAGAGATAACTATCCCTGCCAGAAAAGCCCCCAGTGCAAGAGATAATCCTATACTGGAGGTAAAGACAGATGCTGATAAACAGATGAACACAACACTGACAAGGAATAATTCCTTATTTCCAGTTCTGCCCACATGGTAAAATATCCAGGGAACAATAAATTTAGCACTCAGGATAAAAACCAGGATAATCAGAGAGCCTTTTATGAAGACATCAGGAAGCGCTCCCTCAAAATTTACAGAGCTCCCTGTAAGCATTGGAACAATCAGGATCTGAGGTACGATAGCAAGGTCCTGAAATATCAGAACTGCAAGCGAGGTTTTTCCATGAGGGGTAAAAAGCTCATTTCTATCCTGAAAAATTTTTAGTGTTACTGCAGTACTGCTATGTGAAACCAAAAAACATATGAAAATAGAGGTAACAGGACTGAAACCCAGAACTGAGCATAAAATAAAAAATAAAATTGTTGTGAAAAGGAAATGGAGAGTCCCCCCTAATAATAAAGCTTTTTTCATTTTCTTGAGCTCATTTAGGGAGAGTTCAATTCCTATCGTGAAAAGCAAAAAGATTACACCGAGTTCGGTACTCAGGTCTACAATCTCTCCTCCATTAACAATCTCGAGCCCATAAGGTCCTATCAGCATTCCGATTACAAGAAAACCCAGCACAGGAGGGAACTCAAATCTGTAGAATATTGTAAGAATTAGAATGGCAAAGCCCAGTATTACATCAACATTTGCCAGTAACGAGAGTGCCATTTATTTTGTTCCTCCAGAAGTGAAATAAGTTTCTGGGCTTCCTGAAATCTCAGAGAACCAAGATAAACCCCGCATTGAACACTGCCACCATTTATATATACATATCTCAAATATTTTGGCTGTAAGATAAGAATATTTACGAAGATATATCATTTTCGGTAGGTAGGGGGTTTAAAAATCCATTTAATTAATCCGCCTCAAAATAATAATTAGAAAAATAATTAATAACCAAAACGAAAAACTAGCCAAAAGTTAATGAAGAAATTAATTATGTTGAATAAGTAGTTTTAACAGAATTATACGACAAAGTACTGAGCCCTGTGTTTGAGTACTGTACCTGTATTCACCATATTTTAGGAATTAGCCTGTATGTTCTCTTTGTGTAGTTCTCATAACCTTTGACCTCCCGAACAAGGACTTCTTCTTCGCGTTTCAACCTGTATAAGAACAGGAAAACTAACACTGCCGATATGCTCAGGGTGAGATAAGCATTCAGGATTAGTGGGACTCCGACTGCCTGTAATATGTTTCCTGCATAAGCCGGATGCCTTATGAATTTATAGGGACCTTTTTCAACTAACTGATGGTTATTTTTTATCTCAATATGGACAGAGAAATATTGACCCAGAGTCCGCATGCCCCAGACTCTGAGTCCTGTGCCTATCAATGCAAGTGATGCTCCTGCAGCTGTAACTGTTATATTGTGCTGTGGGAAAAAGTCGAATTTAAGTCGCAGGTAAAAGATATACTCAAGAATGGGAGCAATCAGAAGAAGCCACCAGAAAAATAAGAGCAGACTTCGAATCCATCTTTGTGATTGCCGTCCTTCAAGACCTGATCCCCTGTATGCAGCTTTTTCTGCCAGTAAATAAAATAACAGGATCCCGATATAGATGTAAATTAGCCTATGGTTTAGGAAACCCCAACTCTCAACCAGAAGCTTCCATGTTTCGGCAGCAAATAAAAGCATAACTATGTTTATAGCCCGGTTTATCCATTCTCCCTTACTTTCTGATGCTTTCCAGTTCTCAAACTCTACCATTGCTTCTTTAATTAAATTAATTGTTTTTCTATTTTTCCAGGTGGTTACAAACTGCAGGCAGAAAAAGCGGTGAATGCGTAAAAAACAATCTTTGAACTCAAAAAATTGGTCTTTAAGTTGAGAACAATGTGTCTTTAAGCTGAAAACAGTTCACTGGCGCAAAAATTAGGAAAGTTTTTGAAAAAACATGTAAGAAAACAAAAACGGCAGTGAGTAAGCGAGAAAACTACCGTCTGAAGGCAGAAACTCAGGTTGCTCTGCCGTTGTGACAGAAGTGATTGTTTGGATTTGCATCTTTGAGGTCATACTCCTTCCAGACCTCACATGAGCCGCAGATGCATTTTCTATCAGGGTCAAGATCCGAACAGGTTGCCTCACCTTCCGAGCAGTATACCCCCGGAAAATCCTCAGGGTCCGGAACCTCGCCTTCTGGAAGATTTTCCATTAATTGTTTTGAACTTTTAAATTTATCCTGTGCACACTGACTGTCATCCTGCACTGGACACTGTGGACACCTGCACCTGTTAACATTTGCCCGATTATAGGGAACCAGGAAATTCGTACTCCTTTCAAAAGTTATATCTCTATCCCTGGGTGGAATAGGACTCCCCTCTTCAGTAGATATATTTCTTCCCATACTCTGTTACCCCAAACTTAATACTCCACTGGTTTTTCTATTTCAGGTTTCGGCTTTAGGGCATAAAAGCATTTTCAGTAGCCGAAAGAATATACGCTAGTGAGAGAGCAAATATAAAACATGATCCTGAGACGAGATCTGCAGCTTAGATAAGCTATCCAGCGAGAAAAATAAGGAATGAAAAAAAGTTGAAAAACGACGAAATTTATGCTTACAGGAAAAATTAAATGATATTTGTCTTAACCTTAGTGAGCAAATCAGGTTGCTCTGCCGTGAAGGCAGAAGTGATTATTTGGATCTACTTTCTCAAGACCGTACTCTTTCCAGACCTCACATGTACCGCAGATACATTCTCTGTCAAACTTGAGATCCTCACAGGTAGCTTTGCCTGTGGAGCAGTATATCCCTGGAACCTCTTCCGGATCTGGAACTCCCCCTGCGGGCATGCTTTCCATTAATTCTTTTGCGCTCTGAAGTTTTTCCTTCACACATTTACTGTCAGCCTGCACAGGGCACATTGAACACATGCATCTCTCAATATTTGATTTTATATAAGGAACCTTAGAATCTTTACCACTCTCGTTGGATATTATAGAACCCCCTTCCCTGGTTGATGTATTTTGCCTTTATTCATAATATTCTCCCAAATTAGTACTCGGCTAGTACTCGGTCTTAGGCTTTGTTTTTGAAGTTTAAAAGCCTTTTCAGTTATAGAACGGATAAACTGTAGATATTTAGAAGCTACTGCACTTGAAATTAAGTTATTTTATTTAAAATCAAACAAATGTTCTTAGAGCTTATCTAACTCTACATGAAAGTCAATCAGTATTATCTGGATTAATCTAATTAATTAAAGCCAAACTGGTTTAATTGAGATTAAATCAACTTAATTAAACCAGTTTTAATTGAGAATAAGCAGGGAAAAAATATTCCACCTGAAAGAAGTGAAGAAACATATCCAGCTGAGTCCTCGAATGATTGCTTTTTTCTCGTTTACCATATCAATGGAGCACAATTAAGGATTAGCAGATCCACGCTGAAAAAGGATAATATTGTCATGGAGCTTCAGGATAAATTTGGGTTGTTCTTAAATTTCACTGACAGGATACAGTTCTCTTGTTTATTTGTAACCTCCCATGTTTAAAGTTTCAACCACGAGAGCCGTCATCAGTTTCTATATCTTCCGAGCTTACAACCGGATATCCTGCATCTATCCAGGCATTGATACCTCCTTCCATATTATATACCTCGGAATATCCTGCATCTACAAGCATTGTACTTGCCGACACACTTCTGCGCCCTGATTTGCAATAAACCAGTACTTTCTTCCTAGGAACTTCATCTATGCGAGCTTCGAGCAAACGTTCTGAGCTTAAATTCGATCCTGAGACGTTGCTTACGGGAATAAGGGTTGCCCCTTTGATATGCGAGGAGTTAAACTCGTCAGGCGTGCGCACATCAAGTATGAATACATTGCCTTCTTCAATCATCCCTTCTGCCTCATGTACGCTTACATTCTCAAACCCTGAAGGATTTTCTATTTCCTTTTCTTTTCCCTGTTCTGTAAAGATCAGGAATGTTGCTAAAAACAAGAGAATAAGAACACTGAGACATATCAAACTCCGTTTGTTCGATCAGATTCCTCCAGCATTATAAATTTAAAACTCGAATAAATTTAAAACTCGAGGTAAATGGACGCATTTACTTTTTTGCCAGTATGAACAGGCATTCTATATAAATTATTTTTAACTGTAAAAACTATCTCATGATATAACTATCTTTCCTCGAAAGAAGAGTAATAACTCTTAAAAATTGAGCTTTTTATTCTTAGTCCAGGTTGGCTCCATTCCGGCAATTTATCAGGCAAATCCAGAAATAAAAATAAAAATTAAGCAGATCGAAAAGTAAACTGAGACTCTGGAGAAGAAAGATTATCTGAAAAATAACCAGCAAGAAAAAAACGGAAAGTTGACCGTCGGATAAAAAATAAAAACAATTATTCAGATCTTGGGATAGTTTTATGGATGAAAACAGGATAAATGCAAGAAAAACAGGATAAATGCAGAAAAAGCAGGAATTAAAAAAAAACAGATTTAAAAATTAAAAACCGCCGCAAATCTTCAGAGTAAGAAGCAAAGTATACCTGCAGAGACATCAAATAAGGTTCATCCGCCGATCTATTTTGAGTCTACAGGTAAGTGAAGGATTGGAAGATCCCCTTACAAATATTTCCTTATTTCCTTATTTCCTTATATGTTTTAAAATCTAGCAGGGTCTTTCACCCCTGAAATCTAACGTGGGACTGTACTAATGGGCTTACGAATTTGCATGTTTTGCAGCAGGTTAATCCAGTTATACTTTATAACTGATCAGTTTAGCACCAGCATTTGTTCTTTCCGAAGGAATCAAAACCAAAGAAATTACATTTGCCTCCAAAACCAAACTTTTATTTGTCCCAACATTTACATCTGTCAAATTTGTCAAATCTATCGAATTTCTTATTTCGTATCAAATCTGTCGAATTTCTTATCGAATCTGTCGAATCTATCGAGTCGAATCTGCCGTATCCATCCTTTGCTGCGCTCACTGTAGTAGCTGAGATTGCAGCCATGAAAGAGATAAGCATGGGCATACACAATGCTTTCTTAAGCTTTACCATTTACCACACTCCACAAATTTTTGTTATACTTTTAAATTTTATCTTTTCATTTAGATTCAGTAGGTAAGATGCAATCTAGGGTTAATTACAAATTCTGTTTTTTCATCGACGTAGTATTTAATGAATTATTTCCATCAATTCGTCATCCAGCACCTATCATGGATAAGTATACCAGTTATAAAAATCCTGTATTATCCCCATATAATATACAGAAAGCCGATGAAAAGTAAATCCCTAATTATATTAGTACGTGATTATAGTTTATAGAACATAATATTTAAAGAAATAATAATCAGGAGCCTATAATAATTGGAAATAGGCATTATCCAGTCCGGTTTAAGGAGAAATCATCTCAAAATTGTTATTATGACAATAATTTTATATTAACAGCATTACCCAGTCTTTAAGCTCGGGATTATAATAATTTAAGATCCAAACTTAGGATCTATTTTCAGCTTCATATAACTAATTTTTTAATATGGTTAAAAGCTCAGTCTTGTATATACATTAAAGGAATTCATACAAAAATCAATATTTATCGATGAATTTCAGGAAAAGTGAACATCCAGTCAATTTTACACTGGAAGCTATTTCACAATCGGGAGAAATCCCATACTGCACAACATAATTATCTAAGTAAATTTCTGTTCATTAAAAAGAAATGGATGTTAAACAATTTCCTTGACTGTTTGAAATTTTCAGTAACGGGTTACCCTGATTAGCATAACAGATAAATCTCCTGATATTCGAGACAAGAAAAATCGCAATAACAAGAGAAATCACAATAATAAGAAAAATTTAAAAATTATAAAAATAACGTTAACTTTTCAGACGTATAATTATAAAAAAATTAATGAACTCATTCGTAAGCTTGCTTCGGTAATTGCTGGTAAGCAAGGCAAAGAATTTACGCAATTCGATAAAAAAGATTAATCGCATGCGGCTTCAACTATTTAATTCATAACATCTGTCGCAAACTTATTAATATCTTTTTTATCCATCAAGCACGTAAATCCTGTAAGGAGAATGCCTCCATCGGTATTTTAGATACTTTTAGATACTAGGAAGCTGAAGATTTTGCTGTCCCAGAAATTCGACGCAGAGCTATCGAATGAGTATTAGTCTGTTTATTCTTTATACTTACATTCATGCAAGTTTAACTGTTAACACCATCCGCACCAGTTACAGCCGCTTCCAAAGAAGCCAGAGAAATTAAAGAACCCTACAAACTTGAAGCAAAACTGGCTGAAGATATACTTGCACTGGCTGAAGTTGCACTTGCCTTTCCAGTCACACTTATCTTTCCAATCACACTTGCCTTTCCAGTCACACTTGCCTTTCCAGTCACACTTGCCTTTCCAGTCACACTTGCCTTTCCAGTCGCACTTGTCTTTACATTTACAATCTTTCCCGTCACATGCACTGGCTGACGCAGCTGTCAGTGACAGTACAAAGAGGACCATCACCAAAATACTCATTGTCTTTTTAAATATACCCATTTGTGTACACTCCCTAAATTGCTATGTTTCTAAATGTCGGCTTTGTAACACATTTTCATCGTCAGATGGGGCGCTTGGAAATGATTTTTACCAGTTAATCATATATCCATGAATACTGGCTAATTAATCATCTTTTACTGCTGAAAATGCTCTAACGATGAAATGGATACAAATCACGCCAACAATTGAGACATAAAGGAGATTATCATTTGAAGGATATAATATATACAGAAATATAAATAAGGAACAATAATCAATTAAAGAGATATATTTAATAATATATATTTTACAAGTGCGTTCTGAGCATCCCGGACAATAATTTTTAATAAGAAAATTATAGAAATTCTTATTTTTTAGAAAATTTCCATATGAGATCCTATTTCAGCTTGACTTAACAGCCTCAAGGAGAATTTCTGTATAAATTCTATAATTAATTCAGAAGATAAATTTAAAAAGACAAAATTAAACCCTGACATAGCTTGTAACCATGCCTGCGTAACACCCGAAAATGGCAGATAAACACAATTTAACAATAAGATTCAATTTTGTTAACTGGATTCGCCTTTAATGTGACTAAAATTAATCTAGTAATAGTAACAAAGGTTAATTCTCGACACATAAGGATTTAATCTGGTCTTAGCCGATTTTTTGAGAAAGCCAGTAGACTACTTTATTAAAAGCACTGATGTCATTGGGAAAGAATAACAGCATTACTTTCGGGGGAAACATTTTGGATAAAGAGAAGGCGGGAAAATACACAGGTCACAGCAAAGGTAGGGAAAGTTCGGGCAAAGGATCCTCAAATAAATATTTTTACCCGATCTACGGCATACTTCTACTCGTAACCATATTTATAACGTATATTATTCTTCAAAACACTGAAGAACCTATTAGGACTATACGCAGGTTTGCAGGGACTTTCGGCTACCTGACCGTGTTCCTTGCAATAGTTACATCCGAATATATGGCTAAAATGAAAAAAATATCAGGACTTCCTTTTATGAAAGCTCACCATAATCTGGCGAGAATTGGACTATTGCTAATCCTTATTCACCCACTTACTTTTGTTTTACAGGGGAGAGGAATAGGAATCTTTTCGCCGATTTCTCCGACAAACATTTTTATTGCATTGGCAGGACGTCCGGCTTTTTATCTCTTCTTTCTGGCTGCAGGTATTGCATTGTACAGGAAGAAATACAAAGATTGGAGGAAAGTCCACTACCTCAGTTACCTGGCTTTCTCACTCGTCACAGTACATGCCCTGATGTTAGGTGACGACTTTGAATTAGCTATAATGAGAATACTTGCGATTGCAATGGCGATTACTGTGATAGTTATCTTCATACATAAAAGATCGGCGTCAGGGCGAAAAAGGAAATGAACAACTGAAACTCGGGACAGAACCTGCAATTTAAACTGAATAAATATTGACACCAGATACACGGCATAAAATTTTAGAAAATTTACTTTTTTTCCTTTCCCAAAAGCCTGTTAATTTCACTGGAGAGTTTCTGTACCTCGCTGCGCATCTCTGCAATTTCTTTTGAGGAAAGTTCTTCTTTATCTTTTCCGACAAGCATGCTTGCCAGGGCTGCAGTTATGTACCCAAAAATTGAAAAAGCATAAACCGATAATGAAAAAGCCAGTATTCTCCCCTCGGGGGTAACTGGCCAGTAAGCGCTTCCTATTGTAGTCATAATCATGGCTGTCCACCATAATGCATCCCAATATGAAGTAATCCCCGGGTGCTCAAAATTGTACATTCCCGCTGCTCCAAGAAAGGTAATTAAAACCGTAAGCAATAGAACGTATCTCAAGCCCCGCTGCCTGATTACCTGTCGGACTGTTCTTAAGCTCCGATTAAAAGAAGAAAGAATCCGAGCCAGGTTAAGAGATCGGACAGAATTTGCAAACCTGACAAGCCTGAATCCTTTAAATAGTCTTAAAACCCTCAACGCAGGCAAAAATAGGGAAAAGGTAACAAGCCAGTTACTCTTTAAATAATCTTTCTTTAACGGAGAAATGTACAATTCAATAAGAAAATCGACTATAAATATTCCCCAGATAACCAGACTTAATTTTTGCAAAGAAGAAGAGAGACCATAAACAAAATCGACAATAATGAGAACAAGCCATAATAGTGACAGCAAAGTTAAAGGGAGATCAAAAAGATCGTTAATCTGATAAAGAAGCTCTTTTCTTTCGTCTTTTAGTTGCTTTTTATCCATGTCTTTATGTCTCACCGAAATTTATCAGGTTGTCAGGTGAGTGTGGACCTGCTTTTAAAAGAGAGGTTAGATAAATATTATTAGATTTTTGAGCACTTATAGATATCTTTGTTAAATCCAATTTCGGGTTAAGGAAGAAAACAACTCAAAATGACTCAAAAAAGGATAACCGTTTTAAAAAATTCTTCAGTTATACAAACGAAGGATTATGTAAAATAAAATATTTAAGTAGATTGAATATTTCCTTCATTCAGTTCACTCTAAAACCAAACTCATTTCTCCTCAACTATTACAGACCCCCGCATGGAAGGATGAATCAAGCAAGAATATTCATACGTGCCTGCGTCAGTAAACTGGAACTCATACGATTCTCCTTCTTGCAGTATGCCGGAGTCGAAAGTAGAACCTGTAGCTGTATGATTAGCTGAATCAAGGTTCGTCCATCTGACAGTATCACCTGTTGATATTGTAACTGATTCGGGATTAAAGGCAAAATTGTTGATTGACACCTCAACATTCTTTCTACCCGCAGCCACCACTTCATTCATACCAGTCATGTTTTCCATGCCTGTTATGTTTTCCATGCCAGTCACGTTCTCAGCCATAGCTGCGGTTGCGTTGTCGAAATCAAGGATCTCAAGACCTTCGAGCTGGGGATCGTCGAATATTATATGGATAAAAGTCTGGTTCTCGCCACCTGGCAGAGTATAGTTGGTAGGCACTGGCTGTTCCTGCATTGTTCCATTGTCAGCCATCACCTTCTCAGGCAATAAGAGATGAGCCTGTATACCCCTGTGAGGCAGTTCGTTATCAAGGAGCAGTCTATAACCCTGCTGGTCAGGACTCCTGATGCGCTCGGTTGCCATAGCGTGTATGACCCTGTTATTGCTGACAAGAGTATCATTTACGTAAAGCGAACCTACACCCCAGAAAGCTCCATATAAGTAAGAGGTTGGCTCCAGGCGTGTGCCTATTCCAGTTTTCCCATGAGCAATTCCATCAACAATAACCCCGCCAAAAACCGGATGGATCTGCCCAACGCGAGTAACATTTGTCAGAACAACCCTATATCTGATTTCTCCTGTCGGATCCGTGAAATTAAATTCGGCTTCAGCCATATCTTCGGATTCATTCACATCTACAGGAGTATTGTCTGTCAAATTCATGTTGAAGGAACCATTAATACGCGTAAAATTATCAGAGTACGGTGTAGGCACCGATGTTGTGGTAAATTCGTTCCCACTCACAGACCTGTTAGCTAACGGCACACCAATCTCTGGCTCATATCCAATTGGCACATCCGGAGTTCCGAAAATCTGAGGATCGAGTCTTCTCGGGCCTGGAAAAATCCATTTAACATCCTCACCGGCTTGCTGGCTAACATTAATAGTTTTATCTACAGTTGCAAGTGTGCATATTTCACCTGTTGTGGTTAAGTTTCTCTGCTGAGATGCATTATTAGATGTAATATCCCCTCCCATCTGCGCCTGTGCCAATCCAAAAAAGAAAGCCAGGCAAAGTATTAACAGAGAAACTATTAACTTTATTTTCATTCTTTACCCCCCGTATGCGAATTTGATCAACTAACCCAATTAAATATATTTAATAAAATAAAAATTAATTTAATATAAATCTATTAAACAATAATGATCGATTTATAAATATTTAATCTATATTAACTACAGCAACTAGTCAGGTTTTCGTAATCAAGGGTCTTTTAAGAAGTAGATCTATCACATTTTATTACATTAGTAAAATCTGACTCATAAATTGCCAGATTCTTCCTTAGAGCATTAATCCTTCAAAATTATTTTTTTGATTGGAGAGTTACTTAACTCTGAATGTTCAGTAAAAGTGGAATCAGAATATATTGAGACCTGATCTTAAATAATCAGAGATCAGATAAAAAGAGAATTATCAGATAAAACAAAGAAATGAATTGGCAGATAAAATAAAGAAATGAGTTGACAGATAAAGTAAAGAAATGAGTTGACAGATAAAGTAAAGAAATGAGAACTGCAAACCATATACAGGTTTGCAGCCTCTATTTTCAAGCTGGCTTCTGTAACCAGGACAGTCGATCGTTCATTTCTTATCCTGGCCTTATATGTACATCTTCATCGATCATTGACTACAACATGCTTCAGGTCATGTTCCTTATCTCAGTCCATGCTTTCTACTTCAGCAAAAGTTGTAGTCTGATTTACATCACAGGTGGCGTTCTTGGTCACGATTGAAATCGTGTCTCCAATGCTCCTGATTACAGCCACCTTTCCAGTTATGTTATACGTGTCCTCATCCATACCTTCGTCATCGGATATATCAGTAATATCCCCAACTATAGTCTTGTTTCCATCCATTGTGGTAAGGTCAGCCAGATGCTTGTCTATTTTCTCGGCCGTTCCGATCATGTAATCTACATTGCTAATTATAGCCATCTTTCCATCAAGATTACACTCCACGGGTTGATTGCCTGTATCTCCAACCATTCCGGTCATATTACCCATTATTTCGGACATCTCATCGATGTCATCGATGTCTTTAATCACAATTATCTGTCTGGTCATATCACCTGTTACATTTCCGGTCATACTTCCAGCCATAAGTACAGTCATGTTGCCAATGCTTTCGGTTGTGCTGCCCATATCATCGCTCGGGTTGACCGTGATGGTTCCAGTCATATCTCCGATCAGGACTACAGTCGTATCATTCATGGCTTCAATCATGGTTTCAATCATATCGTCCATGTCTTCAGTCATGTTGTCGGTCATATTACCGGTCATGTTGTCGGTCATATTACCGGTCATGTTGTCGGTCATATTACTGGTCATGTTATTGGTCATGTTGTCGGTCGTGTTACCCATGCCAGTCATGATTTCTGTCCTTCCGAAGATAACTACGCTTCCGGGCATATTATCCATTCTTCCGACCATAACCGCTTTTTCTGTCATGTTACCCAAGTCTTTGATTAAAATTATCTTTCCAGTCACATCAAGTTCCATGCTTTGGGAGACATTATTCATGCCTTCAGTCATGTTGTCCATGTCTTCAGTCATGTAATCGGTCATGTTGTCGGTCATATTACCGGTCATGTTATCGGTCATATTATTACCCGTCATGTTATCCGCTTTTTCGACTATAACCGCATTTCCGGTTATGTTGCATGTAACGGTTTCAGTAATATTTCCAGCTATGATTACATTTATTTCATCCATGTCTCCGATCGGATTACCCTGTGCCTGCACGGGTACTATAGAAAGAGCCAGGCATAGCGCTAGCATCAGAGGAAGTATCAATTTCAATTTCATTCTCTACCCCCCGGGTTGATTATTAAGTTTTTGAATAAAATAAAAAATAATTTAATACAATTATCTTAATAATAAAGGATCAGATTATAAATAATTAATCTCTATGAACTATAGAGATTAGTCGAGTTATAGGTGTCAACCGGCATTTTAAAAGTAGATATTTGTCACATATTTATTATGTTTGACATAACAGATATTAAGCAATATCATTTGAAAAGCTTAGGAAAATCACGTTTAACGTTTATTTTAGATTGTCCATACTCCAGTTCCTAATCTCAGCCTTCTTTATACTCTGTATAGATGTAATCTAAAACCCTTCCTTATTAGGCACTTACGGCTACGCAAAATTATTTGGGAACATGGCAAAAGAGCCACAGTAAGGCCTTGAAATTCTTATTAAAGCTTTAAGATCACATTATTGGAAGTGTTCAGGGTAGCAACACGGTCAGTTTCAAGGGGAAAGAGCAGAAAAAGCGTGCTTACAGGCGCAACAAAAAACATAACTTTAATTAAAAACACGAAGAATAGAGCACGACTTTACTGACAATAACCGGAGTTGTTATATGGAAAATATTAAAGAATTTTTTAAGAATGATAATTTTGCTGCAATGTCAGGAATCGAAATTCTTGAAGTCTCTCCAGGGTATGCAAAAGCTGTCATGAATATAGAAGAAAAACACCTCAATGCCCTGAAAACCGTTCAGGGAGGAGCATTGTTTACCCTTGCAGATCTTACTTTTGCTGCAGCCTCAAATGCACACGGCAATGTTGCTGTTGCTATCAATGCAAATATCTCTTTCGTGAAAGCCGCAACAGGGAAAACTCTTACAGCCGAGGCAAAAGAAACATCTATTAACTCCAAAATTTCAACGTATACCGTAAACATAACTGATGATAGAGGAGACCTGGTGGCGATTTTTCAGGGCATGGGTTACAGGAAAAAGACTTCACTTGCTGATCTATCCCGCATTTGAATTAGCCGGATTAATCTAAAACAGATAGGCAGGAGTCACCAGAAGATTTCCTGCTAAAACCCTTTTAAGGTGTTCTGAAGGTTAACTGGAGAAAATATAAAATATATTGCTTTAAAACATAATTTAAGCTTAGAAAAGAAACTAGTTTTAAAAAGAGCTAAGAAGAATTTTCAATGCGACTGCCGGGATTCGAACCCGGGTTCTAAGCTTGGGAAGCTCAGGTCATAGCCACTAAACCACAGTCGCATAAGGATGTAAAGAAGTGCTGTGTATTCTTCTCATGCATCTTTTAGATATTAAAGGTTTCGGTGAAGGGACGGAGCGGCGAGGAAAGCTGTTTTATTGGCAAAAGAGGGAAAACTCTATTTCTGAAATTTGAGGGTGCAAAGCATAAAGACCTGAGGGTGGAATAATATAAGAGAAAAATTTCAAAGCGTTTTTTCGGGGAGAGGGCAATGGCTCGGTTTATAGAGCTTGCAGAGCTTTTTGAAAAACTTGAGAAGATAACATCTCATAAAGAGATTGTCAGGAAGATTGCTAACTTTTTCTAGGAACTGGAAGGAAAGGAAGTAAAGGACAGTGCATACCTTTTTCTCGGAAGCATAGGACCTGCGTTTGAAAACACGACACTGGGAGTAGGGGATAAGATTGCTTTAAAAGCAATTGCGTCTGCATACAGAGTTTCAGAAGAGGAGGTTAAAAAGAGATATTCAACGACAGGGGACCTTGGGGATGTGGCGTTTGAGTTAAGCAGGGGAGAAAAAAAGTCGCTTACAATTGATGAAGTATTCGGAAAGCTCAGGGAAATAAAGGAAACCTCAGGAAAAGGGAGCCAGGAAGAAAAGGTCAGGCTACTTTCCAGTATTCTGCAACGAGCCAGCCCGGAAGAAGGGAAATATATAGTCAGGATTGTGCTGGGAAAGCTAAGGCTGGGGTTTGGAGACCAGTTTCTGCTTGAAGCGTTTTCTATTGCTTTTACAGGGGATAAGAAATATGCTGCAAAGATTAAGGAAAGCTACAATGTTTGCACCGATATTGGAGAGCTTGCAGAATCCCTTTCAGAGCATGGTCTCAGAGCTCTTGGGCGCTTTTCCATAAAACTGGGACGGCCTGTCAGGTCAATGCTTGCTCATCGAGTAGAATCTTTCGAAGAGCTTGAAAAAAGGATTCCCGGAAAAAAGGCAGCTGAAGAAAAGTATGATGGGGAAAGAGTGCAGATCCATAAAAACGGAAACGAGATCAAAGCCTTCTCTCGAAGGCTCGAGGATATAACTGCCCAATATCCTGATCTTGTGGAAGCAGTCAGGAGAGGCATTAACGCAGAGAGAATCGTGCTTGATGGGGAAATCATTGCATACGTTGAAGGCAGTAAAGCCGATGACTCTACCCAAGAATTTTATTCATTCCAGAGACTGATGCAGAGGCGCAGGAAATATGAGGTTCAAAAATATGCTGAAATCTTTCCTGTTGCAGTATTCTTTTTCGATATCCTGTACCTGGAAGGAAATTCCCTCCTGAAAGAACCGCACCCCAGGAGAAGAACTCTTCTCGAGGAAAATGTAAAACAATCGGAGGTTCTTCGCCTGGCTGGAAGAATTGTTACGGACAATCTTGAGGAGATCGAGGACTTTTTCAACAAGACTCTAGAAAAGAAGCTTGAAGGAATTATAATCAAATCCATGAGCAGCAATGCGGTTTACGAAGCCGGAAAAAGGAGCTGGTTCTGGCTCAAGTGGAAAGAAGAATATGCCGAGGGAATGCGAGAGACCTTTGACCTTGTAATTGTAGGGAAATATTACGGGCGAGGAAAGAGGAAAGGCTCATTTGGAGCCCTCCTCTACGCTATTCTCAACGAAGAAGAGCAGCGTTATGAGACTTTTACGAAAGTAGGTACAGGATTTACGGAAAGGGATGCAAGGGAAATCGACAGCCTGCTTTCAGAGCATATAGTGAATGAAATCCCTAAAAACGTGCTCATAAAAAGTAGGATGCTGCCAGATATTTTTGTAGAACCCGCTGTGGTTATCGGGTTCTTGGTGCGGAAATCACGAAAAGTCCCGGCCACACTGCAGGACAGGGAGAAAGAGATACAGGGCTTGCTCTGCTCTTTCCTCGATTTTTGCGTATAAGATACGATAAAGGACCTGCTGATGTCAATACAGTTAAAGAGATCATGAATTTGAAGGAAGGAATAGGCGTTTAAAGATTCAGGCAGGAAAGTAAGAAAGAAGTACAGAAAGAACAGAAAAGCAAAATAGAGGGGAAAGGGGGAAGCAGTTGAGAAATCGCGAAGTAGCTGAGTTATTTTATGAAGTTGCTGATATTCTTGAGTACCAGCAGGTTGAGTGGAAACCGCGAGCTTATCGGAAAGCAGCCCAGATGATAGAAAACCTCGGGAAAGACATAGAAACTATTTATGCCAGAGAAGGAAAAGCCGGCTTGACCAGAATTCCAGGTGTTGGGGGGTCCATTGCCGACCACATTGCTGAGTATCTCAAAACAGGCAGAGTTGAAAAATTCGAGAAACTCAAAGGGAAAGCCCCTTCAGGTGCTGCGGAACTCATGGAAATCCGCGGGCTTGGCGCAAAAAAAATGAAAAAGCTTGCCGACGCCCTGGGGATAAGGACGCTCTCAGATCTTAAAAATGCGATCGCTGCCCACAGGCTCAGGAGGCTCGAAGGCTTCGGAGAAAAAACTGAAGAAAACCTGGCAAAAGCAATTGAGCAGTATGAGAAAAGTCATGCCCGAATAGCTCTCGGGAAAGCGCTTCCAATCGCAGACGAGATAATATCCGCTTTAAAAGCCAGGTGTAAGGATACGACCTCTAAAGTTGATCTTTCAAAGATAATCTACACCGGCTCACTTCGCAGGTTAAAAGAGACGATCGGTGATATTGACATCCTGGCAGAAGCCAAAAAAGGAGAAGCTTTAAAGGTAATGAATTGTTTTGTCTCCCTTCCTGATGTTGATCAAGTTATCTTAAAAGGTATCACAAAAAGCAGTGTGATTCTAAAAGAAGGAACTGCTATTGACCTGAGAGTAGTTCCACCTGAAAGCTACGGGGCAGCTCTTCAGTATTTCACGGGCTCAAAGGAACACAACATAGAACTCAGGAACATTGCCATAAAGAAAGGTTACAAACTTTCGGAGTACGGGCTGTATTTAAAGGAGTCCGGAAAACAGATTGCAGGCAGTAGTGAAGAAGAGATTTATAAAACACTTGGTCTTGCCTACATCCCGCCCGAACTTCGTGAAAACAGGGGAGAGATTAAAGCCGCTGCAAAAAATGCCCTCCCAAAACTGATAGAACAAAGCGATCTCAGGGGAGATCTCCATGTGCACACAAACTACAGCGAAGGAAAGGATAGCCTTAAAACCATGATTGAAAGAGCAGAAGCTCTTGGCTATGAATATATCGCAATAACCGACCATTCCCGCTCCCAGAAGATTGCCAGGGGCCTGGAAATTGAGAAATTAAAAGCTCAGTGGGAAGAGATAGACAAACTTTCAAAGCGCTTCCGGATAAAAATTCTTAAAGGCTCCGAGGTTGACATCCTGAAAGATGGGAACCTTGATTACCCGGATGAAATCCTCAAAGAACTCGATGTTGTCTTAGGGTCCATACATTCCGGTTTTGCCTTGCCTGAGAAAGAAATGACCGAAAGAATTGTCATGGCTCTGGAGAACAGGTATCTTGATATCCTTGCCCACCCTTCAGGCAGGCTGCTTGGGAAAAGGGAGCCTTATGCCGTTAATTATGAAAGGGTTTTTGAGGCTGCGGCTGCAAACGGAAAATTGATCGAGATCAACAGCCAGCCTTCAAGGCTTGACCTTAACGACGAGCTCATCCTTCGGGCAAAAACCTTTGGCATTAAATTTTGCATCTCCACTGACAGCCATTCCGCTACCGACCTTTCCTTCATGCGATACGGAATAGGACAGGCACGGCGCGGCTGGATAGAAAAAGAAGATGTTGTAAACACTTACCCCTACTCCAGGCTTAAAGAAATTCTAAAAAAATCCAAAGAATAATCAGTCTGTGCCGCAAGCCTTTTCAAAAAAGGCTTGAGCGAAAAAGACTGGTAGGCGTGGTTGGCGTGATAAACCGGCGCAACGGTTTCGGTCAAGCAGTTTTTTCAAAAGTCTTGCGATCAAACTTTTTTCTAAAAAGTTTGCGAAACAGTAATAAAGGAGTAAAAGTTCAAATTGATGTAAAACCCATTAAACAAAAATCAGGCAAAAGGTCACAATAATGGTTTCAAAAAATCTCCCTTTTACAAAAGAAGATATCCTTAAAATTATGGAAAAATATCCCACTCCTTTTCATATTTACGATGAGAAAGCTATTAGGGAAAACGCCAGAAAGATGAAATCCGCCTTTAAAGATGTTCCCGGCTTCAAGGAGTTTTTTGCAGTAAAAGCCCTTCCTAACCCTTTTATCCTTAAGATCCTCAAAGAGGAGGGCTTCGGGGCAGACTGCAGTTCTCTTCCAGAACTTATCCTTGCGGAGAAAGCAGGGATGACCGGCGATGATATTATGTTCAGCTCAAATGATACGCCGTCCGAGGAGTTTATAAAAGCAAAGGAACTTGGCGGCTTTATCAACCTTGACGATATCAGCCATATCGATTACATGGAAAGATCTGCAGGGCTTCCGGAGATCATTTGCTTCAGGTACAATCCCGGATCCCTGAAAGAAGGAAATGCTATCATAGGAAAGCCGGAAGAGGCGAAGTATGGATTTACACGAGAACAGATGTTTGAAGGGTACAGGATCCTCAGGGACAAGGGCTTGAAGCGCTTCGGGATGCACACTATGGTAGCCTCGAATGAATTGAATCCTGATTACTTTGTGGAAACCGCAAGGATTCTTTTCGAACTTATAGTTGAAATCTCAAAGGAACTCAACATAAATTTCGAATTTGTAAACCTGGGCGGAGGCATAGGCATCCCCTACAGGCCCGAAGAAGAGCCTGTCTCTTTCGAAGCCATTGCAAAAGGTGTAAAAGAGGCTTACGAGGCTACTATTACAGCTAACGGGCTTCATCCGCTTAAAGTCTTCATGGAATGCGGCCGCGTGATTACAGGCCCCTACGGATACCTGATTTCCCAGGTAAGACATCTCAAGCATACCTACAAGGACTATGTTGGCATGGACTCCTGTATGGCAAACCTGATGCGTCCTGGCATGTACGGAGCCTATCACCATATAACTGTGCTCGGAAAAGAAAATGAGGCGCCTGCCCGCAAATACGACGTAACCGGCTCCCTCTGTGAAAACAATGATAAGTTTGCAATCGACCGCCCGCTTCCTGAAATCGAAATCGGGGATATCCTTGCAATCCACGATACAGGAGCTCACGGGCATGCAATGGGCTTCAATTATAACGGAAAGCTCCGTTCTGCCGAACTACTTCTCAGGGAAGACGGAAGCGTTGTACAGATCAGGAGAGCCGAGACTATTGAGGATTACTTTGCAACCCTCGATTTTGAAGCCCTGAAAGACTTCAAGTAAGAAAGTGCCTCCGCTAAAACGGAAGAAATGTCTCAAAAATTTATTGAAGGCTTAGACATAGGTAAGCAGGAGAGAAATTTTATTGATTTATCTCACTGCTGTACCTGAATTATCCTTTTTATACAGGATTTCATATAAAAACGAAAAAAATTACCCTTTGACTTTTCTTGTGGATTCCCGATCAAAAAAGATGTTTTTTCCTTTAACACTCAGCGGAAGCCCCATAGCCACATCTGCATCTATAATTTTAAAGTAACACGCCGCAGCGCCTGCAGAATAAAGAACGCGGTTGTCGATACAGAGATCCTTTGCTTTTGCTGCTGCCGAGCCCACGGCAATTCCGAGGTCAAGGTACTTGATCATACAGTGGGGGCCTGAAAATTCTTTCTGAACCTTTCCGTGTTCAAGCATTTCCTTACAGGTTGCAAATCCGCAGGCTCCACAGTCGAGGTTGCTAATGCCTGAAGCCTTCAACCCTATAAGAGTAATTGCATCAGCATCCCTGACATTTCCGGCATCCCGAAGAAGGAACTTCAGTCCCTTGATTTCGCTTAACTCTTCCATTCGGTCAGCAAGCTCGTCTTTTTCCTCCTGAGAAAGAAGGTAGGTTACAATATCGTCAATTCCTTTTCCTTTTGGGGCAGTCCGGGCAGCAGTAAGAATTATTTTTGCAAGCAGTTCAATGGACTCAAGTTCGGGATTATGTTTCATGGCAGGAAGTTGAAAATAATACTATTTATATCTGAACCAGCCGGAGCGATTCTACAGTTTTCTTTTGTAATTTTCGCTTGTAATTTCCGACTATAATTCTAGCTTATAACTCTTGCTTTTTGCAAACTTATTTAGATACTCAGGCTGATATATTAATGATCAGATATGACACCTGAGGAAGCCGCAAAAAGAAAAGAAGAATGGGTTGCAAAGATGAAAAAGGAAGGCAGGATGAAAGAGGATATGACAGAAGATCATAAAGCCTGCCTTAATGCACTGCAAAACCCAGTTCGCAGAAACATTCTTAAAGCCCTGGTTGAGCAGAAAAAGTCACTGGAAGAAATTAAGACAGAGCTCAAACTCACGGATTCCCAGGCAAGTTACAACCTCAATACGCTGGAAAGTACTCTCTGTATTGAAAAAGAGGAGAACGAAGGAGTTACATATTATATCCTGACTCCCAGGGGAGAAGGGTATATGAAAAATGTGGAGCTAAAAAAATAAAGAAGTCAGGAGAAATAGATCTTCCTGGCACCAGATGTCGTCCGGTTTAAACGGACGTTAATTTCCTGACATTAAATATCTTCGTATTTTTTCAAAATATCTTCAAAGGAGTCCACGACAACTTCCAGTTTTTCCTTTCCAAGCCCGAAAGTGCTGAGTTTGAAATATTTAGTGAGCCCTGATTTTATGCCGTGGATATTGCGTTCCTTGAGTTCCCGGTAGAGGAAGTATCTTCCATTCTTGACTTTCTCGGAGATCTCATAGAAACGTGGGGTTTCGAAGAACATCAGATCATGAGAATGGGGTTTCTGACCGCGCTGGATAAAGCCCATTTCCTCAAGCCTTGCCGAGAACCAGCGGGCGTTTTCGACCTCCTTGTCCCAGTTCCTAACACGCTTTACAACATCCGGGAAGGAGGCAATGAGAGTCATAACCGTAGCGCCCCTTGCCGTGCAGCCAAGAAACTCAACCTCTTTTACCTTGCTGTGTTTCGATTTCCTGAACACTACAGGAGCATATTCTTCACTTACTCCGAGTACCCCGACAGGTCCTGATGCAGCCATCGATTTATGCCCGCTGCCTACAATAAAGTCGGCACCGATCTTTTTTGCCGATACAGGCATTCTTCCGACGGCGTATGCACCGTTCAGAAGGAGGGGGACATTGTACTCATGGCAGATCGAGGCTATTTTTCCTGCATCTGGCACGTTTCCATAGCTTCCGTCCGGATATGTAACAAGTGCAAGAACAGGTGGTTTTCCATTTTCCTTTGTAACCTCTTCGATTGCTGTAGCATAGCCTTCGGGGTCGAGGTAGTAATCAGGACTGCCTGAGTGCGGTACAGTTTTGATATTCAGGCCAGCTCTTTCGGCTGCAACATATGAAGAGTAGTGGGCAAGCCCGTCAAGCACAATCCAGTCACCCGGCTTCCCGATAGAATGCATGACAGCAAACTTGGACTCCCGTGCCCCATTTGTAACTCTTGCCTCGTCACAGCCAAGGAACTCGGGAAGCGCCTTGTGTACGAAATCATGAATTGGAGGTTTTTTTATCTGGTCCAGAACCCCTCCACAGAAATCACATACCGAATATCCGTCTCCCCATTCTACAAGCGCCTGTTTTGCAGCCCCGGTCAACAGCCCGCCTGTCTGAAGAGGGTCAATATTTATGCTGCCCAGAGTTTCTCTTTTTATAAAACCGAACTTCTGAAGGGATGAGTCATCAAGTTTCATTTTATTTCATACCTCATATTAATTACAGGTTAATTATTGTCTTTAAACTGCAGATGTAGGATGCGATCCTTAAACTAAAAAGAATCGGTATATTCTATCCGTTCAATATTTCCGGAAAGATTGCCAAACCTGGGATTTCTGTCGGATTTTTTATTCATTCTGGATATGCATAGAGTTCATAAAAAAGTATTCCAGGGATTCTTCAGGTCTGAAGATAGCAAAGGCTCATTAAATACTATCGGAAGCCCCCTACAAGTAAGGTTCCGGACTGCCGGAAAAAGAGAGCAGAACGCCTTTAGAAAGACGTCATGCAGTCATTTTTAAGAAATTTCAGGCGTTTGCTGCCTTGCTAAAGACTTCGGTAAACTCGTCGCACTGAGCAATTATTTTTGAAGCAGCGTCCTTTAAGACCTCAATGGGGTTCGTACCATCGGTTCTGATGTAAAGGATAGGCTCACTAATGCTCACGTATTTCATATCGTAAAAGGCAACCTCAACCCTTTTGTCCCTTATAAGGAGGTCCTTAAGCATATTGAGAAGAGTATGTGTCTCGCCTTTGAGCTCGACTTCAAGCTCATTGTCTGTTTTGGAAAGAATGTTCAGTTCCATTGGTGATCACCTGTGAATGGTGAGTAGTGTGGTTTATTGTGCAGAAACCCTACCTGCAAGGAGAAAGAGATTACTTGATCCCTTTCCCGTACTCGGTTGAGATTTTGCGGGTTTCAGTCATATTGCAAGCCGGGCATTTAAGCTTTTTCCCTTCAAGCACAAGTTCCCCTCTGCAATTTGAGCAGTAGGCTTTTACAACTCCGAGAGAATCTTCAGCTGTTGTCAAGCGCATCCTTTCAGCGTCGATGACCCTGGCGCGGATTATATCAGAGGGTCTGAATTCATCTGAAAATCTCTTAACATAGGAGTCACGTACATTTGAGACGTGAATGTCTCCAGTCCGCACATTGACGATTTCCCGATCCTCTTTGCCTTCAATTCCTGCAATTTCTACCATTGCTCCGGACTCACGCACGTCAATTATCTTTCCATAAATAACATCCCCCACTTTAAGGATATTCGGAGTAAGTGTACTGGGCCTGACCGAAACTATTCTCGCTTTCCTGTCAATAACAACATTTCCGGTAGCTAAGGAGTAAATATCACCGACAGATACCGTTGTTCCTTCACCGGGTTTAAACTCTTCTATGGTTCCAATGAGCTCTCCAGGGAGAACAAAATCTCCTTTTTCAAGCTCCTCTTCAGGGGTCGCGGGTTCACAGGGGGTTCTAGACTCAGGTGCTTCCGTCCTTCCCCTGGGAGCTTTTTTCGGGTAGGGGAACCTTCTCTTTTTACTCTGGTCTCCCCTGAAATGGTCTTTAGACTGTTCCCTGGGCTGGCTCCTCGGTTGACCTTTGAACTGGTCTCTGGACTGCTCTCTGGGTTGTTCCCTGGGCTGACTTTTAAACTGATCTCTGGACTGGCCTTTGAATTGGTCCCTGCTTTCTGGAGCGACTTGAGATGCTTTTTCAGCAACTGACTTTCCTGCGCTCGGGCCAGTCAATTTCTTTCTCGTAGTTTTACTTTTTCGGATTCTAATCATAATCCCTCATTTGAATTATCGTTAATAGTCAATATAATTAGTAATTGCAGTAATTGTCATTGACATAGAATACTGGCAGCCGTCCAATCGAATATCGGCAACATTCAATCGACAGATAATCAACTATCAGGAGAGGGGACAGATTACCACGTCCGCATATCTGCCATTTTTTGTCCCTATTGATGTACTTGTCTAGTTCGATAATGAACAGGCATATCTGTTATAAGCAGTGTTATCGCTCTCCTTTTGAGGTAAAGCCCTGACACTGACGCTATAAAATCCGATGCCTTAAACGATACTGCGCCTTGATCATCCAGAGACCCTAATCCTGTAGATCTCAACCTCAATAACCTCTCTTTCTTTTTTATGGAAGTCAAAGGTTCGTTTTATAGGGAATTTTGCAACGTAAGAATGTGTAATGACCGCAGGCTTAATGAACTTTTGGATAAAAGCAAGGCTTCCACGGTTGTGAATTGAGTATATCACTTCACTTGTTCTTAATGCTGACGAAAGAAAAGGCCTGTCCCTACCTTTAACTCTTGCCCCGAAAGGAGGGTTCATGACCGTGGTTTTTACATGTTCTGTAATATCGTTAACGTCCGATAATACAAACTCCACTTCGACTCCCAGTTTTTCGGCATTCTTCTTTGCGATCTCAAGGGCCTTTTGATCCGTATCATACCCAATAACCCTCTTTGCTCCCATAAGTTTAGCCCCGATTGCAAGGATTCCGGTACCGCAGCCCAGATCTTGCACCGAGTCATCAATATCTCCCTTCATATAAGCAAAGTGAAGAATCTCCGCAGCCAGAAGAGGAGGAGTCTGGTACTGTTCCAATTCAAGTTCAGGATCGGAAAAATTTTCCAGTTCTTCAAGCAGTATCTCAAGCTTTCGTTGTTTCATTCCATCGACTTTAATTTTCTATTTACGTTTTAATACAGTATTTAGTTCTTTATTTATATATTTTAGCACTTAAATTATCTTACAGGATCGAGGGTAAGATTACACAGGTTCCTCGGTTATTTCATCGAGCACAAGGTTTTCCCATTCACGTTCTCCAAGCACAATTTCAAATTCCTGGGGCGTAAGCATTGGAGAGGGAAAACGTCCTACCTCATCGATTGCGAGCCTAGGGCAGGCGGTGTTTACGAAAGCATCCACTTTGAACTGGAGAAGCTGATCCGGAGTTACAAGATCAATCAGGATAAGGTGTGCTTCTTTTCCATGATTTTTCGCGAGCGCTTTCAAAGAGTGAGCCAGTTCCATCCGTTCCTGCCCGTTTTTGCTTGAGACGATTATTCCGAAAACCTCCGCATCCAGAGACTTTGCAATTACCGCACTCCGTTGGCGAAGGATTCTTGAGGGATCAACCTCACGAACTTCCCCGGAGAAAGGATCGGCTGCAAGAACCCGCTTCTTTGTGGAAAGGGCTACACCCAGAGGATGGAAGTCACCGCTTCCTATATAGAGGTATTCATCACAAACCTCGTCCCTTGCTGCCGAAAAATTGCAGCCCAGTACCTGACCCGGATACGCAAGCCTGGAGTCCCCACGCCCGATTACACAGGTTTTCCCATTCGCCTTAAGGATAGTGCAGGCTTCAGGGAGCTTATGGATATGCTGGACAGTAGTAATCAGCCCTATAACCTGCTCCTTAAGTTCAGGGACAGCCTTCTCAACAACAGGTCGAATATTAACTGCCGAGCGTGTTTCTATGAAATAGACCTTTTCGGAAAGTTTTGTGTCCTCAAGCTCGGCATGTCCAAAATGGAAGAGGATGTCAACCTGCCCGAGCAAAGTCCTATCCAGGTCACACGCCCCAAAACAGGGGTCTCCTGAAATAATAATCTCGGCACCAGTGGCATCTTCAACCTTTTTTGCGAGCTCTGGACCTTTTCTTTTGAGTCCTTCAGGAAACTGGAAACCTACGGTTTTTGCTTCCAGTTTTTTTATTACACTGATAATGTAGTCAGGCCTTAAGTCAAACGCGTCACTTGTCCCCAAAGACATTCTTGATCTCCACGCCTTTCTCGCCCACTTCGATCGTTACCAGGATTTTAGGCTCAATCCCGTGTTCCTTTATCTGTAAATAACCTGTCCCGCGTCCGATAACGGAAATAACATCCAGAACCTCTACACCCATGTTTCTCAGGGCTTTTACAAGTGCTATCAGGGTTCCACCAGTACTGATTACGTCATCTACGATAATTATCCGGTCACCTTTCTTGAGCCCGTTTATGTAAAGGACTCCTTTCGAATATCCTGTGTTCTGAGAAAGTTCCACCTCTCCTTCAAGGTAATAAGGCCGCTTCCGGATAATGGTTAGAGGAACTCCGGTTTTGAGGGAAAGAGCGTTTGCCACAGGAATACCCATAGCCTCCACAGTGACAATAGTATCAACTTTTTCCATATCGGTAATCGTAAGGATATAATCCGCGATTTCCTCAACCAGATGGGGGTCTATAGAAGGCACTCCATCGGAAATCGGATGGATAAAGTAATTATATTCCCCCCGCTTGATTACAGGAGAATTAATAAGTGAGCTTTTCAGTCTTTCAAGCATAGTTTTAACTCTTTTTTGGCTGTTGCGATATTCCTGTAATTAAAGAATTGTATTGTATTAATAAAGAATTATTTTCTACTAATAAAGAATTCTGTATCTTTATCCTTAATTTATACGCATACACCCCTCGCCAAAAGCGAAGACCTGAATATGTCATGGGGAAAGTAAACTGACATCAGGAAAGGTTAAAAATGCTATATTTTATTTTCCAATCTCTGTATGCCTACAAATCATATGGGCTTATATAAGTAATTATGCAGCATTGACAGGTTTAAGAATTTAAGTTTAGGTAGTCCGGAGGGTCAAAACGAGAATCAAACAGTTTGAGAGAACTCAGGTGTGAAAAGCCCAGAAATTAAAAAGGAAGAGAAAAACTAAAAAATAAAAAGGAAGCGAAAAAGGAAAATTTAATGATTAACAGAAACCTCTGGCATAGTAGATCATCCTTTCTACATAGGCTTAGACACGTTTTATTCCCGTCGCTTATCCATAAACCTCATTTTTTTAGGGATTGACATTCTCTTCTGAATCAAGCAGCCCGAGAACCACATAAGGATTATTTCCTGCCTGCTTCATTTCGTTCAGGGTAGCTTCATCAATATCAGTTACTGAAATTACCGAAACAAGTCCCTCGGTATCCCAGTTTTCTTTATCCATAAGCCAGAGATCCGCTAAATACTTTGAAATCCAGGCAGGATCATCGGCTTTTGCCCCGCATTCGGCATTGACAATATCAAAGTTAAATCCAAGAACCACAGCCTTCATAGTCCCGGCATTCTTATCCGTAACCACGAAGATTCCTGCAGGAGAGCCTCCAAGAGCTTCTTTTTCATCATCGGTCAGTGAGGATACCCAGATTCCTCCTTTTCCGGGAGTTGTGTCCCAGCGTTTTACGAAAACATCTTCTTTGCACCAGTTGGGGCAGGAAAAAACCGTATAGCTTACATTTTCCTCAAGCGGGTAGTTTTCTTCCATCCAGTTTGCAAGTACGAAACCACTGGAGATCCCTGGACAGAAATGGTTGTGAAGCTCCAGGCACTGCATAAGCTCATAATCGAGTTTTCCGGTAGCCCAGCCATTGCAAATCGTAAGAATTGCAAACTCGCGCCCGTTAAAAATCTTTGAGTTTACCTTCTCGCCCCATGCAGCTTTCGACTTCGGTGTTTTCGAAAGCTTATCGAAATCTATGTTTTCCGTTACCTGATAGCTTATTTCACTTTCGTTTTCGTAAGAGACCTCGATATAAGTACAGTTCCCGCTGCATTTATCGAAGAACGCAAACCATAGAGGGCTGTTCCTTGCGTTCTGGACTACAAGAAGATTCTGTGTATACAGGAGATCTCTGTCATAAAATTCCGAGTAAAAATCGTCCAAGAAAACATAAGATTCCGCAGGAGAACCTATATCCGTAATAATAAGAGTCTTTTCCGATCCTATACCTCCAAGATTTGCTTCGGTTGCACTAAAGACCTCAGCCATAAGCTCAGAATTATCATCTTCGGTTGCCGCCCCTATAGTAGACCCGAGGGATAAAACGAGGGCTGCCAGGAAAACCAGGAAGATGATCCTTGCTTTGATATTCTTCATATTCATAATGCCTGCTCCTATCATGCTTTTTCCTCTACTATTCATTGACCCGATTTCTTTACAGTCTGACAATAGAGATAACACATATCAGAAAGCAAAGTTTAATGCTTAAGATAAAAATTTAATTTAGTATTTTTTAGTGTTACAAAAAATGACAAAAATAATACATAAAGCTTTCTAGTTTTGTTAACACTGAGAATAGTTAGAGAAATATAAATGAGGCGTAAAAATATGCGGTGGCAGGTGAGCAAAGAAGTGTAATGAGAATGAATCTAAAAAGAGTTAGAAGTGATTGAATTATTAACTGTTCAATAAAGGACAAGTAATAGGTTAATAAGTAGTTAATTGAGAGTTACGAAACTAATCAAAAAACTAAATTGGAAATTTAATAAAAAGTTAATAAAAAGTTAATAGAAAGCTAATAAAAGGTAAATAAAAAGCTAATAAAGATGAATAAAAAGCTAATAAAAGGTGAATAAGGGATTAAAACAGGGAAGTTAAGGACAGACAAGAGTGTCAAAGAGCTCTAGTATGATTTCTGCCAGTTCCCTGCTCTTTTCCGTTGAGGTCATTATGGTGTCGGCGCGGATGGCACGGCATCCAACCCTCTCAAAAGCGAATTCATCTGCCTGATCCCTTTCATCGAAAACAAAGACATCCAGGAAATCCTGATAATATTCTGCAACTCCCATTGAAGAGACCTCAAGCCCTGATGCTTCCATCAGTTTGCCGGCAGGCCCACTTACAGGGGCATTGCCAATAATCGGGCTGACTGCCACGACCATTTTCTTTTTCAAAATATCTTTCATGCCTGGCAGGGAAATAATAGGACCGATACTCGTAATCGGGTTACTTGGCCCTATAAGGACTTTGTCATCATTTTCCAGGGCTTCGAGTACCTTTGGAGAAATTGAAGCTTCGGAAACTCCCTTTATGTCAACCCCCAGCACGTCGGGTTCTCCATGTTTTCCAATCCAGAAATCCTGAAAATGCATAATGCCTTCTGGAGTTTCTATATAGGTGAAAATTGGATCGTCAGACATAGGCAAAATTTTTGCGTTAATTCCGAAGATTGATGCAAGCTCTAAAGTTGCATCTGTAAGGGAAATTCCCTGTCTGAGAAAATTCGAGCGAATAATATGGGTTGCCCGGTCCTTGTCTCCCAGTTTCATACTCTCTGTGACGCCAAGTTCCTGCATACGCTCATAAGTAAGGAAGGTGTCGTCTTTGATGCCCCACCACCTTTTTCTGTCAATCTGGTCTGAAAACAGATAGAGCACTGTATCCAGGTCGGGACAAATCATGTTTCCCGAAACCCAGAGGTCTTCGGCAGTGTTTACAATAACGGTCAGTTCCTCCGCAGGGAGGATTTCCTTGAGTCCGTCAAGGAGCTTTGGAGTTCCAGTGCCGCCTGAAAAAATAATCATGATAATACCTATTCCAGCTTTCTTTTAAACTTTCGGGTAGAGAGTATTTCTGCAAATCTACAATATCAGAGTAATAGTAACAGCAATATATAATGAAATCTGTCTAAAGAATAATGAAAGTTGTCCTTGATCCTGTACACGGTTACATCGAGCTGGATAATCTGGCTCAGGACCTTCTTTCAACACCACAGATGCAGCGCCTCAGGAGGGTCAGACAGCTTGGTTTTTCAAACCTCGTCTATCCGGGAGCTAATCATACACGTTTCGAACACTCGCTTGGAGCAATGCACCTTGCCTCCACGCTAACAAGAAGTCTCGATTCAATTGAGGAAGACAGGAAAATTGAGGTTAAAGCTGCTACTCTTCTGCACGATGTAGGGCATGGACCTTTTTCTCATGTTACCGAGAACATTATTGACAAATACACTCGGCGCAGACACGATGATGTAAAGGAAATTCTCGGAAAAGGAGAGATAAAAGAAGTCCTGGGCAAACATGGAATTTCTCCCGGAAACCTTGTGAAGCACATTAAAGGAGAAACTTCCCTTGGGCAGATCCTTAGCAGTGAGATTGATGTAGACCGGATGGACTATCTTGTACGGGATGCCCATTACACAGGTGTGGCATTCGGGGTCGTGGATTACAACCGCCTGATAAACCAGATGAATTTTTATGAGGACAGGCTCGTTGTGGACTATGGTGGATTGAAAGCTGCCGAATCTCTTCTGGTCTCACGTTTCTGGATGAACACATCAGTTTATTATCATCATGTAACCAGGATTTCGGAAGCTATGTGTTCCAGGGCAGTGGAGTATATGATCGAAAATAACGAGCTTGACCCGCTCAGGCTCAGGCAGATGGATGATATAGACCTTATTGCAGCAATGCGAAACGCAACAGGATATGCGGGAGAGCTTTCAAGGCTGCTGGATGCCCGTAAGCTCTATAAGCGGGCATTATATGTGGGTCTGGCAGACACAGGAAAATCCGTACTCAGGCATCGCGACCGAATTCGAAGAGTGGAAAAAGAAATTGCAGAGATGGCAGGGGTTGAAGCTGAGTATGTGCTTGTGGACATTCCAAAGATGCCTGAAATGCTGGAAATGAGGGCAATGATAAAAACTGACCACGAACTGATTCCCCTTAACGAAGCTTCCCACTTTGTATCCATACTGCAGGAAGCGCATATAGACAACTGGAGGATGGGCGTATACAGCCCAAAAGAACACTGTGGAGCAGTGGGAAAAGCCGCAAGAGACTATTTTGATGTAAAAAAATCCTTAAAGCAGTTTAAACTAAGTGATCTTTGAATTAGATAAAGGAAAAGGAGTAATTAGGGGAAAAAGGACTCTCTTTGGGATTTAAGGGCTAAATATAACAGTCCTGAGACCATTAATAGGCTTGAAGCCAATTACACAGTTGATAAGGTTTTGAAACTAAAAGCTGAAAAGTTTGAAGGGCAGAGGAAGGAATTTGTTTCATATTAAACGGAAAGTGGGGAAAATCGAGATAGCACTTGACGCAAAAAAGATTGGAGAAGATTATCTGCTGACTCTCACAGGTGGAGAGGAACATGTGGGAGCTGTAGCCACTGGATTTTTCGATGAGAGAAGCCAGAGAGCAAGTTCATCGGTTGTAACAATGCCCGGCCACAGGGAAGAATATCTCGCCCTGCATGGAGCAAGACAGGTTAGCAGGGCAACGAAAAGGACTTCTGTATTTGTTGTCGGAATACATCAGGATGATATCAGCCCTGAGGAGATAAGGAATATAGTTTCAGCAGCAGAGGAAATGGTAGAAAGCTTCATTGCCTTTTGCGAAAAAGAAGTCGAACTGCCTGGGCAGGATAATGCCTGAAGTACCGGGCTAGACATGAAAAAATGGATATGGCAGAGATATGAGTATGGAAATAACGGCAGGAACATTAATGGTAGGGATAAAATGGAGATAACGGTAGGGATAAGCGGAGCATCAGGGGTCCAGTACGGAATTCGCCTTCTTGAAGTACTGGCGGAAAAAGGAATAAAAACCCATCTGGTTTTGACAGATGCGGCAAGCCAGATAATAGGGATTGAAACGGACTATACCCCTGAAGCAGTGAAGAAACTTGCAACCTGGAGCTATGCCCAGAAAGATTTTTCAGCACCGATAGCCAGCGGGTCTTACAGGATAGGAGGAATGGTTATCGCTCCCTGCAGCATGAAAACCCTTGCAGCCGTGGCAAACGGGGTATCCGATACCCTTCTTACGAGAGCTGCAGATGTCTGCCTTAAAGAGGAAAGAAAACTTATCCTGATGACCCGGGAAACCCCGCTTAACCTTGTACACATCGAAAATATGCTGAAAGCTAAAAAAGCAGGAGCGAGTATCCTGCCAGCCTGTCCGGGCTTTTATTCACGACCCCGAATTCTCGAAGATCTCATAGATATAATGGTAGGAAGGACACTCGACCTGCTCGGGATAGAGAATGAGCTTTATCACCGCTGGAAGTGAAAGAATTTCAAAAAACCTGGGAATTCTGACATCACAGGCAGAAAAATTTTCAGCTTCCAGGAAAGACTTTTTCAATGAAAGCATGACTGACCCATGTTCTAACGAAAGCTATTTAAAGGATAATCTCCTTTGAGAGGAGGTACCCCTTGGGATAGTAGGGTAGCTTGGTCCATCCTCGAGCGTTTGGGACGCTTGGACTGCGGTTCAAATCCGCGCTATCCCATCACACATTTTATCCACATTTTTCTAGAAACATTCTTATCTTGTGTTACTATCTTTTCTGATTATTTTTCTTATTATTCTCATACCTCTTCTGTTTATTTCTTACTTCTTCTGTTTATTTTTTTGTTTATTCTGTCTATTTTCTTTTTTCTTATTTCTTCTCTTCATTTTCTTGTTAATTCTGTCAATATCCTTCTTTTCTGTTCATCCTTCTGTCTTTTTCCGCTCATCTCTCCTTTTTTCTGTCATTCTCCTGTTTCCCACAAGCTGGAAGTAAACCATATTCGAGGCAGGAAAATATGCTGTTATCCTGAAAGTAAAAAATGTTAAAGCAGCAATATCAGAAATATATCTAGATAAAACAGTTAAAAAGCAGTTAAAAACAAAGAGCAATTTAAGTTAAAAAAGTGCAGGAGCGGAGGCAGAAAAAATTGAAATTTTTCTGTTCCCGACTTCCTATACATGGATTATATTGACCCGCATATGACTTATACAGAGCTCAGGAATTTCTCCTCCTGTTATAATAGCCTTAATCCTGTTATAATAAGCCTTAAATTTCAAGCATTAAAGCATTCTGAGAGGCCTCATCGGTGCCTGACAACACAATTTGAGAGCCCGATTATCTCAACAATGTCGCTGTTATCCGGGGAATGGACTATCATCTGTCCTTTTTTAAGATATGGAATTCTGCGCTCGTATTCTTTCGGGACTTTGAGGGACGTGATAGCTGCATCATTGTTAAGGTTAAGGATCAATTTTGTATTTACCTGCTTGAAAACTGTATCATCGATATCCTGGGGATCCTGGGTGATTAAAAAAAGACCAAGTCCTTCTTTTCGGCCCTGTCGCGCTGCATCTGCAAAGCGGGAGATTATAAGGCGAGAATGTTCCCCTTTTGCCTTTGAGAGGTAACGGTGAGCTTCGTCCAGAGCCAGAATGATCGGGGTCTCTTTAATAGCTTTCTCTCCTGTTGTATTTAACTTATTGTCCACGATCAGGCTCATGATTGTGAGCACTATAAGGTCGCGGATTCTGGGATCACTTATATACTCGGTAGGGAAGACCGAAATCTGCCCTGGTTTGAAGATCTTATCCAGAAGCTCGGTAATTGAGGTAGCATCCCGATCAAAGACCTTTGAGAAGAAAGGACTCCTGACTCTTCTCACGATCCCGTCATATGAGGATTCATGCAGCTTCCCGCTGTCAACATAGTAAGAACGGGTACCCTCATTATCAATATGGTTGATAAAGTTCAGGTAAGTGTGCGGTACGTTTGATCTGAAGAAATCCCCAAGAAGCACCTCAAGTCCTATGTACTGGAGTTCGGACATCCCGGCTGCTGCAATAAGCCAGGAATTATACCCTACAAGCGAAAAGGGAATTGTAAACTCAATCTGCTCCGCTCTTGACTTGTCGCCAGGATATCTTTGCCCATCAACTTTTGCGACGAAAGCTTTTGTAGAGGTGACCCTGCCGTAAATCACGTTTTCGGACTCCAAGCGGAATTTGTCATCCTCATTCAGAGTTTCGTTATCTTCGAAAAGCTGGGAATACTCATCCTGAGGGTCCATAATTACCAGGCAGGGGTTTTTCCGTGCCTTATCAGGGGAACTTCGTAGCCTGTACCTGTTATTTTCCGCCATGAACTGGCGCAGGATATTTTTTGAGAGGAAGGTTTTCCCTGTTCCAGTGCTTCCACAGATAAGCATATGTCTGAAAATAAGGGGGTCGCCCATGGAATAGTCGTTTCTGAGATAGTATGCAACTGTTTCGGGTTCGGAGTGGGTTTTTAAAAGCTCGCCTCCCACACTCAGGTGGCCGAGAAAGATTCCTTCTTCAGGAATATTAAGTCCTGTTTGGACCTCAAGCCTATCAGTAACAGGCAGGATAGGAGTGTTAGGGTGGGGAATCCGGTCTGCCATGCGCCTTGTAAGTGTGCCTCCGTTCTTCAGGTACAGAATACAGAGCGGATCCAAGTAGGCAAGAAACTTATAATCTGCTTCGTTTACTGGATTCCCGCGGGCGCTGAGCATACGCCTCGAGTGAATCTCGGTTGCATCGTCTACGACAAATTCCTGCCTGTACTGGAGTTTTCCTACCTTCGCAAAGAGTTTTTCTCCATTTTCATAAGGCACAACAACGTATGTTCCTAGCCTTATATCGTGCCGCCTGGCAGATGTAATGTAACCTGTGATTACAGCGCCTGAAGCGGTTAATTCGAGGGGCTCTATGCCTGTGGTTATGATTCCGAAGGCTTCTGAGGTCTGAAGAGCTTTAAGGGCATTATTGTCGTACCCGACAAAGGGTTCAAAGGGAAGGGTTTCCTTTACAGAACTCCCGAGAGCTTCGGATTCAAGAGAGAGATCCGGGGAAGGTAAAGAAACAGTCTCAGACAGAGGGGCAGCTTTAGACAGAGAGGTGGATTTAAAGATAGCTTCGGTAGAATCTGAGAAAATATCAGATTCAGCTTCCGGAATAAGGTCTGATATGTCCTCCTGGCAGTCTTTTAAGAGAGTATCGGATAAGGGAGCCTGCAATTCTTCATCAGTGTCAGGTGTGAGCGCAGAAGTAGCCAGATCAGAAATGTCTTTGATGGAGTTTGCGGTTTCACCCATATTCTGGTCTTCAGGATTGATTTCGCCATGACTTTCCTTTAAACCTGCATTTTCTTCCATTCCTGAGCTTGCAGGGATTGATTCCTTTTTCGGTTTGTAAGAATTAAAGGTAAAAATGTCGGTATTTTCATATTTCATTCATTTTACCCCACCGAATGTCATTATAAGTAATATCGGGATTCATATTTTCAAAGAATTTATCAATCTCTTCCTTTTCTACTTTGCGGATTTTTGCAAGATGATCCGCCTTAGTGAGAGTTAGGGGAAAACCATGCAAAGAAAGGTCAAAGAGCACTTTTTTGGTAATTTGCATACGGAGATAATCGTCTTTAATAAGCCCGTATGGGGCTTCTACCTTAAAGACAAAATCCTTGGAAGGCATATAAAGCATGAAAAAACAAAGGGCATAATCCTCAGGCGGGAAATTGTGCTTGAGTTCCTGCTGGAACGGATCTGCGGCTGCAAGGGGGGAAGTTCCGTTAAGCATTTTCTCGTAAAACCTGTTGGGCTGCAGGAACCAGTTGGTATAAGTAATGTAGGCATTCCTGAAATCGGTGTGCCTGCCATTTTTCCCGTTATTTTTCGAATTCCTTCCGCTGTTACCTGATGAAATGTCAACTTTTTCAAGGGAGAGCAAATTCCTGAAAAACTGGGAGTCAAGCATCCAGGGCAAGTCGAAAGCTTCCTTTTTCTTCCGGACGCTGTCCATAATCTGCACATCAGTAGGGTTTTTTACAAACCCAACTACAGGCATCTGGTTTTCCAAGAAATGGTCCATAATATCGATATAGTTCTGAAGGATCTTCCTGGCATCGCTGTTCTGCCGAATTCTTACGTCCTCGTCATCCAGTACCATCCAGTACATTAGCTGTTTGGGATAAATCGGCCCGTCCATTATGAAAAAGCTCTCAGGTTCTATCTTATCCTTCATAAAAATAATATGTTCGGATTCAGCCAGGTACATGGCAAAGCTGTGAACTATGTCAGGAGCCTTTCTTTTTAACTCATCAGGAGCGATTGTGACAAGTTTTGCCCGTCCAAATTCTTCATCAAAGGTTTCCCAGTCCAATGTAGCCTGTATGGCTACCCTCTGGGAAGAAGAATAAGCCGCACATACGATCGTCCTGAATCTCTGAATGTCAAGGTCAGTAGGCGTTGCAGCCAGCCCACAGTGACAGAAATCCACAAAAAGCCCGCTGTCATAAGTTCTGGGATTGGTACTCCCGCTGTCGCAGGCATAAGTAACCGGATACGGATCCTCGCCCTGTGCCATGAGTTCAGTCCTTACAATCCCTCGATAGAGCCTGTCTATCGCCTTAAGTATAACCTTCCCATCTAGCCTCAACTCCTCAAGCAGAGAATAGATATTTGCAGCCGTATTCACCTCCTCAAACTCAAACGACCGGTCAATCTTTCTCGCAAGCTCCGAGATCTTACGCATATGCACGGGCTCAAGGGTCATAAACAAAAGATACTTTAAGGAGTTTATATATTTATTGAGTGGAATGGGGGAGCAGCATTTTAAGATAAATATTGCTATGAGAATAGTATTTAGTGTGTATTTTCTACTCTTATTTTCCTTCTTTCGTTTCTCCCTTCACACTTGAGGAGTGCACAGTGAATGGATTTTTCATAATCTCATACATAGCAGGAAGTAACTTACCCGATTTACAAAAGTTATAAGTCTTCTGTACCATCAGAGAGGCCTTGTTATAAGATGTCCTATACAGTGCGTTTGAGAGCCGCTGACCACCTAGATCAAACAACTCATAAAAATATGGAGCAACTAAGTATACCAGAATAATAGTCGACACAATACTGACAATGGCTGCGATATTATAAGAGAAAAGCTGATTAAGCAGGCTGAAGACTATGCAACCATAACTACATATTATAATCATTTGGATTACGTAAACGCTGAAAGACATACGGCCCATCCATACCAAAAACTTATTGGATAGAAGTTTTTGTAAAATGGTGCTAAAGACAACACCAGCCAACACAAATATCGCCCCAAAAGCTAGATCTGGATATTGTACACCAGTATGTAATCCGATTATTGAGAGTAACCCGTTCACATTGTAAGTGACCGCAGCCATCCATAATCCCACGGCTGTAATGCCGATGCAAACAGGTTCTGGCAACCTATAATTCATATTGTTTCTCAGGTCACACAATGCCACACCTGCAAGGAAGTTTATCATGTACCCATCCTTAAACAACAGGAATCCAGCAATGTAGGCTAATAGGCGGTCCCACCGATCTCCAAAAAACAATAGGAATCCATAGACAAGAAAGCTGCCTCGTAGTTCAGTGGCCATTGTCCATAAGGTACCATTATATCTATTGTCCCCGGTGATAAATACTCCAAATAGGCCATTATATATTGCTTCAAATATATCGCCATGAGGAAACTGGAATAAAGTGTTTAGCCATAAAACTGAACCCGTAATTGGTACTATCTCCATGTGACGATAAAGTCCCAGGGAGCCTACAACGAAGGAGATCATTACAGTCGCAAACACTGGTACTAAAAGACGGAAATATCGTCTATATGCACTGCTCCTTAAAGTTTCAGTATTTTTACTGATAAAGTATTTGTAGCTCAACACATACCCACTCAGTGTGAAAAACAGGCAAACAGCAAACGGACCGTTATATAGTAAGTGCAAGGGCCCGTCTCGGATGGTGTCCTCAAAACTAAAATGAAGCATAACGTCTCCGAAAAGTAAAGCTGGATAGAACGTACAGAACAGATGTCCTATCAAGACCATGAATGCTCCTATTCCTCTCAGACTTTCAAGTGCTTCGATCTTTTGGGACATAACTTATTCAACTTATATTGCTTAAATCAGTATTCTTTTCTAAAAATATTATAACGAGTAACCTAATATTATTGATTGAAGTATTAATAGTTATTCGAAAAGTTTGGCTTGTGGCGCCATACATGTTTTAAATAAAAATGTGCTATAAGGCCCCGGATCTCCCAAATGAAGGTAAAATGAGGATTTTTAATATTAATACATTTGTTCTTAGTAACTAATACTGCTGCAGAAATAACTATGACTACAGAAATAACTATGAAAGTGGATTAATTTTACAATGTTTGCAGAATAGTTAACACTTAAGTTTGAGGTAGGACAGGTTCATAACACTATTCACAATTAGCATCGTTATATCCTCATGTATTGTTAAGCTCGTTGGCTTTTGCCTGCGCTGCTTCCTCGGTTTCGAAAATCTCGGTGTCCACAGGATAACAATATAGATACATTCCATCTGTAACCTGCGCACCTCTATATATAAGAGTGTACACAGGGTTATCCATGTCATCTGCTTTCAGGTAACTGATTTCATGTTCACCAAAATTTACCAATGTATATTCCGAGCCTTCTATTTCTATCGTCTCAGGAAATTCTATGCCGTCAAATAGCTGTTTCCCGACTGAAAAATTCAAGTCCTTATATAGTAACACCGGTCGAATAAGCACTTTCGGAAACTTTGATTCCGTGCCTTTATCTGAAAAATGTGACACATCCACATTCTCATCTGCATAGTTAGAGAAGTTTGCGTTTCGAGATGCGTATTCATATACTGATTCGTATACCTGTACAACGATTCCATTGATCTCGATATGAGTTGTCATAGATTTCAGCCCCGCAGGCTTATAGACCGGTCTATAAAACATTGGATAAAAACATATGAAAATTAAGTTAATTTAACTTATTTTTAAGTTATTTCAGTTTATTTTTAACTGATATTTAAGTTATTTTAGTTTATTTTAACTTATATTTAAGTCACTTTAACTTATATTTAAGTTACTCATTTTTTTATAAAATAGAAACTTTTTCAGCAGCGTCTACCAGTATGGTAGTATCATTACGACTCAAAAATATCTTTATCGCAACCTCGATCATTGATTGAAGAATTAAACTCAGTTCGGTCACTTTTTCTGACGAAAATCCATTAAACTAATTTCTGATAATATATATCCTTCCACAGGCCATAAACTTCTATGCAGGTCTCTCGTAAAGATTCGTTAACGGAGCTGTCTCCAGAGCTAGCAAACTGATAGAAAAACAACTCACTTGATCATTTTCATTGAGCTTCCGTGCTAACCCCAGGATATACCCCCTGAATATGAAAGACTTACTTTTGTGCTATTTCATTTAGCTGAGTTATCTAGCCTCTTTCCGGCTTTTTCCTCAAATAAGAGTAGATTTTTCTCTTTTATCTATTCAATTCTTACCTGCTATAGAACAATTAAGTCCAATTTAGAAAATAATCGCTTAACCCAACAGTATATTTATATTAAATTATTCTTTTAATTGATAAGCTGCTCTCAGATTTGAATTGTCTTTCGCTGGAAGGGCATAAGCCGGAAAGAATACTCTAGAATTATAGAATATTGTAGTCTTTGATATGCATTACGGACTTTTCAATACGGATTTGTTGATAGGTTTTAAAAACAGAAGGAAGTACATTGATGAAAAAGAGGAAAAAAGGAAAGAGCAGAAAACAGCGTCGCTCTGGTAATGATTTATTAAAGTTGATGCTATATCTTTTGATAAAACCAATTAAGCTATTATTGAGTTTTTCATTTTACTTACTGAAGTTTATATGGTTGCTGTCAAATTATTCGATGCGTTTACTGCATAGTCTTATAAAACGACTATTTAAGAAAAAACCATCAAACCCAGCCCTATCTACATTAGCTGAAATCGATAAGATGAGCGGATACAAGTTTGAAGAATTTATGAAACACGTTTATGAACAGTTAGGATATTCAGTTTATCATACTCCGAAATCAGGTGATCAGGGTGCAGATCTTATTCTAACCTCAAAAGAAAAAAAAAGAATCGCTGTTCAGGTCAAAAGGTACTCGGGTAAGGTTTCAAACAGTGCGGTACAGGAAGTTGTAGCTGCAAAAGGCTTCTACAAGTGCACCGAGGGCATAGTAGTTACAAACAGTTACTTTACCGATTCTGCCAGACAATTAGCTAAAGCGAACTTTATTGACCTGGTTGATAGAAACGAACTTGAGAAGATGATTAATACTATTCTGAGTTAAACTCTGAATAAAGACAGTTTATTTTTTTGTGACCTCGTTAAGCTGGCTTATCCGATAATCCATTCGGCTTATCTGGTCACTGATCATTAATATTTCTTTTTTCAGATTTTGTGTTAGTTCCATCAAACCCATCCTTGAATCCCCGTGATACATTATATTCGTAATTATTCTCGTATTATCTCTATCGATTACTATTAAGTGTATATTCCCTACGAGAAAATGAAGATATACGCATCAGATGTTCTAATATAATTTATAAAAGATGCAATTGAAAACTTGGAATCATTTAACTTTTACTGGAATTTGGCGAGAAAGCAAGACAAAAAGCAAATTGTAGCACGGATAAATTATGCTTTAGAACATCTTCTTAAAGTCGGTGACACGAATAAAGCTTTCTATTCCACTAATATTTGCTATATCTTAATAATTGATCAATTTAACAAATCAGTAAGAAAGGATATTTTATTCAGAGTAAATGGCTTATACAAAGAAATTAACAAATTATACTTTGAAATCAATAACATAAACAGTCCTGAAAAGCAAAACAAGATAGTGCATAATTAAAAATGCACCTCAAACTCATAAAAGATAAAGATTTAGACAAAATTCCACCAAGTGAATTTGAAATAAAAAATTCAGATTTTACTTCCCTTATAATTCAGATGATTTTCTTCCTCAATAAAATATTAGAATTTATTGTTTGGTAAGAGAACAGATGGAAGTAGCCCATATCTAAATTACTAGTTGAGCAGAGCAATTGATAGCTATTATATTTAACTCTCTTTTTTCATTCAACCGGGTGAATGCTATGGATAGAAGACAACGTTCTGAAAAACACGATTGGTTAGTCTCAAAAACTCAAAGCATACTTAAACACTATACTTGTCCTGAATCATGTAATGCAAGCTGCTGCAAAACTCACATTATTGACTTTCGTAGAAAAGAATACGAGAAAATCTTAAAAAATGTAGACAAAGAAAGTGCGAGAATCTTAAAATCTAATGCAGTAAAGTCAGAGTTGGAAGGATGTTATAAAGCAATCGTCGGGCACTGCCCATTATTGATAGACACAAAATGCAGGATATACGATAACAGGCCTGAAGCATGTAGAAATTTTCCTTTTGTAATTTTTCCTGACGATGATATAGGATTTGGTTTAACGTTGTTATTGTGTCCGATGTCTGTCAACATAATTCAAGATTATGCGCAGTGGTATAAATCAGTAAACTCAACAATGTACAACCAATTAAATAGCTTATACGAACACTATAAAGACATAGATAAAAACAATGATTTTTGCATTGAAATGAAAGAACGTAATTTGGATTCTTTCATAGAATTTCTTGAAAGGAAGTAATCATTATTAATTTTCTTTTTCTTGCCTGCTCGTGTTAAAGTACAGAAATTTCAATATGCAGGCCGTGGAAAACTGAAAAAGTAGTGAATAGTGACATATATAAAAATTGGTTTTTAATTCTTAGAAATATTATTGTTTTTTTTACTGATAAATTTCTCACTATTCCTGCATAGATGAACAAAAAGCAATATTTTTATTATAATAAACATAACGATTAATTTAATTAAGCTGCAAATACTTCGCCCTTTCGTAAAATAAAATATTTTATAAAGAATAATAAATAAAGCCTGGAGATTATTATGAATCTTGTCAGTAAATTTTTTGGAATTAAATTAGCAGGGCTGCTAATTATTATTTTATTTATCTCTATATCGGGCTGCAGTTCAGCCCCGGATACGGAGAGTCAAAGTGCCAGTGAAAATGCACAGTTAGCCGATGACACAGTTACAACGACAAACATATCCCACATAGATAAAAATATAATACCTCTAGAGAGTACCGAACCGATGTCAAGCTCAGCAAAGGTTATATATCTTCATCACAGCACCGGCGGAGTTATCTGGGACGGTGGGGTGCAGGATACGATTGAAAAATATAACGCTGATCACGGCACAGACTATAGTATAACACCCCTGGAATTTCCAAAGGTATCCCCCTATGGATGGAATAACTATCCTTATGATTATTGGAACATCTGGGTAAATCATGCAGGTCCTTCTGCCTATATGGAAGAACCGACCTTAGAGATGTTGACTCAGACTTATGACGTCATCGTTTGGAAGCACTGTTTCCCGGTTAGCAACATAGTTGCCGATACAGGTTCTCCGGATATAACTTCCAGTGTCAAAAGCCTAGAGAATTATAAGCTGCAGTACAACGCTCTTAAAGAAAAGATGCATGAATTTCCGAATAAACGCTTCATCGTTTGGACAGGTGCAGCTCTGGTCGAAAGCGCAACCAATCCCGCAGAAGCCGAAAGAGCAAGAGAATTTGCTAACTGGGTCAAGACAACCTGGGATGAGCCCGGTGATAATATCTATGTTTGGGATTTCCATGAACTGGAAACCGGAGGCGGACTATACCTCTTGCCGGAAAATGCCGTATCAGCTTCGGATTCTCACCCTAATCCAGAATTTGCCGCCTCCGTTGCTCCACTGATCGGTCAGCGTATCATTGATGTCATAGAAGGACGCGGTGATAATTAATTTTATTCCAAAGCTTGACCATCCTCTATCATAAACGCTTTGTCAGGAGTTAGAATCCAGGCGTAAAAACAACTCTTCCTCTTGAAGAGTTGTTTTATTTTTGCAGTTTACCACACGCCTTTCAAAGAATAAACTCTGGAGGAGTTATCAAATTTCTTTTTTAAATTTATCTGAAAACTTCCCTCCACGCCCGCATGTTCACGAAGTGAGCAGATATCGGGCGGTTACTGGCAAAAAGAAAGGAAGTGGAATATACAGCCACCATAAAAAGCATGTTATATATTATTGTCCACAGTAACTATAAGAGCCAATCTGTAACAGGCCTATCCTAAGAAATTGCGATCTCTATTTATCGACTCTAAAATAAATACTGATTTAGTGAACTTGGAAGTAGTTTTGAAACAAGCTCATATAGAACGTTCGGATTTAGGCAAAAAACCACTCATTTTACTATAAATTTTCATGAAGGAAGTAGTTTCAGCATTGCTGTCATGTATTACGAACAGGATTTTACGCATTACAGTATTCTCAAAAACTTATTCGAGGCAGAATACTTAAATCATTATATTGTGGTGTCAATAGTAAACGCGTTGTATAAAGCTGATTATAGTTATTCATAGTCGTTCGACTGCTTATGACTTATGCGATGAACATTATTAATGAAATGTGATTATAACATATTGACTTTTCAGCACATGACAGCTATGCTGTAACTAGGCCAAGTTGTGAGATATTCAAATAAAATAAACTTCAATCAATTACCTTTTTAAGATAACCTAGATTGTCAGTCCACCAATCCTCAGTTGTTAATTCTAAATCACGTTCCATAACCCATTTTTTCTTTTCAAAAACTGCAGTTAGCCTGGGAAATCCCCAATATGATGGATTTTCATATGGAAAATCTTGTTTTGGGAAATCTTCTATCTCCAAGTTAGCCAAGATTGACTTCAAATTTGAATTATTATGGAATAATTCTTCGATTATCTCTTTTGCAACTTTTTTCCCCTTAGGTGTACATTTTACTTCATATGTATCTTTTTTATATGAAAAATTATCTGCATGAGGATAAGGATAACTCTTTATATTTTCATAAAATTTCTCGGTTATTAATCCTATCTCTGATAATTTTTTTATTCCCCTGTTAGAAAGGTAAAAAGAGTCTGAATATTTTTCACCCTCATTTCCACTAAAATAGTAACTATGTTTTTCTACTTTCTTATGAATAAACGCCTCTAGTAAAGTGACTAAATTACTAGGGAAATTACTTCCAAGTACAGTGCTCCAATTTTCAGTCTTTAAGCTTAGTATATACTCAAGCAAACGGCGTTTTGGCCAGTAACAGCCTTTAAAATAAGCATATAAACGACAGAAAACAGCTTCAATTTTACTTTCTTTTCTTTTAAAAATAAGATTATATAGGCTCTGTAGAAATCCTTAATTTAATCCATAATAATTGTATTACTTTTTTGTTTATATTATAGACTATTAGTTTAACTTTTACTTCTTTTACTTGATTTCTAACCTTTCTTGCTCTTAATGTTTCT
>FZPS01000155.1_pt74 | contig 44824 bp, 41 predicted proteins | sample 1817821 | NCBI WGS metagenome assembly FZPS01 (sample SAMEA104158645, study PRJEB21678) | metagenome | place: Germany | collected 2015-04-21 | reverse complement strand
TGTCAGACCTCATTCTTCACTGAGCAATCTTGCTCCGGCTCAAGTGGCTGGTGCTAAGTACAGTGATAAGGCTAGACAAAAGTTTCTTTTGATTACCTAAGGCTTATTCAGATTTCAAGTTTCAATTTTCTTCTTGTGATCTCTTTTGAGATCTACTTAGGGTGCTAGTTTTTCTTTGTTTTTGTTTTTATTAGCACACTTTTTCTTTTTTTGTTATTCTTGATCTGATTCTAAAAGCTTGAGGTAAGATTTTCTTGTTAATCTTTCGCCAGTTGGCTTTTCAGATCTCTTTTTCTTCATCTTTACTTAACAGAGCCTATTTTGGCTAGAGTGAAAAGTTGTTTTATAATAAATACATTGTATCATTCTCTAATAAATTACGCCTGAATTATAATAATTGAATCTAGGATTTGGTACTGATATTTGGTAATAAAGTTCTTGTGTAGTTTGAAATCTTTATGTAATAAATAATAATGAATATCTATATGGTGATTTTATGGAAAGATTAGATAAAATTTTAGCGAAATCGGGATATGGTACTCGTAAAGAGGTCAAGCAGCTGATTCGAGCCGGAAGGGTTGAATTGGCTGGTCAAGTTGTGACGGATCCCGGTTTAAAAATATCTGCCCCGGATGTTGATAATATTTTGCTTGATGGACTTAAACCCCAAATTCATTCCAGCTTGATCTTCATGCTGAATAAACCCGGAGGATTTATCACAGCATTATCAGATGCAAGACATGATACGATTGCTGAGTTTATTCCTCCTCAATGGCAAAACAAAGGTCTGGTCCCGGTTGGTCGTTTAGACAAAGATACTGAAGGCTTGTTGTTGCTGACTAATGACGGTCAATTATCGCATCGTATCTGTTCTCCCAAATGGGAAATAGAAAAAGAATATCATTTAATTGTCCAAGGTAGACCTTTTGATCAGCAAGATGTGGAAAAATTTGCTAATGGTTTCAAAACACGTGATGGTACTGAATTTAGGCCTTCTAAGTTGGAGTTGATTGACGGATTTGAAGCTTATCTTACAGTCTTTGAAGGACAATATCATCAGGTAAAACGTATGGCGAAATCAACCGGGCGTGAAATTAAGTACTTACGACGTATTCGTATAGCTGATCTGGAGCTTGATCCTGATTTGAGTTTGGGTGAATTACGAATGTTAACAGATGAAGAGCGGGAAAACTTATATTCTGCATGTGATTTGAAGGACAAATAGATTATTATTTTCTTTTGATTAACAATTAATCTCTAAATAGTTAATATATTTTAAGTTTAAAACGGGGGAAAATTGTATATTTTAGCGAAATGCGTGAAATGTAAGCTGCATAACATGGATTTTACAATTGTTTTATCTTGAACTAACAAATCATGGTTAAGATATTTTTGGTCTCAAGAAGAATTTGATTTCTCGATTCAGAGAAGTTTTCTTCAAGAGAAATTAATAACATAACCTAACTATTTGGAGGTAAAAAAAATGAAAAGTTTAAAAAAATATTTAGTAGCAATTTTAAGCTTAATTATGGTCATTTCAGCTGTTGCTGCATGTGGCGGTGGTAGTGAAACACAAGAAACAGAAACTACTGCAGAAGAAACAGTGACGGAAGCTGAAAAAGCTACGGATGTTGAAAAGGAAACCGAAGCAGATACAGAAGCTGACACAGAAACTGATTCTGACGCTGATGGAAAAATGGGACAAATCAATGTTTATACTCGTGATGCAGCCTCGGGAACTCGTGAAGGTTTTGAAAATGTAGTTGATTTTAAAGATCAATTAACAGATAACGCCAATGAAGTTGCATCTAATGGTGAGATGGCAACTCAAGTGGGCCAAGATGCTCAAGCAATCGGTTATGTTTCATTAACAACTGATTTTGAAGCTAATAATTTACACCCTGCTTCTTATGAAGGAGTAGAGCCAACAGTAGATAATGTCCTGGACGGTAGTTATCTTTTGAACAGACCTTTTTGCTACACTACACGTGCTGCAGGAGATTATGAAAGTGATGAATTGGAACAATTAGTAAAAGCTTTTATCGTATTCATGACTGAGTCGACAGAAGGTAAAGAAGCAGTCTTAAGCGCAGGCGGTATCGTTGATGTAGAGGACAGTACTTCTTGGGATGAGTTGAAAGTTGACCATCCGATCGTTGATCAGGACAATTCAGGACTCACCATTACAACCGGAGGCTCAACTTCAGTTGAAAAAACATTGGTAGCGGCTTTAGATGCTTTTAAACCTTTAGCAGGAAATTTTGAAACAGTTGTCAATCAAACCGGTTCATCTGATGGTTGGGCACGTACATTAGGCGATGACAAAGACGGTCCGAATGCTTCGGAGATCGGATTTGCTTCACGTAACTTCAAAGATGAAGAAGATACCAGTGATGCTATCAGTTCAGGTAAATACTGTGATGACGCTATCGTAACCGTTGTAGAAAAAACAAATTCGGTAGTTGATTTTACACAACAACAATTATTTGATATCTTCACCGGTGCTGTAACAAATTGGGAAGACATTGCTAAATAACATTAAGCAATAAATAAGTTTTATTAAGCGAGTTTATATGACTAGTGAACAACAAAATAGTAAAGCTTTAATCAGAGAACGGTCTAAAAAACGCCGTTCTCTTTATAAATCAGTAGATAAAGCTATGCAGTTTGTTTTCCGGTTTTGCGGATTATTGGCTGCTTTGATGATTATTCTGATTGTATTTTTTGTAACTGTGCGGGGTATTCAGGTTTTCTTACCGAGTTATGATGACCCTGTTTCATTGAGGGAATTCCTGACTGGCATGAGATGGCGTACGGACCAAGGTATTTACGGTGTTTTCTTTATCGTAATTAACACATTAGTAACTGCATTTTTTGCCGGATTGATCGCTTTTCCCTTATCAACTTTATCTGCTCTGATGATCGTGAAAATTGCTCCCAAAAGATTGAGCAATATTTTGACAACAGTAGTTGAATTATTGGCTGCTATCCCTTCTGTTGTTTATGGTGTTTTTGCTTCGGGTGTGATTACCGCAATTGTAAAAAGAATTGCCAATTTATTCAACTATACGACTTTCGGCGGAAATTCGATGCTGGCAGCGATATTATTGTTGGCAATCATGATTTATCCAACTATAACTTCTATGGCTGTTGTAGCTATTCGCGCTGTGCCGGAAAGCCATGAACTCGGTTCTTTAGCTCTTGGAGCTTCCAGAACTCAAACTAACTTTAAAGTTGTACTCTCGTCTGCGAAGTCCGGAATCTTTGCCGGTCTTATTCTTGGTTTAGGCCGAGCGTTCGGCGAAGCGACAGCCGTTTCAATGGTTGCCGGTAATGCGTTTACCGGTCCGACTTTAAACCCGTTTAATTTGGTCCGAACTTTGACTACGACAATGTTACAGGGCTTGCATGAAACAGTAGGTACAGACTACGATATCCGCTTTTCTGTGGGGATTGTTTTGATGCTGGTCATTTTATTCAATAATCTGGCGATCAATGCTCTGCGAAGAAAGATAGAGTCCGGAGATTAGTGTTTGATCTTGGTTGTGAGGAAATATGAGTAGAATTAGGATAATAAAAGATAGAATAGCTGAGAGTTTTACTTGGCTATCCTCAGGTATTTCTGCCTTAGTTTTAATTGCCATTTTTGTTTTCATTTTTAAACGAGGCTGGTCAACTTTAAGTTGGGATTTGTTAACCAACAATTATAATTCAGAAAATTTAATGGCTGCTTATGATCATATTGAATGGGAAAGTTATACTGATTTCAGTAAACCTGACAGCTTACCTGAAGGTTCTTATTTTTCAACTAAATATGGTATTGCTTTTTCAGATAGCATTTCAGCTGAAAAAGAGCAGTTAATGGAGGTTGTATACCTTGATTCTGAATCTCCATTGCAAGATGGTAAAATAACCACTGCCGGACCGAGACAAGGTGAAACTTTCGGTTTAGAAAAAGGTTTATATTTAAAGAAAATATCTTTTATTAATTTAGAAGGTGAGAAAAAATCGGCCGGTTTAACCGCAACCCAAGGAAAAACTTCTGAAGAATTAGTCACAATTCTGGACAATCAATCACAAAGTGTTGCTGATTTTTATGCCCAAACCGAAGGGGGAGGTCTCAGAGGTTCTATTATTACGACTTTATTATTAATCGGTTTAACCTTAATTATTGCACTTCCTATCGGTGTTTTTGCTGCTATTTATCTACATGAATTGGCACCGAAAAATAAAGTGACAGCGTGGCTTCGATCATCGATTGAACTATTATCCGGAGTTCCGAGCGTAGTTTTTGGTTTGATGGGTATGACTATGTTATTCAACGTAACAAAATTGATGGGGATTACAGGCCAGAGCACAATGCTTGGCGCACTGACTTTAGCTGTTATTTTGTTACCTGTTATTATTAGACAAACTGAAGAAGCTTTGATCAATGTTCCTGATGGATATAGGATGGCCAGCTTGTCGATGGGGGCTACTCAATTTCAAACTATTTATAAAATTATCATACCGAATGCATTACCAGGCATACTTAGCGCTACTTTATTATCGATCAGCCGGATAATTGGCGAATCGGCTGCTTTGATTTTTACTATGGGTACAGCTATTACCGATAATCCTGCTTGGAATGCAAGAGGTACTTCATTAGCGGTACATATTTTTACTGTAATGAGCGGTGAACAGCCAAACTTTGAACTTGCTTCAGCTATTTCAATTGTTATTTTGTTTATAGTTTTAATTTTGAATATCAGTGTTAAGTACCTTACTTATAGGATGACCAGAGATAAAGAAGACACAAAACATAAGAAAACTAAAGCTAAAGTTGAAGCTAAAGCTTAAGCACGTTAAATTATTCTAAAAGGAGTAATCAATATAGATGAGACAACAAACTGATGTAAAACTTGATAATGCTTTTGTGGTTAATGATTTGGATCTTTACTACGGGGATTTTCAAGCTTTGAAGAATATTAATATCAAAATTCCCTTAAATAAAGTTACTGCATTTATCGGTCCTTCCGGATGCGGCAAATCAACCTTGCTTCGTTGTTTTAACCGGATGAATGACTTAATCGAAAGTGCCCGAATTGAGGGAGAAATTTATCATCATGACACTGAAATACATGGTAAAGAAGTCGATGTTGTTCAACTGAGAACGGAAGTGGGTATGGTATTTCAACAGCCGAATCCTTTTCCAATGTCAGTCTATGACAATGTGGCTTATGGTTTGCGCTGTCAGGGAGTTAAAGATCGTAGAATTTTAGATGAAGTTGTCGAAACTTCATTAAAGCAAGCTGCATTATGGGATGAGGTTAAGGATCACCTTAATCGCAATGCGACTAAATTATCCGGTGGACAACAACAAAGACTTTGTATAGCTAGAGCTATTTCTCTAACACCGGAAGTTATTTTGATGGATGAACCTACATCAGCCTTAGATCCGATTGCAACGAGCAAAATTGAAGATTTGATCATTGAACTGAAAAAATCATATACGATTATTATTGTGACTCACTCAATGAGTCAGGCTGCCCGGATCAGTGATATGACGGCATTTTTCTTATTGGGAGAAATGATTGAATACGATGACACGGATATAATATTTCATAATCCGGCCGACCAACGTACAGAAGATTATATTTCAGGTAAATTCGGTTAATTATGTATGTATTTATTTCACATAAAATAATAAAATTTATCTATACTGAATGAAAAGGAATGATATATATGATCCAGAGAAAAAGTTATCAACAAGAATTAGAAGAATTGCATAATAGTATGATCCGTATGGGTTCTGATGTTGAAGAAGCGATCCATAATGCAATCACCAGTTTGACTGAGAATGATCTTGAATTAGCTAATAAAGTCATTGAAAAAGATGATGAAATAGATGAACAAGAACACAAGATAAATCAGGAATGTATTTTATTAATAGCGCGTCAACAGCCGGTTGCCAGAGATCTACGTGAGATAACTTCTAATATGAAGCTGATTACCGATTTGGAAAGAATTGCTGATCATGCTGAAGACATTGCAGAACATGTAATCTTTATGAATGAAAATGGCTTCAATGTAACAGTACCGCATGATGTGGTGCAAATGGCAAATCACACGCAAAATATGATTCATGCAGCATTAGATGCTTATGTTGAACGTAACTTGGAAAAAGCTAAACGAGTTGCAATGATGGATATTAGAATCAATGCCCTCTATAATAAATTAAAGAAATATTTTGTGCGCCAAATCAAACTAGATCCTAATTCGGCTCAAGCAATGGTTGAGATGCTGATGATCTGTCACCATTTGGAACGTGTAGGTGATCATGCACAAAACGTAGCTGAATGGATAGTCTATTATATTGAAGGTCAATATTCGAGTTTTTCTGAAATTAGAAAAGAAGTCGAACATGACAATGAGCAAGATGAAACTTAAGTAGATTAAAGATATAGGTAGATTAAAGATATTAGAGGTAAACCGTGAGCGAACAGCCATTAATAGTTGTTGTAGAAGATGATCAATCAATAGCTGAACTGATTCTTTATAATTTAGAGAGTGAAGCTTATGACGTATTGCATGCCGAGTCCGGTGATCAATTGTTTGAGAAACTCTTACACGAGAAAAGATCCGTCGCCTTATTTATCTTGGATGTAATGTTACCTGGGCAAGACGGTTTTGAAATATGTCGAAACCTTAAGCGAGATATCAAGAATCAATGGTCTTCTTTTTTGTTTTTAACGGCACGTTCTACAGAAAAAGATAAGCTTGAAGGTTTCAATGCGGGTGCTGATGATTTCTTAATTAAACCTTTCGGGATGCGAGAGTTATTAGCCAGAGTCAAAGTCTTAGTTGAGAGAAATAAAGAGCGGATTGCTTTAAGTGAAGGTAAGATCCTGGCTTTAGAATTTGATGATCCTGATGCTTTATCTGCTGAGTCCGAGACAATCACTATCGGCATTATCACAATTGATGATGCAAGACATCGCATTTATAAAGAAGGTTCAGAAATTGAAGTAACGCATCGAGAATATGAGTTATTGAAATTTTTAATGCAAAATAACGGTTTGGCATTTACCAGAGATGACTTATTAAATCATGTTTGGGGTTATGAATATAGTGGCGAAACCAGAACGGTTGATGTTCATATCAGACAATTAAGACGCAAGTTGGAGCCGGATCCGTCTGAGCCGGAATACATCCAGACGGTAAGAGGTGTAGGTTATCGTTTTGTGGAGAGTATTGATTAGCTGTAATTTACTAAATAGTTTGGAAAGGAATCCATGAAAAAACAATATTTACTGCTGGGTAATGCTCTGTTTCTCATCTTGTGCGTTCTGGTTTGCGGATTTAATTTCCTTCAATTAAAGTCTGATTATCTGCTTAAAACAAAAGATTATTTAGCAAGTGTTACAGATTATCTTGATTCTGAATTAGAAAGATCCGGTTTATCAGAAACAGCGATTAATCAAGTAATTGATAAAACTTTGACTGTTTTTCAAGACTTTGATTCAAGTCTTCGGATAACTGTAATGAATGATAACGGTAATGTTCTAGCTGATAGTGATTTTTCTTTGGCAGATCTGAATAATCACAGAGCGCGGGAAGAGGTTTATGGTATCATTTCCGGCGATAACGTTTATATCAGCACACGTTATTCAGCTACCGAAAATGTTGACCGCATATATTACTCTGTCGGTGCAAAAAACCAGCCTGCGATAATTAGAGCAGCTGTCAGTTTGAATTATTTAAATACAGCTAAATGGAATATTGTTAAACATGGAGTGATAATCGGTCTGCTTATTTTAGCTTTTTTTAATTTTATAGTATTAAAGTCCACAAAAAAGTTAGATGAACATGTTGCAAATAATCTTCAAGCTTTAGCTAAAATCAAGTCAGGTGAACTTGCAACCAGAATGCATAGAGATAGATATTCTTATCCCGAGCTGATTGAGATGTCGGAAAAGTTTAATCAAACTATGGAGGTTTTGGAAACGAATTTCACTGTATTAGAATCTGAGAAAACTTCACTGGATGCGATGGTAAACTCTTTGATGGAACCTTTAGTCGTTGTAAATAAAGAACTGCAAGTAGTTTTTGCCAATCAATATGCTAAAACTTTATTTAAAAGAGATATTGATCCTAAAGTGACTCCATACCCATTTGTATTGTTAACCCATGAAAATGAGCTTGACGGTATTTGTGAAAAAGTGATGAGCTCCGGCGAAACAATCAGGAAAGAGTTTGTTTTGATGCTTACCGGTGGGTATAGAGCTTTTCAAGTGACAATATCTCCCGTTGGTTCTGAACATGCTGTTGTTTTATTCAATGATTTTTCTCTTGAATATGAGGCTCGCAAGTTGAGATCGGATTTTGTTGCTAATGTAACACATGAATTGAAGACTCCTTTAACTTCAATACGCGGTTTTGTCGAAACTCTGCGCGGTCGTAAGGATCTGGAGCCTGATCAAACAAACAACTTTTTGGAGATTATTGATATTGAAGCTGCCAGATTAGAGCGTCTGATTAATGATATTTTGAACTTATCGGATATTGAACGACTTAAAATCGATTCAGGTTTAGAAAATTTTGATTTAGTTGAGTTGGTAGATGAGTGCTTAGTTCAATTAGATGAACAAGCAAGTGAAAAGAGAATTAATCTCATACCGGGTGACGAGCCTGTATTTTTACCTGTTCAAGCAAATCGTGACCGGATTAAGCAAGTCTTATTAAATTTGTTGGAAAACGCGATCAAGTATCATAAAGAACAGGGTAGTGTCTGGATTGATCTTGAACGTGAAGCTGAATATGTCACAATTAAAGTTAAAGATGATGGTTTTGGAATCGATGAACAGTCTGTGAGACGAGTGTTTGAAAGATTTTATCGAGTAGATAAAAGTCGCTCACGTTCACTTGGCGGTACAGGCCTCGGACTCTCGATCGTAAAACACATTGCTCTTTTGTATGATGGTGAGGCGACAGTTCAAAGCACACCGAACCTTGGTACAACTTTTACAGTTCGCTTAAAAATTTAACTTTCAGTATTGATTTTGCTAAGATAGATACATTCTTTTTCGAGGTGTATTTATGACTTTTAATGATAAATCTTCTTTATCCGAATCAAAACCGAATGATGCTCATAGAAGTGCTGTAGCCAATGAAATTCAAAGACTATCAGCCGAAATTGAGAGATTAAATCAAGCTTATTATGATCTGGATGCTCCACTAGTCTCTGACGCGGAATATGACTTGATGCTCAGACGTTTAGAAAATTTGGAAAAGGAATATCCTGAATTTGCCTCGCCCGATTCTCCGACTAGGCATGTAGGGGGAGAAGTAGCAAGCCAATTTGTGTCTGCCGCTCATCGTTCTCCGATGCTCAGTTTAAATGATGTTTTTTCGACTGATGAAGTTTTGAATTTTACCAATAATATTAGACAACAATATCCCGATACAACATTCATCGTTGAACAGAAGATTGACGGTTTATCAATCAGTCTTGAATATAATTCAGGTGTTTTGATTCAGGCATTGACGAGAGGAGACGGTGTGTCTTCGGGTGAAGTTGTTACAGACAATGTTCGCCAAATCCAAACTGTACCACAAGTGTTAAGTGAGTCGATCTCCGACTTGATTTTACGTGGTGAGATCTACATGACCAAACAGCGCTTTGAGCAAATAAATCAAATTCAGGAAGCTAAGGGAGAGAGAAAATTTGCCAATCCGAGAAATTCAGCTGCCGGCACTCTACGCCAGTTAGATCCGAATGTAGTTCGGGAACGCGGTTTGAGCATTTTCATTTTTAATGTTCAGCTCTGGGAAGATATGCCTGTAGATAGCCATCATGCAACCTTGGATTACCTGCAAAAACTCGGTTTCCCGGTCAGTCCGCACTATTTCCTATGCAAGACGGACGATGAGATTGTAGCGGCAATAGAAGCGATTAACAAGGTTCGTCCGGATCTTGATTATGGTATTGACGGTGCAGTGATTAAAGTTGATTCATTATCTCAAAGAGAGGAGCTTGGTAGCACCTCAAAAGCTCCTCGTTGGGCTGTCGCTTATAAATATCCGGCGGAACAACAACAAACCAAAGTTCTAGATTTGATTGCCCAAGTCGGGCGTACGGGCAGGATTACTCCGATGGCACTTTTAGAGCCGGTACTAATCGATCAAACAACGGTTTCTCGCGCAACTTTACATAATCAAGCTTATATAGATAGTCTTGACATTCGTTTACATGATACTGTTACAGTGCAAAAAGGCGGTGATATTATTCCGGGAATTATTGCTGTCGATTATTCACAAAGAGAAAGTGGTGTTCAACCATATAAATTGCCTGATTTTTGCCCTGTTTGCGGTGCTCCGACCGAATATTTGGATGGAGGTGCTAATCTATATTGCACCGGTTCCGATTGTCCTGCTCAACTTGCCAGAAAAATCGAATACTTTGCTTCAAAAAGTGCAATGGATATTGAGGGTTTAGGTGAATCTACAGTGGAGAGCCTTTTAGCCAAAAATCATTTGCAGCATGTTTCAGACATTTATCGTCTATATCTTAAAAGAGATCAGTTGATAAAAGAAGGTGATATAGGACGTACAAAACGGGTTGATAACTTATTAACGGCGATTGAGAAATCAAAGGACAATTCATTTGATCGTTTTATTTCTGCACTTGGTATTCATAATATTGGTCCTCAAACTGCCAAAAATATTGCTGAATATTTTCCTGAAATTGATAGCTTAATGGCAGCAGATCAAAATGATTTGGAGCAAGTTCCTGATGTCGGTCCGACCGGTGCCAGATCAATTGTTGAATTTTTTGCTCAAGAACAGACCAAGAATCTGATTGCAGATTTTAAAAGTTTAGGTCTGAATTTCACTTATGATCTTGCTGAAAAACCAGCTGAAGATTTGTTTTTCCAAGATCAACGTTTCGTCTTGACCGGAACTTTGCCGACTTTATCACGTGCCGCTGCCAGAGAAATTATTGAAAAACATGGTGGAACTGTGACTTCCGCAGTTTCCGGCAAAACGGATTATGTTTTAGCGGGAGAAAATGCAGGCAGCAAACTGGACCGCGCACAAGAGCTGAATATCCGAATCATTTCCGAAGCGGATCTGTTTGAAATGCTTGACTGATAACTGTGTATTAAAGAAGATTTTAGCTATCTGGTTTTAATCAAGCAATTGAGATATTATTAAACAATAGAATTTTACGGAGAGATTTAATGCCCTTATATTTTATTTTTTCATTAGGTGTAAGTATTGTCTTGGCCTTAGCTTTACTTGCTTTACTGATTACCAGATTGCAAGTCAACTGGACAGGTCAAAATAAAATCGGCATAGCTTTTCTCCTGCCAGTTGTTATTACGATTATTTTTGTACTGGTAATTTATTTTGATACTCAGCCTAAAGTCGTAGATCTGGTAAATTTAATCCAAGGCAATACTAAAACTGTAGAAGCCAAGGGAACGGAGATTATTACCCGAGGTAATAATTTGATTATTAAAAATAAAGTCTACTTAATCAGTCCTTTTTATGAAAAGATTTCTGATGAATGGACTTATCGGTTTACGTATTTACCAAACAGCAGCATTGTCGTGGCTGAAGAGCATGTGGCAACTTTACCCGTGATTGAAGAGATACCGATCGAAGAAGATCCGATTGTTACATCCGAAAATCAGAATGAAACTGAGATTGAAGAACCGATACTGCCGGATTAAAATACTTTTCCAGTTTTTAGACCTTAACAAATAAAACAATCTCTTGTAATGATTCACTTGAATAATTTACAATAACTTATATAATCAATATACTAAAAAATTCTAATTTTACCTTCAGTTAATTTATTTCTTTTACTGGGAGGTAAATCAAATGACCAACAATTTAGAGAAAATTCATCAAACTCCTGATTTGCATTTTTCAATTTGTAGTACAAATAAGGAATTATTCATGAAATTTGAACAAGCTATGAAAAAGCGTGGTTTGATTGGAATTCCTGATCTACAAGGTAACTTGCATTATATTGTAGACGGGCGTAAAGGATTTCCAACGGCTTATCAAAAGGTAAAAAGTACGACTTTTCAGTTAATGGAAGAAAGAAGCAAAGAACAAAATGTAAAAATTCAGCAGGTTGAAGAGATAGCAGACCATTTGATCAATAAGTATGAATTTGATAATTCATTGATTGGTACAAAATTTTTGCGTTATATGATTATTTATAGCTTAATGGATAAATCTTTACTCGTATCTTTTTCCAAAAATCTTTATCCTGCAATTGCCAATATATTCTCAAGTAATCCGGATAAGGTTTGTTACTGTACTCGTTATACCTTACGAAAACTTAAACAGCTTGAAAATGAACAACGTAAAATAAAGATTGCTAAAGAGTATTTATTATCTGAAGATGAGTCTTATAGTAATCGCAATGCTTTACATAAATTGATAGCTGAAGGTGAGAGTCTATTACAAGAAGATGAAGAGGGATTAACTTACGAGAATCTTCATTAACTACAGTATAAAAAAGGCTGTCAATAGAAAACTACTGACAGCCACGCTGCGTATTAATTAGGTCGAAAAGAATTAAGAATTAACACGTTCTTTTAAATTTTTGCCAGCTCTGAAAGCAGGTGATTTAGAAGCAGGAATTTTGATTGGTTCTTTTGTAGCAGGATTTCTGCCCATACGTTCTGCACGATGACGAACTTCAAATGTTCCGAAACCGACTAAAGTAACTTTTTCTTCTTTTTCGAGTTCTTCTGTGATTGTTTCTAAAATAGCATTTACTGCTTTTTGGCTATCCTTTTTGCTTAAAAGTGTTTTTTCTGCGACTGCAGCAATTAATTCTGTTTTATTCATTAGGAGCCTCCTTCTTTATAATGCAAAAGCTATTATGCTTTGTTTGTCTGGTTTTTGTCAATAGTAAAATCCTTAAAATCCACGTATATCAAGATATTTGGCAGTTTTTGTCCAGAATATTTAGAATAATAAGCCCGAATAGCAAAATTAATAAAAAATTTTTACTTTATCTAAAAGTGTAAATAGAAAATAGTTGAAATAATCGCTAATTCAGGCTTTTCAGATTTGTTCCTCTTTTGATGCATAGGATTAAGCTATTTTCAAATAATCAATCTAGCAAAAATAATCACAAATCCTCTGATTAATAATTACAAATGAGAATAGAATTGTCTATCAATTTAAGCATCTTATTTTAAGAAAAGACTTACATCTTTTCAGAGTTTACTATCTTGAATGCAAAACAAGTTTTATTACATCAATAGTTGTAATTCCTTACTCAGAATACTAGATAACTGATAAAAAAAGTGCCTTAGATGATAGTTAATCAAATAAGACACTCAATCTGGTCGGAGTGACAAGACTTGAACTTGCGACCTCGTGCACCCCAAGCACGCACTCTAGCCACCTGAGCTACACCCCGATTTCAGAAATCTATTCTAACGAATAAGTTCGGATTGTGTCAACTATGAAACTTTTTATAACTATGTTTATGACTTAATCAGAATGTATCGAATAGAACAAATCTTAATCACTCTATGCTAAAATAATGCATATTAGAGTGTCTAATAAATTGTTTGAAAACATTAAGAGCGATTTACAAATAGAAGGAGAGATTTTAAATGAAAAAAAGACAAAACTATATATCTTGGGATGAGTATTTCATGGGGATAGCATTATTGTCGGCTGAAAGAAGCAAGGATCCTAATACTCAAGTAGGTGCTTGCGTTGTAAATTCAGATAATAAGATTGTTTCAGTCGGGTATAATGGAATGCCTCTTGGTGTTTCAGATGATGATTTTCCCTGGGCAAGACAAGGTAGCTATTTGGAAACCAAGTATCCATATGTTTGTCATGCAGAATTAAATGCAATTCTTAATAATCCCGGTATGTCTTTAAAAGATTGCAGCATTTATGTTCCTTTATTTCCTTGTAATGAATGTTCCAAAGCAATTATTCAATCCGGGATCAAAAAAGTTTATTATTTATCCGATAAATACGAGCAGGAGGACTCAACAATTGCTTCTAAAAGAATGATGGATGCAGCGGGTGTTAGCTACAAACAATTAAAGACCAACTTAGAAGAATTGAAAATCTCTTATCGTGTAGAAGACGTATAATTTCAAATACAAATATTATTAAAAAAACTGTAATCAAATCGTAAACCGAACAAAGTTTCCTTTTCTTGACACGGTCTAATTCTGATGTTAAATTATTAACAGAACAAATGTTCTGAGAGGTAAATTAATATGATTACAATTTTCTTTTATATATTCTTAATATTTGTAGGTAGTTTGGTTCTGTTCAGGATAAAGCAAGAACGAAATCTAGAAAATGAGCTTATTTCAGAAGTTATCGAACTTCAGCAAGATTTAGAAAATGATCTAAGAGCTGAAGAACAAGCTGCAATTAAATATAAGAGTGCAATGATCTCTCAAGCCATGCATTATAGCCAAAGGCATGATCAAAAACTCGGCTTGACCATTGTTCAATCTAAAACGCGTTTTGTTAAGCAATCTAAACCTTCACTTACAACTAAAATTCCTGATTTGTTTTTAGAAAATCAGGATAAAATTGCTTAATTACTGCTACTTCGTTATAATTCTAAAGCAGCTTAATTTTATGCAAATATGCTAAAGATTAAGTTGTGTCTTAAAAGACAAGGAAGCGTAGCGAAGTTGGCTGTAACGCGCCGCACTCGAAATGCGGTTGTCCAGCAATGGGCACGTGGGTTCGAATCCCACCGCTTCCGCCATTACATTTTTTAAAATGTAATAATTTAACCCCTCATGTGAGGGGTTTTTATTTTGTTTGAGCTATTTAACTATTTGGATAAAAAGATAAGGGTAGGGGCTTTAAAGATCAACTTAGGATAAAGAGGACAATTTATTCTGACAATTCCAGGTCAAAGTAAATTCTAATAAAATATTTACCTTTATATACTTTTGCTTTCAAATCGTTATCAGAATTGCTAAATGACAAATATTCATCATTGTAATTTTCATCAAAGTCTCTGCTCAATGTACTGTCAATGATTTCCCTTTTTGTTTTCTTTTACAACTTTGTCAGACCTCATTCTTCACTGAACAATCTTGCTCCGGCTCAAGTGGCTGGTGCTAAGTACAGTGATAAGGCTAGACAAAAGTTTCTTTTGATTACCTAAGGCTTATTCAGATTTCAAGTTTCAATTTTCTTCTTGTGATCTCTTTTGAGATCTACTTAGGGTGCTAGTTTTTCTTTGTTTTTGTTTTTATTAGCACACTTTTTCTTTTTTTGTTATTCTTGATCTGATTCTAAAAGCTTGAGGTAAAATTTTCTTGTTAATCTTTTGCCAGTTGGCTTTTCAGATCTCTTTTTCTTCATCTTTACTTAACAGAGCCATTACATCTTATAAAGTATTATTGTTTGCAGCATAAAGATAAAAATGGTGTTTTTAGTGGAATATTTTCCTTTATTTAAGTATTTGCAGTCTATTTCCAACCTTTGCAGACATCAATCCAGGCAATAAAATTAGAATGTTGTTCAAGTTCTTGGATAGAGAGTTCCAGCACACTGTTACTGCTTCCACAAGCAGGATAGACGGTTTCAAATCTTTGCAGGGATTTATCAAGATAAACTGTCACCTCATCTTTTATTGCAAAGGGACAAATACCACCGATTTCTAAACCGATTAAATTTACGGCTTGATCCGGTTTAAGCATAGTAGCTTTTGTTCCAAATTGTGCTTTGTATTTAGGATTATCAATTTTGGCATCGCCGGATACGACAATTAAGATAGGTTCTTGTTCAACCATAAAAGAAAGTGTTTTAGCAATTCTGCTTGGATGACAGTTAATCGCTGCTGCAGCTAATTCTACGGTTGCACTTGAAGTGTCAAATACTTGAATTCGATCTGCTAATCCCACTTTTTTAAAATATTCTTTTACTTTATTTGACATATAATGTCTCCTAATCCAATAGTAGAAAAGCTATTAAGCGTATGTTTATGAAAATTAATTGTCTATCTGATTATTTAATATTAATAAATTTCAACAATTTCATTCTTGTTTTTATAAATCTTATTCGGTTCAATGATGCCTCTAACCATAGATAGGGGATAGATAACTACATTTTGGCCGATGATTGAGCCCGGATTGAGAACTGCATTACAGCCTACTTCAACATTGTCGCCCAAAATGGCGCCAAATTTTCTTAAGCCGGTTTCGATTTTTTTGTTTTTGTAAGTCAAGACAATGTTTTTGCGATCTGCCTTGACATTGGATGTTATTGAACCTGCACCCAGATGACTGTAGGGAGCAAGAATTGAGTCGCCAACATAGTTGTAGTGTGGAACTTCAACATGACTAACTAAAACGCTATTCTTTAACTCTGTTGAATTACCAACAGTACAATCATTTCCTATTAAGACATTACCCCGAACGAAAGCAGCATGTCTGATTTCACTTGAGGGGCCTACGATTAGTGGACCGTTAATACAAGCGGTTTCAGCAATCGTTGCTGTATTGTGGACCCAAATTTGATCAGCGATTTGCTTGTATTCAGCATCCGGTAAAGTAGGACCTAATTCTATAATAAATTCTTCGATTAAAGGTAATGCTTGCCAAGGATATTCGACCTGATCTAACAATTTTTCGGCGATTGTTCCTTCATAAGTAATTAAATCTTTTGTCTTGATCATATTTCACTCCATTTTTTATCTTGTTGTTTTAATCATAAATGATTACTTAAATAGATTAAAAGGGTATTGTTCGGATTTACTTCTGAATATACATATTTCTTGTTTTGTTGGATGTTTAAATTGGAGAAATGAAGCATATAAAGCAGGTCCGTCAGTACTTCTATCTATGTCGGTAATTTTACCATATAATCTATCACCGACCAAAGGGTGACCATGTGCTTTCATTTGAGCTCTAATTTGGTGACTGCGACCTGTTTTTAACTCTACTTCGATTAAACTAATTTGATGTTTTGGCAGATAATTTTGTAATTGATAGCCTAATGCACAATTTTGATATTTCGAACGATAGGCAGGATCCGGTTTGGTGGTAGCAATATATTTCCCCTGAATTTTATCACGTGAAATATAGTCCGCCCAAACTGCATTCTTAGGTGTTAACAATCCGTGAGTTACAGCTGAATACTTTCTGATGAATCTATGTTCTCTAATCTGCTGAGATAATCTTGAAGCGGCTTTAGATGTTTTAGCAAATGCTATTAAGCCGCCAACCGGACGATCAAGTCGATGCACCAAGCCCAACCAGGCATCACCGGGTTTATTATACTTAACGCGCAAAAATTCTTTGATAATGTTTAGTAAATCCGGATCTCCGCTTCGATCTTCTTGTGATAACAAACCTACCGGTTTTTCCACAATTATTAAATGATTATCTTCGAAAACTATCTTGATCTCAAACTCTTGATTTTTATATTTTATTTTTTCCATAATTATTCTTTCTTTCCTTCACTTTTGATTATACAGGTTTTATTATTAATTATTCGCTATAATATAGGAAAAACGATTAAAGGATTTTATTAATATTTAGAGGAGCGTTAATCTTTAATGTCTAATGAACATTTTAATAGAAGTATTTCGAAAAACAGATATCATTGGTTGATTTTGTTAGTTTTAGTTTCTGGATTTTTCATCTTGGGTTTTAGTTTAGACTCATTTGACAATATTTTAAATGGAATTATTAAGATAATTTATCTTCATCCGTACTGCTTTCAGGCTATATTGCAATCGGCGGTATAGGTGCAGCTTTAGTCCATAATGCGATTTTTATTTTATTGCTTTTAGTTATTATATGGGTTAATAAAGTAGAGTTGACTGGTAAAGTTCTAGCTAATGTTTTTATGCCGGCAGGTTTTGCTTTTTTTGGAGTCAATATTGTCAATGTGTTGCCCTTTATATTGGGCGCATATTTATATAGTAAATATAAGAAAAAAGATTTTGCAGAATATATTCCTCTAGCATTTAATTTGGGTGCTTTAGGCCCTGTCTTTAGTGTGATTGCGTTTCATCTTCAGGTCGATTATAAATTTGCATTACCAATTGCGACTTTATGTTGTATGCTAATTGGATTTTTCATACCGTCTTTAGCGGAAAAATGTTTCAAGTTTCATCAGGGATACACAATGTATAATGTCGGATTCACAACCGGCTTGGTTGGAATACTTGTATATTCTTTATTAGATATTTTTAACTTTAAAGTTGAAAGGCAAAACCTGTTAATTGAAGTTACAATTTATCATCTATTGATTTTCTTTTTAATTTACTTTTTATTTGTTCTATTTCTCGGTATTTTTCTTGAAAGAAAATTCACTTCTTATGGCAAACTGATCCAACATAGTGGACATAATGAAGTATTCTTGGATTATTTTGGTACGGGTACAACTTTGATTAACATGGGAATTATGGGTCTGTTATCAATAGGATTTATCTTTTTGATCGGAGCAAATCTGACCGGACCTATTATAGGAGGTATTCTTTCTGTGTTTGGATATGCTGCAATTGGCAAGCATCCCTTGAATACGGTGCCGGTTGTCGGTGGGATACTATTGAGCGCTTTTGTAGCGGATGCGGAATTGGCGAGTAGCGGAGTTCTAATAACCTGTCTTTTTGGAACTGCTCTTGCACCAATCAGTGGAACATTTGGTTTTGTGTCGGGGATCATTGCAGGATTTTTACATTATGCAATTTCCAGAATGACTTCTGCTTTTCATGGAGGTTTGGATTTATATAATAATGGATTCGCCAGTGGCTTTGTTGCAATAATTTTAGCAAATATCTTATTTAACTTACCGCCCACATTATTTCGCGAAAAAAACACAAACTGTTAATGATAACATCATTATTTTCTGTTAAATTGGTTATATAATTTTATTGTTAGAAATGTTTAGGAGTAGATAGATGTTGAGAGAAAATAGAAAATTCGTACCGGAAGTCACTTCCAGTCTAAGAGAAGACTCTTTAATCATTACACCAGGAATTATTCGTAATTCGAGTGGAATTAGAATTCATAATCGACGAGTAAAATCTTTTATTTTTACGACTGATGTTGCTACGATTACATATTCTGATGCTGATGCAATTTTAGCTGTCTATCCGCAAACACCACATCCGGCTATTATTGAGGCTATAACGGTAGTTTCAAGTCAACCGGTTTTTGCCGGTGTTGGTGGAGGTAGTACCGGCGGGATGCGTAGTGGTAATGTTGCTCAATTTGCTGAAGCAAGAGGAGCTATGGGTGTTGTTGTAAACTCTCCCACTACCGTGGCAACTATTCGACTGCTCGACGATTTAGTTGATTGTCCAATTGTTGGCACAATAGTTTCGCATTATGACGATATTGATAATAAGTTAAATGCCGGAGTGGATATTTTGAATGTGGCTGATGGCAAGGATACTGCGAAATTAGTTAAGTGGATTCGGGCACGTTATCCTGAAGTTCCGATTATTGCTACCGGAGGTCCAACTGATGAAAGTATTCAAGAAGTTATTGATGCAGGAGCCAATGCAATCAGCTGGACTCCACCTACCAATGCAGAATTATTCAGAGCAAAAATGGTTAAATACAGAGTAGAAAAACGTCAGACCTTTATGGAAACACATGATGGTATGACGATGAATGAATATGAAGATAGAAACCTAGAAGAACATTAATTACATTTTATCTTAATAAAGTGTTGACAATCGAAAGATTTTAACTATATTTGTATTTGTCAGTGTTTTATTTTAATCTGGAAACATCACAGATTACCGGAGGATATGATGACAGTTATTAAGGGTAAGGCATATTATGAAATGCCGGTTTATGAAACTATCTCGGATATGTTTCAACAATCATATGTCAAACATGCTGCTGATCATTTTTTAACCTATCGAGAAAAACCGGGTACTGATCCGATTAATCTAACTTATCAAGAAATAGCAGATCAGATAGAATATTTAAATACTGTTTGGTCAGATTTTGATTTAACTGATCAACGTTTGGGAATTGTGGGCGGAAATAGTTATCCTTGGGTGACGTCCTATTTGGCAGCGACTGAAAGCCAAGCCATGGTAATTCCTTTAGATAATTTATTAACTGCTCATGAATTGGGACAGCTTGTAGTGCGTTCTAAAACCGATATTTTGTGTGTTGATGCTCTGACCTTAATTAAGTTTTCAAATGATCTGACAAGTCTGAGAGACTTGAAACTGATCCAAATCATGAATATTCATCAACTGCCGGAGAAAGATCTGGCTAAATTAGCTGAACTTAAAACTCAACTTGATTCAACTAAATTTATTGAGTTTAAGGAAGCTCTTGAACTTGGTCAGAATTTAAAAGCCAAAGGAATCAAAGCAAAATTTACACCGGTTGATCCGGATGAAGCGAGTATCTTGATTTTTACTTCGGGAACAACAGCTCTTGCTAAGGGAGTCCTGCTTTCTCAAAGAGCAATTGTGAGTGACGTTGCAGCTTTACACGGTATGATTGATTTTCCTAAGCGCCTGCGTAGTTTAAGTTTTTTGCCTTTAAATCATACTTTTGAGAGTACTTGTGGTATTTTAGGCGTTCTGTCAATTGGCGGTCATATTCATATGTGTGACGGTCTGAGATATATCCAACAAAATTTACAGGAATACGACATTCAAATGTTTATCGGAGTGCCGGCAGTCTTTGACAGCATGTATAAAAGAATAATGCAGCAAGCAAAAAGACAAGGTATGTTGGGTAAGCTTAAGTTCGGTCTCAAATTAAGTAAACTGTTAAGATTTTTTAGAATAGATCTAAGAAGAAAACTTTTCTCTGAAATTTTGTCACAAATTGGTAATTTGGAAATAGCTATTATCGGTGCTGCTCCCATGAAAATTGATCAAATTAACTTTTTCAATGATATTGGGATCAGAGTCTATGAAGGATATGGTCTAACGGAAACCGCCCCGGTCGCTGCAGGAAACAATGACTTTACGTCTATTCCCGGCACGGTCGGTGAACCGGTACCCGGAGTTGAGATAAAAATCGATAATGATGATCCGACTGAACCCGGTGAAATTCTAATCAGGGGTCCGATCTTAATGCAGGAGTATTATGAGAATCCCGAAGATACAGCCGCGGCTTTTACGGAAGATGGCTGGTTTCGCTCCGGTGATTTGGGTTTAATAGATCCTAAGACAAACAGCCTTAAAATAACAGGCAGAATGAAATCCATGATTGTGCTGGATAATGGCAAAAAAGTTTATCCTGAAGAGATAGAGCAATTGATTAAAGAACAAGACCTTGAATTAGTTAAAGATTCGCTGGTTTTTGTGCAAGGATCCGGAGCTAAACAAGAAATCTTGTCTGTTAAATTTGTGATAGATAGAGAAAGACTTGAGGAATCCGAGCTTCAATCGGCTTCAATTACGGATATTTTAGACAAGCTATTGGCAGATATTAATCGCAGAATACCCGACTTTAAACGTATTAAAACTTATTTTTATAGTTTTCAGGATATGATTTCAACTTCAACCTTAAAAGTTAAACGAGAAGCTGAAAAAGAGCGCTTGGAAAAACTTAAACAGGAATTGAATTTGCGTTGGGATCAATTAAGCAAAAAGAACATTGACTTAATTGAATCTCAATTATAGGAACTGTCAGGCGGCTTACTCATTTAATTTCGCAATACTTAGAATTTAGCTTTACGAGTTTTTCAAACAATTTGTTATGTTATAATTGTTTGAATGAGAATTTGTAGAAGAGATGTAGGAGGAGCCAAATGACGAATACGCCGTTGATTTTAATTGCTGATGATGATCCCGTTGTTCATGAATCATTGAGCATTTATTTAGATGAAGAGAATTACCAATATGTTTCAGCATATGATGGCCAAGAAGCTTTATCAATTTTCAAAGAAAAAAAACCTGATCTGATTATACTTGATCTGATGATGCCTCAAATGTCCGGTATGGATGTCTGTAAAGAAATTCGCAAAGAAAGCAATGTCCCAATTATTATGCTGACTGCCAAAGGAGAAGAGATAGATCGAATTCTCGGCTTGGAGTTAGGCGCGGATGACTATATTGTTAAACCCTTCAGTCCGAGAGAAGTTGTAGCACGGATCAAAGCGGTCTTAAGAAGAGCCAATGATCCTGATGCCGGCAAATCTTCATCAATTTTGCGTTTTGACGGTTTAGAAATCAATATAGATAATTACGAAGTGCTGGTTGATGGTGAGCCTGTAGCTTGTACTCCAAAAGAAGTTGAGATTTTACATTTGTTGGCTTCAAATCCGGGTCAGGTAATGGATAGAGAACAGATACTCTCTCAAGTATGGGGTTATGATTATTTTGGTGACACAAGAACAGTGGATACCCACATCAAAAGGATCAGACAAAAAATAGATAGTGATAATCATAAATACTCTTTATTAACTGTTTATGGAGTCGGTTATAAATTTGAACCGGGACAATAATACAAGATGATCTTATTGGATTTAACCAGTTAATAAATTTGAATCCATAACTTGTCAATAATATTTTTACACTGCTCATTAAACTAATTTTATTCTAATTTTGAAATTCCGGTTTGATTATGAAGAAAAATTTTATATTACGCAGAATTTTATTTATCTTGATATCAGCAATAGTTTTTTGGTCTTTATTGACCAGTATTGTCTATTTGAGAATTGCTCGTCCCATTTTTCGTAATATGAAATCTGATGATTTATTTGATCATGCCCGGATTATTTCTTATGTTGCTGCCAATGAAGAAGATCTAAAATCAGAAAACTTGGATCGCCTATTGATTTTATCAATTCATTTCTATGATTCTGCTGTATTTATTACCGATGATCAAGGAAATATTCTTGTCAGTAAATATGCTGAAGGCTTGCCCAGGGATTTATTGGATGAAATTAACAATCAATTTAGCTCTTTAGTCGACAATGTGCTTTCAAATGCAAGTGAAAAATCAATGGTGACCGTTTCTGAAAAAATGAATAAAGATCTCTTAATTGTGTCTGTTCCAATTATTAAGAATATTGGAGATAAGAATTATTTATCAGGTTCAGTCGTCTTGATTCAGACTATGGATGAACTACAAGCAAGTTATGCCAGCTTGAATTCAGCATTATTGATTTCAGCTCTGATTGTCGGTTTAATCGTGGCAATTCCTGTCATGTTTTTTGCCGGTAAAGTTATTCAGCCATTGACTAAAATGCGAGAAGCGGCGGCAGCTATGGTGCAAGGTGATTTTTCTCAAAGACTTGAGCCAATGGATGAAGATAATGAGATTTCCTATTTAATCAATGCTTTCAATCACTTAGCCAGTGAATTAGATGCAAATATCACTGATCTAACAAATGAACGAAATCAATTACAACATATTATCGATGGAATTGCTGAAGGTATTATTGCTGTAAACAGTGAGGGTAAGGTAACCCAAAATAATGATATGGTTTGGCGCTTATTTCATCAGAATGCAAATATTTATACAGCTGATGAATTGCTTAACATTACAGGATTGGATGAATTGTTTGAGATTTGTTTAACTGAACAAAGAATCGTAGTTGAAATCAAAGAATCGGGTAGTGATTTGATAAATTGTTTAATTTCACCTTTATTGGATCAGGATAATGTGCTGTATGGCTCGGTCGGTCTATTTAGAGATGTAACTGAATCGGAGAAGCTGGAAGAAACAAGACGTGAATATGTGGCGAACGTATCGCATGAACTGAGGACTCCAATCACTGCTATGCGTGCTCTACTTGAACCTTTAAATGATGGTCTGGTGAAAAATGAAGAAAATCGTCAGAGATATTATGGAATTTTATTGCGTGAAACAAAGAGATTATCCGATTTAATCGATGACATGCTTGAATTATCTCGTTTACAAACCTCGGCTAAGGTAGCAAATCTCGGACCTATTTATTTACAAAGAGATCTACTTGATCTTGCGATGCGCTTTGAAGTATTAGCTAGTCAAAAAAATATTACATTTGAAATCAATCAACCTGCTCAACCATTGCCTTCAGTTTGGGGCAAAGTAGATCGCATAACGCAAATTTTATCTACAATCATGGAGAATGCGATCAAGTTCACGCCTGAAGGTGGAAAAATAGAGATGATAATTAATGAGGATAAATCAGGTCTCAGTGTTTCAATTCGCGATAATGGAGAAGGTATTAAAGCAAAAGATTTACCACATGTTTTTGAAAGATTTTATAAAGCGGACAAAGCTCATAATGAATTTGGCACAGGATTAGGTTTGTCGATTGCAGCAGAATTAGCAGAACAGATGGGACATACTCTAAGTGTGACCAGCGCAGAAGGCAAGGGCTCGATCTTTACTTTATCTATGCCATATGCGAGAGATGTTATGAAATCAGAACCACATTTGAAGGATGTTTTTGAAAGTGAAAGTTGAACCAAACTGGTTAACTCAATTTCTAATTATTTTGAAAGCGGCATTAAAAGTATGAAAAATCAATCCGGTCAAGCAAAGACCGATGCTAAAGATAAAAAAGGACAATTACCTGCATTAGATAATACAGAGCAGGCTAGAGGAATCCGTCTAAATAAGTTTATAGCTGCAGCCGGTTATTGCAGTAGAAGGCAGGCTGACCGCCTGATTGAACAAAAACAAGTTTTCTTGAATGATAAGGTTGCTGAATTAGGAGCTAGAGTTTTCCCTCAAGATAAAGTTGTAATTGACAATCAGATTATAAAAGCACAGGAAGAAGCCGATCTTGTTTATTTGGCTTTTAATAAACCTCAAGGAATAGTCTGCACAGCTAATCCTGAAGTAGAAGATAATATCATTGATTTTATTAATTATCCCCAACGGATATTCACGATCGGTAGATTGGATAAAGATTCTGAAGGTTTGATCTTATTAACCAATGATGGTTCAATTTTTAATAAAATTGTACGAGCTGAATATGAAAATGAAAAAGAGTATTTGGTAGAAGTTGATCATCCATTTGATGCAGATTTTATTCACGCAATGCAAAGTGGAGTGAAAATTCTTGATACTCTTACCAATCCCACCAAAGTTCAGCCAATCACCAGAAAAAAATTTAAATTAACCCTGACTCAAGGTCTGAATCGCCAAATCAGACGCATGTGTGAAGCTCTCGGTTATAAGGTAGTATTTTTGCAAAGGATTCGCATTATGAACATTACTCTTGGTAGTCTGCCGCTTGGCACTTACCGCGAATTATCCGACAAGGAATTGCGAGATTTATTTGCCTTATTGCCATAATAAGATGGCTTTTTCTTTTCATCTTTATTAAAAAAATCTGAATAATATCGCTTGAATAATCCGGATACTGTAGTAAATTAGTCAAATAATTCTAATTAGGCTGTCTATCAGGTCTGTTTAATGTGCAAAAAGTGAAATGTTTATCTAGTTTTGACAGTATTTTAAGATTCACTTATAGTTTGAATAGTTAAAAAATTTTAAGTAAATTATTTTAAATAAATTAGGCCGGAAACGGACGATTTCGAAAGGGTGCCAGATGATATTTGATCAAGTTAAGACGATCATAGTGGAAATAATGGGTATAGCTGAAAATGATGTGGTTGAAACCGCATATCTGATTGATGATTTAGGTGCGGATTCACTTGATGCTGTTGAATTGTCAATTGCTTTGCAAGAAGAATTCGAAATTGAAATTGAAGATGACGATATCCTCAAGATGCATACAGTCGGAGATATTGTTCATTATATTAAAGAAAGACAAGTATGATTATCAGCTGATACCTAATATAGAGTTGAAGCAAGATTAAGAAAAAGCGATGAGAAGATATGGATAAGCAAGAAATAAAAGAACTAATAGAACAGTTCGACAAAAGCTCTTTGACAAAATTTAAATTAAAAAAATCTGATTTTGAATTAAGCTTTGCTAAAGAAGTTAATACAGTGCAAAATGAACTGATTCAATCTGATCCTCAAACGGCTCAATTGAAACATTTAGTACAGGAAGTTAAGTCTGATTCCAATTCAAATTTAACGGAAGTCAGAGCACCTATGGTGGGAACGTTTTATGCTTCAGCCGAAGAAGACGGAACACCATTTGTCAAAATAGGCGACAAAATCGAAGCAGGGCAGATCGTTTGTATCATTGAAGCAATGAAAATGATGAATGAAATTCCTGCTCCGGTAGGTGGAACTGTAGTCAGCATTGAAGCTGAGAACGGTGAATTAATGGGTTTTGATTCATTGTTAATGACTTTGGATACTGAAGATGTTTCGTAAAATATTAATTGCCAATCGGGGAGAAATAGCGGTCCGTATTATGCGTTCTTGTCGCGAGATGGGAATAGATACCGTAATGGTCTATTCAACTGCGGACAGCAATGCATTACATGTCCAACTGGCCTCTGAAGCTTACTGCATTGGCGGTCCTTTGCCCAAAGACAGCTACCTGAATATGCAAGCTATCTTGACTGTTGCTTTAGAAACCGGATGTGAAGCAATTCATCCGGGATATGGTCTTTTGTCAGAAAATGCTGATTTCGCCAACATGGTAGAAGAAGTAGGACTAAAATTTATCGGCCCTTGCGGGGCAACAATTGATGCATTAGGCGATAAGGCTAATGCAAGACGTTTAATGATTGAGGCTGATGTTCCGGTTCCTCCCGGCTCAGATGGAATTCTGCCAAATGCTGAAGTAGCAATCGAATTGGCTGAGAAAGCGGGTTATCCTGTATTAATTAAAGCTGCGGCAGGTGGCGGCGGACGTGGAATGAGAAGGATCGATAATGCAGAGCAAATGATTGCTATGTTTAATGAAGCGACTCTTGAAGCTCAAAATGCATTCGGTGACGGATCATTATATTTAGAAAAATTGATTGAAAATCCTAAACATATAGAATTTCAAATATTGGCAGATCAGCAAGGTAATGTGATTCATTTAGGTGATAGAGATTGTTCTTGGCAAAGAAGGCGCCAAAAAGTTATTGAAGAAACTCCTTGTACCAGACTTTCTGATCAATTAAGAAATGAAATGGGAGAAGCTGCAATACGCGCAATAAAAGCAGTTGAATATGAAGGTGCCGGTACTGTCGAATTTGTTTTAGATAAAAATAATAAATTTTATTTCATAGAAGTGAATACTAGAATTCAAGTGGAACATCCGATTACCGAAATGGTAACCGGAATCGATATTGTACGTGAACAAATCAGGATTGCCAGCGGAGCAAGTTTGCCGATCACACAATCTGAAATGCAGATAAGAGGTCATGCAATCGAATGTAGAATTAATGCGGAAAAACCATCGGATAATTTTAGACCGAGTCCCGGCAAAATAAAAAATTATATTATGCCCGGTGGTCGTTCGGTGAGAATTGATTCTGCGATTTATCCCGGTTATGAAATAAGTCCTTATTATGATTCAATGATCGCCAAGATTATTGTACATGGGAATAACCGTAGCCATGCAATCAGGCGCATGAGACGGTGTCTTGAAGAATTGATTATCGATGGCGTTGATACCAATGCCGGCTTACTTTATGTTTCCTTATTTGAACAATCGATGATTCGCGGTACTTATGATACTTCAACTTTAGAGAGCTCTTTAGATGATTTATTGGAGTATGAAACAATTTTTCATTTACCGGATAGTGCTGAACTTAATCCGGAAGAAGATAACGAACTTGTCTTGCCCGAAGAAAGGTAACAAATAGTATGAAAGATTCATTTGACCTGAGACGTGAACAATTAGAAAAAATGAATAAGCTGACCCGGTTAAGAGCACCTGCGAAGAAGAAAGAGATTCCTGCGGATCTTTTCACAGCTTGTCCACAATGTGGTAATTATCTTTCAAATCGCATTTGGTATGATAATTTGTATGTTTGTCCTAATTGCAATAAGCATCTTCGAATTGGTGTGAAAAACCGTTTAAGAATTATTATGGATGACGGTTATGAGTTTATTGATCAGCCTTCTGAATTTAGAAATCCAATAGAGTTTCCGGGATATCAAGAAAAATGGCAAAAAGCATATGAGAATACCGATGCTGATGAAGCAATTGTCTTTGTCAAAGGGACAATTGAAGCAGAACTGGTAATTGTCGGAGTAATGGATACCAATTTTCTGATGGGATCTTTGGGCAGTATTGTAGGTGACAGAATAATCAAAGCCTTGGGCAGAGCTCAAGAAGAACAGCTCCCTTTAATAATTTTTACTGCTAGCGGAGGAGCTAGAATGCAGGAAGCTATAATCAGCTTAATGCAAATGCGCTATGTTTCGGAAGCTGTGGGAAGATTTCAACGAGCAGGAGGTTTATATATATCAGTAATGACCGACCCGACTACGGGAGGAGTAACAGCGAGTTTTGCATCACTTGGTAATATCATATTAACTGAGCCAGGAACCTTGATAGCTTTTGCAGGACCTAGAGTTATCAGAGATACAATTCGTCAAGAGTTACCTGAAGGTTTTCAAACAGCTGAACATTTAGTTGAACACGGTTTTGTCGATCGTATAATCGAGCGAAAAAATCTGAAAGAAAGTTTAGGGAAGCTACTTCGTTTACATAATAGCAAACAAAACAAAGTTGAATACAAAGAAGAGGATTATCAGAAAGATAAATTTCTTCCTATTCAGACTAACCAAGAGGAATCAGCACAGGAATCACAAGAGCTAACTGCTTTCCAACGTGTAAAAAAAGCACGTGATCCTCACCGGATTTGTCCCCGACAAGTATTGGAATTTCTTTGCCAAGATATTTTTGAATTAAAAGGTGATCGTCTTTATGCGGATGATCCGACAATTTGTGGCGGACTTGCAACACTTGGAGGTTTACCTATAACTTTTGTTCATACAAAAAAAGGTAGAGACCTTGATAGCCAAATGAAACTGAACTTTGGTATGCCACATCCTGAAGGGTATAGAAAAGCCAGACGTTTAATGCAAGAAGCGGAAGATTTCGGTCGTCCGATCTTAACGATAATTGATACACCCGGAGCTTATCCGGGACTTGGTTCCGAAAATAGAGGCATGGGTGAAGCACTTGCTCAAAATTTACGCTTCATGTCAAGTCTAAGAACACCGACGATTGCTTTGATTACAGGGGAAGCGGGAAGCGGCGGGGCGATTGCCCTCGCTTGCTCAGATAAGCTGTTTATGTTGGAGAATGCGGTTTATACCATCTTATCACCGGAAGGCTTTGCCACAATTCTCTGGAAAGATGTTTCCAAAGTAGAAGAAGCCGCAGCCAATATGCGTTTAACAGCACAGGATATGTTTGAATTGAATGTTTGCGATCAGGTTTTTCCGGATGATTTAAGCGGACTAAAGCAAGCTATTGCAAATACATTTAATCAATTGATAGAAGAAAAGAAAGAAAATGTTAAATAGAAAAGCTATTTTCTATTTAGAAAGAGGAATAAAAAAGAGGAATAAATGGGTATTAGATTAATAAGTGCAGCCAGCCATTTACCAAAAGGCAGATTGACCAACTTTGATTTGGAAAAAATGGTAGAAACTAGTGATGAGTGGATTCAGCAAAGAACAGGCCTAATTTCAAGAACTATTGCGGAAGATGAAACAATTACTGAAATGGCTATTGAAGCCGGGAAAAAGTGTTTAGCTGATTTAAATCAAGAAACTATTGATAAAATAAAGATTTTGATTGTAACTTCAGCTTCTTATTTACAAGTTGTGCCGCATGTTTCTGCATCAATTGTTGAACCCTTAGGTTTGAATCGTGACATTTTAGCTTTTGATCTCAATGCAGGTTGTACCAGTTATATTTATGCAATGGATATAGTAGAGAAATATCTTAAAGAAACAGATAATTATGCTTTAGTAGTTGCTTCAGATAAATTGAGTGACTATGTTGACTATACTGATCGGGGAACTTGTATCTTATTCGGTGACGGTGCAGCCGCAACTTTGTGGAGCTATACAGAAAAAGCTGAATATTATTCAATTAACCAGACAATTACTAATCCGGATGTGCTTTATCGTGAGGGCAAATATGTTCATATGAACGGGGCAGAAGTTTTCAAATTTGCGGTGGGAACTTTACCGGGTTTAATTGAAGATGTTTGTGAAAAAGGCGATGTAAATGTTGAGGATGTTGATTTATTCCTTTTACACCAAGCCAATGGACGTATTATTGAATCGGTTGCTCGAAAATTCAGATTAGAAGATGAACGTTTTCCGGTAAGATATCAAAATATCGGCAATACTTCATCGCCCAGTATCCCTATTTTAATGACTCAAATGTTAGAAGAAAATGTTTTGCAAAAAACGGAAAACTTAATTTTGGCAGGTTTTGGTGCAGGTTTAAGTTTAGGTGTTATCTTATTGAAAGGAAATGGTCAATATGTGGTTAAGTAAAAAATTCAATTTAAAATACCCTGTTATTTCAGGGGGTATGGCAAATATTAGTACAGCGGTTTTTGCCGCAGCAGTAAGTAATGCCGGAGCACTCGGCATGATCGGAACAGGGGCTTGGGATGCAGATCAAGTCAGATCTGAAATCAGAAAAGCCAAAGAACTAACCGATAAACCTTTTGGAGTTAACTTAATGTTAATGAATCCTCATTCGGACGAAGTTGCGGATGTTGTGATTGAAGAAGGAATTAAAGTTGTTACAACTGGTGCCGGAAATCCTGCTCCATATGTTGAAAAATGGCATGAAGCCGGAATATCAGTAATTCCTGTAATTTCTTCCTTGTCTCAAGCTGAACGGATGGAAAAATTAGGTGTTGATGCAGTGGTCGGTGAAGGACAAGAAGCGGGAGGCCATATAGGAGAAGCAACTTCAATGGTTCTCTGGCCTTTGTTAGCTAACAATCTTGATATCCCGGTAATCGGGGCCGGTGGTGTAGCATTAGGCAGCCATATTATTGCCGGTCGTGTTTTGGGAGTAGAAGGATTCCAATTGGGAACTTTGCTCTTATCCGCTGAAGAATGTCCGATTCATGACGGTTTCCGCGAACAATTACTTAAAGCTCGTGATTCACAGATTACAGTAGTAGGTCGTGCCGGTGGCGGTATGCCAACCAGAATTATGAAGAATCCTTTGGCTAGAAAATATATTCAATTTGAAAAAGAAAATAGACCAAAAGAAGATTACGAAGAAATCATGAATGGTGCTCTGAAAAAAGCCGTCTTCAATGGTAATAAAACTGAAGGCTGTTTCATGATGGGATTAGTTGCTTCATTAGTTGATGAAATAAAACCGATGAAAAAAGTATTAAGTGACTTGTTTGCTGAAGCAGATGCGGAATATGCCCGAATCAAATCAGAGGATATTTTAGCATGAAAACAGTATTTCTTTTTGGAGGTCAAGGAAGTCAACTGCCAGGCATGGCCTTAGATATTAGAAAAGAATTTCCTCAAACCGAGGAACTCTTTCAAACTGCATTTGAAATTAATCCCGGTTTTGAACAAATCTTAGTCAGCAAATCAGAAGAGATTAATCAAACAAAATACACTCAACCGGCAATTGCTTTATTCGGAGCTGCAGTCACCCAAGTTCTACGTGAAAACGGTATAGAAGCTGATGCTGCAATTGGTTCAAGTATAGGTGAATATCCGGCTTTAGCAGCCCTTGATGTTTGGAGTTTAGCTGATATGTTGCAAATTGCCTCCGCCAGAGGAAAACTGATGACTGAACGTTTAATAAAACGACGAGCAGAAGGTTTTGAAGATGGTATGCATGCAGTCTTAGGCTTAGATGAAGCTACAATTGCTCCTTTAGTTGAAAAGTTTGATCAACTTTGGATAACTAACATCAATGATGCAAAACAGGTAGTGATTAGCGGTGAAGTAGGGCAATTAGCTGAAATTGAACCCGAACTCAAAGCGGCAGGTGCCAGAAGAATAGTACCCTTGGCCGTAGAAGGTGCTTTTCATACGCCTATTTTCGGAGAAGAACAAGCAGATCTTTTACAGATTATTGAGCAATATTCGATCAATATTCCGCAAAAACAGTTTTATTTTAACCGTAACGGAAAATCATTATTGAATTTAGCAGATTCACCGGCAGAGCATAAAGCTGATGTTCAACTCTGGATGTCAGAGCAGATGATCTCACCGGTAGGATTTTATGAATGTGGTGAGAAACTATTTGCTGATCAAGCTGAACCTTATGATTTGGCGATAGAAATATCAGCTAAATCGGTTATGGCAGGTATGCTCAGAAAAAAAATAAAGAATATCGAAACAGTCCAGATTAATAATGCACAGCAGTTAAAAGAGTTTTTGCATAGGTAATCAAGAATAAAGAAAGGTTGATCAATATGGAAAAAGAGATTGCTTTAGTGACAGGTGGCGGAACAGGTATTGGCCAAGCCATTTGCGAAGAGTTAGCTAATTCAAACAGATATATTTATATTCATTATGGTGGCTCAGAGGAAGGCGCTAAAGAAACTTTAAGTTTAGTTGAAGCAAAAGGCGGATTGGGTGAAATAATTCAAGCTGATCTTAATAAAAGTGAGCAGATCAGTGCTATGATTCAAAAGATAAAAGATCAATCCGGCCGTTTAGACATATTGGTCAATAATGCTGGTATAACCAAAGATGGTTTAGCGGTACGGATGTCTGATGATATGTATGATGCTGTAATCAGAGTAAATCAAAAAGCGGTTTTTGTAGCAATGCGTGAAGCCGGGAAATTGATGATGCGTCAACGTAAAGGGAAAATCATTAATATCAGTAGTGTTGTAGGTCTACACGGTAATGCAGGTCAAATTAATTATGCAGCTGCAAAATCGGCAGTCTTTGCTATGAGTAAATCTTTAGCCCAAGAATTAGCTACGAGAAATGTAACTGTTAATTGTGTGGCACCGGGATATATTGATACAGCTATGACCGAAGAATTACCTGATCAAGTTAAACAAGCCATCATTAACCAAATTCCGATGCAAAGGACAGGCAGTCCACAAGAAATAGCTTATGCAGTTAAATTTTTAGCTAGTAAAGAAGCGGATTATATCACAGGTCAAAGCATTTCAGTCGATGGCGGAATGAATATGTAAGAATGGTTATATTTTTAAGAACAAATAATCATTACATAATAATATTTTGAAAGGTAAATATGGAAAATAGAGTAGTTATCACGGGAATTGGATTAGTAACTCCCTTAGGCTTAGATCGTGAAACCACGTGGCAAAAGATTAAAGAAGGAAAAGTTGGAATCACTGAGTTGACTAAATTTACAAAACTGGAAATTAACGTTCACGTTGCAGGTCAAATTCATGACTTCAATCCCAAAGATTATTTAGATCATAGAACAGCACGTCGCATGGATCCATTCACACAATATGCAATTGTTGCTGCTAGAGAAGCTTTTGAACAGAGTGGTTTAGCTGATGCAGAATTTAATCGCGACCGAGCAAATGTTATCGTTTCGACAGGCATTGGCGGCATAGGTTCTTTAGAATCAAACAACATAACCGGTGAAACAAAAGGCTACAATAGAATTTCACCATTTTTAATTCCAATGGCAATTGCTAATATGGCGGCTGCTTCAATTTCGATGGAATATGGTTTACACGGTCATTCATCTTCGATTATCACGGCATGTGCCGGAGGTACTGATGCAATAGGTGAAGCTTATCGCCAAATCAAACATGGCTATATGGATGTAGCAATCACCGGAGGTACTGAAGCCACGATCACACCTTTATGTATAGGTGGCTTTGCTGCAATGAGAGCATTATCTACCTCAGAAGATCCTCTATCTGCATCAAGACCCTTTGATAAAAATCGTGACGGTTTTGTAGCCGGAGAAGGTGCAGGTATTTTGGTTCTTGAATCCTTAGAGCATGCTGTAGCCAGAAAGGCTCCAATCATTGCGGAAGTGATCGGCTATGCTACAACCAGCGATGCATATCATATGACAGCACCCGATCCTGAAGGTACGCAGGCAACCAGAGCTATGACGGAATGTCTGGAATTCGCAGGAATTAAGCCTTCAGAGGTTGACTATATCAATGCTCACGGAACTTCTACTCCTTTAAATGACAGCATTGAAACTCAAGTTATTAAAAATGCTCTGGGCGATCATGCTTATCAAGTGAAAATATCTTCTACCAAATCGATGTTGGGACACGCTTTAGGTGGAAGTGGTGGAATCGAATTGTCAATTGCAGCCTTGTCGATTCGGGATCAATTTGTTCATCCAACCATGGGCTTAAAAGAAACAGACCCTGATTGTGATCTGGATTATGTTCCTGTGCAAGGTCAAGCTCATAAAATAGATGTTGCTCTAAGTAACTCCTTGGGTTTTGGCGGCCATAATGCAACGATTGCTTTGAAAAAATTCAGCGAATAATTATATGTGCAATGTAAAACATACTTACATAAACGAAATTAAAAAATCTGAGGAGAGACAGATGACTCTGAAATTAGAAAATTATGAAATAGAAAAAATACTACCACACAGATATCCCTTTCTTTTGGTAGATCGCATTGTTGACGGTGAGTGGGGAGAATTTGCAGTCGGTATCAAACAAGTTACGCGAAATGAATGGTTCTTTGATGGTCATTTCCCAGGAAAGCCAATCATGCCGGGAGTTTTGCAACTTGAAGCTATGGCTCAAGTTGGTGGTGTTGCGTTTTTAGGATTACCGGAAAATAAAGGGAAACTTGCATTGTTTGCCGGAGTAAAAAATACCCGTTTTGCTAAACCGGTGCTACCCGGAGATACACTAACTATTCGCACTGAATTTACCGGCAAAAAACTAAATGTAGGATTCGCTAAAGGAGAAATCAAATCAGATGATCAATTAGTTTGTAGAGCAGAAATGATTTTTTCAATAGTGGATGAAGGTCAAATTTGATAATAGAGGTTAACCAATGAAAAGTATTAAGAAAAGAGAAAATATATCACTTAACTTAGATGAAATATATAGAAAGGCTAAACTATATACCTATCATAGAATATTTCGCAAAATAACAACTAAAGATGAGGATTCTCTTACAGCACTTGAGGTGCTAAGCTTGGATTTAATTCAGGGAATGAACCAACCGACTCAAACTGAATTTGCCAGATACATTAATGTTTCAATGCCAAATGCCACATATAAGATTAACAGTTTAGAAAAAAAAGGGTATCTAACAAAAATCCAATCCGAGGAAGATGGCAGAATTTTTTACCTGCAGGTTACGGAAAAAACAAAAGAACTTCTTGGAACCAGTGAAAGATATACAAATATTCTTTATAGAAGACTTAAACGGGAATTTTCTACTGATGAATTGGAGGTCTTCGAAAGAGTCATTAATAAGGTCTCCAGTCAATTCATGAGAGAAGTAGACCGTTATCTCGAAGTTAATATTTAATTATTGACCGCTTATAAATCATTTCTACAATGAAAAAGACGAAGCTATGCTTTGTCTTTTGTTCCAATAAAGTTCTAATTGTCTTGAGAATTAGAAATATTAAGATGGTAATGGTGACCCTAAGGGGGATCGAACCCCTGATTCCGCCGTGAGAGGGCGGCGTCTTGACCGCTTGACCATAGGGCCATTTAACTTTCAAATAATAACAGAATAAAAACTGTACTGCAAGCAGTATAAAATTTTTGCTTAAAACAAGTACTTTATCGTTCTTTATATAATGTCTGAATGCTTCGCTTTATTTAAGTATTAATTAATGTTAAAGTAAGTTTAATTTGATGTTAATTTAATATTAGGAAGAGGACATTGATCTTCAAAGATCAATATTTAATTTTATAAATGACAATTTTTAATATACTAGAGATGCTCGGTGGCTTTTGTCTGTTCCTATTTGGCATGTCTATTTTAAATGACAGTTTAACCACAATTTCTGGTGGTAAACTGGAAAACATTTTGGGAAGACTCAGCTCAACCAAGTTTCGAGGTTTATTGCTAGGTATTGTAACCACTGCTGTAATTCAATCATCGTCGGCAACAACAGTAATGGTTGTTGCATTGGTTAACTCCGGAGTGATGAAGCTGATGCAGGCAGTACCGGTAATCATGGGTGCTAATATTGGAACAACAGTTACTGGCTGGATATTGAGTTTAAGCGGTATTTCAGGGGACAACTTTTTTGTTCAAATGCTCAAGCCTAGTTCATTTACTCCTATATTGGCACTTGTGGGTATTGTGCTTATCTTTTCTTCTAAGATTGACAGTAAAAAAGCTACAGGTCATGCTTTGCTCGGTTTTGCGGTTTTAATGTTCGGAATGCAGATCATGTCCGGCGCTGTAGCTCCTTTACAAGATATGCCTGAATTTAAAGAGATGTTCAAAATATTTACCAATCCTTTTGTCGGAGTTATCGTAGGTATGCTCTTAACCGCTTTAATTCAGTCTTCCTCTGCTTTTACAGGAATTCTGCAGGCATTAAGCACAACAGGCGCTATAACTTTTGGTTCAGTCATTCCTTTGATTATGGGTCAAAACATTGGTACATGTATTACGGCAACTTTATCTTCAATTGGTGCAGGAAGAAATGCAAAACGAGCTGCTTTTGTTCATTTGAGTTTTAATGTAATCGGTACATTTTGTTTTATGGTTGCATTTTACGTAATTAATTATTTTTGGCCATTTCCTTTTATGGGTGATGTAGTTAATCAGGTAAATATTGCTTTAGTCCATACAATTTTCAATCTATTTACAACTGCCTTATTATTTCCTTTCTCTAATCAACTTGTTAAATTTTCTAAATTTGTTTTACCGCGTAGAGAACCGAAAATTAGAAGAGATGAGATTGAACAAAACTTGCGTCTCTTAGATCCCAGATTCCTCGAACGTCCGGGTTTTGCAGTTGAACAAGCTTTTAGAGTAGTTCGTACAATGATGGAGACAGCAACAGCTTCATTGAAAGAAGCAATTGAGCTGATCTTTGATTTTGAATATGAAGAGTACAATCATGTAGAACATCTTGAAAATCAAGTTGATCAATATGAAGATTCTCTAATGGAATATACTATGGGAATTACTGCAGGTAGTTTAAATCAGGCAGATAATCGAAAATTAACCATAGTGATGCATACCTTGAATGACATTGAGCGGATTAGTGATCATGCAATAAATATTGCAGATCAAGCAAAAATCAAAAAAGAAACAGAAGTGCCATTCTCGGATGAAGCTATGCAGGAATTGGAATTATATTCGAGAGCAATTGTCGATATTATTAAAATAACTCGAGACGCGTTGCTTAATTTAGATACAAAGTTAGCTGAAAAAATACCTCCATTAGAAGATAGAATAGATGAAATCAATAAGGCTCTTTATGATCGTCATATTGAAAGATTAAAACATAATATTTGTAATGTTGAAAATAGCATGACGATTGTGGAAATCTATACATGTTTTGAAAGAATAGCAGACCATTGTAATAATATCAGCATAGTATTAAGACAATTTAGCGCATTACATTTCCGGACACATGATTTTGATCAAAGCATTGACAGATCAAGTCCTGAATATAAAAAAATGCTAGCAGAATATACTGAAAAGTATGATTTGCCCGAAATGGAACAAAAAATAGTAGAACAATGTTGAGCTCCAATAAATGGACAAACAAAAGGACTTGACTTTTTACAGTCACAAAACGATAATGTGAAACTGTAAATCAATCGAGGTGTAGCGCAGTTGGTAGCGTGCCTGCTTCGGGAGCAGGAAGTCGCAGGTTCAAGTCCTGTCACCTCGACCAAAGCTAAAACCCCTGAAACTTTGTCGTTTCAGGGGTTTTAGCTTATTAACTTTGTTTCGCGGTACATCGATACATTAAACTATTTTCTCACTTTATTTTTAGTGAAATTCTTATAACAGTAGAATAGACAAAGCCATTGATTAAAAGAAATTTTTTCATTTTTACGTAATGATGGCAAATTAGCATTTTTTAAAGCTAAAGAAATTTGTTTTTTAGTAAGTAAACTTTTTTTGCTAAACAGGCCGTATTTAAATGAATGGGCAATGAACCTTTTGTATAAAGTTAAATCAGATCCGGACAAATTAGGGTTGATTTTCCTTGATAAGTGCAATAATGCAGAATCAACAGAAGGTTTGGGATGAAAATAATCTTTTTTAATATAGTAAAGTATATTCGTTTCCCAATGAACTTTTAAGAATAAAGATTTTTTTGTCTCTTTGGGAAATCCTGAAAACCTTTTAGCTGCTCCTTTCTCTACGACTAGCCAAATTTCTTGAGCCGGATTGAATGATTCTATAAGCTTTCTAATAATTTTTGTTGTAATGGAATAAGGAATATTAGAAAAAACTTTGTAATTCCTATTTGTAGGTAATTTCCATTTTAAGAAATCACCACGGATAAATTTAACATTTGTGAGAGTAGAAAGTTTTGCCCGTGTTTTTGCTAAAAGCTCGCTATCGATTTCAATTGTATAAAGGTATTTACATCTCTGTGCCAATATCCGAGTTAAATGTCCTTTCCCTGTGCCAATTTCAACAACTATATCGTCTTTAGTAATGTTACTTAATCCTACAATTATATTTAAAACTCTTCGATTCGTTAGAAAATTTTGGGTATATATTACTTTTGCAGTTTTCTTTTTATTATTAAATATGTGTCTTTTATTCTTAGACATATGCATCCTCCTACATTTTTTATTACGAAAATAAGGCAATAAAAAATGCAGGAATATCCCGTAATGGCTTAAAGTCTGCATACTTCAATAAAGATGGATTATAAAATAAGTAATATTTTGAATTGTCGGATTTAGGTATGCATATTGATCGCAAAATAAGCACAATAAAAAACCACTATAGAGATAGCTGCTTTATTTTTATTGCCTATTAATTTCTAATGCGTACAGAATGCAACACGGCATAAGCCTCCAAATTTTTTTTATTCTAACAAGGCTTGGAATGTTGGTCAAGTTATTTGTCTCACAATAATGAATAAGGCTAAAAAACATTTCATAGTGTATGATTAGTTATACACAAATCGAATCTAAGTAACTTGACTTTAAAATTAATTCTGCTTATGATTGATAATGCTGATTAATTCGAGGTGTAGCGCAGTTGGTAGCGCACCTGTTTTGGGAACAGGGGGTCGCAGGTTCAAGTCCTGTCACCTCGACCAACAAAAACTCTTGACACGACAACGTTTCAAGAGTTTTTTATTTTCTTAAATTTTTATATTACTGCTGATGCTAACTTATTGAGCAATATTTCAAGGTTATAAAGGTTTATAGTTGGGGCTGTCATGCTATAGAAAAATAATATTAGAGTAACAATTATCACTAAATGATTTTAGATAACACATTGAAACAACAACTAAGTCAATATCTTCAGCTAATTGAAAAACCGGTTATTTTTCATATAAATTTTGGTGAAGATGCTAAGCTACAAGAACTGTCTGCTTTTGTAGAAGAAATTGTTGCAATGTCAGATAAGTTGTCAATTACTGAGAAGCCATTAGCCCTCAAGCCGAGCTTTGCACTAGACTGGGCAGATTTTGAAAGAGGACGACAAACCTTTGATAGCTTGTTGGGCTTAGTTGCTGATCCGGCAGATGTCTCATATCTCAATGATCTCGAATCTTTTGATGTCTTGATTGTAGGTGGAGGTTCTGCTGCCTGTTCTGCGGCTATTTACGCTGCTCGAAAAGGTATTTCGTATCGGAATTGTCTGTAAAGAGTTTGGGGACAAGTCAAGGCTCACTTAGGCTCCAAAATAGCTTTGAAGGTAAAAACAATCATCGTTGCTACCGGTGCTCGTTGGCGTGAATATGATGTACAGGGAGAAAGAGAATTTAAAAGCAAAGGTGTTACTTACTGTGCCCCTTGTGAGATCCTCATTTCAAAGATAAAGACATTGCAGTTATAGGTGGTGGTAATTTCGGAATAGAATCAGCAATTGATCTCTCAGGTATTGCTCTACAGGTCAAAGTAATTGAATTTTTGCCGGAATTGAAAGCTGATCAGGTTTACAAACTAGACTTTCTGAATTGCCAAATGTTAGCGTGATTACTAATGTAGAAACCAAAGCTATTGAAGATGGGTGGTAGGGCGATAGCAGCTTTGGGAGCATTTGATTATTTGATCCGACAAAGTAACTGAAATTAAATAATTAATAGGATACAACAAAAAGAGAAAACTGATCAGATTGGTTAGTTTCCTTTTCTAATTACAAAAAAAGTATTTATCTGAAAGTTCAGCATATGACAAACTGTACATAAAAAATAACAGCCCAATCAATTAATTTGAAAATATGCTAATGTTCTTAATTTGGACTTGCTAAGGAAAAATAGAATTGTTAATGTTAATTTTGAGTGAATATTAATACACTTTGATGAGTAATTTTAACAGTGTATAATATTAGTTCGATAAATTTATTAATTAATTTATCTCAAATAATATGTTAGGGGATAATCTATGAATAGAATCTACAATTTTTCAGCCGGACCATCTACATTGCCGCTTGAAGTTTTGGAAACAGCTGCCAAAGAAATGACAGATTATCATGGTTTTGGTTTGTCAGTGATGGAGATGAGCCATCGTTCTAATGCTTATAGTGATATTCAGGATGAAGCAGAGTCTCTGCTCAGAAAATTGCTGCACATTCCGGAGAACTATCAAGTTTTATTTTTACAGGGAGGAGCATCGACTCAGTTCGCGATGGTTCCGCTAAATCTGATGAATAAAAACAATACTGCGGATTTTTTAATCACCGGCAACTGGGCAGATAAAGCTCAACAAGAGGCACAACGCTTTGGTGAAGCCAGAGTGGTTGCATCATCAAAAGATAAGACTTATTCTTATATTCCTCAAACAAGCTCAGATGACTTTAACTCAGCTGCAGATTATGTGCATATCTGTACCAATAACACAATTTACGGAACACGTTTCACTCCTGAGAATCTTCCTGATGTTGGTAACTTGGACTTAGTTGCTGATATGTCATCTAATATTCTTTCAGAAGTATATGACATAGAGAAATTTGCTTTGGTCTATGCAGGTGCGCAGAAGAACATGGGTCCTGCTGGTGTTACAGTAGTTATCATCAGAGATGATTTGATTGGCAATGCTATGGATATTACCCCAACAATGCTTGACTATCAAACACATTCCAAAGCAGGTTCTATGTATAATACCCCACCTTGTTACAATATTTACATTTGTAAATTAGTTTTTGAATGGTTGGATAGATTAGGTGGTGTTCAAGCAATTGAAAAAATCAATAAACACAAATCTCAAAAACTATATGATTACATTGATAATAGCGGATTTTACCGGGGAACTGCAGAAAAAGAAGATCGTTCTTTAATGAATGTGCCTTTTATTTGTAAAAAAGATGAATTGAATGCTGAGTTTATCAAACAAGCCAAGCAACAAGGACTGGAGAATTTGAAAGGGCATCGTGCTGTTGGAGGAATGAGAGCAAGTATCTATAATTCGATGCCACAAGAAGGAATAGACAGCTTGATATCGTTCATGCAAGAATTTGCCAAGAATAATGCTTAACCTTAAACAATTTAAAAATGTTAAGAAATGAATATTATGTAGTGAAGTAGCCGTAGATAATTAATATAGTCTTAGTTGGAGATAATATGAAAGAATATGTAATAAAACCAATCAACAATATCGATCAAGATGCTTTGGATACAATACCTGAATGTTTCGTAGTCGATCCTGCAGCTGAAAATCCGGATGCTATTTTGGTGAGAAGCAGAGATATGCATGAGATGGATTTTTCTTCTAATTTAAAGTTTATAGGTAGAGCCGGCTCAGGTGTTAACAATATTCCACTTGAAAAATGCTCGGGCGAAGGAATTGTAGTTTGTAATGCTCCCGGTGCAAATGCAAATGGCGTAAAAGAACTGGTTGCCTTGGCGATGATTATGGCTTCACGTAATGTTGCTGAAGCTCTTAAATGGACTGAGGATTTAAGACCGGATCAAGAGATCAAGACGCTTGTAGAGACAGGAAAAAAAGAATTTGTAGGTCCTGAGCTCTATGGCAAAACTGTTGGAGTTATAGGTTTAGGTGAGATCGGTGCTTTGGTTGCCAATATGTGTGTTGACTTCGGAATGGAAGTTTATGGCTATGATCCTTTTCTTACAGTCAAGCACGCTTGGGACCTCAATAGCAGGATCAAAAGATCTAATAACTTAAAATTATTATTTCAACAATGTGATTTTATCACACTTCATATTCCATTTAATGAAGATACCAGAAACTTTGTCAATGCAAAGTTGTTGAAGAATGCAAAACCCGGATTATGTTTGGTAAATATGGCGCGTGGTGGTTTGGTTGATACCAATGCTTTAAAACAGGCAATTGATCAAAATATTATTTCTCATTATGTTTGCGATTTTCCGGACGAAGAAACTTTGACTATGGAACGTACAATTAACATTCCTCACCTTGGTGCATCTACTCCTGAAAGTGAATATAATGCTGCTAAAATGGTTATTGACCAAATGGTTGACTATCTTAAAAATGGTAATATTCATAATTCGGTTAATTTTCCGAATTTCGATTTCGGTGTTTGTAACGGTTATAGTCGGATAACAGTTTTACATAAAAACATTCCTAATATGATCGGTCAGATTACCAATATTTTAGCTAATAAAGAAATAAATATTTCTCGCTTAAGCAATCGTCATAAAGAGAATTGGGCTTATACTATGATAGACATAGACGATAAGATTAAAAAAGATACAGTTCAAGCAATTTACGATATTGATGGTGTAGTAAGAATAAGAAAATTGAACGGAAATAAATAAAGGATAGATTAATGGCAATAATTAGAGCTTTCAAAGCAATCAGGCCTTTACCGGAATGTGCTGAAGAGGTTGCATCCCTCCCTTATGATGTTATGAATAGGGCAGAGGCTTTTCAAAAAATACAGGGAAAACCATATAGTTTTTTAAGAGTTGATCGACCGGAAACTACATTTGATCACGATATTGATTTATATGATGATCGCGTTTATGAACAAGCGGTTATCAATATGGATAAATTAGTCGAGAGCGGAGCGGTTCAACAGGATCCTAAAGCCTGCTTATATATCTATGAATTAACTATGGCCGGACGAAGTCAAACTGGAATTGTTTGCTGTGCTTCTATAGATGATTATCTGGAAGACAGAATAAAAAAGCATGAGAAAACCAGAGCAGATAAAGAAGCAGATCGGATTAAGCATGTCGATATTTTAGACGCGAATACAGGTCCGATCTTTTTAGCTTATAAGCAACAAGAAAAAATTAATCAACTGATCGATCAACTTAAGGGAAAAAGTCCTGAGACTGAATTTACGGCTGATGACGGAATTATTCATCGTATTTGGGTGATTGATGATCATAACACCATCACACAGTTGGCTTCTGATTTTTCCGAGATAGACTCTTTATATATTGCTGACGGGCATCATCGATGTGCTTCAGCAGTTAATGTAGGTCAGATGAGGCGGGAAGCAAATCCTGAGTATACGGGTGAAGAAGAATTTAATTATTTTTTAGCTGTTGTTTTTCCGGATCAAGAACTAAAGATATTCGACTACAATCGTGTCATTAAAGATCTCAACAATCTGTCTGAACAGGAATTTTTGGAAGTCATTCAAGATAAATTTGAACTTGAGCTCGTAGGCGATAAAGCATACAGACCACAAGCTAAATCGGAGTTCGGTATGTATTTTAATGGTGATTGGTATAAAATTATTGCCAAACAAGGCACATATGATGCAACAGATCCGGTTGAATCATTAGATGTTTCTATTTTACAAAATAATTTATTAAAGCCGGTATTAGGAATCGAAGATCCCAGAACGGATCAGAGAATTGATTTTGTCGGTGGTATTCGAGGTCTGAAAGAGCTTGAAAGAAGAGTAGACAGTCAAGAAATGAAATTGGCCTTTGCTATGTATCCGACCAGTATTGAGGAGCTCTTTGCAGTTGCTGATGCAAATCAATTGATGCCTCCGAAATCTACTTGGTTTGAACCGAAACTTCGTAGTGGATTATTTATTCATAAATTAAGCTAAAAATTAATAATTATCAATTTTTATAAAACCTCTAAATAGATTGTTCAGTTTAGAGGTTTTGTTTTTCTTTATCTGCCATGTATTGTTTCATGATCTGATTTACTTCACTCAATTCAAAACGACTTGAAGAAATAGCTGTCGCTCCTTCGGAAATAGCATCAATGATGTCTTGTTTAGTTCTGATTAATCCGCCGGCAATAATTGGAATATTTGAATGCTTTTTAACTAAGCAAAAGGACTTCGTGGCAATTCCGGGTAAAATTTCTATCAGATCAGGATTGGAATAATCGATATTATGGTATGCATTTTCTAAGGCCATTGAATCTAACATAAAAACTCTCAAGACAGTAATCAAATCATGTTTTTTGGCATATTTAATCAGGCGAGGTTTAGTAGAAATGATCCCGTCAGCCTCGGTAAAATCATGGATAAAATCAACACATATTTCTCTGCTCGACATGCCATCAATTAGATCCAAGTGCACAAAGATAAACTTATCATGTTCTTTGGCTATTTTTGTCAGCTCTTGGACATGACAAATATCACCAAATAATAAAAATATTATTTTATATTCACTATTTATAGCTTTTTCGAAAGACTCATCATCTTTTACAGCTATGATAACCGGGGTTTTTAGAAGATTTCTTTGCAAACTGCTTAATTTCATAAATACCTCACAAAAACTAGATATAGTAATAATAGATTACATCTATTATTACTATATCTATATTATTATTAATATCAATATTTTTTCATTGGAACTCCGAATTTAATCTTAAAAATAATAGAACTATCTTAATGTATGATAAAGCCCTTATAGTTGGTGTAAATTAAAAAAGTGAGTCATGCCCACTCTTTGCTACAATGGTTTTGAAGAAAAATCAAAGTAAGGAGCAGAACATGAC
>FZPS01000220.1_pt170 | contig 44836 bp, 38 predicted proteins | sample 1817821 | NCBI WGS metagenome assembly FZPS01 (sample SAMEA104158645, study PRJEB21678) | metagenome | place: Germany | collected 2015-04-21 | reverse complement strand
AGCGACGATTTTAGCCTCTTGATTTTTACCAGTTTCTTTGGCATCATCAATAATTTGTGTTGCCTCAGTACGAGCGCCAGCTAACTCTTCTTGGCGTTTAGCAGCAAGAGCTTCTGCTTCTTTACGTGCTGCTTCTGCACCATCAATATCATTAGCAATTTTTTCTTCACGAGCGGTAAAGATCCCTGTCAATTGTTCCCAAGCAAAAAGTTTGATGAGAACCAACAAAAGGATCACTGAACCAGCAGTAATAATAATATTACCAATACTTGTACTATTGATTAGTGTTTCCATTGATTATTCCTTTCTTAAGATTCATCCTCATCTTCTGGGAGTTTTTCTGAAATATATTTAGATGACAAAATAGTGAATACGTACGCTTGAATGCATCCGATAAAGGCTGAGAAAGCAACCCAAGCCAAGTTAAGGGCAAAGGCAAATGGCGCAAAAATTAAGCTTTTTGTACCAAAGCCAACAATCAAAGCTGTAACGACTTCACCAGCATAAATGTTACCAAATAAACGTAGAGCAAGTGACAATACGTTAGTAAGTTGCTCTAAGATGTTCATTGGGAGCATCATTGGGAAAGGACTTAGATAACCTTTCAAATATGCTTTAACACCTTTCTTTCGAATACCTTCAACATGGACAACAATCGCGATGATTAAAGATAGTGTAAAATCGACCATAAAAGTTGATGTTGGAGATGTCCAAAAGTTATAATCATCAGACTCCAATTTAACTACCAACCCAAGGTTGTTAGCAATCAGAATGAAAAAGAAGAACGTAAACATCAACAAGCTGTACTTAGGAGTGTATTCTCCTAGATTAGGCTTAATCGTATTTTGTACGAACTCGTAGACATACTCAATGAAATTTTGCTTTCCTTTAGGTTTTAAAGTCATTTTTCGAGTTGCCCAAAAAATGATACCGAAGGAAATAATCACCGTCAAGAGAGACATCGCTAAAATGGTTAAGTCAAACTCAATACCAAAGACATGCGCTGTTGGATTTACAGATGTTTCCAACTTTATCCCTCCTTCTTTTTATAAGTTCTTAGTTAGAATTATCCAACGAAGAATGTAGATGCAAGAAGGACGAAGAATGTACCTTCGATGAAGGCTACTCCAAGGAACATAAGTGTTTGCAATTTGCTGAACATTTCAGGTTGACGTGCTGCAGATTTTGCAATGTTGGCAACGAGGATACCTTCACCAAGACTAACTCCTAGTACGGCAAGACCAAGTGCTAAGATTTTTAAATTCAACATGATATGAATCTCCTTTTAAAATTTTTTACTTCGTTATTTTAGTCCTATTTTAAGGAATTGTCAACGAAATCACCGTTTTCGGAAACGTTTTCCCGAACTATACTTAACCTTTGTTTAGTTTTTAAGCAATAATAAAAGGAAAACGGTCAAATCCGCTTTCCTTTAGGCTTTATGAGCCTTATTTACTAACATTTTATGGTAGATTTTCTATACAAATCATGTTGGAAAACACGTTTTTGGACAGAATGTCCAGAAACTGCTTTCACAAACAATTTTCCATATAATTTTGAAAACACTTTCTACTATTTAAAGTGTGAATTATTTGTCCATTGACTCATCTAAGTCTTCAACTTCATGAGCAAATTTTTGAGCAATAGCTTCTAGCGCTAAATCTTCTTGATCCCAAACTAAGGCATCATCTGAAATTTCATCCGTGTTAGCAAAGAAAGTAATATGATTTTTAAGATTACGAAGCACGATTGGTGCATCTCCACCGTATTCTCCATCCAAATTAATCATCATTTTCTTGTCTGATAGAGGTTCAATTTCCAAGAAGTCTGTCTTGATGTACTCAATGCGCTTATCACCGATATGTTTACCACCATCAAGAACTAGTCGAATCAAACGTAAAATCTCAATCAAGTTAGCAGTCTTCACTAAAATCAAAGTGAACTTACCATCATCAAGTTTAGCGTCTGGAGCGATTTGTTCAAAACCACCAACTGAATTAGTGATGGCAGCAAAAATCATTGACACATCACCTTCAAAGACACCTTTTTCATGTTTGATGCGAACTGGAACCGTACGAATTCCTGGTAGAAGCTCAACCCCTTTTGCCAAATAAGCTAGGTAACCAAACATGGTTTTCAACTGACTTGGCACACTGTAAGTCAATTCTGTGAATGAACCTGCAGCAGCGATATTGATAAAATACGTATCCTCACGCGCTTGACCAATATCCATGTGAATCAGTTGGTTTTTACCAATAATTTTTGCAGCTTCAACGGGATTTCCACGAGGAATCTTAAGGGCACGCGCAAAGTCATTTGTCGTACCTGTTGGAATAATTGCCATTTTTGGTCGTTTTTCTAGCGGAGCAATTCCGTTAACAACCTCATTAATCGTTCCATCACCACCTGCAGCGATGACTAAATCAAAACCAGCCTTTGCTGCTCTCTCAGCTTCATTGCGAGCTGAATTTTCTTCGGGTGTTGTTTGAAAGGCAGATGTTTCATAACCAAAGCCTTCTAAAATATCTAGAACTTCGGCAACATTTTTCTTCATAATTTCCTGGCCAGAGGTCGGATTATAGATTAAACGTGCTCGTTTTTGTTTTTTGACCATATTATATTACCTCAAAAAGATTATAAACTTTCTAACCAAGCTTCATCACGAACGTCAATTCCAAGAGCTTGGGCTTTTGTCAATTTTGATCCAGCATCTGCTCCTGCAACGACAATATCTGTCTTTTTAGAAACACTGCCTGTAACCTTAGCTCCTAAATCCTGCAACTTTTCTTTAGCTTCATTTCGCGTTAAGCGTTGGAGTTTTCCAGTTAGAACCACTGTCAAACCAGCTAATTGAGCATCTTTGGAAACTTTCTTTCCAAGATAAGCAAAATTAACACCAGCATTTTTCAATTCTGCCAAAAGTTCTTCGGCTTCTTTTTTTGCAAAATAGCTGCGCAGTGACTTAGCAATAACTGTTCCAAGACCATCAATATTAGCAATAGCTTCTTCGTCTGCTGCCACAAGGTTTTCGATACTTTCAAAAACTTCTAGGAGCTGACGACTTGCTTTAGCACCAACATGACGGATTCCTAAACCAAATAATAATTTTTCTGCTGAATTAGCTTTTGATGCTTGGATAGCATTGTAAAGTTTTTCAGCTGATTTTTCTTTAAAGCCATCAAGCGTCAGCAAATCTTCGACACTTAGTCGATAAATATCTGCAACGTCATGAACCAAATCCGCTGTAAAGAGTTTCTTAACGATTGAAGGTCCAAGACCAGTAATATTCATGGCATCTCGACTGGCAAAATGCGTTAAGCGCTCTTGAATTTGGCTTGGGCAAAGTGGGTTAATACAGCGAAGCGCCACTTCATCCTCATAGTGAATCAGCTCACTGCCACATGACGGACACGTCTCAGGAATTGGCATTGGAACTTGCTTATCACGCTTACTTTCAACCACGTGAAGTACAGCTGGAATAATATCTCCCGCCTTGTAGACAATAACAGTATCTCCGATTCGGATATCTTTTTCAGCAATATAATCCACATTGTGCAAAGTCGCACGACTAACAGTTGTTCCTGCAAGCTGAACTGGCGTCAAATTCGCTGTTGGGGTAACAACTCCCGTACGCCCAACCGTCCAATCTACTGACAAAATCTCAGCTTCTTTTTCTTCAGCTGGGAATTTATAAGCAATCGCCCAACGTGGTGCCTTAACTGTAAATCCAAGTTCTTCTTGCATAGCAAGGCTATTAACCTTAATAACGATACCGTCAATATCATACGGAAGGCTATCACGCTCTGCAGCCACTTCTTGAATAAATGCCCAGATATCTTCCATTGAAGATGTTGTAATTCGTTTTGGATTAACTGAAAAACCATAACGAGACAATTCTTCTAAAACGTCATTTTGTGTGGTCATACTTGTTGACGCCACTTCTTGGTACAAGAAAGTTGCCAGATTACGCTTTGCAACAACTGCAGTATTCAACTGACGTAGTGTTCCAGCTGCGGCATTACGAGGATTGGCAAATTCTGACTGACCACTTTCACGACGTTCTTCGTTAATCTTATCAAAAGATTCTCTCGGCAAATAAGCTTCGCCTCGAACCGTGATTGTCAAAGGCTCTTCCAATTTGTGTGGAATGTCTTTGATGCGTTTGACATTTTCAGTGATATTTTCACCGATTGAACCATCACCACGTGTTGCACCAACTTGAAGTACACCGTCTACGTAGACTAATGATACTGAAAGTCCATCAATCTTAAGCTCTGCCATGTAGGATGCATTTGGAAATTCTGCCTTGACGCGACGATCAAAATCATCTAATTCCTCACGTGAAAAAGCATCTTGTAAACTATACAGTGGTGTTTCATGTTGATATTTTTCAAAGCCATCTAAAATAAGACCCCCAACTGCTTGTGTCGGACTATCCGGCAAAATCAAGTCTGGATTAGCCTTTTCAAGCTCTACCAATTCACGATAGAGCTTGTCATACTCACTATCAGAGACCGTTGGTTGGTCTTGTGTATAATACTCTTTTCGATACTGGTTGAGTTCATCAACCAATTTTTGAATACGTTCTTTCATATATACTATTTTAACACATCTAAAGAAAAATACTCTTTAAAACTTATCATTTTTTGAAGATATTATATAGAAAAAAAGAACTTCCACTTTTGGAAATTCTTTTGGTATATCAAGCAGTCAATTCAATACGACTGGCTAATTTATCCATGACAAGTGAGCCGATTAGAAGTGATGCAAGTTCTCCAACAGCTGAAGTAAACCAAGTCATCAAGAAAGGTGCATTGGCAACAATATGTAACTCGGTAGCAATGGTAAACATTGAAGCCGCAAATAATAGTGAGAAATAAAAGAATGCTTTGTTAAATAAACCATTAAAGAGATATTGATCTTTATAGCGGTCAAACAAGGTTACACCTAGCATCAAGAAAATAAAAGTCTGGCTACCACCGACAAAGACGTCGATGAGACCAAAACTATATAAATTAGCAATCATACAACCTGCTGTTAAACCGATAATATATTTACGATTATAAAAAGCCAAAAATACTAACATTTCTGATACTCGGAACTGATAAGCACCGTAAGAAATCGCATTTAGAGGCGGTGTGATTGTTAAAACAACATAAAGTGCTGCAACAAGGGCAACTCGAACAAAATCACGCATAGTGAATTTTTCCATTTTCTTCTCCTTTGACGTTTGAAAGGCTAGCTTCCAACGTTTGTAATATGCTTGGCGAAAGGGAACTAAGCACCAAGGGTCGTCAAGACAACGCTTAAAAGTATAGCACATTTTTCTAAAATTTGATATAGTAGACCTATGAAAAAATTAATCACAAGCGAAGTTTTTAAGTATCTCTTTTTTGGTGTTCTAACAACTCTTGTCTATATGGGAACACGTTTAGTTATCTTTTCACTGACAAGTTCTGCAACTTTCTCAGCTGTTATTGCCAATATTGTTGCCATTTTATTTGCCTTCTTTACTAACGATTATTTTGTTTTCAATCAAGTTCGTAAAGGTTGGTTTGAACGTTTAGTCAAATTCACCATTGCACGTTTGTCAACACTCATTTTAGATTTAGCTTTGGCATTCTTTTTGGTCACAAAATTTCCGCACATCATCGGACAATTTGTTAACAACAACATTTCAATGGTCAATGCTATCGAAACTCTCTTTTCTCAAGTATTAATCATCGTCTTAAATTACGTCCTTAGCAAATTATTAGTCTTTAAAGACAAAAAATAACACCCAAAGGTGTTATTTTTTTTTGCCTCGTTGTGCCAAAAGTGACAACAAATCGCCTCGTCTACTTTCCATTTTTCCTTGACGTAGTTCTTGATAAGTAGCGTTAAAAATAGCTCCTAAAATCAAGATATGGGCAAGAAAGATAAACCATAACATTAATACAAAAATCACGACCGATCCAAATGTTTTAATGTCAACCATTCGTTCAAAAGTTCGTAGAATATAGCTACTAAACAAGTTATTCAAGAACACAATGACGACTGAGGTAAAAATGGTTCCTGGCAAGATATAGCGAAAACGTCGAATTCTGACATTAGGTAGAATAAAATACAGTAACATCAATCCAATAACAATGGTCAAGACAGTCACCGGCTGTGCTAGATTCAAAATCACGGTAGCCATCGTGTCACTTAAATCATAGTATGAATTGATCACTTGCAAAACAGCTTTTGAAAAAGTCGAAAAGATTAAGACGAAAGTCAGTAAGAAAAGAATCAAGAGACTTCCAATTACTCCCACTAATCGACCAATCACAAAATCTCTGTGTTGCGCTACGCCGTAGGCTTTATTAATTGCTTTTTGAAGAGAGGTCAACGATTTAGACATAGTCCAAAATGCTGTTAAAGTGGCAACTCCCAAAATACTACCTGAAGGTTTTGAGAAAATATCAATCGTAATAGCCGATACCGATGGGTAAAGGTTAGTTGGCAAATTTTTCTTCATAAATGCCAACAAAATATTAACATCAATGTTCAGATAAGGGAAAATATTAGCTGCAATGACAATCAGCGGAAAGGCTGTCAGCAGTAAATAATAAGCAACAGCAATTGCTGATAAATCAATCTCAGCACTGCGATAGTGTTTTAAATAAACTTGCAGCGGTTGCCACTCTAATTTAGACCATAATTTGTCTAAGAATTGCTTTCGCTTCATCTTAGTAAGTTCTTTCTTCTCCTTGGCTTGTTAGAATAACAGGACCGTCTTTTGTGATAACAAATTGATGTTCGTATTGACATGATAGCCCACCATCAAGGGTTTTGTGAGCCCAGCCAGTTTTCATGTCAGTATCGATTTCCCATGTTCCTGTATTAATCATTGGTTCAACAGTCAATACCATACCTTCACGCAAACGAAGTCCACGACCTGCTTTACCATAGTGAGGGACCATTGGTTCTTCGTGCATTGTAGGACCAACACCGTGACCTACCAAATCACGAACGACACCATAGCCTCGGCTTTCAGCATATTCTTGAATCGCTGCACCGATATCACCAATACGGTTCCCAACGACTGCTTTTTCAATACCGATATAAAGGCATTCTTTTGTGACGTCCATAAGGTCTTTAACTTCTTGTGAAACTTCACCAACAGCGTATGCCCAACATGAGTCGGCCACACCACCAGAATATGATTGCGTGTATTTTTTAACTTGTTCAACGTTATCAAAGTTTAGTTTTGATACGTCAACCACTGACTTATCAAGTGGTTCACTCATAACCATATCAACTTTTAGCAAGTCGCCTTCTTTTAGGATGTAGTGACGTGGAAAAGCGTGAGCCACTTCATCATTAAGACCACAACATGTAGCATATGGGTAATCCATGATTGAACCATCAACACCAATTTGAAGTGGAAGAACATTTTCTTCTTTACAACGGCGACGAACATATTCTTCAACTTCCCACATGTCAACACCTGGTTTAATAACATCACGTAAACCGATGTGGATAGAAGCAAGGAAATCTCCTGCACGATCCATTGCTTCGATTTCACGAGCTGATTTTAATGTAATCATATTATCTATCTCCTATAATAAACTCTAAAAAGAATCAGTACTCTTAATTATACACTGATAGTCACCAAACTGTCAAAAAGGTAACGTTCTAGTCACTTTTTGATAGAAAAAATTAATTGATTTTTGTCGTTACCAGAGCTTTGGCGACAATTTGATCATCTAAAAGAATTTCAAAATCAATCACCGAGCTACGACGTTTTTCTGTAATAATCCTTGGTTGAATCACCAAACGATCATCAATCTGAACAGCTTGCAAGAAATAAAGCATCAATTGTTCAATAATAATATTCTTTTGATGTTTTTTCGTTAAGACTCGAACACTAATTTCTTTGATAAATTCGGTCAGAACACCTTGCGCAAAATTTCCTGCATGGTCAATCATCGCTGGTTCAACAATGAATTGGTAAACACCATCTTCTTGCTTCAAATTAGACAGCATCTGATCACTGTAAGTGTAAGGACTTGAATGCTGTAGGTTCTGTAGATTCTCGACAGCCTGACGGCGTGTAATCACTCCAAGTAAAGTCAAATCTTCAGCCACAACTGGCAGCATATTAAGATCTTCAAAAATCATTTTTTGACTAATATTAGCCAGACTCGCTTGCGGTTTAGCGACAATCAAATTGCGAGACATGATACTTTTGATATCAACGTTATTTTCCTTATCAACAACGTCAAACATACTGACAACACCGACAACAAGATTTTTACTATTAACAACTGGAAAACGGACATTCTTGGTTTGCTTAATCAAGGTGTTAAAATCACGCACAGTGTCACCTTCGTGCAAAAATCCGTATTCTGCTTTGACTTGATAAACTTGCTCAACCGTTGTCAAATCTGTCTTAATGCGCAAATTAGACAAAGCATGGTTAATCATCGTGGCAACTGTAAACGTATCGTAATTAGTCACCATGACAGGAATGCCAAGCTCATCAGCTAGACGAATAACAGCTTCTGAGACAGAAAATCCTCCAGTTACCAAAATGGCGTTATGTTTTTCAAGCGCTAGCAATTGGATGTTTTCACGGTCCCCAACAATCAAAAGCCCACCTTTAACCAAATAACGCAAGATATTTTCCTGAGTCATAGCACCAATTGAAAACTTGCTAAACTCTCGGTTAAGCCCTGCTTTTCCTGCTAAAACCTCTGAATCACTGATACGAGCAATTTCTGAATAAGTCAATCGCTCAATGCGTACGGCAGGTTTCTTTTCAATACGAACCGTTCCGCTTCGAGGTCTAGTCTCTACGATACCACGATTTTCGGCTTCTTTGATAGCACGATAAGCGGTCCCATCACTAACATTTAAATGATTAGAAATACTTCGCACACTCACGCGCTTACCAACCGCCAAATTCTCCAGATACTCTAATATTTTCTGATGTTTACTCATAACGATAGTCACCTTTACTCAACTGATAATCAACATAATCGCGCATTTTTCGGCTATAGCGGTCACTTCCCTTGAATTGACGCTTCAAACGAAAACCTGATTTTTGCGCCACTCGCTGACTGGCTATATTTTCTGCATGAGCAATCACATGTAAATTTTGCAGACCTAACTCTTGAAAGCTCAAAAAAGCAAGTGTTTTTAAGCACTCTGTCATTAACCCCTTGCCCCAGAAAGCTTGGTTCATAAAATAACCAATTTCTGTTGTCATACGATTATGGTCAAGTTTTTCAAAACGAATACAACCAATCATTTTACGAGTTTTTTTGTCTTCAATCGCCCAAACACCGAGCGGTTCCTTCATAAAATAATGAACCATGAGAAAATCACTTTCCTCACGTGTGGCACGACTTGGAAAAATAAAACGAAGATTATCAGGATTGCTACAAATCTCAAAAAAATCCTGACTATCCTTGTATGTAAAAGGACGTAAATACATGCGTTCTGTTTCAAAAGAGGCATAACGTCCTAAACGCGTCCAAATATCCATGTCCTTATTATAACACACGACTTTAAAATTTGGTTTAGCAGAATTCAAACAAAAAAGAAGCCCTAAGGCTCCTTCTTATTCTTCGATTAATTTAATATCAGCACCTAAGGCTGTCAATTTTTCGATAATATTTGAGTAACCACGTAAAATAAATTCAACGTTGGTAATTTCTGTTTGACCTTCTGCCATCAAACCTGCTGTCACAAGAGCTGCACCAGCACGCAAGTCTGACGCTTTAACAGGTGCTCCTGTCAATTTATTAGGTCCTTGATAAGCAATACGTCCGCCAACAATTGAAATATCCGCACCCATTCTCACCAATTCAGCGACGTGGTTAGTACGTTTTTCATAGATGGTATCCAAAATCGTACCACGACCTTCTGCCACTAATAACAATGGTGTGATTGGTTGTTGCAAATCAGTTGCAAAACCAGGATATGGTGATGTTTTTACTGATACAGCTTTTAGAGTTGACTGTTTTTCAACAAAAATAGCATCTTCTTCAACCGTCATACGAACACCCATTTCTTCGAGTTTTGCAATATAACTCTCTAAGTGTTCATAAAGGACGTTAGTGATGCGAACACCTTCACCGATTGCTGCTGCCATAGCAATATAAGTACCTGCTTCAATACGGTCAGGAATCACTTGATGACGTGTTCCATGAAGGCTTTCAACCCCTTCAATAGTGATAACATCAGTACCTGCACCACGTACGTGAGCCCCCATATTGTTCAACAATGTCGCAACATCAATAATTTCTGGTTCACGAGCGGCATTTTCGATGATAGTACGACCTTTAGCTTTTGTCGCAGCAAGCATAGTGTTGATGGTTGCACCAACACTAACAGTATCCATGTAGATGTGAGCTCCATGAATTGGTTCTCCATCTGTTGCAAGGCGCATAGCTTCGCCTTCATAAGATACTTGAGCTCCCATAGCTTCAAAAGCTTTCAAGTGAAGGTCAATTGGACGAGGCCCAAGATCACATCCACCTGGAAGTCCAACAGTCGCTTCACCAAATCGGCTAAGCAAACTACCATAGAAATAATAAGAAGCACGCAAGCTATTGATTTTTCCATATGGCATTGGTTGATTTTTAACACCACGTGGATCGATTTCAAGCGTTTCGCCTTCTCGCTTAATCTTAGCTCCCATCACTTCCATAATCTCAATCAAACTATCAACATCGGAAATGGCAGGAACTCCATCCAAAATAACAATATCATCAGATAGAATAGCTGCTGGAATCAAAGCCACAACACTATTCTTAGCACCCGAAATAGCAACCTCTCCCTTTAAAGGTTTGCCACCATTAATAACAATTTTACGCATACATTCAAAACTTTCTGCTAGAATTCAACCTTTACATTTTATCATAGATTATGGCATTTGACAAACTGATTATGGTGAATATTTTGACACTTTGTTAAGATTTTGTCATATTTTTTCGTGTTTTAATATCATAAGCAGAAACTACTACTTTTATTTTTCAAACTTTTTTAGTCAAAAACCTTTAAAATCAAGGTTAAACCTGTTTCAAATGTCTACTTTATGGCAAGTGTAACAAACTGATGGACTTTATTAAAAATATTGGTCAGCTATTTAACCTCTTCTTTAACAATCGGTATCCACAAAGCCATTTCATAATCTTCAGCGTGAATATCTCCTTCTGCATAAACCTCAAAATCTGGAGCACCAGAGTGGCGATAACCATTTTCTGGAAAAAATACTTCAAGAACATATTTCCAGGCTTCGTGAATAGCCTCTGGAACATTGCCTCTGACTGGAACAATCGCATATTGCGTTTCTGCTACTTCTAAAAGACTCAAGCCCAACTCTTGTGCCTTTTTCTTATCTGTAACATCATATCCCGCTAAGTAATTAAGTCCCACACCAGATGAGAGCTCTGAGCAGACACCAAAACTTTGACCATTTCCTAATGCTTTTAAATCAGCAATATCAAATTTAGCATAGAGTTCATCCCAAACTTCTGGGCAATCTTTACTTTCAATGTGTGATGCTAAAACACCAGCAACCGCAAAAGCCGCTTTCTTTTCAATTGTGACATTCATAGACTTACCTCCACTTATCGTTAATGATAAGTAAACTTTTGGAAATACTTTGTAGGGCATTCCCTTACGAACTTCAGTTGGCGTTGAACCGTGGAATTTTTTAAAAGCTGCGCTAAAACTATCCGCAGAATCATAACCATATTTCATAGCAATATCAATCACCTTATCAGATGACATCTTCAAATCATTAACCGCTTCTGATAATCTACGCTTACGCAAATACTCCGATAAGGTCATATCTGCCAAGACAGAAAATAAGCGAGAAAACATAGCATAGGAATATCCTGATAAGTGTTGAACTTTTTGTTTATCAATTTCGGTCGTTAATACACTTTCAAGGTAGGTCATTGTTTGATTAAATCGTGAAATCATTACCCTCACCTCCTACTGTATAGTCTAGCAAAAGATTGAAAGATTTTCCCCTTATTTTTAAAACAAAAAATCTAGGATAAAAAAACGCCGCACTATCAGTGCAACGTTTCTATATTTATTTTACGGCTTCTTTCAAAGCATCGACTTTATCAAGTTTTTCCCATGGAAGGTCAATATCTGTACGTCCCATGTGTCCATATGCAGCTGTTTGACGGTAAATTGGGCGTTTCAAATCAAGCATTTTAATGATACCAGCTGGACGAAGGTCAAAGACTTCACGAACAGCTGCTTCCAATTTACTTTCTGCTACAGTATTTGTGCCAAATGTATCAACACGAACTGAAACTGGGTGTGCTACACCGATAGCGTAAGCCAATTGTACTTCTGCTTTAGTTGCAAAACCAGCAGCGACAATATTTTTAGCGATGTAACGTGCAGCATATGATGCAGAACGGTCAACTTTTGTAGCGTCTTTACCAGAGAAAGCACCACCACCGTGACGTGCATAACCACCGTAAGTATCAACGATAATCTTACGACCAGTCAAACCAGAATCCCCTTGAGGACCACCGATTACGAAACGACCAGTTGGGTTGATGAAGAATTTTGTCTTATCATCAAGATATTTTTCTGGAATAACAGCTTTGATGACTTTTTCAATCACATCGTTGTGAATTTGTTCGTTTGTTGCTTCTGGGTCATGTTGAGTTGAGATAACGACAGTATCTACACGAACTGGTTTGTCATTTTCGTCATATTCAACAGTTACCTGAGATTTAGCATCTGGGCGAAGATATGAAATTTCGCCTGATTTACGCAAATCTGCCAATTTTTTAACCAATTTGTGAGAAAGTGAAATTGGTAATGGCATCAACTCAGGTGTTTCATTGACTGCAAAACCAAACATCAAACCTTGGTCACCAGCACCAATCAAATCAAGTGGATCTTGGTCTGCGTTACCACGGACTTCCAAAGCTTCGTTAACCCCTTGTGCAATATCAGGTGATTGTTCAACCAATGATGGATGAACCCCAACTGATTCAGCAGCAAAGCCGTACTCAGCATTAGTATAACCGATTTCTGCGATTGTATCGCGAACAATGCGGTTAATATCGACATAAGCTGTTGTTGAAATTTCTCCAAAAACATGGACTGACCCAGTGTATACAGCTGTTTCTGCTGCAACGTGTGCATCAGGATCTTGTTCCAACACAGCATCTAAAATAGCATCTGAAATTTGGTCTGCAATCTTATCTGGATGCCCCTCAGAAACTGATTCAGACGTGAAAAGTTTACGTTCTGACATAAAAATGTCCCCCCATATCATTAATTTTTCATTTTAATACCTATAGGCATTAAAATGTCGGGAATTTTCCCTCTCGAAATCCCTGCATCAAAAACAGACATTTCTAATGAGTTACAAAGTACCAATCTAAATCATCTAAAAAGAGATGGCGCGGTCAATAGCGTGTTAGTCAAGTCAGCGAATTCGCAGATAATACTGAAGTATATCAAGATAAGCTAACGAAGAATAACACGTTATTAAACCGCCAGATTGTCTTATCGGGACTCATTAACTAGAATATTGTACCACGTTTTACCCAAATTGCCTATAGAAAAATTCTTACCATTTCGTAACAAATTCATTTTTCATTAAGAATATTTAGAAAAAATATATTATACTATTGGTATGAAAACCTACGAAAAAATTTATCATTATTTACAAAACCAAAATGATTACACTAGCGGAGAGACGTTAGCAAATGAGTTCGAGCTTTCTAGGACCGCTATTTGGAAAGCCATCAAGACTTTAGAAGAAAAAGGCGTTCAGATTGATTCTGTTAAAAAACGTGGCTATAAAATTCTCTCAGGTGACTTGCTACTTCCAGAAATCATTTCTAAAGATTTAAAGATAGCTGTTAGTCTCAACGAAAAAAGTCAATCAACTCAATTAGATGCTAAAAATCATTTAGATGAAGATAAAGAAGCGCACCTCTACTTAGCTCCAAGTCAAGAGCAGGCTAAAGGAAGATTTGGTAGACAATTTTTTGCCTCAAAACAAGGTGGCATTTATATGTCACTTCACCTTAAACCAAATGTTCCTTTTGAAGAAGTAAAACCTTATACACTCATGGTAGCCTCAAGCGTTGTTAAAGCCATTTCGCGACTAACTGGCATCGAAACAGACATCAAATGGGTCAATGACATCTATTACAATGGTAAAAAAATCGCTGGCATTTTAACTGAAGCTATCTCATCGGTTGAAACTGGCTTGATTACCAATGTCATTATCGGCGTTGGCATTAATTTTCACGTTACGGATTTTCCAGATGATATTTCCAAAAAAGCTGGCTCACTTTTTTCTGAGCAACCTAGCATCACGCGCAACCAACTCATCACCGAAATTTGGAAACTCTTCTTCACTATTCCAGAAAAAGATTTAATCAAAGTTTACAAAGAAAAATCACTTGTCTTAGATAAACAAGTGACTTTTACAGAAAATGATTGTCTATACTCAGGAATCGCCCAAGACATTACCAATAAAGGGCATCTGATTGTCAAACTCGACAACGGTCAAGAAAAATTGCTTCGTAGCGGTGAAATCAGTCTTTCTTCTTGGTAGTTGATGTTAGGGTCTGCAAGACCTTATCAACCGTGTAGGCACGTTGAAGGTCACGTAGCAAAAATAACCCCCAAAAGAAAGCAAAGAAATAATCACCATTAAATAAACATTCGTTAAAAAAGTAGGTTTCAAAGGCGCACATGAGTGCCATTAAAATAAAACGTCTTATAGTCATATCTTTATTATAGCATAGATAGCTGCTTTTAGCAGTTTTCGCTGGCACGATTTCAAGTTAAAAGGAAGTTTCAATCGAAACTTCCTTTTAATCTTCTACTTTGTTAATTTTATCTGCTAGAAAATCAAAACCTTCTGGGATGAAAGAGTCATCTTTAACTTCTTCCTCTACTGGGTTTTGTTTTTTCTTTTTTAGATTTTGAGCAAATTCAGTTCGGATGCTGTTAAAGTCTTTTCTAGGCACAGCCAAAATATTTGGTGAGAAACCAGCAGCTTTACTCATGATATTACCAAACATGTCATTAAGGTCTGTTCGTTTCATGGCTTGCTCGGCATTAAAGGCTGCATCAAAAGCTAAAATGGCATTTTCGCTATTCGCAAGAACTGGTTCAGAACCAAGCAAAAGTGCGCGGTCTTGAGCTGAAATGCTATCCAAAATTTCATTCCAAGCGCCTTTAAGGGCTTCAAGATACTCTCTTGATTTCTGACTATCAACAATCGTTTCTTCCATGATAGTTAAAATCTTGACACGGTCAACTTTATAGCGATAGCTAGAATTTGTTTTTGGACGCTTGGTTGATTGTGGTGAAATCGCAGAGCTGTCCAGATTAGCTAGTTGGTTTTTCAAGTCTTTGATTTCTGACTGTAGTCTAGCTAACTCATCTGATAAGCCTACTGGTACCTGAGCTAGAGCAGCTTGTTTCCCTGATTCTGACAATTGAATGGTCAACATTTCAGCGTAAATCTTAGGCTGAACACCGTTTTTTATTTCAGGTAAGGCTTTGGTCACCAAGTCAATCATCGCAAAAATACGCTCTTGTTGAACATTAGCCAAATTCTCTTGAAAAACTTGACTCGTGTGTGTATTTTCACCGCCACTTTGAAGCACTAATAAATCACGAAGATAGTTCAATAAATCTGTGGCAAAACGACTCATGCTCTTGCCACTATCGAAAATTGTTTCAAGATTTGTCAGAGCTTGGCTTGTTTGATTGGCTAAAATATTTGCTACAAAATCATCCAGAGCTGTCATTGAAATACTGCCTGTGATTTCTTCAGCAATGCCAAGTGAGACATGATTATCACTTGTAAGACTTAGTGCTTGGTCAAGAATAGATAAAGCATCACGCATTCCACCTTCTGCGCAGCGTGCAATCAAGGTCAAAGCATCTTCTTCGTATGTAATGCCTTCTTTGCCAAGAATATTAGCCAAATGGTCTCGAATAGCCGCTAACTTAATCGCTTTAAATTCAAAACGTTGAACACGTGACAAAATTGTCGCAGGAATTTTATGCAGTTCAGTAGTCGCTAAGATGAAAACAACATTTTCTGTTGGTTCTTCTAAGGTTTTTAGAAGCGCATTAAATGCCCCCGTTGAAAGCATGTGAACTTCATCGATGATATAAACTTTATAAGTGGCACGACTTGGTGCATAGGTTGACTTATCACGAATTTCACGAATTTCATCAACCCCATTATTAGACGCCGCGTCAATCTCAATGACATCTTCAAGACTACCATTTGTAATATCACGACAAATATCGCAATGATTACATGGTTCACCATCGACCTGGTGAGGGCAGTTCATAGCCTTTGCAAAAATTTTAGCGGCACTGGTTTTACCAGTTCCTCGTGGACCTGAAAACAAGTAAGCATGGCTGATTTTGCCAGAAGAAACTGCTTGTTTTAAAGTCGTTGAAATAACCGTTTGCCCGACCATTTCATCAAAGGTCTGACTACGGTACTTTCGATAAAGGGCTTGATACATTATTTTTCAACTCCAAACATATCTAGATTCCAATATGATTTTTCGATAAGTACAGCCACAAATTTTTCAAGATATTCTTGGTCAATCGCATCATAGTCATCTGTCAAGCGTGAATCTAGGTCTAAGACACCAACTAATTTTCCATCCTTAACCATTGGTACTACAATTTCACTCATGGCAGCTGAATCACAAGCGATGTAGTTGGCGTGTTTTGTCACATCTGCAACAATCATTGTTTCTCGTTTAGCTGCTGATTCTCCACAAACACCTTTACCAAGTTTAATATGTACGCAAGATACCCCACCTTGGAATGGCCCAAGAAGCAACTCTTCACCATTGAAAAGGTAAAAGCCAGTAAAAACAGAATTTGGCAAAGTCATCTTCAAGAGCGCACTTGCATTTGAAAGGTTAGACAACAAGTTTTTTTCGTTAGCAAACAAAGCATTTGCTTGCGCTAACATGATTTCATAATTCTCAATTTTCTTAGTATTTTCCATAAGCTTAATTATATCAAAAAAAGCCTGCTTCGTCATACTTTGAAAAAATGATATTTTGGTGAATTTGATGTAAAAAAGAGCTGAGACAATGGCATCTCAACTCAATTTATATTAAAATGACTGCTTAGTTAGGTTGCCTACTGCTTAATACTTTATTGCCAGTAACTTGGACGATTTTTTTCGTAGGCTGAAATCAATTCTTCATACTGAAGAGTAATCCCGATATCATCAAGACCGAGAACAAGCTTACGTTTCCACTCACTATCGATTTCAAATGGAAATTCGCCAGCTGATGATTTGATGACTTGATTTGGTAAATCAATGGTAATTTCTTCTCCTGCAGGTAGCGCAGCTAATTTTTGACGCACTTCCAATGGTTGAACAATGGGAAGCATGCCATTTTTTAATTCATTATTGTAATGAATGTCTGAAAACGAACCCGCAATCACACAACGAAAACCATAATCTTCAAGCGCCCAGGCAGCATGTTCACGTGATGACCCTGACCCAAAATTATCTCCAGAAATTAAAATCGTCGCATCACGATATTCAGGCTGATTAAAGATAAAATCAGGATTTTCATCGTAATTATCATTTAAATAACGCCATTCAAAAAGGAGATTTTTTCCGAAACCTTTTTTATCAACAGCTTTTAAAAATTGCTTTGGAATCAGTTGGTCAGTGTCAATATTATCATTCATCAAAGGGACAGACTTCCCTGTATAGACGGTAAATTTTTCCATGGTCTCTCTCCTTTATTCTACTTCTGATAGTTGACGAACATCTACAAATTTACCAGCAATCGCTGCCGCTGCCGCCATGGCAGGACTACAAAGATGTGTACGAGCTCCAAAACCTTGGCGCCCTTCGAAGTTACGGTTACTTGTTGAGGCACAATGTACACCTTCTGGCACATGGTCTGGGTTCATTCCAAGACACATTGAACAGCCTGGCTCACGCCATTCAAAGCCAGCATCCAAGAAAATCTTATCAAGTCCAAGGCGCTCTGCTTCTTTCTTAACAGGTCGAGATCCTGGAACAACGATAGCTGTCAAATTTGGAGAAATGTGTTTTCCTTTGACAATTTTAGCTGCTAATTGAAGGTCTGAAAGTCGAGCATTGGTACAAGAACCGATAAAGACATAACCAAGGTCAATATCTTCTGCTTTCTCACCTGGTTTCATGTCCATGTAGTGATAGGCACGTTCGTCATTCATGTCTTTGATTTCTGGGAATGGTTGACCAAATTCAACACCCATTTCAGGGTTTGTCCCCCAAGTCACCATAGGTGCCAAGTCAGAAACATCGATAGTGATTACCTTGTCGTACTCTGCATCAGGATCAGAAACTAATGTCTTCCAATCTTCTACAGCTTGCTCAAATTTTTCACCTTTTGGTGCTGCTTCGCGACCTTTCACATAATCAAAGGTCTTTTGATCTGGGTTCATCAAGCCCATTTTAGCACCAAATTCAATCGACATATTGGCAATTGTCATGCGTTCATCCATTGAAAGAGCATCAATAGCTTCACCACAATATTCGACCGCATAACCCACGCCAGCATCAACACCGTATTTAGCAATCAAAGCCAAAATAAAGTCTTTTGAATAAACCCCATTTTGTGGTTTTCCGACAAACTCGACCTTCATTTTTTTAGGTTTCACTTGCCAGATACATTGTGTCGCAAACACGTGCTCTACTTCTGAAGTACCGATACCAAAAGCAATGGCTCCAAAAGCGCCATGTGTCGCCGTATGGCTGTCCCCGCAGACAATAAATTTGCCAGGTTGACTGCGTCCTGTTTCCGGACCAACCATATGAACAATCCCTTGACGTTCGCTTCCATGTGTTGCTGCGTCAATACCAAATTCTTCAACGTTTCTTGCAAGAGTGTCAATTTGATTTTTTGAAATCAAATCACGAATATTGAAAATGTCAACCGTTGGAACATTATGGTCAGTTGTTCCAAATGTTAACTCTGGACGACGCACTTTACGATCAGCATCTCTAAGACCTTGAAAGGCCTGCGGACTTGTTACTTCATGAATATAATGCTGATCAACATACATAAGCTGTGGTTCGCCTTCTTCGCCAGTAATCACATGACGTTCCCAAAGCTTATCAAAAATCGATTTTCCGCTCATATTTTCCTCCACTGTCTTTACTCTTATCTTTTTAGTATTTAATGCCACACGACTAAAATCCAATAAATAAAAGCAATATCAATAATAATCCCTAAATACCAAGATGCTTTAAAATACCACTTTAATGTTTTGTGATGAAATATCTTTCCACCAAGAAAAGCTCCAAGACCACCAAGCAAGATACTTTCCCACAACAATGTCTTTTCAGGAATTCGCCAATGGCCAGACTTAGCTTTTTGTTTATCAACCCCATAAGTGATAAAAACAAAAACATTCCAAAAGATAAAAGCAAGGACTGTATAATCTTTTAAACTCATAGATTTGCAATAATGGCTGCTGTCATTTCTGCTGTTGTCGCCTGACCACCTAGATCACGTGTCAAAATGCCTTGGTTAAAAGTCTTATCAACTGCTTCTTCAATCATTTCAGCACCAGCTAATTCTCCAAAACTTTCACGAAGCATCATCGCTACAGACAAAATCATGCTGACTGGGTTTGCAATGCCTTTTCCAGCAATATCTGGGGCAGAACCATGGATAGGCTCATAAAGGCTTGGACCATTTTCTGAATGGCTAGCCGATGGCATCACACCAAGCGTACCAGGAAGGACACTTGACTCATCTGACAAAATATCACCGAATAAGTTCTCAGTAACGATAACATCAAAACGAGCTGGGTTAGTAATCATAATCATAGCTGCGCTATCAACCAATTGATGCTCCAAAGTCACATCAGGAAATTCTAGAGCAACTTCTTCAGCAACTTTACGCCATAATTTTGACGTTGCCAAAACATTTTGTTTATCGATGCTAGTGACTTTCTTGCCACGGACTTGGGCTAGTTCAAAAGCTTTACGGATGATACGACGGATTTCTTGGGCTGAATAATCGTTGATGTCACGCGCAGCTTCATCTTCTAATTTGTGTTCACCAAAATAAATGCCTCCTGTCAATTCACGTACCACCACAAAATCGACACCTTCAATGCGTTCAGGTTTTAATGGTGACAAGTGTTTTAGCGCGTCAAAAATTCGAACGGGACGAATATTGGCAAAAAGATTCAATTCTTTACGGATGGCAAGAAGACCTTGTTCTGGTCGAACTGTCGCATTGTCATATTTTGGTCCACCGATTGCTGCCAACAAAATAGCATCCGCTGCTTTTGCCGCATCTAAAGTGTCTTTTGGCAGAGGATGCCCACAGGCATCAATCCCCGCACCACCAAAAGGTTTAGCATCAATATCATAATCAAAACCAATTTTATTAGCGACAGCTTCGAGAACTTCAAGACCTGCTGCCATAATCTCTGGACCAATTCCGTCTCCTGCTAACGTTACAATTTTTTTAGTCATCTTTATCCCTTGCGTGAAATAATCAAATTTTCACGCGACTTCCTTTCTTAGTCATTTGTTGGCACATCACGAAATGAAACAGATTTGCCAATTTCTCCCGCATTTTCTTTTTGAACAAGCGCATTTGCATTCACGTAAGCAATCGCACCTGCTTTTAACACATCAAAATCAATACCTGAAGCATTAAAAATCGTACCTGAATCACTGTTTTCAACTGATACAGACACGCGAGCTTGAGAATCAATGCCATCAGTCACAGCATCCATTGTATAGCTGAGAAGACGAACTTTTTGATTAAAGAATTTATCAACCGCATTGTAGACTGCTTCAACAGAACCTTTACCATCAGCTAGAACTTCAACCTCTTCTCCATCAGCATTTACCATGCTAACTTCTGCAGTGACGGTTTCATCAGCGTTAGATGTGAGTTTCAAATCTCCAAAATGGAAGCCTTCTGGATTTTCAATCTCTGTACCAGCAACCAAAGCTCTGATATCAGCATCTGTGATTTCCGTTTTCTTATCAGCCAATTTTTTGAATTTGCTAAAGAGTGGTTTGATTTCTGCTTCTTCAAAAGCAAGCTCCAACTCTTTAAGTTTTTCAACAAAGGCATGGCGACCCGAAAGTTTACCAAGAGGAAGTGAGTTATGCTTAACACCGACAAGCTCTGGCGTAATGATTTCATAAGTAAGAGGATTTTTAAGCACACCATCTTGGTGAATACCTGATTCGTGTGAGAAGGCATTGCCACCGACCACTGCTTTATTTTTAGGAATTGGAATTCCTGAGAAGCGAGAAATCAATTCTGAAGTGTTAACCGTTTCGTTAAGAACAATATCAGAGGTTGCTTGGTAGTAGTCTTCGCGAATGTTAAGAGCAACAGCAATTTCTTCGAGTGCTACGTTACCAGCTCGTTCTCCGATTCCATTTACCGTACCTTCAACACGACCAGCTCCATTTTTAATAGCTGCTAGCGTATTAGCCGTTGCCATACCAAGGTCATCGTGGCAGTGCGGGCTAAAAATAATCTCATGGTCAGATGTTACATTTTCAATAAGATATTTAAAGATATTTCCGAACTCTTCTGGTGTCGTAAAGCCGACAGTATCAGGAATATTGATGTAAGTTGCGCCAGCATCAACCGCTGTCTGAACAACTTGGAGAAGATAATCAAGTTCTGTACGGGTTGCATCTTCTGGAGAAAATTCGACCACATCAAATTTACTGCGTGCATAAGTCACATGTTCTTTGATAATATCAAGAATTTCTTCTTTTGTTTTTTTCAATTTATATTCACGATGAATAGGACTTGTTGCAATGAACACGTGACATTGTGGGTATTTAGCATCTTTCAATGCTTCATAACAAGCATCAATATCTGATTTCACAGAACGTGCTAAACCTGACACCGCAGTTGTTGTCATTGCTGCTGAAATTTGACGAACCGCTTCAAATGAATCAGGACTAGCTGCTGGAAAACCAGCTTCAATTGAAGCAATACCCCATTTTTCAAGCTGTTTGGCAATTGCTTACTTTTTCTTTGATTGAAAAATTAACGCCTGGCGTTTGTTCACCATCACGAAGAGTGGTATCAAGGAATTCAACTTTACGCATAGTAACCTCTTTCTAATATTAACAAAAGCATTAAGATAAAAATAAAAACATCTCACGGACAAGCGAGATGTTTTTTATCCCGCTTGGTAAGCCAAACAGGACTAATGCTTTCATGCACTAGCCCTCATTACGCAATAGCAAGACTGTCATATTTGCGAATGTCATTGACTTAATTCCCTTCGATGTTTTTCGTTTTTTTACATAATACTCTTTTCTAGAATAAAAGTCAACAGAATAATCCAAATAAAATAAATTTTCTGAATACTTTCTGAGATTTTTACAAAATAGTTTATAACTTAGCTGAAAAAGAGACTTTTTTTCTGTTGATTTGTTATAAAAACTAGCAAACTTATTGTTGTAGTTTGCTAGTTTACTGCTTATGTTGCTTTAATTTTGCCAGTCTACCTGTGTCGTCATAGCTGTTGTTCCAGTTGTCAAAGTATGATTTTCTCCACTTTCCCAAACTACTTCTCCAGCTTGATTTTTCTTGATAAACTTATATTCAATTTGAGTATTGGCTGGAATATTTATATCATAAAACCATGATGGATATTGAGCTATTGTCGCTGTTGAATTAAAGAAAACTCCAATAGCTTTGTCAGGATCCCAATTCCCAAGTTCACTAACATTACCAACAATATAAACATTTTCACCATATGATGTCTCTGCACTATTTACAATAAATCTAACAGGAATTTGGCTTGATGTTAATACCTCGAAACCTGAGAAAGTATCTTCACTACCATTACTTCCAGTTACTGTAATATCATAATCACCTGCAGAAACAGTTGGGATTTTAACCTTGATTAATGAATCTGACCAGCTTGTAACAGTTGCTACAGTTGAGCCAAAGCTAACCTGACCAGTATTATTACCAAAACCACTACCTGTAATTGTAACTTCGTTACCTACAATACCTATTGATGGATCAACATCCCCAATAGTAACAGTATCAGTATCACCATTATACACCCAGACCCCTACTTCACCACCATCAAGCTCAAATGAGCTAACAACTCCGTTATTATCTACAGAAATAGATTCAGATGATAACAGTGAGTCAAGTTGATCGTCATAGCTTCCTGAGGGTAAACTTGAATATAAATTATCAATATGATAACTACTACTTCCTTTATTTACAGCAATTAAGGCTACACTTGAACCAAATTTTCTTTCAAAAATAAGAACATCTGAATTAATCCATCTTTCTTCGGTAGATCCATAAGCCAATGCTTGATTATTTTTTCTTATATTCGTTAATTTGCTAATTACTTGATAAGCAATAGTGTTCTGATTAAATGAACTTATATCAGCTCGATTATCTGGGTCACTTATTCCTTCATCATATTGCTCACTTCCATAATAAATTGTTGGTACTCCTCGAGAAGTTAATAATAGTGCATAAGCTTGATTAACCGCTGATTGATTATTATTAACTAATGTTGAGAAACGACTCATATCATGGTTATCAATAAATGTTACTTGATCGTTAACTTCTTCATAATCGCTCTCTGTTGCTTTTAAGACATTGTAAAAATCTTGCATAGTGTATGCACTATTTGAATAAAGATTTCTAATTGCGTTTGCAAATCTAAAATCTAATAGGCTCATACCACTATCATTAGCAAATGTTGTCATATCTTCCTCTGCGGCAGTATCTCCGGTATACCATTCACCAAAAACAAATAACCCAGTATTCTCATAAATATGACTCAACCAATTTTTTTGCCATCCTAGCGACATATGTTTTACAGCATCAACCCTAATACCATCAATGCCATAATCTATCCAAGTATCTATAGCTTCCTTAAGATAATTATCAACAGTTGGGTTCAAGTTGTTCAAGTCAGCTAAACCATATAGGCTGTGGTAAATACCGTTTTCATAGGTACTGTAATCCGTCCAAGACTCATGATTAAAAATATTATTTACATCGTTAGAAAATGATCCTACTAGGTTACCATTTTTATATAATGAGCCATCTTCTGGAAAAGTATATCCGGTATACTCCGCGGTTGATGTATGGTTAGGAGCAAAATCAATTACTACTTTAATATTATTTTGATGAGCAACAGATACTAATTCTTTAAAGTCATCTTGTGATCCAAATGCCGAATTAGTATTAAAAAAGTCTCTAGCCCAATATCCATGATAAGAAGCACTATTACTTGTTGGGTCTAATGTTGTGATATTTTCAACAGGAGATGAAATCCAAATTGCGGTTATTCCCAATTCTGTTAAGTAACCATCTTCGATCTTTTCAATAATACCTTTCCAATCTCCACCATGATATTTTCTAAGGTTACTTTGATCAAAAATATCACCAGTTGGATTGTTAGTAGTATCACCGTCATAAAATCTATCTGTAATAATCTGATAAATGACATCTGACGAAAAATCTGCTTTATTACTTACAGAATTGTAATTTTCTGCAGAGACAATATTTTGCGAAAAAGGTACAGTCATAAAGGCTGTTAATGTTGCTACTAAACAAAACTTTAGAATTCTTTTTTTCATAATTTTCTCCTTATTTTACCGCTCCTGCTGTCATACCACTTACCATATTTTTAACAAGTAAAAAATAAAGTATTACAATTGGAACTGCTATAAAGATACTTCCTGCTGCAAAGCGAGCAAATTCAGTTTCATCCAAATTCATTAACCCAACAGCGACCGTATAAAGATTTTTTTCTTTTAACAATAATTTAGGTAGAATAAAATCACTCCAAGGCCAAGCAAAGTTTGTCAAAGCTGTATATGTAATAATTGGTCTAGATAGTGGTAAATGAATATGCCAAAAAATTTGAAAACTTGTCGCACCATCTATCCTTGCCGCTTCATCAATGCTATGAGGTATGGTGTCAAAGAATCCTTTTTGTGTCAAGTACCCCATTGGCGCTGCAGCACTATAAATTAAAATCAATCCCCATAGTCGGTTTATCAAGTTAAATTGAGTCATTAATAAATAAACCGCAATCATTCCCATAAAGGAAGGAAACATCCCAAGAACCATAGTTGTTTTCATCAATGTCTTCTTCCCTTTAAATTGGAATCTAGACATTGCATAAGCTGTTAAAATGACCAATAGTGTTCCCAAAATACAACTTGCTGTTGCAATAAAAAGGGTGTTCATAAACCACTTAGGATAGTTATATAAATCAGTGTCTGTAAACAGGGTTATAAAACTATTTAAACTATAAGATTTTGGAAAGAAACCTTCAAAAGAATAGATCGTACCTGATTTTGAAAAAGAGGCTAATATCAACCATAAACATGGAAACAGAAATATAAAACTCACCAAAAGAAGCGCGAGATAAATTCCTGATGTTTGAAAAATATTCGACCATTTTTTCATGAGATATTTCCTCCCTCTTTATATGATGATGAACGAACATAAACTGATAGTGAAACAATTGATGTTAACAAGAAAATAATCAAACTAATACTAGCTCCAATACTATAGTAATTATTATCAATAGAAAGGTTGTATAGCCAATTAATCAGCAAATCTGTATCACTCGCTAAGAAGTAATTATCCAAATACAGACCACCCCTTAGGAAGTAAAAAATACCAAAATTGTTAAAATTCCCTACAAATTGACCAATAAGAACAGGAGTGGTTGCTGTAATGATATATGGTAAAGTAATTTTTGTAAATTGCGCCCACTTATTTGCTCCGTCAATTTCTGCAGCTTCATAAAGTGATTCATCTCGATTAGATAATAACCCAGTTGCTAAAAGCATAATAGACGGTACGCCAATCCAAGCATTTACTAAAAGACCAATAACACGCGCTGACCATTTAGCATCAACATCAAGAAAGCCTATGGCTTGATGTCCCCAACTTTGTATGATTTGGTTGATTGGTCCACCATAAGAGAACATAAATTTAAAAGCTAATAAACTGATAAAACCTGGTATTGCGTAAGCTAAAATTGGAAAAGCTCTCCAGATTGCATTTCCTTTAACACGCTTATTTGTGAAAAGCAATGCCAATGCTAAACCACCAAAATAATTCAGTCCTGTGGATAAAATTGCCCATACAATATTCCAACTGAGTATTTTGAAAAAAGTCGGAGCAAACTGAGAAAGAGAAATAATTTTAACAAAATTATTCAGTCCAACCCAACTTACTAATTCAGGGGGAACTATCTTTCCACCGTAATTAGTGAATGCAATTAAAATCATGAAAATAATAGGTAGAACACTAAAAACCATAATTCCCAAAACTGGTACAGACAATACAAAAAACGGAAAATCTCTATCCATAATAATTGCAATTTCTTCTCGGAAAGTTGGTATTTTCTTCCCCTCACGCCTAAGTTGCTCAAGATGTAAGACGTCTCTTACATTGAGGTAGTATAGGTATAAAGCAAGTGATAATAAAATAAAACTCAAAATCCCCATGAGTAACATGATAACGGAATTATCACCCTCTATACCAAACCAAGTATCAGCTTTTTGAGTACCAAGTGTGAAGAAACCAACCATATCTTGGAAACCTCTTAAGAAAAAATAACTCAAAAATGCTAATTCTATTCCAAAAAATAATATCCCTTTAACTTTTTGTCCATAAAGGAATTGACCAAATCCCATACAAAATATGGATGTCCTAGCTTCAACAGATGTTTCCCTTAAAGCTTTTATTCCTTGCTTAAACATATCTTTTCTCCTATTCTAATGTGTGAATAGCATCGCTAATCTGTTGTGTCACTTTCTCTAGCCCTTGTTTAAGATCTTCATTCGTTTTATATTTTTTATCAGATTCAGAGCGAAAAACATCCTTTGTGATATCAGCAAAAAAAGTTTGTGTTGGTGTCCAAATTTGTGAAACTGCTGAATTTGACGGCATAAGAACAATATTGTCGTTTTCAAGATTTTCGTATACAGCCTCTGTTACTCCACCAATTTCTTTTACCACATCTTCTCTCGTAGGTACTATACCCAACATCTCATAGCGCTTAACAATATTTTCATAACTAGTAGCAAAATTAATAAAAGCAAGACTTGCATTCGGACAATTCGTATAAGCGCTTATAGCGTAACCATTAACACCACCCATCGTTTTGGTATCAATCAATTCTGAAGAATTATCTGTTAAATCACCGCTTTCTGGCAATTGTGGCAGACTAACCATTACAAGATTTTCACTAGCTAACTCTTTTGCCTCTTCCTCAGATTTTCCTTCGTTTTCATAAGTTTTTATTAACTCATCTAAAAACGTTGAGTAAACATCAGGAGTTGACATAGTTGCAAAATAGGTTCCATCTGCTAGTTTACTGTATGCACTAGTCGTAATCGTATCGTCAATACTTTCTTCATTCATAGCAGAAGCCAGTTGTTGAATAATTTTAGCTCCTTTTTCAGCATCACCAGCCGCAAAACCTATATCGTTAGTATCTGTATTATCATCACCGAAGATATAAGCTCCATAAGAAAAGAGAAAACCACTTGAGAAATAAGAATCATAAAGTGATTCCATGTAACCATATTGGGAAGAATTCTCAGCATGACGTTCCTGTGAAAATTCTAGTAAACTAGACCAAGTTTCAATCATATCAGGAATATCATTGTTATTATCATCCCAATTTTCCTGCCAATCGCTTGGTAACAAATCCTTCCGATAGTAGAGCATAGGTGTTTGAACATTAACGGGTACACCACAAGTATAGGTTGTACCATCTTTCTCAACTTCAAAGGCTTTCCATGCTGCCGAAGAAGTTGTATCATAAGCATCTAGCTCTTCCACAGGTAATGGGTATATATGCTGATCTTCTGCATATTGCATGATAACATCATTAGCTTGGTATAAAACATCAGGTCCATAGCCGTACGGTCCATCATTAGCCAAATCAACATATTGGTCTGTATTAGCATCTACTGCCGTTATATTGTAATCTGAATACGCTTCATTAAAGGCTGCAATTAACTCAGCAAAGTAACCCTTAGAAATCGCTGTATCATTTTCAAGAACTTTAATAACAGCTCCTTCTTCTAATTCACCGTTAAAAATACTACTCTCACCAGTAGAATTAGTCTGGCTTGAAGGAAAAGGATGACAAAAATTTGCTAGAATTAAACTTGGAATCACCGTCAGAGAAATAGCGCTTAAAGTTTTTATCTTCATTATCTTCTCCTATGTTTCATAAAAGACATAACCGTATGGTAATAAAAATCCATTTCCTTGCAATCCTTTATCCAGTAAGGTAAATTCTGGTAAAATGACTGCTTGTTTTTCAGTTCCTAAATTAACTTGAAAAGTCAAAACATTCCGTTTCCACTTACGTTTGATGATAAGCAAATCAGCCTTACTCGAGATAGAAACATCACCATTTTGGATACATTCATTCTTTTTCATAGAAATAATTGCTTTAATATGATTTAAGAATTTCTTATCCCAACTTTTTTCTTCCCAATTGAAAGTTCGACGCGAATCTGGATCATAACCGCCTTCAAGACCAATTTCCGTTCCATAATAGAGACAAGGAACCCCCGGAAAAGCAAACATTAGAGCGATAGCAGCTAGTAATTTATCTTTTGATTTTCCAACTTGTGTTAAAATACGATGAGTGTCGTGAGAATCAAGTAAATTTAGATTCATTTGATTGACTTGTCTCTTATTTCTCATCAAAATTTGGTTCAATTGATGAGATAAATCAAGCGCATTGAAGTTGTCAAAAGCAAAATAATCTAAACAGGCTTTAGTAAAAGCGTAATTCATAATGCTATCATACTGATCCCCCATTAGGTAAGGGTAAGCATCATGCCAATTTTCACCAATCAATACACAATCTGATTTCTCAGCTTTGATTGCTTTTCTAAATTGACGCCAAAAATCATGAGAAACTTCATCTGATACATCTAATCGCCAACCATCAATATTTGCTTCTCTAATCCAATATAAGCCGACATTAATCAAAAATTCCTGAACTTTTGGATTAGAAGTATTCCATTTTGGCATATAGTTGCAAGAAGCAAAACATTCATAATTAACGCTTTCAGGATCTGGATAATCGCCATTAATCAAAAACCAATCATAGTAGGGAGAATTAACACCTTTGGTCATAACATCTGAAAATTCCTTTGATTCCATACTACAATGATTAAACACCGCATCTAAAATAACACGCATACCTTTTTGATGAGCTTTTTCAACCAACTCTTTTAGATCTCCTAAAGAGCCAAAATGTTCATCAATCAAATAGTAATTAATAATGTCATATTTATGATTTGAAGGGGACTTAAAGATTGGTGTTAGATAAATTGCTGTGATTCCCAAATTAGAGAGATAATCAAGATGATTAATAATACCTCTTAAGTCACCTCCTGCAAAATTTTTAGGAGTTGGTTTCTCTCCCCATTTCATATCAATATAATCCTGATTTTTATCAAAATCTCCTTGCGAAAAACGATCTACAAAAATTTGATAAAAAACACTCTCTTTCATCCAATCAACAGTTGGAAAAATATCTACCTCATTAATGTATGGCATTTGAAAGAAATTATAAAAACCATTATCAAAATCATATGTTTTTGTTAGACCATCTTCACTGAAATAGTACTGTTGATTATCATTATCCAATTTAAAAATATAAGCCAATCGAGTGTCTTCTAGTTTTAATTTTATTTCAAAATAGACAAAGGTCTTATCTTCAAATTTTAGTGGCATTTCCACTTTACTACGTTCAAAATGATAATTGTATTTTTTCCCATAAAGAAGATAAACACGTGTCTTCTTATCTTCTTTTGCCATTCTGAGTCTAATGACCAACTCATGATTACTTAATGCAAAACAATATCGTGAATCTGGAATATGTAAAATTCCTGCTTCATTCATTTCATACTCTCCTATGCTAATTATAATTTGACTTTTTAATCATTTTTTTATATAACAAATCTATGAAAAAGATTACTATGAAAGATGTCGCTCGTGAAGCTGGGGTCTCTGTGGCTACCGTATCATACATTATCAATAATCGTGAAGATCAAAAAATTAGCCCTGAAACTCGAAATAAAGTCCTACAAATTATCAATCTTCTCAACTATACCCCCAATCAAACAGCAAAATCACTCGTCACTCAAAAGTCATATATTGTCGCTTTATACTATAAAGAGGCAACTTCCTATTTAAAGAAAGCTGAACAACTTCATTTTATTAATAAATTGTCAAACTTTCTTCACGATAAAAACTATCATTTAATGTGTCTGAGTGAGCCACATATTGAAAAGTTTGATTTAGCTGATGTTATATTGACTTTAGACATCAATAAGGAGGATTTCTACAGAATTGGTAACGCCAATTTCGCTCCTTTGATTGCGCTTGATAGTTTCGTCAATGACCCACTCTTCTTTCAAATTAATTCTGACTTTCAAAAATTGAAAGAACTGGCAAATACTTACTTCAAAGGACAGAATTTTACTTTTATGAGCTTACCGATTGAAGATTGTGAAAGAAGAGAACTTTTAAAAGAAGTTTTTCCTTCTCTAGTTTTTATTGAGACAGTAGACGATCTTACCCAAAATAACCATAAAAATATATTAGTTATAGATTCAATTTTAAATAATTTAATTTCATCTTCTGAAACCAAATTGTATATTCCTAATTTTTCTGAAGAAAAATTTGACAAGGTCTTTCAAGCAATTGAATGGGCTTCACAACGTATAGAAATTAGTAATCATAACATTCTTGTATAGAGACTAGGATAAATCCTAGTCTCTATATTTTTACTCTTCAAAGGTCCATGTAATTGTATCAAAATTATTAATATTGAAAGACTCCTTGTTTTCATCAGTATACTCAGAACTTTCAGTATCATATGTATCCTCAGCTGGATGAGTTGTTAAGGTAAATGTATAAGTTCCAGCTTTAGCCACTTTAATATTAGAGCGCTTACTTGACGTTTCTCCTAGACCGCCTGAATTTTCAAAATAGGTTACACCATCAATACTAGTAGCTTCTAGATAGCCAAATCCTCTTTGGTCTTCCCAACTGCTATTAATGGCAAATTGGAATTCATCTCCTTCTTCTAATGTCAATGTGATAGTGTAAAGATTACTGTCATCGCTATCTTCTTTAGTCAATTTATGTTCATCATTAACAGTTGCTCCCCAATTAGATGCCTTTAGAACATCACTATCTCCATTTCCAACTACAATAAATTGACGTGTATCTTCTTCATAAGTTGAGAATCCTGCATAAAGTGATAAATTACTTGTTAGTTCACTACTATCAGTAAATTTTCGTGAATAATCTGGCTTGATAAACCAACCAACAAAAGTTTTTCCATCCTTAGTTGGTGTATATTCTAAAACTTCTTCGGTCGTTTTTACCTTTGCTGTTTTTAAAACCGTTTCACCATCACTGTCATAATAAGTTACCTTATTAGACGAAACTTCTGATGTACTCGTTCCAGAAGAACTACTAGTTTGTGAATTTTGACTACAAGCAGTTAAAGTAAAAGAAAGTGCTGCAATTGTTAAAATGTAAAAACCTTTTTTCATGATAATACCTCACAAAATATGAATAGCTTTAACTTAAACGTTTAAGTTAACTTTATTTTATTGCAATCGTTTTCAAATGTCAAGTCGTTTTCGTATAAAATTATAAAAAAACTACCAAACGTATTGTTGGTAGTTTTTCGTCTATTCACTACAAATCATTCTAAAATAGTTGCGATTTTAGTGTTGATAAGGTCGATAGCGACAACGTTTGATGCTCCTTCTGGGATGATAATGTCTGCATAACGTTTTGTTGGTTCGATGAATTGATGGTACATTGGCTTAACAACTGATGTGTATTGGTCAATAACGCTGTCAAGGCTACGTCCACGTTCTTCCATATCACGTTTGATACGGCGAATAATACGGATATCGTCATCGGTATCAACAAATAATTTAATATCCATTAAATCACGAAGGCGTTTATCTTCAAGAACCAAGATTCCTTCGACAATAAAAACATCTTGTGGTTCTTGGCGATATGTTTTTTCGCTACGCGTATGTTGTGTGTAATCATAAATTGGAATGTCAACAGGACGCCCTGCAATGAGTTCATTGATGTGTTCAATCATCAAATCCGTATCAAAAGCAAGTGGGTGGTCATAATTGGTTGACACGCGTTCTTCAAATGTCAGATGACTTTGGTCTTTATAGTAAGAATCATGTTGAATCATCGCAATCTTTTGGTCTTTAAAATTCGCCAAAATAGCCTTTGAAACACTGGTTTTTCCACCACCAGAGCCACCAGTCACACCAATAATAATAGGTTTTTTACGCATTTATTACTCCAAATCAAAAATATTTCCTATCTATTCTACTACATTTTTACCATTTTTTAAATGCTGAAAACTCTTACTTATTCACGAAATAAAAAAAGATTCCCTTTCTATGTTATAATAGGTGAAGATTACAAACATAGAAAAGGAAACTTATGATTTCACAATTTCCACAAGTCTGGCAAGAGCAGTTAGCTAATCTGAAATTTAGCGAGCTAACAGCTATTCAAAAACAAATTTTCGAGCCTATTTCACAAGGAGATAACCTTCTTGGTATTAGCCCGACAGGTACAGGTAAAACGTTAGCTTACCTATTTCCAGCATTGCTAAAATTAAAACCTAAAAAATCACAACAATTACTTATTTTAGCGCCAAATACTGAGCTAGCTGGACAAATCTTTGACGTCACCAAAACATGGGCTGAGCCTTTAAATCTATCAACACAACTTTTCATTTCGGGTTCTAGCCAAAAACGCCAAATCGAACGTTTGAAAAAAGGTCCTGAAATTTTAATTGGAACGCCAGGGCGTGTCTTTGAACTTGTCAAACTAAAGAAAATCAAAATGATGAATGTTGACACTATCATCCTAGATGAATTTGATGAATTATTAAGTGACTCTCAATATCATTTTGTTGAAAATATCATTCACCGTGTTCCGCGCGATCATCAAATGATTTACATGAGCGCAACAGATAAAGTTGATCCTGAAGTTTTAGCTGAAAATACGATTACTATTGATCTTTCTGACCAAAAACTTGACCAGATTGCTCACTACTACATTTCAGTTGACAAGCGTGACCGTGTTGAATTGCTTCGTAAATTCGCAAATATTCCTGATTTTCGTGGTCTTGTCTTCTTCAATAGCCTTTCAGACCTCGGTGCTGCGGAAGAACGCTTGCAATTCAACCGTGCATCTGCTGTTTCTTTAGCCTCAGATATCAACGTAAAATTCCGTAAAGTCATCCTTGAAAAATTCAAGAATCATGATATCTCACTTCTTTTAGGAACAGATTTGGTGGCACGTGGTATTGATATTGATAACCTTGAATATGTCATCAATTTTGAAGTCGCTCGTGATAAAGAAACTTACACACACCGTGCTGGACGAACTGGACGCATGGGCAAATCCGGTGTTGTTATCACATTTGTCAGCCACAAAGAAGACTTGAAAAAACTTAAAAAATTCGCTGATGTCTCAGAAGTTTATCTTAAAAAACAAGAACTTCATTTGAAAAAATAATATCCAAAAATGCATAGCCATCTAGGCTATGCATTATTTTTTATTCTTGTTTATGTTTTCGTTTTTCCCAGATAAAGGAAACACCTGCTAAGATTACAAATCCTAATGAAACTAAGAATGATTCTGATTGACTAGATGTCGTAGGAAGGTAAGCAATCTCTTTGGTTTGTTTAAGTGTCGAAGCAGATTTTCCTGCTAAACCTCGTTTATTCACCCCTAGGGCTACTACCTCTCCTCCTTTCTCACTGGCACTTTGAGTTCTCATCGATTGTGGTGGTGTTTCACTCTTAATAACCTCTTTTGGAATGAAATCATTAAGCTCAGTTTGAGTAGATGTGGTTTGATTTTCTTTTCCATCAAGCTCAGCTTCTGCCGCTTTTAGGTTAGCTAAGGCAGCATCGACCTCACCTTGAGTTGCTTCTGAATTGCTCAAAACAGCTTGTGCTTCGACTAAAGCTTGATTATAGGCTGTTTTTGCTGATTCACTTGCATTTTTATATTTTGCTGATGTGACTTTCAAGACTTTTGATTTGTTTGAAAGATTTGAAAGTGCTCGGAAATCTGTTGCCTTTCCATCAAGAGCTTCACGCGCAGATTGCAAATTTTTCAATGTTGCATCAACTTCTTCTTGGGTTACTGAACCTTTTGCAAGCACTAAATTCGCTTTACGATACTGAGTGTCATAAGTGTTACGTGCTGCGACTCCAGCATTGTAATAAGCTGGGTCTTCTTGTTCTGCTTGAAACTGACTATCTTCTTCAGTCAATGCCTTAAAGTCTGTCGTTTTGCCATCTAAAGCTTCAATAGCGTCTTGTAATACTTGAAGTGCTGCATCAACTTCTACTTGTGTGTATTTTCCTGACAAAATGGCTTGCGCGCTTGTCAATGCATCTCGATAAGCTAAGAGTTTTTCTAGTGAAGCATTATAATAACGCGCTTCATTTTCAATACCATTTGTTGCTTGTGTCGCCGCAATCAAAGCAGTTTTATCAATAATACTAAAAGCAATATGATTTTGTTTTCCATAAACAACTGTGAAATGTGGATCCTCATAAAGCTCATAACCAACTGGAAGTGGCAATTCTAATGTGTAGTCTCCAACATATACGTTTTTACCATAATCTTTCTTAGCATATCTTGCTGCTGGAATAACTGTCAGTTTGCCATTTTTATTTGAAATAGAAACTGTTGTACCTTTTGGAAGTTCCTTATCAAAATCAAGTACCAATGCTGCCTGATTACGCGTATGAACATAGAAATTCACTGTTTTGTAACTATCTGCATCTGAAAGATTAATAACTTGGCTAGTTGGACCAGCTAATTCGGCAGCATCTGTATCATAAAGTGCAAGTTCTACAGTGTAATCACCAAATGGCAAATTAACCGTAGATAAATCATTGCCATAATACTTCAAATCAGTGATAACATTACCATCATGGTCTTTGACAATAAACGTATAATCAACATAACTTGCAACATTTGTCTGACCATCAAGAAGGTTAATTGTAACGCGCCCACTTTCATTTCCGACATTGACCAAATCACTAACTTTAGCCGTTTCCGTATTGCCAGCAAAATCTTCTACCACATAGTAAAAATCTTCTAGCGAAGCAGCATCAAGCGGCAAAGTAAATGAGCCATCTGGATTTTGTTCAAGATAAACAGGAGTGTAATGGTCATCAATATAATAAACACGTCCACGTAAAACGCCTGAACCATCATCTAAAGCTTTTCTAGGATTAAAGTTTCGGCTAGCTTCATCATAAGTTGCTGTTGTGATAACTGGATTTTTGCGATCGACAATAATATCAAATGCTAAATGTTGAGCTTGTGCACCAATAACGGTTGGATAGTAAGTCAAGACATACTTGTATAAACCATCTGACAAGTCCTTACCGTCCAGATTATCACCATACCAAATCGTTGATGAAAGAGCTGTTGAACCTCTTTCGCTCTTATAATTTTTGACTCCAGAAAAAGTCTCACTTTGCCATAAAGGATGCTCAAAATTGACATCATCTGCTGCATATACTGCAGCGCTAGCATCCGTGTAATTTCTCAAAAAGACACCTTTGAAAGCTACGAAATCTTGCTTGCCGTCATTATTTGGTGAAATAGCAAGTCGAGTTGTGCTATTTTCATCAACGTGCAAGACAAAGTCTCCAGCATTGTTGGCATAAGTACCGAGAACGATTGGTTTTGAACTATCAGTCGAATTTGTTAGCAAAGCTGTCGTATTATCAGAACCAGAAACAATATGGTCACCATCAATTTCTAGATAAAAACCTTCTTTACTATCAGCCACCAATTTGTAGACAGGATCTTCCACAACAGCTAGATTTTGGAAATCACCTCTAAATCCAACAAACGGAAGGCTGACAACTTCAGCAAAATCAACCGAATCCAAGAAGCGAACAAATCCTTCAAGATAATAACCATTTGGCATTTCTTTTGTTAACAAGTCAGCAAATTGACGTGCATCAACAGTAATCGTTACTTTTTCAGAACTGTTAGCCTTCACAGTAATCGTTTTACCAGCGATAGTTGCCAAGTGTCGTGGTGATAAAGTAATCTTACCATCCTCGACAGCATCTGTTTGAAGATTTGTTTCATAGGTTAATGTCTTATCTTGATCGCTAATGTTATGAATAGTTACATCAAAACTAAAAGTATCTCCAACATTTCCCAGAGTGATACTGCCGTAACCGTCATCACCTGTCAGATATAAACCAGAACTAATAGCTGATGCTGTATCAACTAGCCCTGCACCTTGTTGGCGTGGCGAACTGAATTCACCTGCTTGTTCATCATAATGCGCCTTAGCATTACTCATAATCAAAGCTTTTACCAAATAAGCTAATTCGGCATCTGATTTTTCTGGGTATTTTTCCTTGAGGTACTGCTTAACCAAAGCTACAACACCTGTTACGTGAGGAGCAGCCATACTTGTACCACTCATCAAACCATATTGACCATCATTAAACGATGAATAAATGCTTCCTCCTGGTGCTGAAACATCAGGTTTTAACTCACCATCACTCGTCAATCCCCAGCTACTAAAACTTGAAAAACGCCCAGCTTCAATATTATCAAATTTTTCAAGATTACCATTGAAACGAATTTTATAATTACCGTTTGCAAGAGCATTACCAAATTTATATGGAATAAATACGGCTGGAATAGCAACAGCTGTATCATCAAGAGACATGCTGATATTTGCTCCTTGAGGGTCGTTGTTAAAAATAACGACTCCTTCAGCTCCTTGAGCAATAGCGTTAGCAATTTTTTCAGAGAAGGTTAAACCACCACGCTTAATAAGAGCAATTTTTCCTGTTAAATCAACCCCTTGCACTTCTTCTGCTGTACCTGTACCTACGTAGACATAGTCATAATCTCTGCCAATTTCAAATTTCTTTTCACTTTTATTTGGGTCAGAAAATGGGCATCTTCCGTAGTTTAAGTCCGCATTATTCTCCATTCCAATAAACGTAATGGCTTGACCTCTGGTATAATCGCTATTGTAAGACGCAACAGAAATAGCTCCTTTTGCTGTTGAAGGATTGCCAACTAAGCCATAATCAATATTTTCAGCAAAAGGTTTTTGACCATCACCAAATGCCCCATCGTTCCCTGCTGAAATAACAACCGTTACACCTGCTCGTTGGGCTGCTTCAATAGCCTCAAGCAGGCTCTCCTCAATATTTGCTGTTGAACCCGTGGTACTACCGAGGCTTAGATTAATAGAATCTGCTCCAAGCTTAACAGCGTCTTCGATTGCTCTAACATACAATGCCGGACCAGTTGTATTTTTCAAATCTGAAAAGACTCGCAAGAAAATGACTTGAGCTTCTGGTGCCACACCATAGATATACTCATCTCCAGCTTTTTGAGTTGGGTTACCAGCTGCAATACCCGTAACGTGCATACCATGAGAATCTTCAATTCCCTCTTTCAAATTGGTATTTCCATCAACGTAGTTATAACCGAAAATAACCTTGTCATTAAACCATTTTCCGTAAGTAATGCCTGCAGCAGCTTTAGCCGCATCCATTTCCTCTTGACTCTTGTATTTTGCTTTTGATGGATCTGTGATGTGCAAAACATCATGATCAACATCCAAACCTGAATCAATGATTGCTACAACAGTTCCTTGACCTTTATAGCCGCTCTCCCAAACCTCTGGAACTTTGATTTGCTCATCAGTATCGATACTTTGTGGGGTTTCTGATTGTTTTTCCTGACTTTCATCTTGCTGTGCTGGCGCTTCAAGTATTTGATTGCTGACAGTACTAATTTCATCTTGAGCGTTGTCAGTCACTTCATTTTCTGCAGGAAGACTTGCTTCTTGATTGTCAGACAAAGTGACATCACCTTGATTAACAGTCTGAGACAAAACTTCTGATGTTTGTTCTGTAGCAAGCTCAACTTGAGTTTCATCTACCGCCTGACTGCTATCAACTACTTGAACAACCTGTTCTGCTCCCACCTGATTAGGCTGTACCGTAGAATTAACCTCATCAGCTGCTACATGCCCCGCTAAAAAGACTGCTCCAATCAACACAGAAACCAATCCGACCTTGTACTTTCTCAACGAGAAACGTTCTTTTTTTCCCATAAATAAACCTCCAAAAAAAGTTTTGCATATTGGTTCAACCAATATAAAACACATTAAAACACAAACAAAAAATAAATTCAATATATTTTCTGAAAATTCTATAACTTATGATATTTTTTGTTGTTATAAGTATATATAAGTAAGTTCTATACCTCACTCAAAAGCATAAAAAATCCTTGAGACTTCTCTCAAGGATTTAAAAATTATTTCAAATTATTAATGACTTTTTCCAAACGTGAAATGGCTTCTACTGGCAAAGCAAGTTTTGGGTTATTTTGGTTGAATGAAAGCAAATAATTCAAACGGAACTGCATACGTGAACGGATGAGTTGTTTGTACTTGCTGTCAAAATGATGAACAGGGTATTCTGCCAAATCCAAATATTGGAAGCCTTCAATTGGTCCGAAATCTTTAAACTCAGCATCACCATCAACTAACTTTTCAATAATACCTAAAGAAACTTCTTTTGGTATACTTTGTCCCATGTAAGTACCAGTATTGATGATGTAACAATCAACATCGCCTTCAAATAGTGAACGGAATTTTTGATAATCTTCAACTAATGGGTAGACCCTAAATGGATTTGCAAACGGTTCGATAACAAGTGTTTGTTTATTACCTTCGATATTTTCAGCGCTTGAACGTTTTGTCATTAAAGTACAACCCATAGTCGCTGCCATTAGCGGGTCATTTACCTTAATCAATGGAGGTAGAGAATCATCTTTCATAATCCAGAAAATGGCATTGATAGGCTCTTCAATGTGGTCAACACGATTTGGTGTGGCAAAACGTGATTTAACTGTACGACCGTTTCCATTTCGGATATCTTCAGTCATCAATTTCTTACGACCATTTTCGTCCAAAGTCACACCACAGTTTTGAACTGTCACAAAGAAATCTTGTTCAGGATGACCTGTTGGGTAATCATTTGTTTTATCAAAATATGATGGTTCAAGTGCAATTGATGAACCGTCCTTTTCAGAAATGACAAAGGCATCATCGTGCAAAACTTTGATATCATATTTTCCATTATGCTTAGCGTGAGTAAGCGTTGATTTTCCAGAACCTGAAAGGCCAAAAAATGAGGCAACAAAATCATTTCGGTCACCTTTACCTTGGAAGATTTTCAATCCACCATGACAAGATACATAACCATTACGAGCTGCTGTACCCCAAGCAAGCGTCAAAGTTGCCTTCTTCAATTCACCAAAATAATTAAGCCCTAAAATAGCCACACAATTGTGATTTGTATCAAAATAAACAAGTCCATCTGGATAGTCAGGGTGAGACCATCTAGGATTGAAGAAAACAAAAATATCGTCTTCGTCGTAAGCTTTAGACTCTTTCAAACGATTCTTAAACTCTTCGTCCAAAATTTGGAAATTTAGCAACCATGAATAGAGATTATTGATTTCTTCTTCTGGCACCATCAGATGTGCTCGAACCATAAATTTTTCGTCCAAACCTACAATAGCATCTGCTTTGTAAAATTGGCGACGGTGTGCCTGATAAATAGCACTTCTGATAATGGATAACAAACGCTCATCTTCCTCGTCATCCTGTCCGTAAATACGACGGGCTTTTGCTGTACGTCCAACTATAGCACCCGAATTTGTCAATAAAACTCGAGCATAAGAAGGCAAACCAAGCTCCTTAGTATGGATAACTGGCATGTCCAAAATCACAGTTCCAGCTGCCACTGAAGCTAATTGATAAGCCTCTTCTAAAGTTTTTATTGGATGAACCTGATTTTCATAAAATGCAGTTTCGACAATCGTTTTTAATGGAGAGAAATACGGACTACTTTTTCGCATTTCTGACGTTGAAAATTGATTACGTGTTACCATTTTCTACCTCCTATTTTATGGTTACTTTCATTCTACCAAAAAAGTATGCGTTTTCATAATCAAAAACATAAAACCATTAGAAAATAAATATATTTTCTAAAAATTCAATAAATCGCATTTTAAAAAACAAAAAAAGGTCAGAACAAATGTTCCAACCTTTCTATTAATATCTATTATTTGGCAATGTCAAATACAGTAGATTTAACAGTTGTCATAGCTTCAATAGAGTATTTCACACCTTGTGTTCCAGCACCAGATTTCTTAGCACCAAGGAATGGGAAGTTATCTGTACCACGTTGAGTTTTGTTGTTGATGTGAACAGTACCCACTTCAAGTTGTTCAGCAATCTTGAATGCCAATGGGAAGTTATTTGTAAATACAGAAGCTTGAAGACCGTATTCAGATTTGTTTGAGATTTCAATTGCTTCTTCAACTGAGTTTACACGGATAAATGGAAGGACTGGACCAAATGGTTCTTCCCAAGCCAAACGCATATCAGTTGTTACATTGTCAAACAATACTGGGCTGATAAGGTTACCTTCGCGTTTGAATGAGATAACTTCTGTTGCTCCTTTATCTTGAGCGTCTTTGATAAGACCTTCAACATAATCAGCAGCTTTTGTATCGATAAGTGGTGTAATATCGGCATTGTCTTCTGGCATACCAACAGTCAAGTTTTTAACAAGAGCAGAAACTTTTTCAACCAATTTATCAGCAATGCTATCCATAACAAGAACACGTTTTACAGCTGTACAACGTTGTCCTGAGTATCCATAAGCACCAGCAACGATGTTTTTAGCAGCCAAGTCAAGGTCAGCATCTTCAAGAATGATAGCTGAATCTTTACCACCAAGTTCAAGCATGATTGGACGCATACCAGCCAAATGACCAATGTGTTCACCAACTGGTGTTGAACCAGTGAAGTTGATGTAGTTAACAGCTTCATGTTCTACAATGTAGTCACCGATAACAGAACCACGTCCAGTGATTGTGTTAAATACACCTGCAGGAAGCCCAGCTTCAGCAAATGCTTCAGCCAAAAGAAGACCTGAGATAGAACCTTGCGTAGGTGGTTTAAGGGCAACAACATTCCCTGAAATAAGGGCAGGAGCAATCTTAGAACCTGCAAGGTTGATTGGGTAGTTAAATGGTGAAATAGCAAGTACCAATCCTACTGGTTCGCGACGAACAATAGCGATTTTTTTCTTGCTTGCTGGATCAAAGCTTCCACCTTCAAGAACTTCACCTTCAAGACGTACGCCTTCTTCAGCGGCATAGTTAATGATTTCAGCAGTACGGATAACTTCTCCAACAGCTGATTTGTAACCTTTAGCAATTTCTTTTGAAAGAACAGCACCAATTTTTTCAGCGTCACGCATCAAAATATCAGCTGCTTTGTGAAGGTATTCAGCACGTTCTACATATGAAAGTGCACGCCATGCTTTTTGAGCAGCTTTAGCTGATGCATAAACATAGTCAACTTCTTCTTGGCTCATTGCAGGAACAGAACCAAGTTCTTCACCAGTTGCGGGAGCGTAAATTTTGATTTCTTCTTTAGAAAGTTTCCACTCACCGTTGACGTAATTTTTATATTGTTTAGTCAAGCGATATCTCCTTTTAAATGTGATAACTCTATTTTATCACTTTTTTAGCTTTTTTCAATATTTTAACACGAAAAAATTCTGAAAATTTAGACAAAAACTTTGTGGTGTCAAATAGTTATAATTATAAAACTTATAAATAATGTTTATAATCCCATTGTAATACCTCTATGTGCTTGTAATATCAGAATTTAGTGAATTTTTTCAATTGAATAACTTTTTATTTTATTCGATAATTGTATATTTTTTCATTAGAAAAAACAGTAACATTTCAAATGAATTCAATTAGGACTTCCTGATTTTTAACATCAAAAAAAGCTTTTAACATTACGTTAAAAGCTTTCTCATGTTAATTAGTCAACATTAACATATTCTTTGCTAAGTTCAAGAACTTCTTCCATTGTTGAGCATTCTGTAAGAGCGCGGTTAGCGTATTCTTGCATTTTAGCAGTGTCAAGTTTCTTCATCAAGCTACGTGTACGAAGAATTGATGTAGCTGACATAGAGAACTCGTCAAGCCCCATTCCGACAAGAAGTGGAACAGCTTTTTGGTCACCGGCCATTTCACCACACATACCAGCCCATTTACCTTCAGCGTGAGCTGCTTTGATAACGTTGTTAATCAAACGAAGGATTGATGGGTTGTATGGTTGGTAAAGGTATGAAACTTGTTCGTTCATACGGTCAGCAGCCATTGTGTATTGGATAAGGTCGTTTGTTCCGATTGAGAAGAAGTCAACTTCTTTCGCAAATTGGTCAGCAAGCATAGCTGCAGCTGGGATTTCAATCATGATACCAACTTGGATATCATCTGAAACGGCAACACCTTCAGCTTTAAGGTTTGCTTTTTCTTCATCAAAGATTGCTTTAGCAGCACGGAATTCTTTAAGAAGAGCAACCATTGGGAACATGATACGAAGTTGTCCGTGTACAGATGCACGAAGAAGTGCACGGATTTGTGTACGGAACATTGCATTTCCTGTTTCTGAGATAGAAATACGAAGTGCACGGAATCCAAGGAATGGGTTCATTTCTTTTGGAAGGTCGAAGTAAGGAAGTTCTTTATCCCCACCGATATCCATTGTACGAACCACAACTGGTTTACCATTCATGCCTTCAAGAACAGCCTTGTATGCTTCATATTGTTCATCTTCAGTTGGGAAGTCTTGTGAATCCATGTACAAGAATTCTGTACGGTAAAGACCAACTGCTTCTGCACCATTAGCATTAACACCTTCAACGTCTTTAGGTGTACCAATGTTAGCTGCCAATTCGAAGTGTTTACCATCTGCTGTTACTGTTTTAGCATCTTTAAGAAGAGCCCATTCAGCTTTTTGTTTAGCATATGCTTCACCAGCAGCTTTAAATTCAGCAACTTGTTCATCTGTTGGGTTGATGATCACTTCACCAGTGATACCGTTTACAGCAACGATATCGCCATCTTTAACACGGCTAGTGATATCGTTTGTTCCAAGAACAGCGGCAATTTCAAGTGTACGAGCCATGATAGCTGAGTGACTTGTACGTCCACCAATGTTTGTAACAAAGGCTTTAACAAATTGTTTGTTCAATTGGGCAGTATCAGAAGGTGTCAAATCGTGTGCAATAACGATTGATTCTTCATCAATTGTAGCAGGGTTTGGAAGTTTAGCACCAAGAAGGTGAGCCAATACACGTTTAGCAACGTCGCGGATATCTGCGGCACGTTCTTGCATGTATGGGTTATCTTCCATTCCTTCAAAGATAGTGATGAACATATCAGTCACTTCTTTAAGTCCTGCTTCTGCGTTAGTTTGTTTTGCACGAATAGTTTCTTTAATTTGGCTGATCATTTCTGGGTCAGCAAGAACCATTAAATGTGCGTCAAATACGGCAGCTGCTTCTTCGCCAAGTGTTTCTACTGCTTTTTCACGTATAATAGAAAGCTCGTCTTGTGATGCTTTCAATGCGGCATCTAGGCGAGCTTCCTCTGCACTTGTATCTTCAACTGTAACAGTTTCAAATGACAAATCAGGTTGAACGAGTAGATACGCTTTAGCAACAGCAACACCATCAGATGCGGCAATTCCTTTAAGCATTTCTGTCATTTTCTTAAGCCAATCCTTCTTTTGTCATTGTTTCTTCGATTGCTGCAAGTGCGTCATCAGCGTCAGCACCTTCAGCAGAGATAGTTACGTCAGCACCTTGACCAACACCAAGACTCATAACACCCATGATTGATTTAAGGTTTACTGCTTTACCTTTGTAGTCAAGAGTGATGTCTGAAGCGAATTTGCTAGCTGTTTGAACAAGCAAAGTAGCTGGACGTGCGTGAATACCTGTTTCTGCAACAATGTGAAAATCTTTTGAAGCCATATTATGGTTCTCCTTTTATTTGTGTTTTTTCGGATTACCTTATGATAACCCTTACAAGCTATGATTATAGCATAAACCCTTTTTTATTTCAATAGTTACACACCTTGTATGCGCCTTCTTTTTTGAAAAATTAAGGAAAAACGGCACTTTCAGGCTGTAAAATTACCTGTTTTTTTCAAAAATAAATAGAAACAAGTTGAACTCGCTTCCATTTATTGATTAATCTTTCTTTTCAGCTTTTTTCTTTTTTAGGGCTGCTGTTTGTTTACGAATTTCATTAAAGAATGGTGCTGTTGTCAAGCTAAGATTTTTATAGTTCCGCAACATACGACGTTGGTTAAAACGAAATGGCTGAACACCCTTAACTTTTAAATTCTCATTTAGCTGAAGTCTAAATTTCTCCAAACGTTTGCTGAAAGCTTCTCTTTGTTTAGTCCAGTCGTCAAATTCTGTTTTAACAGATCGAAGCAATCTTTCCTGTTCAGAGCGAACATATTTTTCAACCGTTGCTGCAGCTTGTTGAAATTTCACAGTATCCATAACTGTCCAAATCAAATCCGCTGTCATGATAGAAACAATCACTAGGGCAAACCAGCCATTCAAACGATTGATAACAGCCATGACCGTCGGCTGGACAAATTTAACAAGTATCAAAATACTAACTCCCCAAAAAAGTGAAATTTCAGGAGCAATCCAACCTTTAACATTACCAAATAAATGGCTATAATCCCAAAGTTTCATATGAAAGAAGTTCTCCAAAAACCAGCCAGC
>FZPS01000180.1_pt37 | contig 44897 bp, 42 predicted proteins | sample 1817821 | NCBI WGS metagenome assembly FZPS01 (sample SAMEA104158645, study PRJEB21678) | metagenome | place: Germany | collected 2015-04-21 | reverse complement strand
TTATTTTTTTCTCGAACTCTTTCTCTTAAAAATCTATATAAATAGAAAACACCAATTAATAATGCAAATCCACCAATAACCAAAATCTTATATAAAATTAAATTACCATTAACCATATTATAAAAGATTGAATATGGAGTACCATCATGGCGCTCTAAGAACATATAATTATAAGGGATTGTTAAATTGGCTATTTGCGCTAATGCCACAACAGCCAATAATATAGTTACCGTAATCGACATATTTTTAGCTTTTAATGTAGCCATTCCTGTAATTCCAATAAACAAAGATGAGAATGCGGAAATACAGTGAGTAATTGCACTAACAACATTGTCTAACGATAAAACAGGATAAGCATTATAGTTTTGTGCTGCACCTACAGTTCCAAATACCCCTGCAATAAAACCAAAAACTAAAACAAAATCAAGTGATGCTTCTTTTAACCTACCTTTAGTAAATGCTGCGAGTGGCAATACTATTAACATAATTGAACATAAAAATAAAGGTAAAGTATGGATAATTGTATCAAAAAAATCTCCATTTCTAATCGAAAGCATAGTAATTTTAAATATCTCAAATGTATTAATTGCAATTGCTGCAATCACAATTGTTTTCTGTTTGATTCTTTCATTTTTCCTAAATTTTAATCCTGACAAAATACTTAGAAAAATCATGATTGAGATTATAACTGATGTAAATAAAATATGTTGCCAGCTCCAGGCCCCTTCAGGTGTTCTACTATATCCACCTATACCAAAAAACTCTTTTAATATATCCATAATATCTTCTTCTCTTAATCTTCTTACTCGTATATTCTACTCCTTTTTTCTTGATTTTCAAGTAAAAATAAGCAAAAAATTATACCAACACTTATTTTCATAAATTCTTTTATTTAGTGTTTTTCTTGTACCAACATTTAGGGAAATTAGAACATCCATAAAATGTTTGACCTATATTAGGTCCTCTTTTTGCAATTCTTACAACAATGTCACCACCACATCTAGGACATCTTCCTTCTTCTATTAGCATTCTAGTTTTTTGCACATTTTCAATATGCTCTTCATTACTAATTTCAGATTGAATATCAAAAAGTAAATCATATATTTCATTAATGTCTTTAAGTGAATAATTAGTTGAACCATCGTTATAAATTTCCAAATAATTATTTAAATCTTTTAAATTGATGACATTTGGACAGTTCTTGACTCTAGTTTTATCAATATTGTTTTGAACAAATACAATGACAGAATTAATTCTATATTTGTCATCCAAAGCTTTAGATAAATAGTTTATGTGTGATTGATTTTGCTTTAAGGGATTTAAAAAATAAGTTTTTTTGCCATAAGGAAAAGTTTGAGTCCATTTTTTCTGATATTCATTACCAAATATCCAACCACCATAGTTTTTAGTTTCAATACAAAAAATACCATTCTCTCTAATTACTATATGATCTATTTGATGACTATTTCCATCAGAATCAATAAAAATTAAATCACTAATATATCTATGCAATCCTTCATCATCCACAAGCAAATTAAGCTTTTCATCTACTTTTAATTCGCCATATTCACCAATTTTTCGATAAATAGTTTGTTTAACTTCTATTGGTTGCTTTTCTTTTTTATATTCTGGCCTCAATTGTTTTTTTCTTTTATTTTCTTTTTGAATACGTTTATCGATTCTAATTAATAACACGCCAGCAATAATAATAAATGACATTATTAACATAACATAGTCCATAATTATGCCCCTCTTTTGTTATTAAATTATATCACAATTGACATATTTTGCAACTTTAAATCAAATAAAAAGTTCTCTTGGAAAAAGAGAACTAAAATATATTTTTTATCAAGCAAAACAAATTTTATTTAATTTTTTTTGTAAACTTACATTCAGGAAAATTAGAACATCCATAAAACTTGCCATATTTTCCCTCCCTCTCTACAAGCTCACCACCACATCTAGGACATACACCTTGTATTATTTCTCTTTTAGTTTGCCTAATGTTTTGAACATGCTCTAAATTAGTAATATCTGCTTGCAAATCGTTAAGGCTATTATAAATTTCAATTATTTCCTCATTTGAATAGTGGATGCCATCATCATAATTTTTCAAGCAGTCTTCTAGTTCATCTAAATTAATTACTTTTGAAGATTGAATAGTACTAGCATTATTTCTAATCATAACAACTAGTGAATTTATTTTATACTTATCCCCTAGTGCTTTTGATAAATGATAAACATGTGATGCATTTTGTTTTATAGGGCTTAAATAACGATATTTTCTACTACTACTAGGAATAGTTTGTATCCACTTTTCTTGTTTTTCATTGCCATGAATTACTCCTCTAAAATTTTTAGTTTCAATACAAAAAATACCATTTTCTCTAATAACTATATGATCAATTTGATGGCTTTTACCCTTTTCATCTAAAAGTGTGAAATTGTTAATATGTTTTTGCTTTGTATCTTCTGCTGAAAGAGTATCAAGAATTTCATTAACCTTGAATTCTCCTTTACGGCCTTTATAATCAATATTAGCCGCCCTAACAATTCTTCTAATAACCGTCCTTAGAATACGCATAAATACTTTGCCTTTCTTTTAATCATTATATCATTTTACAATTCAAAAAACTACTTAAAATAAAAAGCCCTCTTATAAAGAGGACTTAAATGGTGCCGCTGGCCAGACTCGAACTGGCATGCTTTTCAGCGCTTGATTTTGAGTCAAGTTTGTCTACCTATTCCAACACAGCGGCATAGCTACTATTACTTAAAAGTAATAGTAGTTTTTTTAATTTAAGCTTCTGAAACTTCGTAAATTTCATTATAAGCTGATAGTTTTTCAAGAAGTTCATTTAAAGTCATTCCTTTTGGTAAAGATAAGTAAATATAAGATTCTTTTAATTCTTTCTTTCCTTCTCTTATCTTATTTACAAAATATGACTTTCTAATTGTAACTCCACTAGTTGCAAAGAACTCAAATAGTTCCTTCTCACAATTTTCCTCAAAAAGGATTCTTATTTTATAAACCCTTCTTCCAGTTGAAATTTTCTCTCCAAATCTTCGAGAAATAATAACAGTTGGTAACACAACTACTACTGTGATTGCCGCAATAATATAGTTGAGTGTTCCACCAGAACCTACCATAATTCCTAGTGCCGCAACTAACCATAACATCGCCGCTGTTGTAATACCCTTAACTGCTCCTCTTTGGTAAAGAATAGTACCAGCACCAAGAAAACCAATTCCTGATACAACTTGAGCTATTATTCTTGATCTATCCATATGATCTGGATTAGCCAAGAATAAGTTTTCTTGTAAGATTGCGATAATACAACTACCTACACAAACTAAAATGAAAGTTACAAATCCAGCTGGTTTAGCTTTAATCTCTCTTTCATAACCGATAGCTCCACCGATTATTACACAAGCAATAACTCTTAAGACTTGTTCTAATAAAAGTCCTTTATCTATATCAGCTAGACTCAATAAAATGCCATTTAAAAACATTTTAATTTCCTCCTTGTTTCCTTATTTGGGCTTCATACATATCTCTATATTTACCCTTTAAAGCCATTAATCCTTGATGTTTCCCTTCTTCTACAATCCTTCCCTCATCTAACACAATAATATGGTCTGCGTGTTGGATTGTAGATAAACGATGTGCAACTACAAACGTCGTTCTGTTTTCTGTTAAGACATTCAATGCATTTTGAATTAAAAGCTCAGTTTCAGTATCAATATTAGCTGTAGCTTCATCTAAAATCAAAATCTTAGGATTCTTTAGTAAGATCCTCGCAAAAGCAATAATTTGCTTTTCCCCAATTGATAAGTTTTCACCTTGATAACTAGTCTTACTATGAATACCATCTTTTAACTCATAAACAAACTTATCACCACCGATTGCAAGAAGTACATTTATTACTTCTTCATCAGTTGCTTCAATGCCATAAGCAATATTCTCTTTAATTGTGCCTTCAAAAATAACGGCATCTTGTAAGATTAAACCAATGTTTTCTCTAATATCTGCTTTAGAATAGTTTAAGTAATTTTCACCATCAAGTAAAATCTCTCCTTCTTCTAAATCATAATATCTTTCTAAAAGACTCATCATTGTTGACTTACCTGAACCAGTATGACCAACTAACCCTACAAACTCACCAGGCTTAATTGCTAGTGACACATCTTTTAAAACATAGTTTTCTTTTTCATAGTAAAAAGAAACATTTTTAAATTCAATATCACCTGTAAACTCTTTACCAGTTATTTTCCCTAATCCTGTATCTTCTTTTTCATCTAAGAAACTAAAAACACGTGAAGCAGAAACTAGCGAGTCTTCTAAAGTATTAAGGTTTGCAAAGACTGAAGATATTGGCTGAACTAATCTACCAATATAGTCAATATAAACTGAGATTGTTGTTGCAATAAGTAGTGTCCTTGTATCAAAATACCTTAATCCAAAGTATAAAAGTACAAAAGCTACAATAATTCTTTGAATCGTCATTAACATCTCGTTTCCAAAAAATGTTGTAATAACTAATCTTCGATTACGATAACCAGTATTCTCAATAAGCATATTATTATATTCATTACTCATCTTCTCTTCTTTATTAAAGATTTGAATAACGCCAACACTATTTACAAACTCTGCTAACCTTCCATTTAAAATTGAGTTAGATTCTCTAATCATAAAGTTATAATGATTTACTTTACTTCTATAAACTGTAAGCCAAATCCAAATTATTGGAAAAGCTAAGAAAGTAAGTAAAGCTAATCTATAATCTAAAACAAATAAACCAACATAAACAATAATTAACGAAATCGATGCACTAAAGATCTCAAACATTACATCATAAACTCCCCTTACACCTTCAGAATCAAAAATCATCTTTGTAACTGTCTTACCTGAAGGTTCAGTGCTAAAGTAGGCAATTGGTAATCTATTTAACTTATCAAAAGTTTCTTTTCTTAAATCTAAAGTTAACTTCATTGAAGCACTAACATAAGTAACTCTTTGGGTTAATCTAAAGATTAAAATCAAAATAGAAATAATACCAAAGATAATAATCCATCTTGTAATTAAAGGTTTAGATAAACTATAAAACTTAGTTATATCATCCCCTAAAACTTGATAGTTACTACTTACGCTTAAATCATCTTTTTTTAAATTAATCGTATTAGTACTTTGATCTAAACTTTCAATATAATATTCTTTGAAGCTTCCCTCAATAAAGATATAGCTTTCTAAATCTTTAGAATATTTGATTGTATAAATGTTTCCCGTATTTTGGTCTGTTTTCTCATAAAACTTACCATTATAACTTGCTTTAGATGAATCCATTGTTTCAACCCAAGTTGTCTGAACACCAGTTAACTCAGTATCAATAATTTGTTTTGTAATTAAAGGTTGAACCATTTCTAAAAAAGTAAACGAGATTAATAAAAACACCGATAAAAGCAAAACAAACTTATTACGCCAAGCATATTTAAATACACGAGCTAGGATTTCTTTTGATGTGTAATCTAGCTTCAAACCTTCTTTTCTAGATTTCATCTTTTTCACCCTTTAACTCTTGATTTTTATACTGAGTATAATACCAACCTTGCTTTGCCATTAACTCTTCATGAGTTCCTTCCTCACTAATTGTACCTTTATCTAAAACGATAATCTTATCAGCTTCAATAACAGCTGATAGACGGTGAGCAATAATAATGTTAGTTTTATTTGCACGATATTTTTTAAGTGATTCTAAAATATTTTTTTCTGTAACACCATCAACTGCAGATAGTGAATCATCTAAAACTAAAACTTCACTGTTTTTAAGTAGTGCTCTGGCAATCGATGCTCTTTGTCTTTGTCCTCCAGATAAAGTCATTCCTCCTTCACCAACTCTAGTATCTAAGCCGTTTGTTAAATAAGGAATGTCTTTCTCAAAGTCTGCCATCTTAATAGCTTCTTCTACGCTATAATTACTATCTTTACCTTCACCCATTAAGATATTTGCTAAAACAGTCCTTGAGAAAAGCTCACTTTCTTGAGGTACAAAAGCGATATTTTCTCTTAAGCTTTGCTTTTTATAGTTTGTAATGTTTATGCCATTAATTCTAATACAACCTGTTTCTGTTAATGGATACATTCTTAATAACTGTTTTACTAAAGTAGATTTACCAGACCCCGTCTTCCCAACAATCCCCAAAGTCTTTCCTTGTTCTATTTTTAAGTTAATGTTTTTTAAAGTAGCACCTTCTGCCTTAGGATACTTGAAATTAAAGTTCTTAAATTCTATTACTTCTAATTTTGGAACATCAATTGCATTAATCTTATCTTGAATCGTTGGTTCTTTCTTTAAAATCTCTTCAATTCTTTCAATTGAAACACGAGATTGCGAGAATACGGAAATTTGATTTCCCAGTTGAAATAGTGGCCATGAGAACATTCCTAAATAAAGGTTAAAAGAAATTAACTCACCTACAGTAAAACCTCTATTATTTACAATCAAAAATGAACCTAATGTTAAAACTATACCTTGAGTAATAATTAGAATTAATCTAAATGTAGGTCCAAACATCGCTCTTAAATAAATTGATCTTCTTTCAATTTGGTAAGCTTTTGTAGCTGATGCTGATAGTTTTTCTTTATCAAACTCTTCTTTATTAAAACCTCTAATTAATTTGACATTATTTACACTTTCCATAACTAAGTTATTTAGTCTAGAGTTTTCTTCTCTTACCATTCTCCAGTTACGAGAAATCTTTGGTCTTAAAATTAAAACTACAATAAAAATCAGTGGCATTGGGATCATTACATATAAAGTAAGAATTGCATCTTTAGAAATCATTTTAATAAAAGCTACTGCTAATGTAATAATCGTAGCTGCAAAATCAAAAAACTGAAAACTCACAACCCTAGCAACTGCGAAACTATCACTAGTTGACCTACCAATTAAATCTCCTGAATAATACTCTTCAAAAAAATCTCCATCTTGCCTAAAGATACTCTTAAGTAACTTTAACTTAGTATCATATAGTAAATTTTGGAATAACCAGCCCCTCATATAGTTTGTAATGGAAGAGAAAAAGTAACTTAAAACTGCAGCTCCTAGTAACATTCCAAAACCATAGTAAACAAATTCTGTTGTTAGAGTATTACTATTAATTGCATTTACTGTTCTTTCAATAACATCTGGCGAGATCGTTCTTAAGAAAACAGAAATTACAATCGAAAGCAAGGTGATTAAATAACGCCACCAGTTTTTCTTAAAATACCAACCTAATAACCTTGCCCCATTCATAATTTACCCCCTAATACTTAAACTTACTCTATTTTCCCTAAAATAAGTTTTCTTGGTTTAACTTTCTCCTTAGAATATTCAAATGAAGACTTCACAATTTCTAAAGCTTCTTTTTTACCTTTATCATTTGCATAGATTCTAGCTATTAGATCTCCTTTAGTTACATAATCTCCAACTTTCTTTAGGACATCAATACCTACAACTAAATCTACACTATCTTCTTTTTTAATTCTTCCAGCACCTAAAATACCAGATGCTTCTCCTATTTTTAAAGCATCAATTGCTTTAATATATCCTGACTTTTCAGCCTTAACTTTTATTAATTCTTTAGCCTTGCCAAATAAACTATAATCATTAATAACTGCTTTATTTCCACCTTGAGCTGAAATCATTAACTCTAACTTTTTCAAAGCTTTGCCTGATCTAATAGAATCTTCAACTAAAGCTAATGCTTCTTTTTCATCTTTAGCTTTATCAGTTAAAAGTAAAATCTCCTTACAAATCTCAAAACAAAGAAGTTTTAAATCTTCAGGGCCTTTTCCTTTTAAAGTCTCAATTGCTTCTATTACTTCAATACTATTACCAACTGCAACACCTAAAGGTTGTTCCATATCAGTAAGTAAGGCTACCATTTTCTTGCCTTGACTTTTACCAATATCTACCATTGACCTAGCAAGTTTCTTTGCATCTTTCAAAGTCTTCATAAAAGCACCTTCTCCAACCTTAACATCAAGTAAGATTACATCAGCTCCACTTGCTAATTTTTTACTCATTATTGAAGATGCAATTAGGGCTACAGCTTCTACTGTCCCAGTTACATCACGAAGTGCATAAATTTTCTTATCTGCAGGTGCAATATTTGCTGTTTGGCCAGTAACGGCTAAGCCAATTTCATTTACTTCTTTAAAGAAATGTTCTTCTGATAGACTTGTATTAAAACCAGGAATAGCTTCTAACTTATCAATTGTACCCCCAGTATGACCTAAACCACGCCCACTCATCTTCGCAACCTTTAAACCAAGTGCTGCAAGAATTGGTGCAATAACAAGTGTTGTTGTATCACCAACTCCACCGGTTGAATGCTTATCAACACAAATGCCATCAATCTTCGATAAATCAATTTTATCTCCAGATTCAAGCATTGCTTTTGTAAGAAGTACTTCTTCTTCATGTGTTGTTCCTTTAAGGACAATTGCCATAAGAAGTGCACTCATTTGGTAATCTGCAACTTCTCCACTTAAGTAACCATTAATCATAAAGTTAATTTCTTGTTCATTTAAGGCTAAACCTTCTTTTTTCTTTATAATAATATCAACAGCTCTCATAAACTCTCCTTAATGTGTAGTATATATTATACCATATTTATCTAAAATATTCTAACACTTTTTAAAAAGGACTTAAAACAAGTCCTTATTATTCTGAATAATTCTTAAAATAATTTTTCACCAAAACAAAAGGTGTACCTTTATCTCCACTTCCACTTACTAAATCGGCTAAACTACCAATTAAATCAGTATATCTTCTTGGTGTTGTTCCTAAAGATTCTGCTTTTCCTTTTAGTTCTTCTTCTTTTGCTTTGATTCTTTCCTTTACTAAATCTTCAATATTTTCTTTACCTTTAAAATCATTATCAGCTAAATACTTAAGCTTAATTTCATTTGGTGTTCCTTCTAGCCCTTTTGAATACATTGGCGAAACTACAGGATCTGCAAGTTCCCAAATACCACCAACTGGATCTTTAAAACCACCATCGCCATAAACCATAACTTCAATATTTTTCCCAAACTCTTTTAATGCAGCTTCTTGAATTCTTTCAATAAGCATTTGATCTCTTTTAGGAAAAAGCTTAACTGAACGGCTTGTGGAAGCATTAGAGCCTAAGATTCCATATTCGCTATTATAACCTGAGCCATTTACTGATTCATTTAAAATCTCAGCTAACGTTATTACTTTCTTAGCTTTATTAAGTAGTAACATTTCTTTTAATTCATTCCTATTATGAATACTCCCTACAATTACCTTATCTGTGTACTTTAATACTTCTAAAGGATTATTACTTAAAACAATTGTAATTTTACCTTTACCTAAGCTTTCATATAACTCTAAATAATCAACTCCCGTAAACTCATGTTTAACTTCTGGAATAACTTCTTTAAACTCTTTTACGGTATAGCTTTGTTTATTTAAGTCAAGATGATATTTATGGAAATCTTTTACTAAAGAATTTCCAACTTCATCTTTAGGATAACTTAAAACTAAAATTAGTTCATCAACACCCTTAGCAATTCCTTCTAAAAGAATCGCAAAACGATTACGGGAAAAAATCGGATAGATTAAGCCTACCTTTCCTTTTCCCATTTTACGCCTTACATCAAAAGCTATATCATCTAAACTAGCAAAGTTATTTTGTCCCTTAGCTACTACAGCTTCTGTAATACACAAAATATCACGATCATCAATCCTTAAGCCATCTTCTTTTACCGCCTCTTTTAATGACTCTATTACTACCTTACAAATATCATCTTCTGGTTTGATAATCGGAGCTTTAATTCCTAAAGCTATCGTTCCTAATCTGCTCATATTTATACTCCTTATATTTCATTATACAAAAATTTTACTTCTTTTTCAATATGAAATATTTGGAAAATAAAGATAAATATGTTATACTTAAAACTAGTTGAAAGTGAGGTAATAAAATGAAGATTTGTTTTGTAAGACATGGCCAAACAGATGCCAATAAAAATGGTTTAATTCAAGGAGTATCAGATCATCCTTTAAATGAAACAGGAATCAAACAAGCACGTGATGCCGCTAAGCTAATAAAGAAGAAATTCCCTAGTTTTGATCTTCTTATCTCTTCTTCTCTATCAAGAGCTAAAAAAACAGCTGAAGTAATTAAAGAAGAGTTAAAATTCAAAGGCGAGATCTTAATTGATGACAACTTTATCGAAAGAAGCTTTGGACCTTATGAAAACCACAAAGTTACTGATGAAGTTTATATCAAACTAACTAGTGAAAATACAGAAGGGTTAGAACCTTTTAAAGACTTACAAAAACGCGGAATTGAAGGGATTTTAGATCTTGAAAAGAAATACAAAGGTAAAAACATTATTATCGCAACTCACGCTCAAATTCTAAAAGCAATTATTTGTTTTATTGATCCTAAGTTTGATTTCAAAACTGTTATCTATAACGGTAGCTTAAATATAATCTCAGTTAAAAACCAAAAACTAAAGATTGAGAAATTAAATATCTATTAAAAAAGATTGAAAATAAATTCAATCTTTTTTTATTTCTTTAAATATTTAGTTAAAGAAGGAATCCTTGCCCTCATATCATTAATATTTTCATCTAATACTTTATAAACATAATCTTTAAGCTCTTGAGTATTCATATCTTTATAATCTTCATACTCTAAAACCTCGCAAACTTTAAAGAAAGTTTTTGTAGCAAGAGGCCATCTTTTACCTAAATCACCTGCACCATCAGTTGCAATAATCGCAATTGGGCATTTAGCTTTATAGGCTATCTTAAAAGACCCAGCATGAAATTCAATTAATTCTCTTGTTTTGCTTCTTGTTCCTTCGGGATAAATAAAGATATTTTCCCCACCTTTAATACGCTCTGCTGATGCATTGATTACTTGAATTCCTTGTCTAACATCACTTCTATTTAAGGGAAGAAATCCTGAACCAACTAAAGCTTTTCCAAGTAAAGGAAACTTAAATAATACATCTTTAGCTACAAACTTAAATCTTTGTTTTTTAAAGATCCAAACTGAAGCAATCGGATCAAAATTAGATTGATGGTTACCTACAGCTAAAAAACCATCTTTTGGTAATTTTTCTTCACCAGCTACATACATCTTTACATGAAAGATTTGAGCTAAAAAGTAAGTAATTTGTCTTACAATAAAATAATAAAACCTATTTTCTTTAACTTTCTCTAAATCTTTCTTTTTATTCACAGGAATAAAGAAAGTCCAAATTATTAATACCTCTAAAATAAAAACAATAAAGAAAGAAATTGCTATACCTAAAAAGAAAACCCAATAAGTAAAACTTTCACCATCATATAAAAAGTAAGTATATAAGAAACTTAAAAGAGTTGCTAAAAACAAAGTAAGAAATAGAAACATACCTACCTCCTCTCAAAGACGGTAAATGTAAGTTCACCTAACTTTTCTTCATTAATAATTTTGTAATTATCAAAGTTTACCTTTGGGAAATAAACATTACCTTCATATTCTTTTTCAATAAAAGTAATATATAAATACTTACAATAAGGAAGAGCTTCTCTATAAATCTCTCTTCCCCCGATAATAAATAAATCATCACCTTTATACTCTTGTAAATACTTATGAAGATCATGAGAAACTTCAACACCTTCACATTTAAAATCTTTATCAAAAGTAAAAACAACATTCTTTCTTTTTGGTAAAGGTTTTTGATTGCGATTATAGATTGATAGAAAAGTTTTCTCGCCCATAGCAACTGTTTTGTTTAAAGTAGTTTTCTTAAAATACTGTAAATCTTCAGGATAGTTCCATGGTAAGTCATTGTCTTTTCCGATTAATCCTTTTCTTGTCATCGCAACAATCAAACTGATCATACAGCAACTTCTCCCTTGATTGTTGGATGTGGATTATAGTCTACAAGCTCAAAATCTTCAAACTTAAAATCATCAATTGACTTTTGCTCGCCATGAATAATCATTTTAGGCAAACTTCTAGGTTCTCTTGATAATTGTAAATTAACTTGCTCTAAATGGTTAACGTAAATATGAGCATCGCCAACTGTATGAACAAACTCTCCAACGCCTAAATTGCAAATCTTTGCTACCATCATTACAAGTAATGAATAAGATGCAATATTAAAAGGTACACCTAAGAAAGCATCAGCTGATCTTTGGTATAACTGTAACGATAATTTCCCATTTTGAACATAAAACTGGAATAGCAAATGACATGGCGGTAAAGCCATTCTTTCAATATAAGCTGGATGCCATGCAGAGACAATTAATCTTCTTGAATGAGGATTAGTTTTAATCTCTTCAATTATTTTAGCTAATTGATCTACAAACACATCTTGACCTTCAAAATGACGCCATTGATACCCATAAACAGGCCCTAAATTTCCATACTTTTCCGAAAAACCTTCTTCATCTTTAATCTTAGCTACAAACTCATCTAAAGACTCACCTTTGTAATCTTTAGACTTCTTGTATTTTTCATATGGCCATTCATTCCAAATCCTAACGTTGTTATCAACTAATGGTTTAATATTTGTATTCCCACTAATAAACCATAAAAGCTCATGAATGATTGCTCTTAAGTAAGTTCTCTTGGTAGTTAGAAGGGGAAACCCTTCTTCTAAATTAAATCTCATTTGATAGCCAAATGTAGAGATTGTTTCAATCGCTGTTCTGTTTTCTCTTCTTTCACCTTTTTCTAAAATGTGTTTCAAAAAATCTAAATATTGTTTCATAATTAATCACCTTTGTATAATTATACCATAAACAAATCTATTTTCAAAACAAAAAAGAAGCAAAAGCTTCTTTTTATTTTTATTTACTTAAAGCCTATTTCTTAACTAGCTGGCTCTAATTTAATTTCAATTGTATCACCATAACCAGTAGTTAGTGTTGCTAGTGGATCGCTATAAACTTCACCATTTTTATATACTTTCCATTTCCTTTCACCAGCTGCTAGATTGCATACAGAAACAATTACTTCCTCTTCTGCTTGAACTTCTGTAACTAATTTAACTTCTTCGTGATTCTTTAAAGCATCTAATACACTTTCCTTATAAGCCATATAGTTAACGTAACCGTTAAATAACTCTTCTGCTTCTAAATTCTTTACAACTAAAGCAAAACTATCATACCATTGATCTAGTTTAAATGTTAGGACTTGACCGTAAGTTAACTCAATTGAAGAAATACCTACTGATGCTGCCTCACCATCAATTAAGATTTGCCAGTATTCATTTTGAGCTCCATTAGCTTCAATTCCTTTAACTCCAGTAATAAAGTAACCCCACTCACTTTCAGATCCTGCTAGTTCTACTTCACTATCTGCAAGTAAAGCATCTAATACACTTTCCTTATAAGCATAGTAGTTAATAGTTTTATTTAAAAGTTCATTTCCTTCTAAGTCTTGAATAACAACACCAAATGAATCTTGCCATTGTGATAACTCTAAACTTAAAACATCTCCATAAGCTAGTTCTAATGAAGAAATACCTACAGATGCTGCTTCACCATTTACTAAGATTTGCCAGTACTCATTTTTAGTTGCATCAGCGGTAATTCCTTTTACCCCTGTAATAAAGTAGCCATATTCGCCCTGATTTCCTTCTAAACCAACTTCACTATCATTTAATAATGCATCTAAAATACTTTCCTTGTATCCTAAATATTCAATAGTTTTATCTAGAAGTTTAGTACCTTCTAAGTCTTTAATAACTACATGAAGACTATCATACCATTGTGTTACTTGTAAGGTAATCTTATCATTAGCTTTTACTTCTAAAGCACTAATACCTACATCAGACTTTTCTCCATTTACTGAAAGCTGCCAGAATTCATTTTCAGAAGCATTAGCTTCATAACCACCAGCTTTAGTAATATAGAACCCATATTCACTTTCATTTCCGCCTAACTTAATATCTTCATCTGCCTTTAGGACAGCAACTAAGTCTAGGTCCTTTTCTAACTTTAGTTCTTTTTCTTCAACTAAAGCTGTTCCGTCAAGTTTTAAAACTTCAACACTGAATTTGCTTGTACTACACGAACATCCAAATGTTACTAATGAAAGTAGTAAAAACAAAACAAACATTAATCTTTTTTTCATTTTAAACCTCCTATTTTTAAAATTTTTTGGTAAAAATAGGACCAAATGAAAAAAGCCCCATTTCCACCCCCAGGGAATTGTTAGTTTTTTTACTTGGTAAGTCTTCCGGCTTAGAGATTCACTTTACTAAATTTACCTTCCCGATTATAATCAGTGGCTTTTAAATCTTTCATCATCTCCAACGGCTGCTGGGACAGCTTAGGCATAACCTAATTCCTTTTTATGTGTATACACCAAGTATCTATATTATAGTCATCTTTAAAGTTTTTGTCAATTAAAAGTAAAAAAGACTTTTACTTCTTCAGTAAAAAGTCCTTTCCTTTTTGAATCTCAGGTTCATACATAGATAACCCGGGAAATCCTTGTTGTCTTAAAGCATCATAACAAATAATTGCAACTGTATTACTTAAGTTTAAAGATCTCATATGTTCATTCATCGGTAGTCTTAAACACCTGTCTAAATTATCCCTTAAAATCTCTTTTTCAATTCCCGTAGACTCTTTCCCAAAAACAAAATAATAATCTTTACTTGTATCACTTAAATCAACTTCGGTATAATTCTTCAAACCATATCTTGTATAAAAGTAGAATTCACCTTTGTTTTTCGATAAAAAATCTTCCCAAGAAGAATAAACAAAATAGTCTACATACTTAACGTGATTTGCTCCACTTCTTTTTAGCGAAACATCATCTAACTTAAATCCTAAAGGTTCAATTAAATGAACTTTAAAATTTGTAGCTAAGGCTGTTCTCATAATATTTCCTGTATTTTGAGGAATCTCGGGTTCAAACAAAACAATATTATTCATCTAACTTCTCCTTTAAATATTCTATATGATCATAAAACCATTTTTCTTCTTTATGCTTTTCTTGAAAAGATTCTAACTCTTCTAATGTTATATCTTTATTATTTACCTTTAAAACAAGTAAATTACGAACCATTGGTAAATAGCCAATCCAGTTAAAAGTCTTATCTTGATATTTTTCTAAATACTCTTTTTCACTTAAACATCTAAGTTCACTTAAATCTAAATAAGCTTCATCATCAATCAAAAAACTTTCTAAGCCATAATCTTGTGTTTTGTTGTAAGGGCAGGCGTCCTGACAAATATCACAACCATATAAATGAATCATCTTATCAAACAAAGGATAATCAGTACTCCTACTTTGATTTAAATAAGATAAACACTTACCTTTATCTAAACTATTATCACTTAGTGCCTTGTTAGGGCAAGCCTTAATACACCTATTACAATCCTTACAGTAATCATCTTCAATTGGCCTATCATACTCATTAAACTCTTGATCAGTAATTACAATCCCAATTGCAAGATAAGAGCCTAATTTTTCATTTATTAAAAGACTATTTTTCCCAATTAACCCTAAACCTGCAAGGTATGCACAAGTCTTCTCTTTTAAACTACTTACATCTACTTTAATCTCATAGTTAGTTAATTGTAAATCTTTAATAGCGTCTTCAATCAATTCCTTAACTTCTTTATGGTAATCCCTGCCATAAGCAAACTTAGCAGGTAAGTATTTACCTTTAATTAAAGTATTAGAAAAAGGATAGATAAAAACAATTAATGATTTCATCTCTTTATATTTTTTAGCTTTCCTTTGGCCGATAAACTCTAAATACTTTTGATATTCGATAATTCCAAAAGGATAATTACTTTTAATTAACTTTCTCTTCATATTCTCACCTTCTATATTTTAACACAAATCACTACTAAAATCTCCAAAAATATAGTATAATTAAAACAAGGTGATAAAAATGAGAAAAATAGATTTAAAATTAATCGAAGATACAGTAGCAGAATTACTATATGATGCTTGTGTTAACTTAAATGAAAAAGAATTAAAAGTTTTAGAAAAAGCTAAAAATGAAGAAAAATCAGAAATAGGAAAAGATATAATTGGCCAAATTCTAGAAAATGATTACTTAGCTAGTAAACTAAACTTACCATTATGCCAAGATACTGGTCAAGCAGTAATCTTTTTAGAAATAGGATCAAAAGTTTACTTTGATGGTAATCTAGAAGATGCCATAAATAAAGGAGTAGCAAAAGCTTATACTCTAGGGTACTTAAGAAAGTCAGTTGTTTCTAATCCCCTTACAAGAGTAAATACAGGTGACAATACCCCTGCAATTATCCATACAAAAATAGTACCAGGAGATAAAATAAAAATAACTGCTGCACCTAAAGGTGGTGGAGCCGAAAACTGTAGTGCTCTTAAAATGATGATTCCAGCTGATGGAATTGAAGGAATCAAGAAGTTTGTTTTAGAGACTGTAGAAAAAGCAGGTGGTAAGCCATGTCCACCAATTCTAGTTGGTGTTGGGATAGGCGGGAATTTAGAAAAGGCTGCTATGCTTGCTAAAGAGGCAATAGTCTTAAGAGAAATTGATGATGAGGCAGAAGGTGAAGCTGAACGTAAACTAGAACAAGAACTCTTAGAAGCAATCAATAACTTAGGTATTGGACCAATGGGGTTAGGTGGAACTAAAACTGCTCTAGCAGTTAAAGTTAATACTTACCCTTGCCATATCGCAAGCCTGCCAGTAGCAGTAAACTTACAATGTCATGCAATGCGTCATAAAGTGAAGGTGATTTAAATGATTAAGAAATTAAAAACTCCCCTAACAGATCAAGATATTGAATCCTTAAGAGCAGGTGATATTGTCTTAATCACAGGAACAATTTACACAGCCCGTGATGCTGCTCACAAAAGACTTGTAGAACTAATCAAAGAAGGTAAACAATTACCATTTGATCCTAAGAATACTATTATTTACTATACAGGCCCAGCACCAAAAAAACCTGGTCGAGTTATTGGACCTTGCGGACCAACATCTAGTTACCGCATGGATCCTTATTCTCCTTACCTAATGAAAAAAGGTGTAAGGGTAATGATTGGTAAAGGAGATCGTTCAGATTCGTTCTATAAATCCCTTAAAGATTATAAATCAGTCTACCTTCAAGCAACAGGTGGTGCTGCTACATTAATCAGTGAAGCTGTAAAAAATGTAAATCTAATTGCTTATCCCGATTTAGGAGCTGAAGCAGTCTATGAATTTACCGTAGAAGACTTTAAAGCAATTGTAACTAACGACTCTATTGGTGGAAACCTACCTCAAGAAAATAGAAAAAAATACCAAAAATAAAGCAAGGATTTAAATCCTTGCTTCTTTTATTATTGCGTTTTTTAAGTCAAATATTCCTAGTTGTTTTTCAAAATCTACTAACTTTCCTGTCGTATACAAAGTGATTTTTTGACCCTTTCCTATTTCTCCCTTACCAATTAAAGCCTCTAGCTCACCTCTTACAGGCTCAAAAGAATCAACTAAAACTACATCTTTCAGTACTTTTTTGATGCTCATTTTTAGTAACGGAAAGTGTGTACACCCTAAAATTAAAGTGTCGATACCTTTATTTTGATAGCTATTTAAAAGCTCAAAAACAACTTTGTCTGCTTCTTTAGTATCGATTAACCCAGACTCTACAACCCCAACTAACCTAGATCCCTTAACAGAATAGATATTTACACCTTCTAAATACTTATCATAAGCCTTATTTTCAATTGTAAGATTTGTAGCTAAAACTAAAATATTGTTTGTTTTTGTTACCTTTAAAGCAGCTAAAGCAGTTGGTTTAATGATCCTAATAATCGGAATTTGGGTGAATCTATCTACATCACTACTATTAGCACTAGCAGTATTACAAGCAATTACTACTAATTCTACTCCTAAACTTTCTAAAAACAGAGTGTTTTTAGTAACTAAATTTTCAATTTCTTGACTTGTTTTTTCTCCATAAGGGCAGTTTAAACTATCTGCTAAGTAGATAAAATCATAATTAGGATAAAAATCTTTTAAATAATTTAAAACAGTAATCCCTCCTAATCCCGAATCAAAAACCCCAATTTTCTTATTCACGTCCAAAAAACTCCTCTCTTAATAAATATAAAAATATCGCTACAACTAAAATATCAGCTGATCCACCAATACTTATATTGTTTTGAATACAAATATCAGTAACTTCTTTGATTTTCTCTTCATCATAAACTTTTATTGAAATAATTAAATCTTGGAAATGACGATAGTTTTCTTCTGTTTTTGCCCTTGCAAAAAGAACAGTATCTGTTGTACTTCTTACTATTTCAATTAAAGCCATCGTTAATGCTTCTTTAGATAAAGAACCATACTTATCTAAAATCTTCAAAGCTTTATTTACTGTCCTTAAACCAAAGAAAACTTCACCTCTAGCACCTAAAATACCATAAGCTTTAAACAGTTTTTCACCTGTTGTTTTCGGTTTGTCTAAAAACTCAAAGAAAAGCAGTTGCCCCGAAATCCTAATTTTCTTAATCATTTCACTATATTTATCTTTTAACTTCACATTAGAAGAACAAACATAGCCAAAAGCAGTAACAGTATAACCTAGTAAAAAGTGTAATCCTTTATAAGTATTAATACCTTTAGTATTTTCTAAAAGTTCTTTTTCGAGTTTTTTCCCCAAACTTTTAATATCAGGATATAAATTATCTTTTAACTCTGTTTCAAAACCTAAAGTTAAATAACGAGGTAGCTCTTTAGCTAAGAATTTAGCACTGTTTTTCATTAAATTATAATCCATATCAGGATGACTTCCCTTGCTAGTTTTAGTAACTAAACCAAACTTTGGATCTAAATCAAGCTCTAAAATCATCGCTTTTAAAGATAACTCTTCTACTCTTTTCTTTAAAAAAACTAAAATAGTTGTTTGAATATAACTACTATATTCTAAATCTGTATGTCTTTTTTCCCAACGACACTGATAACTATCTAAATCACAAATAAAACATTTACGTCTTAAAGATAAACCTGCATCTTCTCTTCTAATTGATTTAGTAGACTTATGGTAAACATCAATATCAATTAACCTTCCTAAAGGATGATCTTCTTCAATCTTAACTGTTTTTTGTTTTAGGAAATAAGGATCTTTAGAGTCAATTTTCAAGAAAAAATATGAACCATCGTCATTATAAACAAAACGATCACCGATAACTTTAAACTCATTTTTCAAATAAAGATAAAAATACTCTACAAGAAAATCATCATAATACTTATCAAGCAAATTATAAGGAACATTCGCATGCACTACAAAATAAACACAATCATCTACCATATAAGCTTCTAATTCTTCTTGTTCTAAGTCTTTTTTAGTTTTAGGAATTGCTTTATCTACCATCTTTATCTCCTTATTAATATTATAACATAAACTAAATCCTAAATAAAGAAAAAGACCTTAAAGGTCTTAAACTTGATATAATACATCAATTATTGTTCCATCCCTGTATTCTACAAAACCCACAACTCTTTCTTTATGTTCAAAAGGTTTAGGTTCTCTAGTAAAACTATATGTTAGTTTCGTTAACTCATTCATAGAAACAATATTTAATTTACTATTCTTTAATTTTTCTAGTAAGTCTTTTCTTCTAGGATTAATAGCTATTCCTCTTTCTGTAACTAAACAATCAATATCACTACCTGGTGTTGTAATTGTAGTTACAGCTTTTTTAATAATCGGGATCCTTGCATTCATCGTTTTAGCTACAACTATAGCTACTTCTGCACCATAAGCAGCATCTGAATGTCCTCCAGATCCACCCATAATTACACCATTACTAGATGTAGTTACATTGACATTAAAGTCTAAATCAATCTCTGTTGCCCCTAAAATCATAAAACTTAAATCATTTACTACGGGATTATCATATGGGTTAGCGTATTTAGATGCACTCATTAAATAGTGTTTTTCATTTTCTTTATAACTTCTAATTGCTTCTAAATCAAAACATTGAACATCTTTAATCTCTTCAATTAGTCCTTCTTCAAGCATCGATACAAAATATGAAGTTATTCCTCCACTTGCCATCTTGCCTTTAATGTTTTCATTTATCATCTTTTCCCTGACAAAACTTGCAACAGCTAGTGAAGTCCCACCAGCACCAGTTTGCATTGAAAAACCATCTTTAATAACACCTAGTTCATATAAAAGCTGTGTTGCATCTTTCGCAATCTTTAATCCAATTGGGTCAAAAGTAACTTGAGTAGTACCACTTACAATACCTTTGCTATCACCAATAGAATCTACTACTAAAACATAATCAACATATTCATTTTTAATATCAGTAATTGTTAACTTATCTACTAAAGAATCAGTTACTACTACCTTTTTCTTAGCATATAACATATCCGGTATTGGATATCCTAAAACACCACACGGATTCTTACCATCAACACCACTACCATCACCATCTTTTGTAGCGGCAGGAGTTGCGATAAAAGCAACATCTATTTTTAACTCACCAGCTTCAATTGCTCTTGCACGTCCTCCATGAGTTTGCATAATCAAGATTCCTTCTAAAAGTCCATGACTAATAGCTTCTGCTACTGGTCCATTTAAGTAATTAGTATAGATATTAGTAACATTTTTGTTTTTAATTAACTCAACTAAGATCTCGTTATTAGGAAAGATTGCACTAGCTGCAATAGTTAAGTTCTTTAAATCTCTTTTCTTAACTTCTTCCATACAAGCATTTAATACTTGGTCGCCATTACGTAAATGATGGTGGAAAGATAAAGTCATTCCATCTTTAATCCCTAACTTATCAAAAACTTCAGAATATGAATTAACTAACTTACTTTTGTTTTTAGTTTTAACTTCATCTACTAATACTCTTTTTTTCTTCTCAAAAGCACTAGATGATTCAAATAAAGGATACCCTGAAGGTATTTTGCGGCCTAAACTATTCTTCATTAGATTAACCCAAATGCCTTTGCATTTTCAATTGTCTTTTTCGCTCTTTCGATAATTGGTTTATCAATCATCTTATTATTAATACTAAAAGCTCCTTTATTAGTTTTAGCCATTTCTAAAACCTTTATTGCATAAACAATTTCTTCTTTTGAAGGTGAATATACTTTATTGATAATATCAATATGGTTAGGGTGAATCGCAGATTTAGCTTTAAATCCTAATCCTTTAGATAATTGACAGTCTTCTTCTAAACCAATAAAATCTCTTGTATCAGTAAATGGTGTATCAATAGCTTCAATCCCTGCATTAATACAAGCTAAAGCTACTTTAGCTCTTGGATAGAAAATCTCATATCCTTTTTTAGTTCTACTAACTCCCATATTACTAGCTAAATCTTCAGCTCCAAGTAAAATCCCATCAACTCTATTTAATAAAGCAATCTCTTCTACTTCTAATAACGAAGATACTTGTTCGATTAAAGGAATAATTTTAATCACTTTTTTAAGATTCTTTTTTTGTTCTAACTTAGAAAGAAGAGCATCTAATTTAACTGTATTTTCTAAATCAGCTTTTGGAAGTAATATTGTATCGATATTATCAGATACTAAGAGTTCTAAATCTTCTTTATAATAAGAACTATCAAAACTATTGACTCTAATAATAACTTCCTTTTCTAATTTATGATCTTTTAAAAACTCATTTACTAAAATACGGGCACTATCTTTATTAGAAAGAGCAATTGAATCTTCTAAGTCAATGATAATTGCATCAGCGTTATAAACACCAGCTGATTGAAGCATACCTGGATTATCCCCAGGAACAAAAAGTAAACTTCTTCTCATTACTTCATCCTCCTTATCGCGGCAATTAATCTAGCTCTAATTGTATAATCTAGTGCTCCTTTATCTTCCATCACTATCTTTAGCTTTTCTTTTTTCTCATTTTTTAAAACTTCTAAAATAGTCTTTTTTATTTCATCTTCATAAAGGTAAGCTACTGGACTATTAATGATGATCTCTAACTTGCTACTAATTTCTACTGTAATAAGGCAATCATTAGATTCTAATGTTCCAGCAATACCTTTCATTTTCTTCTCCAATTAGCTACAGCACATACTCTTGCAATTTCATTACGTGCAAGCATCAATGCTTCATCTACTCCCATACCAGGTTTTGCAAGGATTTGGCTTGCAGAGCAGGCAAGAGCAATTTGTGTTGTTGTTTTTGCGGAAATGTCTGTTTCATTACATGTTCCACCACAATAAGACCCAATTCCTTTTTTATTGCAATATAAAATTGCTTCAATTGTATTATTAATACCACCTAAATCAGGAGTTTTAATTTGCAAAATATGACCTGCTTTATTATCTGCAAAGTACTTAATATCTTCTAAAGTATTACACCATTCATCAGCTACAATTTCTACTTTACTTTGCTTTGCTTCTAAAGCTTTTCTTATATCTCTTAATAGTGCCATTGTCTCTTCTCTACAATCTACATCAACTGGACCTTCAATTCTTAAACTTAAAGGTGCTACAGTTTTTTCTAGATCAATTAAATACTCAGTCATTTTCTTAACATCGTTATTAAATGCTAATCCAATTGTACCATAAACATCAATTTGAATAATTGGATTATAACCTTCTTTACCTAAACTCTTAATCCTATTTTTAAGCCACACTAAATACTCTTTTAAGATTTCACCTTTTTTACCTAATTTAGTCTCTACATGATTAATTAAAGCATGAGGTAAAATCTCTGCTTCTTTAATAATCATCTTCTCTGCATTTACATAACGATCATCACCGCTTTGAGTAAATACGGGAACTGGTTTATATTCTTTTTCTTTAATCTTATATTCTTTTCTTACAACTTCAGCCATCGTTACTTTATGTGAGGCTGCAACTGCAGATAAAATAGCTTGAGTTACACCATAACGAATCGCAGTGTGTAATCTTTTTCCATTAATTACTAAATGGTCATATTTTTCAGCTAAACTCTTAAACTCACTAAAGTCTTCTTTTAAAAGTAGTGGCTTAATTTCTTTTTCTAAAAACTTGATTGCATCATCAGCTAAAAACAAAGGGTCTCTTCCACCTGCACCACTATACTGAACAGCAGCACAATCACCATAACCAACACTACCATCTTCTAAAATAATTTGAATGGAAACAGCTTCTCCAGCTTGTCTGATCTTTGTAAATCCTAAAGTCTTTGGCTCTCCTAAATAGTTAAAACCATCATTTTTAGCTCCAGCTTTAATTGCTTTTTGATCATCAAAATAAAATCCCGTGTAAGATTTTGTAAATAAAACGTCTTTTATTTTCATCATTTATCCCTTCTTGGTCTACCTATTAATTCTTGACGTGATACAGCAGTAATATCATCAATTGTCATTTGCATTGACACTTCTCTTCCTTCTGCTTGTCCTCTTATCTTTAGTTTCCTTCTATGGAAATCTTTAATTTCTTCATCTAATCCTAAATTACCAAATTCTAAAATTCTAATCGCACCTTTATTATCTCTTGCTGGTAATACCTTACCTGCATTATAATTACTAGGCACAAAAGGAATATCTAAAATTCCATATTCAAATGCTTTTACTACACCAACAGCTAAGTCACCTTCACCAACTTCATAAACTTTAGCAAGTAAACAATCTACTTCTTTTGTAATTTGATAGTATTCATCATAATATCTATCACTAACTGGGCATGGTTCATCTTTTAAGATATTGCAAATATACTTTGATGCTTTAATTCCCATACTGTTAGCATCAGCTGTAGGTACGCCTACAGATTCATGAGGTGTTTTTGAAATCATTTTTGTAGCTTTAGATAAAGCAGCTACAGTTGATGCCATTGAAATTAAACCAATTGCTTCAGATTCATCTTGAGGAAAACCTCCCATCCACTGATGAAATACAGTTGTAACCTCAACATCTTTATATCCATATTTATATAAATAATATTCTGTTTGATCTTGTAAAGCATTGATAGCAGCTAAGTCTTGAGAAAAGTTTCCACCTTCACCATAACCAACAGTAATGTTTTTTACTCCTTGCTCAGCAGCTAAAAGTGCTTCAATTATTCCAATTACATTAGTAATGCAAGGAGGAACTAAAGTTCCAGTTAATGGTCCAAAAGGTTCCCTATTTAACCTAACACCATGATCTTCATAGTAACCTACTAAGCGATCACAATATTGCCAATAGTAAATTGTATCTTCTAATGATACTGACTTAGCATAAGGTAAATTATAAGAAATAGCTCCACCTTCATTAGAAGTAAAGCCAGCTGCATGAACAATCTCCGCTAGAAGTCTTGAATCAGGAGTACCATGTCTTGCTTGAACAGGAACATTAACACTTTCTACAACCTTTCTACACGCTTCAACTCCATGATTTACAGCTGGAAAGCCATTAAGCATACTCTTACCAACTCTATTACTTTCTTCTAAACCACGTTCTGCTTCTTCATAACGATTAAGTCTAGTGTATGAATCGATTGTAGAAGGAAGAGCATCAGCTCCTGCTTTCTCTAACTTTTGTAATAGTTCGATATGTTTATCTAAACTAGCTACACCTGCTCTAGGTTGAACTAAAGTTCTACCTTTACTCTTAGCTTCATTTAAAACATAAGCCATATTCTTTTCTTTCGGCAAACTCTTTAGATAAGGAATTGAAACCTCAAAATTTAAAAGTGGAGATGATCCAGTCTTCCATGACTTTAATACTTCTTCTCTAACTTTTAAGAATTCTTCTTCAGTCCATTTTTTATTTCTTACTTTCATAACTTCACAATTTCTTCTTTCATAATTTTTAAAGCTACTTCTGGATAATCAATACTTAATAGTCCCATAGCTGATAAAATATAACTTTTATCGACCATAAACTCTACTTTTAATGGTCTTAATTGGTTTGGTTTTTTTAAAGTATAAGTAATAGAACTTAAAATATCTTTCGTATCTTTGCTATTGATTAATACCCCACCAGTACCAATAACAAACTTTACTTTTGTTAAGTCTTTTCCAGTTTGATATTCCATTACTCCAAATGGAGTATAAACAGATTCTAAAAAACCTACATGTCTTGAAATTGCATTATCTAAAGCAACCTTAGCCATTTCTTTTTCGACTTTAAAATCATAATCAGTTACTGGTAAAAACTCAATATTATCATGTCTTTTTTTAGCTTCTTTTTCAATGTCAATTCCATCTTTTAAATATTTCTTTCGCTCTTCTAAACTTAAAGCTTCTAAAATACCTAAAGCAGAATATCTCATCCCTAAATCACCTTCTACCGTTCTCTTAGCATAAGGTTCTTCTAATCCTCTTTGTAAGACAGAAACTTTAGATGGACTTCCTGATCCTATAGAATAAATATCTGTTGTAGCTCCACCTACATCAACTAAAATAATATCTCCTAAGCCTTCTTCATCTAAATATCCATCAGCTAATAATGTCGCTGCTTCTAAAACAGCTTTTGGTGTTGGGAAAATAACTTCGTCTATTTCTTCTTCAATTTTTCCAATTCCTTTAGCTTTAATAATATTACCCATAAAGATTTCACGAATAACTTCTTGAGTATTTTTAATATTTAATTGATTTAAAAGAGGCATTACATTCTCACAAGTATAAGGTTTAATCTTAGCTTCACTTAAAATCTCACTAATATCATCTTGACATTCTTTATTACCTGCATAAATAATTGGAACTTTGACCTTAGCTTGAGCAAGCCTTTTAGCATTCTCAAGTACTGTATCACGGTCTCCACCATCAGTTCCCCCCGCAAGTAAAACAATATCAATTTTACCTGAAGTAATAACTTCCATTTGGCTTTTATTGATTCTACCTGAAACAACTAAATCAACTTTAGCTCCTGCGCCAAGACAAACTCTTCTTGCTGCTTCTACTGTCAAACTTTCAACTAAACCTATTGCTGCCATCTTTAATCCACCAGCAGCTGAAGAACAAGCAATAATCTTATCATATTTTTGCTTACCAACTTTAGCTTCTAACTTTTTAAAACATTCATGATAACCATCTTTAATATCAGTATTAATTGTAGTTATAGCATCTGTATGGCCAATAACTTTAGCTTTACTTATATCAACAGCAGTTAATTTAGTATAAGTAGATCCAAAATCTAATAATAAATATTTCATTTTCCTTTTGCTTCTAAAGCCTTTAGATCCTCTATTACCCAAACTAATGTATCTTCAAAAGGTGTTCCTGGTGGAAAAACACGATTAAATCCCATATCTTTAAATCTTTTCTCTACATCTTTAAAATCTTGTTTCCCAACAACAATATTTCCACCTACATATAAAATAACATCAGGAATACCAGCTTCAATACACTTATCTCTCATCCCTCTACAATCAAGTTCTCCTTGACCATAAAGCGATGATACTAATATCATCGGTGCATTAGTTTCTATAGCTGCATTGATAAAGTCTTCTTGACTAGAAAGCACACCTACATTAGCTACATTAAATCCATTTTCCTTTAAAATGTATTCGATAATTTTATTACCTACTGCGTGTACATCGGCACCAATAACGCCAATAACTATTGTTGGTTTCTTCATTATTTTTCTTCCTCATTTCTTCTAAAATACTACTAGTATTATACTACTTTTACCTTGTTTCTTCAAGTTATAAATAAAAAGCAATACCTTTAAAAAGTATTGCTTTTTTATATTTTATTAACCTATATTATTCTTCAAAATAATCTTCTCTTCTTCTAAAACCTAAAAAGGCAAAAGGCAATAAAGCAACTAAAGCAATTGCTTGACTATTACAACCTTTTTTCTTTAATACTTCAAGATTATAAGTTTTAGTAATGTCTCCATATTGTACTGAAATCTTAACATCTCCTGCTTGTAATGCTTCAATAACTCCAGTATTAGAGATTGTTGCAACACTTTGATTATTAGATGAAAATACTACATCTCCTGGTTTTAAAGTAGCAAGTTCTCCATCTAAATATACCTCTACAACCAAATTAACCTTTTCATTAATTGTAATTGTTTCTTTACCTTCTAAACCACCAATAACAACATTAATAGTTTTTGGTTTCATTTTTAGTGTAAGGGTTGCAGTCTCATTAGTATCTAGATTCTTTACTTTAACTTCATAGTTTCCATATGCTAAACCTTTAACCGTAAACTTCTTATTTGTAATTGCACTAATTTGTAAACCACTTAATCCCTCAACACTTAAATTATCAGTATGAGATGTAATCACAACTTCTATTTCATCACCTTTATAGATGTCTTTTGTTGCAGGGGCTAAACTCAACTCAGTAAACTTACCTACTTGAGAAGTATAACTTTTAACTACATTATTATCTTTATCAATAATCTCAACTTTAACAGTTCCTGCTTTTGCCTCTTGAAAACTATATGAATTTGCACCTTTTTGTAAAGTAGTTTTTAATGCATCATTAAAGTAAACTTTATATTCTTTTACTAATTCAGGATTAATATCTTCAGTAAATGAAACTTCAATATTTTGATTATTTCTTATAGCTGCAAAATCTAACAATTCACCTGGCGTAGCATCTAAAATATATAAAGCAAATGTCACTTCTGCGTCATTATCAACTAGACCTACAGTTACATTTTCTGTTGCTACATTAATACCTGTAATCTTTAATACATTACCTACAATCTCATAACTATAATTGTCACTTTCAGACTTTACAATTAACTCATGACCATGGTTTGGAACTTGACTTACTTCAATTTCAATTGTCTTACCAACATTTACATCATAGCTTTCATCACCCACACTTAAAGCCACAGGTAAAGCTACATCAAAATAATACTCATCTAGTATTGTTCCATCTGCAGCTTTTAGTTTTAAAATAATTTCTCTTACATCAGCTGGAACAGATGTTATATTAATTCTTCTTGTACCTACTGGATATTCTGCTTGACAAGCATCATCAAAATAAATCTCATATTTATCTAATACATTCCCATCTAACTCTTCTCTAAAAATAATCGAATAGTTTCTCTCTCCTTGATCACTAAATCTAAGATCATAAACTCTTCCATAATATAAAGAGTTAATAAAGTGAATATCTTTTGTAATTACTGTTCCATCATATTTCTTAAACTTAACTACAAAGTCCTTTACATCATCTAATTGTAACCCACTAAATAGAAAACTAGTCACAGCTTCATCTTTTAGGACTGTATCTAAATATACTCTACCAGTTTTATCTTCCACCTTTACATGACCTATATTGCCATAATAAGAAGTGTTAAAACTTAAGTTAGCTTTAGTTTGGTCATCTTTGTTTCTTGTTATTGAAACTGAACTTAAGAATGACTCTTGATCAAAGTGGCTAGTAAATTGTGAACGATTAGGTAAAATAGTTGCTTCATCTAAAATATCACCAGCTTTATTAAAAGTCTTTAAATACAAACCATCGCTCTTAACTGTAAATAGTGTACCTGTTGTTGTACTAGCAATAACCTTAGCATGATATGCCGCATAAGTATTAGTATATTGATAAAACTTAGAACCAGCTGAACCAAGTGTCATATAAACAGTTCCACCTTTGTGGTCACTTGAAACAACTTGCCCTTGATATACTTTATGAGATCTCATATAAGTATGATCATGCCCAGTTAAGACTAAGTCAACTCCACACTCGTCAAATAAAGGTTGCCATGTTGCTTGAAGTCCTGGTGAAACGTTGGCATAAATAGATCCATAAAAACTACGATGCATAAATACTACAATATATTGAGCGTAGTTAGATGTAACTACTTGTTTAAACCATTCTTTTTGAACTGCTGCTGTTCCACTTGCTTCTGTATCTAAAGCAATGAATAAAACATTATTATATTTAAAATAGTAACTACTTCCCTTTACACCTTCTGCTCCATTTTGAGGAGTATTAAAATGTTCATTAAAATATGTATTATTATAAGTCTTAGGTGTGCTTGATGCATCATAATATTCATGATTACCAACACCAGGAGCTAAAATAGTTTTCTTAATATTGCTCAATTTAAATAGCATATCCCATTGTGACACTTTACCACCACGGTCTACAATATCACCAGATAAAACATTAAAACGAAAATCAGGTTCAAGTTGATATGCTCTACCTAAAATATCGTTATAATGAGCAGCTGTAGCATCACTATAATATTGAGGGTCAGTAACAGCTAAAAATGTATAGTTTGAATTATCTCCTTCAGCTGTTTTAAACGTATAATCAGCACTCATATCACCATCTTTACCTATACGATATCGATATTCAGTATTTGGTGTTAAGTTTTCAATAACAACTCTATTTACAAAATAATACTGACGATTAAAACCTTCATGGCTATAAGTAACTCCATTGATTGTTTCTTCATTAGGTAAACTCCACATGTGCGTTTCAGGTGTTACATTAGTAGCATTGGCATAAGCCGTATCACTTGCTAGTGTATACTCTAAATAAGTATTTAACTTTTCTGAATGCCAGTTAACATGAACTGATGTTGCTGGGTCTTCACCTACAGTAGTAATAATATGCTCATAAGTAGTATCACCAAATCCTTTAACTTTTGGACTTGCAAGTAAAGTTACAAACAATCCTAAAACAAATAACAAAATTAATTTAAATAATTTTTTCATCTTTTTCTCCTTCTTCTATATAATATATTGGTTTTATTAACATATAAACAAATGAATAATCATTATTCGATTTAATTAATGGTTTAAGATTATCCTTTGTTCCCCAAATTGAATTAACAAACTCTGGATGATCTACAAAAGGATTTCTATTTTCTTGATAGCCATAAATAGTATCATTTCTTTTTCTTTCGAAATCATCTACAGGATCTTCTTCATGCCATTTAAGTAAAGCTGAAATTCTTCCTAAATATGGCGCACTACCATTGCCTGTTCTATCATTTAACTCTAAATCAGGTCCACCATCTCCACCATCATAACGAGTCGCCATATAAAACATCATTCTGGCTACATCTCCTTTTACCTCATCTCGAGGTTCAAAACTAACATTAGTAATTCGATAACAAAAACTAGAACCAGGTGCATAACCTTCTGAAGATTCAACTTTAGTTCCGCCTTCATCAAAATCTAAATTACCACGTGAAGAATTGACATTTATAACTGTAGGTCTTAAATGATGCATATCTGAACCAGCTCCTAAACCAGTTCCAAAATTACCATGACTCTTAGGCCAAGTATGTTCTTTATTCCAAATTTGGCTTCCGTTTTTAGGATGGCTTATTCCCGTATACATTAAAATCATATTGTTTGGATTATTTGGATCTTCATCAGTTTCTTTTAAATAACTATTTAAGCTCTTATAAGAATAAGTAGTATGACCAGAAATAATTGTATGTAATGCTTTTTTTAACTCTACCCCAGTTTTACCAGATGCTGCTTGATAATAACCAGTATAGTCTTCTCCGGTATATTCTTCTTTTAAAACAACAACTTGATAAGTCTTTAATTCTTCTAAAGTTTTATAGTTAAAATTAGCAGTTAAAGTTACTGTTTTATCTGTACTACCTCTAGTAACTACACCCTCGTTAGTGATTGCTTCTTCACTATCTGATGTCCAAGTAATACTAACTCCTTGATAGCTAGTTACTAAAGTAAGATTGCTTATAACTTGAGGTGGAAGGCTAACATAAGCTACTGCTGCATCTAATATTGCTTGGTCAGAATCTGGTGTTTCCCCATTTTCCCCATTTCCACCATTAGAATCAATTTCTTTTTCTAAAATCGTAATCTTAAACTCTTTACTTCTAGTTTTAACTCCATCAGTTATATATGCATATAGGACAAGTTGAGTATCTTTATCTTGCCTAAAAACATAACCTAAATCAGTAACTACTTTTGGATTAGAAGATTGCCAGCTTACTTGATAACCATCAACTTGTGTTGGTAAATCTAAAGCATCAACTACATGCTCTAAATCTCCATAAATAGTTAATTTATCATATGCCTTATTAAAAGGATCTTCTTTTTTGCTGCACCCTACAATTAAAAACATTGTAAAGATGGAAATAATTAATATAAATACTTTTCTCATAGATTTCACCTTACATATTATTATACCATATTTCTCGTCAAATTTATAGAATTAAATAACCAATTATGCTATAATAAATAAGGTGATTTGATGAAGATCTTAGGTGTTATTTTAGAATTAAATCCTCCTCACAATGCGCATAAATATTTTATTGAAAAAGCAAAGATTCAAGTACAACCTGACTTAACGATTGCAATTATTTCATGCAACTTCGCTCAAAGAGGAGAAATAAGTATAATCAGTAAATATGAAAAAACAAAAGCTGCACTTAATTTAGGTGCTGATTTAGTTATAGAACTGCCAGTATTTTGCACTTTAAATTCAGCTGAATTGTTTGGTTATTACGCAGTAAAAATCTTAAATGATTTTAAAATTACAGACCTTGCTTTTGGTGTTGAACTAGATGATTTAAACTTACTTAAAAAAACTAATGAAATTTTAGAAAGCCCAAGTTATAATGAAAAACTAAAAGCCAATCTAAATCACGGCTATAGTTATAAAAAAGCAGCTTTACTTGCTTTTGAGAAAAGTACAGATAATCCTATCTTAACTGAAAACTTTAATAAACCTAACAATACTTTAGCCTTAAAATACTTAAGTGCTATTGATAAAATAAACCCTAAACTTCAAGTTAATTTAATTAAAAGAATTGGAGAAAATGAATATAGCAAAAATATTGGTGAATACCCATCAGGCTCTACAATCAGAAACCTAATATCTAAAGGTAAAGATGTTTCTAAATTTATCCCTGCTAAGTATAATTTCATTAATTATAACCAAGCATATGATAATCTATTCTATTTATTTAAATCATTCGTTCTTTTAGAAGAAAGTCCTTTTAAAAACACGAAACACATTAAAGAAGGAATAGAAAATAGAATCTATAAAATCCTAAAAGAAACTTTTAATTATAAAGGCTTTATCTCAAAAATGAAAACTAAGAGATACTCCGAAAACTATCTTCAAAGACTACTCTTATCAGTTCTCTTAGAACTTGAAAATCAAGATGATTATTATTTAAGAGTTTTAGGTTTTAATAAAAAAGGTGAAAAACATTTATCAAATATTGATAAACCTATAATTACAAGCCCTAAAAATATAAATAACAAATTACTAAATATTGAACTTAAAGCAAGTAAACTCTATGCTTTAATCACAAACAATGACAATTATTATCAAGAAGAATTTTTAATACCTTATAAGGAGAATAAATAATGAATACAAAAGATATTAGACTAAAACTAGAAGGAATTATTGATCCTTCAGTAAATAAAACCCTAAAAGAAACTGATGGTATCAAACATATAGGAATTGACTCTGATAAAGATGTTGTTATCTTAATCATCACAATGGAGAAAAAAGATAGCGAGTCAGAAAAAACCCTAAAGCGAGAAATAGCTAAAGCTATTAAACTAGATCTTGGTTTTAAAGGAGTTAAAATCCAACTTGAAGAAAGAAGAATTAATGAATCGATTGTAAAGACGAATGCTAAGTTTTTAATTATCACATCTGGTAAAGGTGGTGTAGGTAAATCAACTGTTGCTGCTAATCTTGCTTATTACTTAAAGAAGAATGGCAAAACTGTAGCCCTACTTGATGCTGATATTTATGGTTCTTCTTTACCTAGAGTTCTTGATATGGAAGAAGGTTACCCTCAAGTTAATGAAAAAGGAAAACTAATTCCAAGAAAAGTAAAAGATATGGAAATTATGTCAACTGAGTTTTTTGTAGAGGGAAATAAACCAGTAATTTGGCGTGGTGCCATGCTTCATTCAATGATGAATAACTTCTTCTATGAAACTTCCTGGGATAAAAATCTAGACTATATGGTTATTGATGCCCCTCCAGGAACAGGTGATGTTGCTTTAGACTTAAGACAAATTGTCCCTAACGCAAAATCAATTGTAGTTACAACACCTCATAAAACTGCAAGCCATGTAGCTATTAAAGCAGGCTATGCTTCAGTCAAACTAAAACAAGAAGTTTTAGGTGTTGTCGAAAACATGTCTTATTACTACAACGAATACTCAAAAGAAAAAGACTACATCTTTGGTGAAGGTGGCGGAAAAGAAGTTGCTGAAAACTTAAATGTAGAACTTTTAGCTCAAATCCCAATCAATAGGCCAAAGCACAATATAGGACTATATGAAGAAGATGAAAAAGCAGGTCAAATCTTTAATGACCTTGCTAAAAAAATAATTGAAATCTATTAAGACTATTTATAATAAATAGTCTTTTTTTATTAAATAAAATAAAAAAGCTCAAATTAATTTGAGCTTTTTTAATAATTATTTGCCACATTTTTTGTGTTCTTTATGTTTTTCTTTGCATTCACTTTTTTGATGTTTTTCTTTGCATACGGCATCACCTTTGCGATGTTGATGTTCTTGACATTCACACTCTTCACCATCTTTGCATTCGCCTTTTTTGTGTTTATGTTGGTGTTGATGTTCTTGACATCCACATTCACATTCTTCATCATCTTCGCAATCACATTCACATTCATCATCTTCATCTTCTGAAGAAAATGCTTCTAGTAAATCTTCAATATATACCCATTCTTCATCACTTTCAATTGGATCTAATTGACCATCTCCTTCTTTACCTTCTTCGTAAGAAGCAGCCATTACTTCAATTTCTTCGTTGTCTTCATCCGCAACTTCATAAAATAACACATAGTTTTTCTTAAACTTCTCGCTGTAGTGTGTAAATAAAATTTCACATAAAATTTCACTTCCTTCGGCGTCTTGAATTACTAATTTGTTTTCCATTTCTTTTGGCATAATCTAATTTTCCTTTCTCCTTTTATTTATCCAAATAAGCTTGCAAGATAATACTTGCAGCTAATTTATCAACTTTTGTTTTTCTTTTTTGGTTTTTCATTTTAGCTTCTTTTAGAGTTTTATGCGCAATAACTGTCGTTAGTCTTTCATCAATCAAAACAACTTCTAATTTAGTTGCATCTTCTAACATCTTTTTAAACTCTAAACAATACTCTCCTTGAAAACCAATACTTCCATCCATGTTTTTAGGTAATCCTAAAACTATTGTACTAACATTGTTTTTCTTAATATAATCTACTACTAATTTTAAAGCTTCATTTAAATTGTTTTCTTCAATTTCAAATGTTCCAATAGGACTTGCAATAATTCTGCTTGTGTCAGATAAACTAATACCTACAGTTTTACTACCTAAATCAATACCGATTGCTCTCATAGTACCTCTTTTAAGTATTTTCTAACTTCAGCTAAAGATTCATCAACTTTTGTAACGTCTCTTCCCCCAGCTTGAGCAAAATCTGGTCTACCACCACCATTACCATCAGTAACAATCGCAGCCATCTTTACTAAATCACCAGCTTTAACTTTTTTGTTTTTGTTTTTAGAAACATAAACAATTTTGCCACTGCTTACATTTGCTAGTAATACAATCTCTAATTGTAAGTTATCACTTAAATTATCAACTAAATCTTTTAAAACCTCGCTATCAACATCTTCTAGTTTATCAATAATAATTTTTACTCCATTAATTACTTCTACTTTATCTTTAAATAAAGCTGGACTAATTTGTTTTGACTCACGATATTGTTTTTGATATTCTTTATCAATATCCTTTACAAGTACTTGATACTTAGTAGATAGTTCTCTTAAATCTAGCAAATATTTGTAACTTTCCAAATACTTAACATCTCTTGGAGCTTTATATACTATATCTAATTTTTCTTCTTTAGCACTTTTTACTAATTCTTCAGCTTTTTGTTTTAAGTTACTAATCTCTATTAGTATATTATCCGCACTTTCTAATAATTTATCTTTTATATTTGTATCAGTAGTTGCTTCAATTCTGTAAATACCAGAACCTTTAGTCTCACAACTTAAAATCACAAACTTTCCTATTTCCTTAGCATTACTTACGTGAGTTCCACCACATAATTCTTTTGAATCACCAATAGTAATAACTCTAACAACATCTTCATATTTATCAGAAAACATTGCTTCTACTCCTAAAGTTTTAGCTTTATCTAAAGCCATCTCTTTAGTTTCAACATGATGACCTAAATCAATCATCTTATTTACTATTGTTTCTACTTTTAATAGTTCTTCATCAGTAGGCAAGCTAAAGTTATTAAAGTCAAATCTTAAACTATTACTTGATACTGATGAGCCTTGTTGGTGAACATGACTTCCTAAAACTTCTTTTAAAGCATAGTTTAAAAGATGGGTTGCTGAGTGGTTTTTAGCAGTATTCAATCTTAAAGCTTTATTTACTTGTAAGATAACTTTATCAGCTACTTTAATATACTCTCCACCAAAATCAACTAGCGATGCATGTTGGCCATTAGGTAATAAAATTGTATCTTTTACTTTATATTCATTATCTTGAAAGACAACTTTACCTTGATCTCCAACTTGTCCTCCTTGTAAACCATAAAAAGGAGTTTCATCAAAGACTAGTAATACTTCACCATTAGATTCTTTAAATGAAGTTCCATCTTTAAAGATTGCAATTACTTTACTTACTCTTTTTAGTTCACTATAACCAGTAAAGATTGATTCCTCTTTAAACTTAAGCATATCTTCATTTTGACTAATCATTGACTCATCTTCATCACGACTAGCACGAGCTCTTTTTCTTTGTTTTTCAAGTTCCTCTTCAAAAGATTTTAAGTCAACTTCAAAACCGTGTTCTTTACCTACTTCTAGTGTTAGTTCTATTGGAAAACCAAAAGTATCGTATAACAAGAAAGCAATCTCTCCTGTAATTACTTTACCTTTAGCTTGTTCCATATAATCAAGAAGTTTCTTTTCACCTTTATCTAAAGTCTTTAAGAATTTCTCTTCTTCATTATTAACTACAACTTTTACCAACTCTTTAGCTTTTACTAAATTAGGATAAGGCTCTTTCATAATACTTACAACTCTATCAACTAATCCAGCTAAGAAAGGTTTATCTAAACCTAACTTCTTACCATAACGAACAGCTCTTCTAATTAGTCTTCTTAAAACATAACCTCTTCCTTCATTACTTACATTAGCTCCATCAGAGATAGCAAATGTAACACTTCTAATATGATCTGCGATAACTTTAAAAGCCATTTGACCACTATATTTAACACCACTTAGCTTTTCAATATCATTAATGATTGGCATAAAAAGATCAGTTTCAAAATTAGTATCTGTTTCTTGGATAATCGAAACGATTCTTTCTAACCCCATACCAGTATCAATATTCTTACTTGGTAGTTCTTTATACTCTTCTCTTTTTTTACCTGATTCAGCATTAAACTGACTAAATACGATATTCCAAATCTCTACATAACGGTCGTTATCTAAATCATCAATGATTAATTTTAAACCGATGTTTTCTGGATCATACTTAACCCCACGGTCATAGAAGATTTCCGTACATGGACCACAAGGTCCATCACCAATTTCCCAAAAGTTTCCCTCTAGTGGAATTAACCTTTCTTCTTCTACACCTAACTTCATCCACATTTTCTTAGTTTCTAAGTCTTCTGGATAGTAAGAAAAGTAAATATTCTTTTTATCTAAATTAAACCATTTTTCTGAAAACAAAATTTCATAAGCCCATGTTAATGCCTCTTTACGAAAATAATCGCCTATTGAAAAGTTTCCTAACATCTCAAAAAACGTATGATGTCTTGCAGTTACCCCTACATTTTCAATATCGTTAGTTCTAATTGATTTTTGCACATTAGCTAACCTATTTCTTTTTGGAGTTTCTCTTCCATCAAAGTATTTCTTTAAAGGAGCTATCCCTGCATTAATCCAAAGTAATGTTGGATCATCATGAGGAATTAAAGAAGCGCTAGGAATAATTAAATGTCCCTTTTCTTCCCAAAATTTAAGCCATAATTTTCTAATTTCTAAACTACTTAGTTTTTTCATTATTTTTCCTCATCTAAGACTACTGCAAGTACAATTGGACTTAAACCACATTCTTTCATAATCCTTTTACTTACAACATCTTTTATTTCTTTCTTTATTACTTGCCAGTCTAAATACTTTTCATCAAAATGATAGTCTAAAGTATCATCAACTACTTCATTTATTATATCATAAATATCAGCTTCTACTTGTTTATTATTTGTAACTCCCTTTAAAACTATTGAAGGTTCAGCTAATACTTCTTTGTATCTTGCATCTACAATTACATTAATAATAACTACTCCGCCTTGAGCTAACATTTCCCTATCTTTCAATACAACACTATTAATATCCCCAACAATCGACCCATCAACTAAAACATCACCTGTTGGTACAAACTCTTTTGCAACTTGCAACTTGCCATCTAAAAAGGTAATTACTTCACCATTTTCAAGTAGTAAAATCTCTTCTCTACTATAACCGGCATCTAAAGCAACTTGCATATGAGCATATTGATGACGATATTCACCAATAACTGGGGCTATATATTCTGGCTTTAACATCATATAAAGCATCTTTAAGTCTTCTGGTGAAGCATGAGAACTACGTAAATCTTTCTTAGTCATATTAATAACTTTCGCATTAGTTCTCGCCAAAGCATTCATCGTATTCGCAAAAGTATTTGGATAACCCTTTACATGCGGTGAAATTAAAACTATAGTATCTGTATCCTTAATTTTAATAAATCTATCTTTACCACTAGCCATTCTTTGAACATGAATAAATGGTTCATTTAACTCACCAGTTACAATAACTACTAAGTCTTCATAATCATTATCATTGCTATCATCAATATACTTTAAGTTTACAAATTTATCACTTGGAATATTTAAATAATTTGATTCCATCGCAACACTAATAATTTTCCTTGTTCTTTTACCAATAATAGCTATTCTTTTATTTGAGGAACTAGCAATATTAATAATCTTTTGCATTCTATCTAAGTCATTAGAATACATCGCAAAGATTGTTCTACCTTTAGTTTTTAATTGCTCAGTAACTGTATGAAGTAAAATATTATCACTTACAGTTCTACCAATATTACCTGAACCTAAACTTTCAGGTAAAAGTAGTAATACTTTTTCTTTAGAGATCTCACCTAAACGATGAAATCCTGTTTTATATTTTTTATCTGAGTTAGCAGAAAAAGTAAAGTCAGGAGCATAAACTATTGCTCCATCAGGAGTACTAATTACGATTCCTAAACTTTCGGGAATACTATGACTTGTAGCATAGAAAGATACCTTAACATTACCAAACATTAATTCTTTATCTTCATTTATTCTATACAAACGATAGTCTTTAATATTCATTCCTAATTCAGTTAATTCTTTTTCTAATATAGAAATTGTAAAGTGAGTTCCATAAACACCGATATTCATCTCTTTTAAAATCTCAGGAACAGCACCAATATTTTCAATATGTCCATGAGATAAAAACAAAGCTTTTACTTTATCTTTATTTTCCAAAAGGTATTCCATATCTGGAAGAACTGCATCGACTCCAAGCAAATCTAAACCTGGGTTCTTAATTCCAGAATCTAAAATAAAGATTCTATCATTTACCTCTACAATATACATGTTTTTGCCATGTTCGCCTAAACCGCCCAAAGCAAAAAACTTAATTTGATTTGCCATAAATCACCTCATATTTTTTCAACTATTTAAACATTCGTGCAGCCTTAACAGCTGTTAACCACTTTTGGTATAATTCTTGCCTTTTCTTTTCATTCATTTTGTTTGTAAAGACACGTTCAATTTGATGTAGTTTTGTTATCTCTTCAACACTTTTAAAATAGCCTGAAGCTAAACCTGCCATATAAGCAACACCTAAAGCAGTTGATTCAATAATTTTAGGCCTATAAATAGTAGCCGGTAAGATGTTTGACTGAAATTGCATTAAATAGTCATTCTCACATGCTCCACCATCAACCTTTAAATTGTGCAATTGAATTTTAGCTTCTTTTTCCATTAAGGTTATTACATCTTTTACTTGATAAGCAATAGCATCTAAAGTAGCACTAGTTATATCTTCTCTAGAAGTATCTTTTGTAATACCAAAGATAGCACCTCTAACTTCATTATCCCAGTATGGTGCACCTAAGCCAGTAAAAGCTGGTACTAAGAAAATTTCTTCTTGATGCTTTGCATTTAACGCCAAGTCATAAGACATAGCAGATGTTTTAAAAAACTTCATACTATCTCTTAACCACTGAACAGCAGCCCCAGCTACAAACACAGATCCTTCTAAAGCATAAGTAGTCTTACCATCAATATGCCAAGCAATAGTTGATAATAAACCATTTTTAGAAGTAATAACCTCACTTCCTGTATTCATTAAAGCAAAACAGCCTGTACCATAAGTGTTCTTTACATCTCCTAAATCAAAACAACATTGACCAAATAAAGCTGCGCTTTGGTCCCCAGCAATAGCTCCCAAATTAACTTCTTCACCTAAAATCTCTAACTTACCTAAGTTACCTGAAGATGGCACAACTTTAGGTAAAATACTTTTAGGTATACAAAACTTTTCTAATAATTCTTCATCCCATTTTAACTCTTTGATATTAAAAAGCATTGTTCTTGAAGCATTAGTATAATCAGTTATATGAAGCTTTCCTTTAGATAAATTCCAAATTAAATAAGTATCAACAGTACCAAATAGTATTTCACCTTTATTTAGTTTATCTTCTAAACCTTTAGTATTTTCTAAAATCCATTTGATTTTTGAAGCAGAAAAATATGGGTTAATAATTAATCCTGTTTTCTCTAAAACTTTATCATTATAACCTTTTTCTATCCACTCTTTGCAAATCTTTTCTGATTGACGGCTTTGCCAAACAATAGCTTTATTTACTGGCTTTCCTGTTTTCTTATTCCAAAGAATAGTTGTCTCTCTTTGATTAGTAATACCTACTGCTTCAATATCTTTAGCACTAATATTAGCTTTATTTAAAACACCAATAATAACTTGTCTTACAGATTCTACTAATTCTAAAGGATCTTGTTCTACCCAACCAGATTTATTCGTAATTGAAGATATTTCTAGTTGTGATGATGCTACAATATTAGCCTTCTTATCAAAAAGGATTGCTCTTGAACTTGTAGTTCCTTGATCTATTGCTAGTATATATTTCATTTTTCAATCACCTGTCCTATAAATAAATAATGATTGTTTCCCTCTACAAAATACTTCTCTTTTACAGGTGATGATAACTGATCTTCAAATATCTCACCTTGATAAATTTTCTTTAAATAAAATGTAGCTTTTGCTTCCTTAAAACTTACTGAGTCAAAATGCTTAACTGGAGTAAGCCTAGTCTTGGAAACTTTATCTTCATTTCTTCCTGATTTAGTACCTAAATACTTTAAATCTTCTTCATGTTCATCGCCATAAAAAGATACTGTAAAGTAATCATTTTTAGAAATAAAATCAAAAGTATAACGGCTCTTCCTTACATAAACAATAATAGTCTCTAGTCCAAAAACATAGCCATAGTGACACCAACCAATAGTCATTGTATTAAAGTTATCAATTGAACCAGCAGTTAATAAACCATTATTTTGCTTAAGAAAGTAAGTCTTCTTGTTCTTTTCTTTCATAGCTATAAAAAATACTTCCCCCAATAAACTCTCTTAATAGCGAGTTACATGGTACATATTCATCAGGAATATCCTTTACAAGTTTTAAAAACTTAACTAGTCTATTAGCATCAATAAAATACTCATCTTCTCTTGGAACTTCGTTTAAAACTGGTAAAGCATATTTTTTCATTACCCCTAGTTCATAAGTAAGCTCAGTATTAAAAATATAATCAGCTTCTTCTTGGTAAGGATAAATCCATCTAAATTCACCCTTTCTTACTGAAGGCCACATTTTAAAAGTATCACGAACATTAGTACCACGATATTTTGCATCTCTAACAACTCTTCTTAGTTGTCTAATTTCTGTAGCACTAATAGGTGTATGATTATCATAACTAATCTCAAATAAAGGACTAATATAAATCTTAAACTTTTGATGTCTAGGAATTAAACTAGTAAGTTTTTCATTTAAAGCATGAATTCCCTCAATAATAATTGGCGTTGCTTTACTAATTTTGATAGTTTTACCATCAACACTATAACCCTTATTAAAATCAAAGTATGGTAGTGTAACTTTCTTACCTTGAATTAAGTTTAAAAGATCACGATTAAAACGATCAATATCTAATGCCTCAATATGTTCTAAGTCTAGTTCTCCATTTTCATCTAAAGGAGCCTTGCCTCTTGGCTTATAATAATCATCCATAGAAATCTTTAAAGGTTCAATACCTTTAGCCATCAATACCCCTCTTAGCCTATTAGAGAAAGTAGTCTTACCAGAAGATGATGGACCAGCAATCGCAATTAATCTAATATTTTCAATATCATATTTAATTTTATCACCAAGTTCAGCTAACATATTATTGTGTTTAGTCTCACATACATTAACTAAATCAATAATGCTATCATTACTTGCATGAGTATTTAGATTAGCAATTGTCTCACAATTTAATTGCTTAGACCAACGAGATGCTGCTCTTAACATCTTCGCAAACGATACTGAGTCATGAAACTCCGGCATTTTACCACCAAGTTCTGATCTTGGATAAAGAATTATAAAACCAGGATAATAAGGAATTAATTTAAAATCTTTAATATAACCCATTGAAGGCAACATATAGTTAAATAAATAGTTATAGTAACCATTACATTTATATAAGTTAACTGTATCTTCTGGTCGATATTTTAAAGTCTCAATCTTATCATGATATCCTTGTTTTAAATATATCTCTTTTGCTTCTTCTTTACTTAACTTCACCCTAACAATATCTTGATCTTTTTCAATTAGTTTTTTCATTTCTTTTTCTAACTTTTCAAGTAGAGCATCATCAACCATAATGTCTTTGATTTCACCATAGGTACTACGAGAAACACCTAATCTAAACTTAACTTCAACTCCAGGATATAAATTCTCTAAAGCGATGATTGTTAGAAAACGTAAAGTAGTTTCATAAGCATTCATTGACTCTACATGTGTTAAATTTAAAAATTCGACTTCCGCATCATAATTCACATAGTAATCAAGCTCACGAAGACGAGTATCTACCTTAGCAAGATAAGCTTCTATTTTTAATTCTTTAGCTAAATCTCTTAGGTAAACTTTATCTTTTTTAATATATTCTTTTCCATTTACTTTTATTGTAAACTCTCTCATAGTTTTCACCTCTTCTTATTATTAATATTATATCATATTTTGCTTTATTAATATATAGATATAATTTTAAAAAAATAGATTAATAAATAATCTATTTTTTTAATTATTTACTTAATGCTTTTTCAGCGTTCTTGCATAATTTAGAAAAATCTTCTGGATTATGAATAGCAATTTCTGATAACATCTTACGATTGATATCAACCTTAGCTAATTTTAAACCATGCATTAATGTACTATAGCTTAAACCATTTAATCTAGCAGCTGCATTGATTCTTTGAATCCAAAGTTTTCTAAATTCTCTTTTACGTGCTTTACGATCACGATAAGCATATGTAAGTGACTTCATCACTTGTTGGTTAGCTGTACGATATAAAGTATGTTTTGAACCAAAATATCCTTTAGCTAATTTTAAAACCTTTCTTCTTCTACTGCGTGTTGCAACGCTTCCTCTAACTCTTGCCATCTTATTTACCCTTTCTAATCACATATACATGTTTTCTGATTCTATTTAAATCAGATGTATGTACTAGTGCACCCTTTCTTAAACGTCTAATTCTTTTTTGTGTTTTACCCGGAGCTAAGTGACTAGTTCCTGGTCTGTGTCTCATTACTTTGCCAGTTGCAGAAATTTTAATTCTTTTCTTTAAGCCTTTATGTGTTCTAATTTTTGGCATCTTTATATTCCTCCTCTATCTATTTCGCCCTTAAAATTGCGATAGCACTTCTACCATCAACTTTAGGTTCACTTTCTACAATCGCTTCTTCTTTCACTGCTTCGATATAACGATTAATCATTGTTAAATCAAAACCTTGAGTAGCTAGCATTCTTCTACTACGATAATTTAAATTAAGTTTTACTTTATATCCTGATGCTAGGAATTCTTTACCTTGTTTAATCCTAACATTAAGATCATTTGTATCCATTACTGGAGTTAATCTAATCTCCTTCACAGTAATCGTTCTTTGATTTTTCTTAGCGTCTTTTGCTCTTTTCTTTTGCTCATAGCGATACTTCGCATAGTCCATAAAACGGCACACTGGTACTTTCGCTTGGGGAGCAACACATACTAAATCATATCCCGCTTCATAAGCCTTTTGAATTGCATCTTCTGTAGGTAATACTCCTAAAGCATCACCATTAGCATCAATTGTTAAGACTTTTGGAAAAGGAATTTCTTCATTAACTAAATTTTCATTCTTTGAATTTAAATTCTTTATAAATAGCACCTCCATCTCATAGCAAAAAAAAGTGAGCATAATCTGCCCACTAAAAAACAAAAGATAATAATATCTTAAGTGACATCAACCTACCAACTAACATCGATCAGGTGAGAAGTGGGACTTCTTCTTTCCACTATGCTTAAGTATTATACATTATTAAGTTGTTTTTGTCAAGAGTAAAATCTTTAAAATACTAGTTAATAATCTAAATAAACCTCTAAAGAATAGATAATGACTAAACAAACAAAATACAAAAAAAGAAAATGCAAACAATTAAAAAGAAATTTATTATCTAATACTGGAAACAATATTGATATTATTTTTTTAAAACTTTTGCTTTCAATAAAGTTAATCATAAAAGAAATAAATAAAGGAACAAAAATAATTAAAATCCTATTACTTAACTTAATCAAAATCAAACTCATAAAACCAAAAAGTAAATTCAAAAACAAAGTATTAACACTTATCTTTAAATAATAGGAATCAATTGTCGTCCTTAAAAAGATAAATCCAAAAACATTAATGACTAGTACTACTATTAAATGAAATAAAATTAAGATTAGAATACTTACTAATAGTTTAGATGTTAAATAAGAGATTTTATCTTTATTATTTAAGACAATTAAATACCGATATTCATCTTGATCTTTTAAGTAATTAAAAGAAAACAAAAAACAAGCAAATGAATTACTAAAAATACTAAAAAGCAAAAAACTACTTTGATAGTACTGATTTATACTATAAACATTTCGATCCAAATCAGAAACTATTGCTAGTATTGCTATCAAGATTAAAACTAAGGAAGATAAAAAAATAAACAAATTAACTTTATTAAAAAAGTAATTAAGATGAAGTTTGATTTTCGCTAACATAGGCTTTATGATCCTCTAGTCTTATTATATAGTCTGAAAAATTAGCAAAATACTTCTCATAGTGAGTAGTATAAATAATCGTTTTACCCTTTGTTTTTAGCTCTTCTAAATATTTTAATAATTTATCTTGCATCTTTTTATCTAAACCATTTAAAGCTTCATCTAAAATGTATAAATCTACATCTAAGGCAAGTCCAGTTATTAAAATTAACTTCTGTCTCATTCCTTTAGATAAGTTTTTAATACTTTCTTTTTCTTTTATTTTTAATTCAAAGTATTCTAAAAGATAATCTAAGTCAAAAGTTTTAACTCCTCTTATCAAAATAATATTTTCTAAAAACTCTCTTACTTTCATAAATAAAGGTAAGTTTACTCTTTCTGGAATATAAGAAATAGTCCTAAAAGTATTTGTAATCTTACCTTCATATTTTGTATGATTTAAAATCATTTTGATTAATGTTGACTTACCTGATCCATTTTCCCCAAGCAACATATAACTATAACCTTCATTTATCTCTAGAAAGGTAAAATCTAAAACTACTAACTTTTTATACTTTTTATAAATATCTTTAAGAACTATGGTCATAACGA
>FZPS01000229.1_pt212 | contig 44904 bp, 41 predicted proteins | sample 1817821 | NCBI WGS metagenome assembly FZPS01 (sample SAMEA104158645, study PRJEB21678) | metagenome | place: Germany | collected 2015-04-21 | reverse complement strand
GTTCGTCGTGCCGTTCACGATTCCGATCATGCGGTTAACGCGGTCCCCAGCCAGGGATTCGCGCAGGCCGTAGACGATTGGAACAGCGCCCGCGACTGCGGCCTCATAGTAAAGATCCGTGTCGTTCTCGGCGGCGAGTTCGTATAGTTCTGGGCCGTGTTGCGCCAGAAGCGCCTTGTTTCCAGTGATCACGGTTGAACCGTTGTTCAGTGCGCGCTTCACATAGCTGTAGGCCGGCTCGATGCCACCAATCAGTTCAATGACGATGTCCGCCCCGTCGATCGCGCCTTCCGCGTCGGTCGTGAGCAGCGCCTGATCAACGTCGTAGTCGCGTTTCGCGTCCAGGTTGCGCACAAGGACCGCGGAGATATTCAGCACCGCGCCCGAACGTGCCTGCAGGTCATCACGGTGTTCGTTGATTAGACGAATGACTTGTGATCCAACAGTTCCCGCACCGAGTACGGCAATATTCTGCGTCTTCGTGGTCATATTTCCTCCGTAGGTTCTGGAAACGAGCCTAGTTCTTTGACGCCAGATAAGCGTCGCGGTCCAAAAGGTCAGACAGTTTCTCGGGGTAAATGATCCAGTGCGGATCGCCCGTCCCAACGCCGAGCGTTCCCGGCCTGGTCAACATGTTGTAGTTCGACGACATTGCGTGCCCGTACGCTCCCGTTGCAGGAACCGCCAAAATGTCGCCGCGCTTCACGTCCGCGGGTAGTGCAACATCGTGGACCACAATGTCGCCAGATTCGCAGTGTTTTCCAACAATTCTTGCAAGTACGAGGGCGGAGCTGGCTTCCCGATTCGCTAGCAGCGCCGTGTAATCGGCTTCGTACAGCGCGGGGCGAATATTGTCCGACATACCGCCGTCAACAGAGACGTAGAGGCGCGACTTGCCATCCTCGAGGGGCACTTCTTTCACGGTGCCAACCCGGTACAGGGTGACGGTTGTAGGCCCAACCGTGGAGCGTCCCGGTTCGATCGAAACGTGTGGGACCTTCAGACCTAGCTCTTCACATTTGTTTCGCACCGCCGAGGCAAGCGCTCGAGCAATATCTTTAGGGCTGGTCGGCTCCGGATCCTTGCCGGTGTATGTAATCGCGTAGCCTCCGCCCAAATCAAGCTCGTTGCAAGCCACGCCCTCGTCCTGTAAATCCTTTACGAGGCCAAGCAGGCGCCCCGCGGATTCTGAAAACGCGTCCAGGTCGCGGATTTGGGAGCCGATGTGGCTGTGAACGCCGACGAACTCCAGGGATTCGTAGTTTTGGATATCGAGCGCGACCCGCTTGGCGGCGCCGGTCGCCAGGGAGAGTCCGAACTTTTGGTCTTCGTGCGCGGTTGCGATGAACTCGTGGCCGCCGGCGTGAACTCCAGTGGTTACGCGGATCATGGCGCGAGCCTTGCGGCCAAGCTCTTCTGCGATTGCGGCGACGCGCGCTACCTCATCCGCAGAATCAATCACGATGCGGGCGATACCACGCTCTCCCGCGGAAATCGCGAGGCGTAGCTCCTCATCCGACTTATTGTTACCGTGCAGGCCGATCATGTTCGGATCAGCGCCCGCGTTCAACGCAGTCGTGAGTTCACCCAGGCTGGCCGTGTCAACACCCATGCCGGCGGCGGTGACCAGTTCGATCACGCGCGCGCTCATCATTGCCTTGGCGGCATAGTACGCGGATCCGCCGCCCATGCCGTAGCCGTCCCAGAATTCCTCAGCCATCACGGTCGCCCACACCGTTGCGCGCCCAACCAGGTCGGGCTCATCCAGCACGTAAACCGGCGAGCCATACTGCCCCACCAGCTTCGTAACCGGCAAACCACCCAGCGTGAGTTCACCATCTGCAAACTTCGCACTCCATGGCCACAAATCCGGGCGTTCAGTTGGTTTTGGGGCGCGTAGATTTTCGAGGTCGAGGCTCATGGGACTCCTTCTATCTATGGCTCACGTACGGGTGGCTTGTATGTAACCGGATTTGGGTTTGTTGCGGGCGCGGAGCTCCCGCAAGGGTGGACGCCCCGCGCCGGTTAACGAACGGTTGGACTACATGCGCTCCGGAGCGGAAACGCCGATCAGGTTCAGGCCGTTTGCCAGTACCTGCTTGACCGCGTCATTGAGCCAGCGGCGGGCAACGTGGCCCTTGGTGACTTCCTCATCAGCGCGCGGAGTCACGCGGCACTGCGCGTACCAGGTGTGGTAGGCGCCAGCCAGCTCTTCCAGGTAGCGAGCCACGCGGTGCGGTTCCAAGAACTGCGCGGCCTGCGCAACCACGGACGGGAACTGTGCAAGAACGCCAAGAAGCTGCGCATCAGCCGGGTGATCAAGCGCGGACGGGTCGAACTCCTGATCCCGAGTTACGCCGTGCTCATCAGCATTTCGGCTCACGTTCGCGGTTCGAGCGTGTGCGTACTGCACGTAGTAAACCGGGTTGTCATTCGTGTTTTGGGTCAGCAGGTCAAGATCAATATCTACGTTTTGGTCGATTGACGTGCGAACCAGCGAATAACGTGCAGCGTCAACACCAACTGCATCCACGAGGTCGTCCAAGGTAACAACTGTGCCGGCGCGCTTGGACATGCGGACAGGTTTACCTGAGCGAACCAGGTTGACCATCTGGCCAATCAGAATCTCAAGGTTCTTGTGCGGCTCGTCCCCAAACGCGGCACACATTGCCATCATGCGGCCAATGTAACCGTGGTGGTCAGCACCAAGCAGGTACACCGCTTCGTCGGCTCCACGGTTGCGCTTATCCAAGTAGTAAGCCAGGTCGCCTGCAAAGTAGGCGGTCTCCCCGTCAGACTTCACAACTACGCGATCCTTGTCATCACCGAAGTCGGTGGTACGCAGCCACGTAGCACCGCCCTCGTCGAAAATATGGCCACGGTCGCGAAGGATCTGGATCGCTTCGTCAACTGCGCCGGATTCGTGCAGGGAATCTTCGTGGAAGAAAACGTCGAACTCGGTGCGGAACTCGCTGAGCTTGTCTTTAATTTCAGCAAACATGAGTTCAACGCCGCGAGCGCGGAACGCTTCGACAGCTTCCTCTTCGGGCAGGTCAAGTGGGTTTGGTTCGCCTGCGGCCTGGGCGTCGGCCATGACCTGGTTGGCGATATCTTCAATGTATTGGCCACCGTAGCCATCTTCTGGTGCTTCTTCGCCCTTTGCGCGGGCGTAGAGAGAGCGGGCGAAACGGTCGATTTGGGCGCCGTGGTCGTTGAAGTAGTATTCGCGGGTGACTTCAGCTCCAGCTGCTTTCAGGAGGCGGGCCATGGAGTCACCGACCGCGGCCCAGCGTGCGCCACCAAGGTGGATGGGGCCGGTCGGGTTGGCGGACACGTATTCAAGGTTCACGTGTGTTCCGGCTTTGGACTCGTTGTTTCCGTAGTTTTCGCCGGCTTCCAGGATGGTGCGGGCGAGTTCGCCAGCGGATGCCGCTTCAAGGCGGATGTTGATGAACCCGGGTCCTGCTACGTCGACTTCGGCGATGCCGTCCTGTTCACGCAGGCGTCGAGCGAGGATTTCAGCCAGGGCACGCGGATTGGTGCCAGCCTTCTTAGCCAGGCGCATTGCGATGTTGGTAGCCCAGTCGCCGTGTTCACGGTTGCGAGGGCGTTCGACGGTCACGTCCTGCGGAATGTCTTCAGCGGCGAGTTCAACTTCGCCGTCCGCTACGGCGCCGGTCAGTACAGCATGGATGAGTTCTTCTAAATCTTTAGGAGTCACGCCCTCAATCCTAGAGGGTTCACCGTTTTTGAGGTAACTCGCGCCCGAAAACTGGGCGACCAGTTGGTCACACCGACCAGAATTGGATGAAGCCAGGTTCCCCTGGCTTCATCCCTTTAGCGTCTAGTGGACGCGACATCAGCGGCTTCTGTTGTTGACGACCCGATGTGATCGGCGTCTGCCGTAGACGGCCCGATAGCACCGGCGTCTGTTGCGGACGACGTGACATCAGCGACGTTTGTTGAAACGACGCAGTGTCTTCGCTTGTGTGCGCCCTTCGCTACCTGTTAGCTCTTTCCTAACGTCAAGCGCTGACGCTGGTAGCTCCGCGTTTTACTTTTCCTTGCAGCGTTCCTGCTCGTACTTGGTCATGAGGCCGATGCGGTGCTTGTGGCGGGTATCGCCCGAGAACTGAGTTGCTAGGAACACCTTCACAAAGTGTGCGGCTTCTTCCTTCGTGTGCTGGCGCGCACCAATCGAAATGACGTTTGCGTCGTTGTGCTCACGCGCCAAAACTGCGGTTGATTCGTTCCACACGAGTGCTGCGCGGATGCCATCAACCAGGTTGGCAGCCATCTGCTCACCGTTGCCGGAACCACCAATCACGATGCCCAACGAACCCGGATCCGCGGCAACGGCCTCGGCAGCTGGGATACACATGGTCGGGTATGCGTCCATCGGGTCGTAATCCTTTGCGCCATGATCGATAACTTCATGGCCGGCACCCTCTAGGCGCTCAATCAAGAATTCACGGAGCTCAAACCCCGCGTGGTCAGCAGCAATATGTACGCGCATTACGATCTCCTAATCGAGGTACTTAACGGTGCCATTATCCCACCTAGAAAAAATCTTGGGGCCAATCTTGGTCCCAGGCCAGTCGCGCGAGCCGCGTAACGTGTTGACGCTCACAGTCGTTAGTGGGCAAAGAAAAGCGCCCCGAACAGGACTCGAACCTGCGACCTTCTGCTCCGGAGGCAGACGCTCTATCCGCTGAGCTATCGGGGCTCTCAACCAACTGTCGTTGGCGTCGTACTAGACGTACCGGTTTAGTCTAGTTCATAAAGACTCTGTTATTCCAAACGAATCAGCCGTTGCACTCGTCACCTGTCCCCCGCCGACCGGCGGGCGGAAATGATTTCGCGGGCAAGCACCGGATGATCCGTAATGATCCCATCGACTCCCATTTCGAGGGCGGCTACGATCTCCTCGGGCTCGTTCACAGTCCACACGTGCACGGCGATGCCCATGTGGTGCGCGGTTGCGACAAAGCGCTTGTTCACGATCGGGATCGCTCCGAACTTGAGCGGCACCTGCGCGGCAACTATGTGCTGCCTACGCCAGCGAAGCCCCAGACGGTCATCAATAATCCCCGCCTTCGAAGCCAGTACTAGACGCGCAACTTCTTTTTGTCCAAGCGACGTCTGAAACTCAGGCGCATATTCGCGAATGCGGGCAAGCCGAGAAGAATCAAAAGACGCCAACAAAACTCGATCAGTCGCGTCGTGCTTGCGGAGGATGTCCACCATCGGACGCCACACGGCCTCGACCTTGGCATCCAAATTTAAGCGCAGGTGCGGAAATGCCAGGAGCACGTCCTCCAAAAGAACTGGTCCCCTTTCGGAACCATTGATACGAACGTCCTTTAATTCATCCCACGTGTGCGTCGCGACGGGACCAAAACCGTCAGATACGCGTTCGAGGACGGGATCGTGGATCAGTACGACTCGACCATCCGCTGTCAGGTGAGCGTCAGATTCAACCAGGTGAAAACCCAGCTGGTCACAGTTTTCAAAGGATTCCCACGAGTTCTCAGGTGCAAGTAACGCTCCACCGCGGTGTGCAATTACGAGGGCGGGGCCTCGATGAGGAACTCGATACATGTGAAGCTTCTTAGATGATTTGCGCTGAACTATTCGCAACCTTCGCCCGGCTGGCGGGCGTTCACGGTTGCAAGCCAAGCGGCAGGATCAATCGGAGTGTCCGAGGAGTCATGGACTTCAAAGTGCAGGTGCGGTCCCGTTGAGGTTCCGGTATTACCAATGGATGCGATCTGCTGGCCGGCACTGACCTTGTCGCCTTCCTTAACCAAAACGTCGGAAGCGTACATGTGCGCGTAGCCGGTGTAGTAGGTGGTGCCGTCCGGCATCTCGTGCTGGATACGAATCCAGTAGCCCGTGCCCTCCTCCGGGTGAGATTCAAGAACAACGCCATCGGATGCCGCGAAAATGGGGGTTCCCAGCGGCCCCGCCAGGTCAATGCCCGCGTGCAGGCGGCTGTATCCAAGAACTGGGTGGAACCTCATGCCAAATCCGGAAGCGAAGTTGAAGCTACCCTCCACTAGCGGCCAAACAATGGGCGCTGATTCGGTTACCGCACGGTCTCCGTTGGCGGGCATGACTTCCAAACACTGGGAAATCTCCAAAGGCGTACGCAGCTTCGCCCTCGACGCCGCTGACGCAACTTCACGCAACCCAACGGCTTCGGTGGCTGCGGCATCGTTGGACTCCACCCAGGAATGTTCAGTTGCCGTGGCGACGATCGTCTTGGAGGGGATGGAAAGCGAATTCTGTGGACCTACAAATCCGGAAACGGGGATTGCTACGGTGGCGGCCGCGAGTACGGCTAGCAGGCCACCGCGCGTCAACGCTGAAAAGCTTACGCGCTTACTCGACTTGCGCTGGTTTTTCGCCTGTTCTCGCAGTTCACGACGAGTAGGGAAAGGCGAACCCTGCGGCGCGTTTTGTGCAGTCAAGTTTAGCGATCCCTTCCAAAGGTCTTCGAAGTTCAAAATGATGAGGTGATGAAGAATCAGATCTCAAATTAACGGGCACGTCATTGCCTGTACGTAACGAACATATAACGGCGCCGTATTTTTAGCTACCTGTTTCAAAAAGCTGTGGACAGTTTCACCTTTTCTTTTTCACGTCACGTTCACTTACTTTTAATATTCCCGAGGGCGGGGCTCGGTGCGCCCTGCACACCAGATCTATGCCTCCGAGTCCTCCGCCTTGCGCTCTTGGATTTCGCGGTCGATCGCCAGGTCGTCGCGTTGCAGGGCGTCGCGGACTTCGCCGACGAGTTCCTCTATAACGTCCTCGAGGAACAGCACGCCAACCGTCTCCCCATCCCGGACGACTTCTGCTAAGTGGGTGCCGGACTCCTGCATGATGCGCAACGCGTCTTCGACCTCGTCTTCGGCTTTCACGATCGGCATTTCACGGAAACGCCATTCATCAACGGCCACGTCGCGCTGTTCGGGACGCGCGTAGAGGACGTCCTTTAGGTGCAGGTATCCGATTGGATTGCCCGTGTCATCAACGATTGGGTACCTGGAGAATCCTGTCTTGGCGACTTCGCGCTCAACTTCGGCGGGCGTCACGTTGACCGGCAGACTAACGAGGTCGTCCAGGGACACCATGGTGTCGCCCACGGATTCTTCGGAGAACTCGAGGGTGCCCGAAAGAAGCCCAATGTCGTCGTGGATGGTTCCCTGCTGCTGGGACAGCTCGACGATGGATGCGACTTCTTCCGCGGTGAAGGTTGCAGCGACCTCGGAGCGCGGCTCCAGGCCAAACTTGCGCACAAACCAGTTCGCAACGTGGTCTAGGCCAACGACGATCGGTCGCAGTCCCCTACCGATCGCAACCAGCGGCGGCGCCAACCACAGCAGAGCCTTGTCCGGCTGGGAAACGGAGATGTTCTTCGGAACCATCTCACCAAAGACAACGTGCAGGTACAGCACGATCAGAAGCGCGCCAATAAACCCAACCAAGTGTGACGCTTCAGCAGGCAAGCCGATGGAAACCATGGGCTGCTGAATCAGTCGAGCAATTGCAGGTTCCGCAACCGCACCCAACGAGGTCGAGGCAACCGTAATACCCAACTGCGAAATCGAAAGCATGAGCGACACGTGCTCGATCGCCCACAGCGCTGTCTTCGCGCCGCGTTTACCTTCTTCGGCGAGCGGTTCAATCTGAGCTCGCCGCGATGAGGTCACGGCGAACTCTGCTGCAACAAAAAATGCGTTCAGTGCTAGAAGTAGCAGCGTAATTAGAAGGCCGGTTCCAATACTCATTTGGTCCCACCTTCCTTGTTTACGTCCGCGTCGATGGTGCGCTCCGGTTGCGGGCCCTCAACAATGATCTGGTCGATTCGGCGGCCGTCCATGCGCGCAACCTTCATGGTCACGTCACCTTCGGTCACGACGTCGCCGTACCTTGCGATGCGACGCAACTTGAACATCATGAATCCACCAAGAGTTTCGTAAGGCCCGTCCTCGGGAACGAAAATTCCGGTGCGTTCCGCAAGTTCGTCGGGGCGTAACGTACCGGGCACCTTCCACTTGCCGTCCTTTTGGCGCCTGATGCCATGGCGGCGCATGTCGTGCTCATCAGCGACTTCGCCGACGATTTCCTCGACAACGTCCTCAAGAGTCACGATTCCAGACGTTCCCCCGTATTCGTCGACGACGACTGCGACTTGGAGACCCTCTGCGCGCAACTGAACCAGCAGGGGTGCAAGTTCCAGCGTTTCCGGCACTTTTGGTGCATCAGAAATTAACGAGGACGACATGACGGATACTTCGGCGCGCTTTTCATAGGGCACCGCGACGGCTCGGCGAAGCGAAACGAACCCAATGATGTCGTCGGAGTCATCGCCCACGATCGGGAATCGGGAGTGGCCGGAAGTGCGGGCGAGCTCCACAACGTCCGCTGCTGATGACGATTCGGGCAGGTAGTGCATGCGCCCGCGGTCGGTCATCACGTCGACGGCACTGAGGTCACCGATCGCAATCGACTTTGTCAGCAGGGTTGCAGTGGAGGTGTCTAGGGTGCCCTCCTCTGCGGAGTGGCGAACCAGGGCCGCCAATTCGGAGGCCGAACGGGCCGAAGAGATTTCCTCCATCGGTTCGATACCGATCAGGTGCAACACCTTATTTGCCGTATCGTTTAGAAGCTTGATGAGCGGGTGCAAGAGCTTGGTGAAGCCCGTCTGAACTGGCGTAACCAGGCCCGCGGTGTGGAACGGATCCGCGAGCGCCATGTTCTTTGGCACGAGTTCACCAAACAGCATTGAGAACGCGTTCACCAAGATTACAGACAGTGCAACGGCCAGGGTCGTCGCAAGGGCGACTGCAAGGCCTGCGTTAGTAAATAGTCGGGAGAACAGATCCAGCAGGGCCACCTGCGTGGTGTAGCCCAGCAGAATCGTGGTCAAAGTAATACCCACTTGCGCGCCCGAAAGCTGCGTGGAAAGCGTGCGGATTGCCTTTAGGACTTGCTTGGCTCGCTTATCGCCCTCGTTTGCTCGACGCTCAACTGAAGCGGAGTCAAGGGCGACATAGGAGAACTCTGCTGCCACGAACACTGCTGTTCCAAGCGTCAAAACGACACCAAGCAGAATCATCAATATGTCGTAAATCACCGGCTCATCACCGGCCTACAACTTCGAGGAGGTTCATCTTTCATCCCCGCCAGCCTATCCCAAATCCCGTCCAAAACGCGCGAAAGTTTCGCGTAACTCACGCCTCGTCCAAGCTTCGGATCAGCGCCCAGCACCGCCCTCGAAAATCAATAACGGCGCGAACCGGAAAAATTGGACGATTTTCGGGCCTGCAACGGCGGTAATTTTGCGGCGAAAATATTGGCTTCTATTAAGTTTCTACCCCCGTAAGGAAAGGGATAAACCATGGCCAACTATTGGATTTCAAAATCTTCTTAAAATCTCTCCATATCAAGAGATTTTGGGAGCTTTTCGTCCTAGACTATGGGCAGTTGATACAGCGCGATTTTTCACAATCGAAGCAACCAACTGGACTCGTTGAAACTGTCGCGAACCAAGGAAGCAGGAGCGATGACTGACAATACATCCGGTCCTATACAGGCAGCCCCGCGCCCACCGGCGCCGCCTGCACCGAGTGACCCTTCTCGAATCTCTGCTGACTCTGCACCCATGGGCTCTTCAGCTCCGGTCGCTGCGTCAGCGTCTCGATACAACCCGAACGCGACGGACGTGACACGCTCCGACCTTCCACCGCGTCCGCTGTCGAAGATTGCGGAAGCCACGTCTCCCTACACTCGTCTACACCACAGCGGTGCGGCTACGAAGTTGAATGAAAATCTTCGTACCGAGGACGAGATCGAGACCCTGAAGGGTGCCTACCGCGCTGTAGCTAAGAACATGGATGCCTCCCTGGAGGTTCCAACCGCTACTTCGGCCCGCCAGATCCCGGCGAAGCTTCTGATTGAAAACCGCGCGGTTATTAACGGACATCTGGCCCGCACTCGTGGCGGCAAGGTCTCCTTCACGCACCTGATTGGTTACGCGCTAGTTGAGGCACTCGTTGAGATGCCTTCCATGAACGTGCGCTACACGATGGATGAAAAGGGCAAGCCCGCCATCGAGCATTTCGCACACGTTGGCTTCGGCCTCGCGATTGACGTCCCACGCAAGGACGGCTCGCGCATGCTGATGGTTCCCGTCATTCACGAAGCTGACACGCTCACGTTCTCTGAGTTCGTTGAGAAGTACGAGGACATCGTTCGCCGCACTCGTAACGGCAAGCTGACCGGTGACGACTTCTCTGGCGGCACCGTGACACTCACGAACCCGGGCACTATCGGCACGACCCACTCAGTTCCTCGCCTTATGAAGGGCCAGGGCTCAATCATTGGTGTTGGCGCAACCAACTACCCAGTCGAATGGGCAGGTGCCTCGCCACAGCGCCTGGCTGAACTGGGCGTTGGCAAGATCATGACCATGACGTCCACCTACGACCACCGCATCATTCAGGGTGCTGCATCAGGTGAGCTTCTGCGTATCGTTTCACGCAAGCTCGCTGGTCAGGACGGATTCTACGATCGCGTATTTGATTCAATGCGCGTGCCTTACGTCCCCTACCGCTGGGAGACGGATAAGGAATACGACCCCGAACGTGAAAAGGGTAAGCCCGCCCGTATCGTGGAGCTCATCCACGCTTACCGCGTTGCCGGCCACCTCGCTGCAAACACTGACCCGCTGGACTACAAGGTTCGCCGTCACCCGGATCTGAACCTTTCCACTTACGGTCTTAACGTTTGGGACCTGGATCGTTCGTTCCCAACTGGCGGTTTCGGCGGTCGCGATTACATGACGCTACGCGAGATCCTCGAGCAGCTTCGCGACACCTACACCCGCACTGTCGGCATCGAATATATGCACATGGTCGATCCGAAGCAGCGCGAATGGATCCAGGAACGCGTTGAGCACCCGTGGGAGAAGCCTTCGCTGGAAACTCAGCGTCACATCCTGACGATGCTGAACAAGGCCCAGGCGTTTGAGCACTTCCTGCAGACAAAGTACATCGGCCAGAAGCGCTTCTCGCTTGAAGGTTCCGAATCCTTGATTCCGCTGCTGGATCGCGTGCTGTGGGTTGCGGCTCACGACAACATCGCTGAGGTCGGCATTGGAATGGCCCACCGCGGTCGTCTAAACGTCCTTGCAAACATTGCTGGCAAGTCCTACAGCCAGATCTTCTCTGAGTTCGAAGGCAACGCCGACCCGCGTACAGTACAGGGCTCCGGTGACGTTAAGTACCACCTGGGCACTGAGGGCGTTTACACCTCCGAAGATGGCGCCGCCACCAAGGTTTACTTGGCCGCTAACCCGTCTCACCTAGAGGCCGCAGATGGCGTCCTGGAAGGTGTTGTCCGCGCTAAGCATGACAAGCTGAATGAGCCGGGCTGGCCGGTTCTGCCGATCCTGATTCACGGTGATGCTGCATTTGCTGGCCAGGGCGTCGTTTACGAAACCCTGAACATGAGCCAGGTTCCCGCCTACCGCAATGGTGGCACCCTGCACATCATCATTAACAACCAGATTGGCTTCACCACGTCGAACACGGTGGCTCGCTCCACCAAGTACGCGACCGACATGGCTAAGGGCTTGCAGATTCCGATCTTCCACGTAAACGGTGACGATCCGGAGATGGTTGCCCGCGTAGCTAAGCTCGCGTTCGAGTTCCGTCAGGAGTTCAACAAGGACGTCATCATCGACCTCGTTTCCTACCGCCGTCGCGGACACAACGAGGGCGATGATCCGTCGATGACTCAGCCGGTAATGTACGCGCTGATCGATCGCACGCTCACGACTCGTGACCGTTACGCTCAGGACTTGGTTGGCCGCGGTGACATCACCGCTGAAGAAGCAGAGAGTGCACTCAAGGAGTACCACGATCTGCTCGATCAGATCCTCACTGAAACGCGTGAAGCTGCTAAGACTGAGGCATCCCCCGAGAATGTGGCTGGCCTGGAGCGTCCCGAGGCGCAGCAGCTTGGTCAGGGCCTAATGATTGGTTGGGAATCCCCTGTTTCGAAGGAAGTCATCGAGCGTATCGGCGATGCGCACGTGAACATCCCGGAAGGCTTCACACCGCACCCGAAGATGGGCAAGCTTCTGGAAAAGCGCCAGAAGATGTCGCGCGAGGGCAAGATCGACTGGGGCTTTGGCGAACTGATCGCATTCGGTTCCCTACTAATGGAGGGAACTCCGGTGCGCATGTCCGGTCAGGACTCTCGTCGTGCAACATTCGTTCAGCGCCACGCCGTCCTCCACGATCACAACGATGGTCGCGAATGGACGCCGCTTAACTTCCTGGTTGAGGATCAGCCGAAGTTCGATATTTACGACTCGACTCTGTCGGAGTTCGCTCCGATGGCGTTTGAATACGGCTACTCGCTGGAGCGTCCCGAGGCGCTCACCGTTTGGGAAGCGCAGTTCGGTGACTTCGCAAACGGCGCGCAGTCCGTGATTGACGAGTTCATTTCTTCAGCTGAAGAGAAGTGGGCACAGCGCTCCTCCGTAGTCCTGCTACTGCCGCACGGCTACGAGGGTCAGGGCCCGGACCACTCGTCAGCACGCATTGAGCGCTACCTGCAGCTCGCAGCTGAGGACAACATGTGGATCGTGCAGCCGTCAACGCCGGCCAACCACTTCCACATGCTCCGCACACAGGCGTACAAGCGTCCGCGCAAGCCACTGGTCGTCTTCACCCCGAAGCAGCTTCTGCGTTTGTCAGCTGCGGCCTCGGAAATCGAAGACTTCACGACCGGCGGATTCAAGACGGTCTATGAGGAGCAGGACCACTCGATCATTGACAATGCAAGCAACGTCGATCACGTGATCATGACCTCGGGTCGTGTCTACTACGACCTGGTTAAGGAACGCGACCGTCGCGGCGATAAGAACGTTGCGATTGTTCGCCTGGAGCAGTACTACCCGCTCCCGGTTGAAGACCTCAAGAAGGCAGTTGAACCATTCGGTAACGCTGAGCTCGTTTGGGTTCAGGACGAACCGGAGAACCAGGGCCCGTGGCCGTTCCTCGCGCTCAACATGTTCACCGAGTTCGACCAGAAGGTCACTGTCGTATCTCGCCCGGCTAGCGCCTCCCCGGCCGCTGGCACGATGCAGCTACACAAGTACCAGCACGGAATCCTCATGGACGGCGCCTTCAAGCGCTAATCCACTGAGTACCTAACACGATGCGGGACCGGCCCAGGCTGGTCCCGCATTCGTATTGTGGCGTGGATTCGAAATTCGCACCTTCCTTATATTCACGAGGGCGTGGCTACGTCACGTTTTCAAATTTCGCGCCCACCTATATTCATGAGGGCGCGGCTGCGCCACCGTTTTGTAAGGCTTCATGTTCAGGCATTGCGCGCGTAAGCAGGGCAGCTTTGGCGTGGATTCGAAAACCCGCGCGAATACGCAGTATTCTGGGAGGTTGAAGGAGGAACTTTGGACGGTTTGAGGTTGTGCGTGGCTGGCGACGAGCTGGTCGCAGGTTCAGGAGATCCGCGCGGCCTGGGATGGCTGGGGCGCGCAGTTGCTCGTACGGATATGCCATCAAATGCCCACGTGTTCCCCTTGGGTATGCCTGGGGAATCAACCGGAGGCCTCGTGGAGCGCTGGGAGCGTGAATGCATCCCTCGTTTCCAAGACGGCGCCGACAATCGCCTCATTCTAGGCATCGGCAAGGCTGACGTTGGGGCCGGACTCTCTACCGCTAGAACTCGATTGAACCTCGCAAACGTCGTGGACGTCGCAACCCAGTACGGCATCGAAGTGATGGTGGTGGGGCCTCCCCCGCTTCGGTCCTCCGATATGCGTCAACTTCAAGAGGTTGCCCGCGCCTGCCAGGAAGTTTGCGACCGCAGGTCGATCCCCTTCATTGATACTTTTGGTCCGCTGGCAACGCATGACCAGTGGCATGATGACCTTGCGATGAGCGCAGACGGCCTCCCAAATCAAGCTGGCTACGGCCTGTTGGCGTGGATCGTGCTACATCGCGGCTGGTTCGAGTGGCTAGGACTCGACCCACGGTCGTAGACTCATATAAGAGCCTTTTTTAACGGGAGATTCCGTTATATTTTGCCCAGGAGGTGACAGCATGCGCTTCGATCCCAGAAAGGGAATGCTTCGTGACCGCTATGGTCGCGTGGCACGCGATGTGCGCGTGTCACTGACTGACCGATGCAATTTGCGATGCGCATACTGCATGCCCGCCGAGGGCCTGGAGTGGCTTCCCACCGAAAACACCCTCACTGACGAAGAGATCGTGCGACTCATCCGCATCTCCCTTGACCTACTTGGCGTTGAAGAAATCCGCTTCACGGGCGGCGAGCCACTACTTCGCCGCTCCCTTGAATCCATCGCAGCATCCTGCAAAGAAATGCGCACCCACCTGGGCACCACGCCCTCGATGGCGATTACGACCAACGGGCTTGGCCTAGACAAGCGCGCGAAGGGCCTCGTTGAAGCCGGTATCACGCGTGCAAACATTTCCCTAGATTCGCTGAACAAGGAACGCTACGCCCAGATCGCGCGCCGCGACCGCCTCCCCGACGCCCTGCGCGGCATCAAGGCCGCCAGCGATGCGGGAATGTCACCAATCAAAATCAATGCCGTTGCAATGAAGGGAATTAACGAGGACGAAGTTGGGGACCTCCTAGCGTTCTGCTTGGACCACGGCTACCACCTGCGTTTCATTGAGCAGATGCCTCTGGGCCCGGCTCACGGCTGGCATCGAGACCAGCTACTCACGCAAGAAGATATTCTGAACCGCCTGTCTGAGCGGTTCGAGCTAACTCCGTCCTCGGAACCTAGGGGCGCCGCGCCCGCGGAACTTTGGGATGTCGCGGAGTCTGACGATCATCCTACGGGTGACGTCGGTGTGATCGCGTCCGTTACGAATCCGTTCTGCGATGCCTGCGACCGCACGCGTCTGACGGCCGACGGCCAGCTTCGCACCTGCCTGTTTGCCGACAAAGAAACTGACCTGCGCACCCCGATGCGCGATGGCGCGACCGATGAGGAAATCGCCGAAATCTGGATAGGCGCCACCCTCGAAAAGCAAGCCGGACACGGCATGTCCAGACCCGACTTCAAAGCCCCCGAGCGCACAATGTCAAGGATTGGTGGCTAATTGATCACGATCAGATTCTTCGCAGGCGCAGCCGAAGCCGCCGGAACAAACGAAATCCAAATAGACGTCTCCAGCCAATTTTCCAATGAGGGCGCTGCTGGCAAAACCGCGACTGAGGGCGTAGCTACAACTTCCGCCGCCGTCACTGACGCAACTGCTACTGAGGCCTTCGCGGACACTGCATCCGAAGGCGTCACTGACACAACTTCCGACGGCGTCGCTGGTGCTGTGCCCGCGTCGGATTCTCCTGCAATCATGCCTACAGTTGGTGACTTGCTGGACCAGGTCGCACAGGGAAATGAAAAGCTGCAGAAAGTCCTAAGCGTCTGCCTTTTGCTGGCTGACGGCGAACGCGTTGAGCGCACCAGTTCCGCTACAGGCATCTCGCAGCTGGATATCCTGCCGCCCTTCGCCGGCGGATAAGAAAGTATCGGGCCCGGCAGAGCCGAGCCCGATACTGGTGCACTTCACTGGCGCACTTCAGACTTTACTTTTGGTCAGCCTCGTCCTCAGAAATCTGGGAAGGGCTACTTTCGATGTCCGCGATGCCTGTCCACTCATGCGACCCGTCGGGGAAACGCTGCTTCTTCCACACGGGTAGGCGGTCTTTCACTTCATCAACCAGGTCAGATATTGCGCTGAAAGCCTGGGAACGGTGCGATGCCGCAACGACTGCGACCATCGCGTTTTCACCGACTGTCACGTGTCCGACTCGATGGACGCAGGAAACCGCGTGAACGCCGTCGCGCGCGCCAATTTCTTCTAGGATCTCGCGCAGGATTTCTGGGGCACTGGGGTGTGAGGAGTACTCAATAGAGGTCACTCCCCTGCCCTGATCGTGGTTCCTGACCACGCCGTTGAAGGTGACAATCGCGCCCGCGCGATCGTCAACAACTTCGCCAGCAATGACGTTTTCGTCAATCGGCTCACTGGAAATCTCCGCGCGGATCACGCGAGCCTGCGCGCTCACTCGTCGTCCTTCTTGTAGTTCTTGGCAATGTGTTCACGCAGAGTCTTGATGGACTCAAGCGACTTTTCGATCTGAGCGTCAGAGTCTCCTCGGGCAAGCCCCGCCACAAGGCCAACGATGAAAGCGGTCGGAGGTGTTCCCGGCCTGGATGTGAACTTTGCCGTGTCGCCAGCCAAGTCAAGCAGGTGCGGCTCGGTAAGTGTGAGCACTACCTTTGGGTCTACTCCCAAAAGGTTGGATGCTTCCTCTAGCCATTCACGCATTTGTGCCATGGTTTTCGGATCATCTTTTTTCTTACTCATTAATCCTCCTAGGTACTCAAATATTGCGGCGCAAACACTGGATTTTTTACGTGAAAAGCCGAGCTAATCACCGCAGTTTCGCTGTTAAGTTCACCAGCATTGCGTGTATGGATCTAGCCTACCGGTTTTCAAATAGAACTCCTGTTGAGTCTTCCATGGGCTATTTATGAAACGCTCAAGAATTAGAATTGACTCTAGTTACGAAAAGCCGTTTTGCAAACTAAGACTTTTCGTTGATATAGCAGGCGTTTCTCGACTTTCACAGGCAGGTTGATATTTTCATAATGACTAGAGTTACTTAAGGAGGCTCAGCCATGCCTGTTGATCAACTTGATGAACGGGTAGACGGCCGTTCGGGGCCGTCACGCCGCTCATTCTTGAAGTGGAGTGCCGTTGCTGGCGGTGCAACAGCACTTGCAACATCTCCGGTATTTTTTGCCGGAAAACCAGGCCATGGACCAAGCAACTCCGCGTTTGCTGCAGAGGGCGCAGCTGATGCGGAAGCTACCGTTTGGTCCGCATGTACCGTCAACTGTGGTTCGCGTTGCCCGCTGAAACTACAGGTCAAGGACGGACAGATTTTCCGCGTACTTTCCGAAGACACCGGTGACAACGAACTTGGAACACAGCAGATTCGCGCGTGCGTGCGCGGCCGTTCCATTCGCCACCGCATCTACAACCCCGATCGTCTAAAGACACCACTGAAGCGTAAGGAAGGCACCAAGCGCGGTGACGGCGAGTGGGAGGAAATCTCCTGGGAACAGGCACTCGATGAGATCGCAGACAAGATGAAGGAGTTGCTCGACAAGTACGGCAACGAATCCATCTATCTGAACTACGGCACAGGAACCCTGGGCGGTACAGTTGCCCGATCCTGGCCGCCGGCGCAGACACCGTTTGCGCGACTCATGAACCTGCTGGGTGGATACCTAAATCACTATGCGGACTACTCGACAGCCCAGATCACTGCGGCATACCCCTTCCATTACGGCGGGTGGGTCGCATCTAACTCCCTAGATGACGCGAAGAATGCAAAGCTCCAGGTCATGTTTGGCAACAACCCGCTTGAGACGCGCATGTCCGGCGGTGGCGAGCTTTTCGTAACTCAAAGGGTCCGTGAAGAAAACGGAACGAAGACCATCATCATCGATCCGCGCTACTCCGACTCCGCGCAGCTGCTAGCCGATGAGTGGATCGTCCTGCGTCCCGGTACCGACGCCGCACTGGTAGCCGGTATCGCACATGTACTTATCACCGAAAACCTGCACGACCAGGCGTTCCTTGACAAGTACTGCGTAGGTTTCGATGAGGACCACATGCCTGAAGGCGCGCCGAAGAACGCGTCTTACCGTTCCTACATTGAAGGAAAGGGCGAGGACGGAGTTGAGAAAACTCCGGAGTGGGCTGCAAAGATCACTGGCATTCCCGCTAACACGATCCGACGTCTAGCTCGCGAAATGGGTACCGCCAAGCCGTGTGCGATCACGCAGGGTTGGGGTCCGCAGCGTCACGCTAACGGTGAAAACCAGGCTCGCGCCGTCTTTACACTGGCCGCAATGCTTGGTCACATCGGTGTTCCCGGTGGTGGAACCGGCGGCCGTGAAGCATCATTCGGACTTCCAATGGTGTACCCGTTTAACTCAACCGAGAACCCGGTCGAAACATCGATCTCAGTGTTCTCCTGGACGGACGCAGTTGACCACGGCGAACAAATGACAGCCACCAACGGTGGTGTACGTGGTAAGGACAAGCTGGACGTACCGATCAAGATGATCTGGCAGTACGCCGGCAACGCCCTCACAAATCAACACGGTGACATCAATCGGACGGTGGAAATCCTACGCGACGAATCCAAGGCTGAACTGATCGTCGTATCTGACATTCAGATGACTGTTTCAGCCCGGTACGCGGACTACCTGCTACCCGACCTGTCAACCGCTGAACAAGAGGACGTTATTCAGGAAGGCTCTTCAGGCAACCTTGGTTACACGATCCTCGCGTCAAAGGCTATTGAGCCGCTGCATGACTGCAGGTCGATTTACTGGGTTTGCTCCGAGATTGCCGACCGGTTCGGCGTCAAGGACAAGTTCACTGAGGGACGCACGCAGGAAGAATGGGTCGAATACACCATCGAAGAATCCCGCAAGGAAATCCCTGAACTGCCCTCGTACGCCCAGCTACGCGATATGGGTATTTGGAAGAAGAAGGGTGAATCCGTCATTCCGCTTGCCGACTTCAGGGAGGATCCGGAAGCGAATCCCTTGGACACTCCGTCGGGCAAGATTGAGATTTACTCGCAGCAGCTCGCTGAAATGGCTGAAACCTGGGAATTCCCAGAAGCAAAGCCAGGCGACAAGCTAACTGCCCTACCCGAGCATGTTGATACTTGGGAGGGCGCGCTCGAGGCACGCGAAAACAAGGACTACCCGCTACAGTGCATCTCTCACCATTTCAAGGGAAGGACGCACTCGTCATACGGCAACGTCGACTGGCTTCGCGATGACGCTCACCCGCAAATCGTTTGGATCAACACTTTGGACGCTGAGAAGCGCGGCATCAAGAACGACGACCTAGTCATTGTTCGAAACGACCGCGGCCGCATCCGCATCAAGGCGCGCGTCACCAGTCGTATCGCGCCTGGAGTTGTGTCCGTCCCGCAAGGAGCTTGGTACAACCCCAACAAGGACGGCATCGATATCGGAGGTTCGGCGAACACACTGACCTCCCTACATCCATCACCACTAGCCAAAGGCAATGCGCAGCATACGGCTTTGGTTGAGGTTGAGAAGGCTTAGGAGGTTTTGAGTTGTGGCTGAGAAATTAGGTTTTTATTTCGATCAGAGTCTTTGTAATGGTTGTAAGGCTTGTCAGGTTGCTTGTAAGGATAAGCATGATACTCCGCTTGGTGTGAACTGGCGTCGGGTGGTTGAGTATTCGGGTGGTTCCTGGCAGCAGGATGGGGACACGTTTGTTCCGAATGTGTTTTCGTATTACACCTCGATTGCTTGTAATCATTGTGAGAATCCTATTTGTGTAGAGGTTTGTCCTACTACTGCTATGCATCAAGGTGAGGACGGGGTTGTCACTGTTGATTCTGGTAAGTGTGTTGGGTGTCGTTATTGTGAGTGGGCTTGTCCTTACTCTGCTCCGCAGTTCAACGCGGATTTGGGGTATATGACTAAGTGTGATTTGTGTGCTGATTATCGTGAGACGGGTCAGGACCCGGCTTGTGTAGCGGCTTGTCCTTCACGGGCTTTGGATTGGGGTCCTATTGATGAGTTGCGTGAGAAGTATGGCGATGTTGATGCTGTAGCTCCGCTGCCGGATCCCTCGATTACTAATCCGCATTTGGTGATTAAGCCGCATAAGGATGCCCAGCCGTGGAATAACCCGTCTGGCGATATTGCTAACAGGGAAGAGGTCTAGACTCATGAATGTTCATGAATGGCCATTAACACTTTTCACTATCTTGGCTCAAATGTCTGTGGGTGCTTTTGTCACTTTGGGCGTGGTAAACGTCTTTGGGCGTACTAAGTATTCAGCTAAGACGATTGACCGGCTAGGTAATCCCGCTCTATACGCGATTGGCCCGATCATGGTGTTGGCCTTGATCGCTTCAATCTTCCACCTAGGTAACCCACTAAACGCGCCTAACGCGTTTAGGCATGTTGCTAGCTCGTGGCTATCTCGAGAGATCCTATTCGGCGTTGGTTTCGCCGCGCTAGGATTCCTCTTCGCTTTGGCCCAGTGGTTTAACTGGTTCAACGCCACTATCCGCACCGTGTTAGCAACGATCACCGCGGTTTGGGGACTCGTCTTCGTATGGGTCATGGCCCACGTATACCTACTCCCCACCGTCCCCGCGTGGAATCACTGGACCACTCCGGCGAGCTTCTACCTCTCCGCCGGACTAACAGGCAGCCTCGCTATCGCAGTCGCGTTTAGCTCCTGGCCCACGATTAGTAACAAGTGGCCCAAACTAGATAAATCCCTAAACAAGACCTCCTCTTCTAACAGTGCCGCTAAAGCACGCGAGGACGTCACCACCATGCGCCAAACCACGGAGCTAACTAACACCGTAGTCAAATGGGTCGGCATCACAACCGTTGTGCTACTAACCCTGCAACTAGCAGTAACCATCTGCGCACAAATGATCCCCGCTACAACCAACCCACCAGCTACCCAGTTCTCCACCACCTGGTTCATAACCCGCATCGTGCTACTAATCATCGGCGCGGGACTCATGGGACTCTACCTAACCCTAAGCTCCCAACAAAACGCTCTAACGAAGAAAACACGGTCCCTGATGACACTCGCGATCACCAGCTTCATCCTGGTCACCGCCTCAGAAATCATCGCCCGCTTCCTCTTCTACGGAGCCATGAACCGAATCGGAATCTAACCCAAACAAACACCAAAACAACCAGTGGGGGCGGCCAACACCGCCCCCACAACCACACCCAACACCAAACACCCCCACCACACAGCCCCCAACCCACTTGCACGCAACGCCCTCGACAATGAGAATTGAAATATGGAAAAAACTGCTTCTGATCTTGCTCAACGCATTGCCGCGGCGGGCACTGTCCTATCCCACATGTATTTGGCAGCTCCGAATGACGAGCTTCGGGAGGCCCTCTACTCCGAAGAAATGCTTAATGAGTGGCCGCTGTCCGACCCTGATTCTCAGCAGGGTGTTCTGACGCTGAAGAAGTCGCAACCGGAGACGGATGAGCAGCTCAAGCGCGATCACTTGTACCTTTTCAAGGGAATCGGCAGGCCGCTCGCCGAGCCGCATGAGTCGCCCTACCTTTCCGAAGAGGGCCTCATTTTCGATAAGCAAACCTTCGAAGTGCGCGACTACTACCGTCGCAACGGCTTCCAGGCGCCGAACTTCAACCGCGAACCTGACGACCACATCGGATTGGAAATCGCGTTTCTTACTAATCTGGCGCAACGTTTTGTAACGGAGGTTGAAACTGACGAGGACGCAGCGGAGCAAACTTTGTCCACAATGCGCTCGTTTTTGCTCGAGCACCTGAACATGTTTGCCCTAAACGTTGTGGACTCGATCCGCAAGAATGCAAACACCGCCGCGTACAAGGCGTTGGCCGAGTTCACGCTCGGTTTCATCAACGCAATCACGACGCTCACGGAATCTACCCCCGGCTATGAGGCTGACTAAAACCTATTTTCGGCCAGGGCACGCCGGTACGCGCATTTGACCTGCACAGGGTTACCAAACCGCCCAGCCCCGGATAACCAGTTTTGAAGACCAAGTGAACCGATTGCAATGAACATCCAAACTACCCGCCTTCTGCGTTGGATTAGCGACGAAGAGCTCGAGATAACTCTCGTGTGTGGCTCCTCCGACCGCTCCTACCCTCGCAGCGCCACGCCGGTACAGCTGCCGGGCTGCATCGCGGAAGCGAGCTTCGTCCTCGTGCCTGAAATCCTTGCTTGCGGGGCCGAAAAGGTCCTAATCGACGTCGATTCTTGCAATTGTGAAAAAACCGACGAGGGCGACGCTGGCGCTGGTAACGATGGCGAGAGTGCCGCTGGCCTGGGTGACACTGGCGAGGGCGACGCTGACATGGGTAACACTGGCGTGAGGGAGCGGTTCGAGGCGTGGCGCGGACTCCTTGGAGACGCCGTTGCCGAGTTTGAGGGCGACGAGCCGCGATTCCGCAAGGCGGAAGTGATATCGGCGGAAGATCCCCCCGTTTCCAGGCGCGCGCTGTTCGGTTTGGGGGCCGGGTCTTCCCTACCGATCGATCCGACGCTGTCAGATGATGAGCGGCTCCTGAAGGCGCTGGACGCGCTCGGCATTCCCGCCGATCGTGCCAACGAGTTTGCGCCACCACCCCAGGCCGCGCCACTTGTTGCGGATGGATGCATCGCCTGCGGCGTATGCGTGGCGGCGTGCCCGACGGGTTCGCTCGAACTTCAAACGATTAACGAGGGCGCAGCTGAGCAGACCACTCTTGTACACGATCGCATCAGGTGTGTAAGCGCCGGAGAATGCATCAAACTGTGTCCGGAAACGGCTCTGTCGCTTTCGCAACCGCTTAATTGGACTGATGTTGCACAGGGCAAGGTTGCACTGACAACCTTTGAAACGACTAAGTGCAAGAAGTGCGGGGCAACGTACCCGCGTGACGGGCAGGATCTGTGCCCCACCTGCAGACGCAAGGCAGACAATCCGTTTGGATACTGGCTACCACCGGGATTTGAGAGGAAGAACCGTGGCTGAAGACATTAAATTCACTCATCTAAATAATGATGGTGAAGCATACATGGTGGACGTGACTGCTAAGACGCCAACCGTCCGGGAGGCAACCGCGGTTGGGAAAGTGACCGCCTCCCCCACTGTTATGCAGGCTCTGCGCGACGGCACTGTCCCCAAGGGGGATGTGCTTGCGGTGGCTCGAATTGCTGGTATTTCAGCGGCAAAACGGGTTCCCGATCTGCTCCCGCTCGCCCACACTATTGGCGTTCACGGGGCTGCAGTGGACCTCAGCTTAGAGGAAGACCACGTCGCAATCACGGCCACAGTGCGCACGGCTGATCGCACGGGTGTCGAGATGGAAGCACTCACCGCGGTCACTGTGGCTGCCCTCGCGATCGTCGACATGGTCAAGGGAGTTGACCGATCTGCCGCTATCGAGGACTGCAAAATCATCGCAAAATCCGGTGGCCGCTCCGGTGACTGGAAGCGTCCGGTCGACTAGGTCCCCGCACCTACTTGCGCACGTGATCCTTGCCGTCGAGCTGATCGATGACGTGTTTGCCGATGGGGACGATTACGTCCATTGCGTCGGCGACTCCTGATGGCGAGCCGGGCGCATTGACGATCAGTACGCCGCCGGGTTCTTGCGACGTTACGCCAGCTAGTCCGCGCGTGACCGCGGCGTGCGGGCTCTTCTCCAAACCCTTATTTACGATCGAGGAAATAATGTGTGGAAGCTGCACCTTCAGCTTCTGCAGCGTCGCCTCCGGGGTCACGTCACGGGGCCCCACACCCGTACCGCCAGTGGTAACAATGATGCGCACACCGTCAGAAACGACCTCGTTAATCATTGAACGGATCATGTCGATTGAGTCGGGCACGACCCGCACTTCGCCGACGTCGTAACCGGCTTCCTGCAGGCGCGCGACCGCGAGCGGCCCGGATTCGTCCTCATATTCTTCGTTGAAAACGCGGTCTGAAATGGTGATGACTACGGCTTTGATGGACATTGTGCCTCCTAAGTTGGATCGGAAAACGCACACGTAACACTGCCCATTATGTACGCCCGGGTGGATTTTTTCTGTTCGAGGGCGTGGGGCTCGACCGGGTGGCTCATCTGGATTACGGTTTAAGACATGACGTCGACCCGCTACGAACGCAATATTGCGATTGAAAGTATTGGTCCCTCCGGGCAGCGTGCTTTGCGAAACGCCCGGGTGGGGGTTCTTGGTGCAGGGGGTTTGGGATCGCCCGCTCTGTACTACTTGGCGGCAGCTGGTGTGGGGTTCATTCGAGTCGTCGACTTTGATGTTGTTGAGGAGTCAAACCTGCAGCGCCAGATCCTGCACAACACCCCGCGGCTGGGACAAAAGAAAGCTGAGTCTGCGGCGCAGACTCTGCGGGATCTGAACCCGGATGTTGAAGTTGATCCGGTTTGCGAGTTCGTGACGCCAGACAACGTGGCGAGTATTTTCGGCGACGTTGACATAGTCATTGAGGCGTCGGATAACTACGACGCGAAGTTCCTCTTGGCTGATTACTGCGCTGAATCTGGCCAGCCACTGGTGTGGGGCACCGCTGTCGGTTTGAACGCGATGGTGACGACGTTTACGTCCCGTCCACTCCCCTTCGACCCGGACAAAAAGACTGCGACGCTGCGTGAAATTTATCCGGAGATTCCGCCCGCGGAACACACGCCTACCGCTGCATCGGCCGGAATATTGGGCGCAACTGTTGGGGTCGCAGGATCACTTATTTCCATGGAAGCAATTAGACTTATCACAGCAATGCCGGGCTCCCTGGTTCGTCGCCTTGCGCTTATCAACATGCGCGAACCGAGCATCCGGATCACGAATTTCTAGGAGGTCCCTTGATCAGCGTCGAAGAATACCTCGACCAAGTAACCGCGGGCGTAGAGCCGCTTCCCACCGTCGAACTGCCCCTTGAGGAGGCAGCCGGTTGCGTCCTCGGCGAACCACTCGTCGCGAAGCTCGCGGTCCCGCCGTTCACGAACTCCGCAATGGACGGGTTCGCAGTCCACGCCGCAGACCTCAAGGGAGCCGGCCCCGATTCCCCCATCAAATTACCGATTTTCGAGGACGTGGCTGCGGGAGACTCTTCAGACAATGAGCTCAAGCCCGGATACGCGACCCGAATCATGACCGGCGCGCCCGTCCCACCGGGCGCTGACGCTGTAGTCAAAGTCGAGGATACGAACATCAAGCCGGGCCCCGTGGACCTGCCCGACGAGGTTCAGTTCTTCCGCGAAACTCCAGTCGGCAAGAACATTCGCAAGGCCGGTGAGAACGTCCAGGTTGGCGATGAGATTGCTGAAGCCGGCCTCGTCGTCACACCCCAACTGATGTCCGCTGCCGCTTCGATTGGTTACGCAACTATTCCAGTGGTTCGCCGGCCGCGCGTCGCAGTAATCGCAACCGGAGCTGAACTGGTAGATCCCGGCCACGCCCTCGAACCTGGGAAGATTCCGGATTCGAATTCGATCCTTATTTCCGCACTGGCGCGGTCTTTCGGGGCGGAAGTTACCTATCGAGGACGCGCTGAGGACTCTCCCGAAAATTTGGCGAAGGTGTACCGTGAGGCCGCTGAAAATGCGGACCTCATCGTTACTTCGGGAGGGGTTTCGGCTGGCGCGTTCGACGTTGTGAAGGAACTGGGTACGAAGGCCGGATTTAATTTCGCGAAGGTACGAATGCAACCGGGCAAGCCGCAGGGTAATGGCGCAATCGACTTCGACGGGCGATCCGTGAAGGTCGTTTCCCTGCCCGGCAACCCCGTATCGGTCTATGTTTCATTCATTCTGTTCGTCCGCCCGGTCCTCTCACTTCTGGCTGGTTTTGGACGCATGGATTTGCAGGGCGTTCCAGCGATCGCCGGAGCTGACTGGAAGTCGTCGAAGGGCCGGCGACAGTACGCTCCCATGGTTGCGAAGTATGACGAGGGCGAGCTCACCGTGTATCCAACGCATGAGCAGTCTTCAGGCTCTCACTTGATTGCCACCCTGCATCGAGCGACGGGGCTCGTCGCAGTTCCCGAAGATGTTGACGAGGTCGCAAAGGGCGATCGCGTGGAGTACTTCCCGCTCTAAAACAAGGAGCTCAGGTCCAGATCGAGACTCAAGATCAGGTCTGGATCGAGACTCGAAATCAGGTCTCGATAACGGAGCTCAGGTCCAGATCAACAACTGGAGCGAAACAACCTTAGAAACTGCAGCGCATTTGCGGACACTATCTTTTGATTGTTCCGCAAATGCGCTGTTATAGTTATTTTCATGCATGGATTGCGGGTCCGCGAAGTAGCGGCAATACTCGGAGTTTCTGACGACACTGTCCGTCGCCTAATCGATGACGGCACGCTTCAAAGCAAGCGAGTGAATGGGCGGATCACTGTGGACGGGGTGTCCCTGGTCAGCCATATGGAAAAGCTCGCTGAGACAGATGAACGCTCCGCACTGGGGCCATCGCGCCAATCCATCCGCAATCAAATGAAGGGCCTGGTCACGAAGGTCACCTCCGATACGGTCATGACGCAGGTGGAAATGCTGTGCGGGCCGTACAGGATCGTGTCCCTCATTTCGACTGAAGCCGCGCAGGAGCTGAACCTTGAAGTTGGTTCAATCGCCATCGCGAACATGAAGGCCACAAACGTCTCCATCTCACTTGCAAAGGACTAAATATGTCTAAGTTTTTCAAGCCATTTGCGGCTCTCGCCGCTACCGCCCTACTGCTTGCGGGATGTTCGAGTGGCAACGAAGCCCCTTCAAATGACGCCGAAGAACAGGCACCTGATACCGAACAAGCCCAGGAACTAACGGTGTTTGCCGCAGCGTCACTCAACGCCGCGTTTTCCGACATCGCCACCGAGGTATTCGAACCCGACAACCCGGGCGTAAGTGTCAAGTTTTCCTTTGAAGGCTCCTCTACCCTCGTAGACCAAATCACCAACGGAGCACCGGCTGATGTGTTTGCGTCCGCCGACCAGCGCAACATGCAAAAGGCGATAGACGCTGGCCTCGTTGAGGATCCCATCAACTTCACCGACAACGAGCTCACCCTAATCGTTCCCGCCGGAAACCCCGGCAACGTAACCGGTTTGGATGATTCCCTATCCGGCATCAAACTCGTCGTCTGCCACCCGGAAGTCCCCTGCGGCAACCTAACCAAGGACGTTTTCGACCGCGCAGGCATTGAACTCAATCCCGTTTCCGAAGAACAAAAAGTCACCGATGTTCGCGGCAAAATCGAATCCGGCGAGGGCGATGCTGGGCTGGTGTACCGCACTGACGCCATTGCCGCTGGCGACAAAGTCGAAGTCATTCCAATGAGCGTTAAGGGAACCAACATCTACCCAATCGCCGTTGTTAAAGAGGCGAAGGATCCTGAACTTGCTCAGAAATTCATCGACGCAGTTCTATCTGACGCCGGTCAAGAAATCATGGCAAGCTACGGATTCTCCACGGTTTCCGAATAATTCCTAGCTGAAAATATCCCTGTCGAAATACATGAGAGGACTCACCAAAGATCGTTTAGCGCCTGCCCCCTGGCTTGCCGTTCCAGCGGGGCTGGCGCTAATTTTCGTACTCATTCCATTCTTGGGAATGTTTGTACAGGTGCGCTGGACCGACCTCGGGACCCTTTTGGCCGGCGAGGCGGCTCAGGACGCTCTTTGGCTTTCACTAAGAACAACGGTCCTATCCACAGTCATTTCAGTGCTGCTGGGCGTTCCGCTGGCACACGTAATTGCTTACGAGAACACCCGTCGCAACAAGCCGACCTGGCTGGGCAGAACGCTTACTGTACTAGTGACTCTTCCAATGGTTTTGCCGCCCGTCGTTGCGGGTCTTGCCCTGCTGATCACGTTTGGCCGGCGCGGCCTTGTTGGCGAATACTTGCACATGTTCGGGATCCAGATTGGATTCACCACCACCGCTGTCGTGATGGCGCAGATCTTTGTGGCGATGCCTTTCCTGATCGTGTCCCTTGAGGGCGCACTTCGCACTCGTGGCAATGACCTTGAAAAGACAGCGCGAAATCTAGGGGCTTCACGCACCCGAGTTTTCTTTGAAATCACACTCCCCCTAACCCTTCCGGCAGTTGCTTCCGGAACAGCCTTGACGTTTGCGCGTGCACTCGGCGAGTTTGGCGCAACGATCACCTTTGCGGGTTCTCTGCAGGGCGAGACCCGAACACTCCCCCTGGAGATTTACGTTCAACGTGAAATCGACACCGATACAGCACTGGCACTAGCCGTGGTTCTTCTAGCCGTCGCGTCGATCGTCATTGCGATTACGTCTTTAATTTCATCGTTTTCAAAGAGTCGGCTGGAAGGAGCTCAGGCTGGTCGTCGACCAGAAGACCTTGATCCCACCTCGCCGCTTCAGATCATCACTGAACTGAAGAAGCTCGACGTCAAGCCGCAAAAGTGCGCGAGCCAGCCGAACGCCGTCGAGATTCACGGTGGAATTAAAGAGCGCGGCGTTTTTGTCGACGCGGAAATAAAGCAGGGTTGCATCACCGCCCTCGTGGGCCCAAATGGGGTCGGAAAATCAACGGTGCTGGAAATGATCGCTGGGACTTTACGTCCCGACGAGGGCGCTGTTGTCAACGCGTTGGGTGAAGATGGGGCTTCCACTGTTGTGTGGCTTGAACAGCGAGCACATCTATTTCCGCACATGAAAGTTGTGGACAATGTGGCTTTTGGGCCGCGAGTTCGGGGTGTGAATAAAGAGGAGGCGTATCGTCGCGCGCTGGCTGAGCTGGAGGCGGTTGGTTGCCTGCACCTAAAGGATCGGGGGCCAACGCAGCTTTCGGGTGGGCAGGCTCAGCGCGTTGCGATTGCGCGCGCGTTGGCGGTTGATCCCGATTTGGTGTTGCTCGACGAACCTTTCGCCGCGGTCGATTCCGCGATCGCCTGGTCATTGCGCCTGGTGTTGCGCAACAGGATCCGGGTATCCGAAGCCACGGCAGTGCTCGTGACTCACGATCTGGTTGACGCGGCGATGATGGCTGACCGGCTACTCGTGTTGGAGGACGGCCGCACCGCAGAACAGGGCTCCACGGACGAGGTCTTGAGCAACCCGCATTCAGACTTCCTTATCAACCTGACGGGCGCCTCTCGCGTCGGCGCGAGCGCGGATTCCAAGGTAGTTCGTTCAGAAAATCTGCGCGTCGAAACCATTTCTAATACGAGGGCGCAATTCGGAACCGCACGGGAATCGGCACACGCACAGAGTGTAGCGGCCGGTCCGGGGAAAGCCGGCACTCAAGGCACTGCCGCTGCTCAGAATTCTGCTGACGGACAGCGTTGTGCTACCACCCCGAATTCTGCCAATACCGGCGCCCCTTCACTAAACGCAGAGGGAACAGTCGTTCAAACTGCCTTCATGGCGTCGGGCGAAACTGCGATCGTGAAGCTCGATTCGGGTGACCTGATCACGATTGCCGTGAACGTTTACAACCGGGACGCCCTGACTACGGGGGCGCGCGTCCGAGTCACAGAGGTCGCGCCAGCGTCCGCACCACCCGGCCCAGTTTCCGGGTCACAGTAGTCTCCCAGCACCCACATCACTCGACCCCGTGTCCGGGTCACAGAAATCGCGCCAGCGCCCACACCACTCGGCCCCGTGTCCGGGTCACAGTAGTCGCGCCAGTGTCCGCACCAAGAGGCGCGCGAGAGAGGCACCAACCCCGGCTCTCCCTGGTACGGACAGTAAAAAGGTGGTGGCCCCAGAAAAATCTGGGGCCACCACCTTCAAAATTACTTATGCCAAGGGGCGCTTGCCGTGGTTTGCTGCGCTCTTGCGACGTGCCTTGCGCTTGCGGCCTCGCTTACTCATAATCCACTCCTCGTTATTACCCACCCATTTTTGGGTAGAACTATTCGGACAACTTACTTAGTTTCGCACAATTTCGCGGAATTTAATAATCTTGTGTTTCAATTCTCAGGTGCGTCATCCGCACCCTAGAAATCACGCGCGTGCGCAAAGATGAGGGGGCCTGCTCAAAGTAGCAACGCCTAACGAGTTCCCTGACGTGAAGTTCCGCATCGACTCGGTCCCTGCAGTACGGGCAGTTGTCGATGTGCTTTTCAAGGCTCTTCGTGCGATCAGTGTCGAGTTCACCATCTGTGTACTCAAAGAGGAACTTATCCAACTGTTCGCAGGGTGTGCACTTTTCAGTCTCGTCGTTATGCATCCTCATCCCCCTCTACTGTGATCCCCATCCGAGATGCGTAATCCGCGAGCGCTTTTCTCAGCTGCGCCCTCCCACGGTAAATACGTGACATGACTGTCCCGATCGGGGTGTCCATAATTTCGGCGATTTCTTTGTAGGAGAATCCTTCGACGTCTGCGAGTAGCACCGCTTCCCGATACGTGGCGGGTAGGGCTTCGAGGGCTTCTCGAACCCTGTCGTCCGGCAGGTCGTCTAACGCTTCAGCTTCTGCGGATCGAAGCCCCACAGGGTGATGGTCGGCCGCCTGGTAAAGTTGCCAGTCCTCAACGTTGTCATCAGAGGACTCTTGAGGTCGGCGCTGCTTCTTGCGGTAGGTGTTTATGAACGTGTTCTTCAAGATGCGGTACATCCACGCCTTGAGGTTCGTTCCGGGCTTGAAAGTGTGGAACGAACTAAACGCGCGAGCGTAAGTATCTTGAACTAGGTCTTCGGCGTCAGCTACGTTACGCGTCATTCGCATCGCCGCCCCGTAGAGCTGGTCCAGAAGTGGCAGCGCCTCTTCTTCGAACCGCGCGCGTAGCTCGTCCTCGTCGAAATCGTTGGGTTTCATCAATATCGAGCATAGTGCCACCTCCTACACTCCTCATAACAACGCGCGTCTCGATTTTGTTCCCGCGGCTTGCACATGCAATCGTTTGAGATGTGGGTAACATGTATATATGAACGTACTACGCTTAGTTGCTCGCCCGTTGATCGCATTGCCGTTCATTGTTGACGGTATTTCTGCTGTTCGAAATCCAGAAGATCACGCACGCCAGTTTAAGAAGGTGGCTCCCTACCTGGAGCGCCTGGGTGTGCCCCCGATCTTGACGTCGGACGCGAAGATGGCTTCGCGCATTCTTGGCGGTTTCACGGCTATCGCTGGTACTGGTTTCGCGCTGGGGAAGGCTCCCCGTTCATGCGCGGTAACGCTTGCTTCGGTGGCTGTTCCGATTGCTTTGATCCAGAATCCGGTGTGGACCGCGGAGTCTAAGGAAGAACGCGAACGCTACCGTCGCGGTTTGGAACGCTACGGCGCTGTCCTTGGCGGCCTGCTCCTGGCAACTGTTGACCGCAAGGGCCAGCCTTCAAAGGCGTGGGCGCTGAACAACTGGCGCCAGCACCAGGTTGAACTGGCTGAGGCCCGCAACGACGCGTGGATTGCCGCTAAGGAAGCCTTTGACGCCTAACCCCTGGGCTGCTCCTCGCGTCTTAAGACCTGTAGACGCAGACGTCACGATTCCCGGTTCGAAATCTTTAACGAACCGGGAACTTGTGCTGTCTGCCCTCGCTTCAGGAACTTCTACCCTGTCTGGAGCTTTGCACGCGCGCGACACACGTCTAATGATCGACGCACTGCGCCAGCTGGGTGCCGAGATCGAAACAGGCGCGGACAACTGGAAGATCTGCAAGATCCCCCGCGTTCCCGGCTCCAACCCCGTCACTATTGACTGCGGCCTGGCCGGAACCGTCATGCGTTTCATTCCCGCCGTGGCAGCCCTGCAGTCACGCCCAGTCCGCTTCATCGCCGACGAACAGGCCAACGCACGCCCAGTAAAACCGCTTTACCGCGCGTTGCGTTGCATGGGCGTTGATTTCGACTACGAGGGCGATGCTCAGTACCCGGTAACGATCCAGGGCCCCGCCACTGTTAGTGGCTCCGTAAAGCTTGATTCTTCGGGGTCCTCCCAGTTCTTGTCAGCGCTCCTCCTGGTCGCTCCCCTGCTGGACGCGGACAGCGACTACGTCGAGATCGAACTGACCGGATCACTGCCCTCAAAACCTCACATTGAGATGACTATCGAGGCTCTACGCGCCCGCGGCGTTGAAGTGCAGTGGACTTCTGAAACGTCGCTACGAGTCAAGCGGGGCGACATCGCACCCCGCGACAAAGTCATCGAACCGGACCTTTCCAACGCCGGCCCCTTCCTAGCCGCCGCAGTCGTGACCGGGGGGCGTGTGCACGTCCCCTACTGGCCGCTCAAGACCACCCAGGCCGGCGATGCTTGGCAGCAGATCCTGCGCCAAATGGGCCAGGAAGTAAATCTGGTTCCGCTTGGAACCGAGTACGGCACACTGTGCGTGCGCGGCAACCAGATCACCGGATTCGAAGGCGACATGTCACAGGTCGGCGAGCTCGTACCGACACTTGCAGCCATGTGTGTTTTCGCAGCAACGCCCTCGAAAATCACCAATATTGGTCACCTGCGCGGGCACGAAACGGACCGCCTAAGCGCCATCGCGACTGAACTGCGCAAACTTGGCGTGGATGTGGATGAGGGCGAGGACTACCTGCGGATCGATCCGACCAACGGCTGGCGCGAAAAGCTGGATGGCCCGATTGAACTGCATTCTTATCACGATCATCGGATGGCGACTTTCGGCGCGATCATTGGTCTGGGAGTGCCCGGCATCCTAGTGGACGACGTTGAAACGGTGTCAAAGACGATGCCGGATTTTGTGGAACGGTGGAATCAAATGCTGGCTGGGAGTTTGAATGGCCAGGCGTGACATCGGCACCGACGACCCGCGCGTGCGGGTGCGCCCGGGCAAAGGATCGCGACCTCGAACGAAGCGACGTCCCGACTATTCAGATGCACCAATCGGGCACGTAATCGCCGTTGACAGGGGTCGTTATCATTTGATTTCCGAGGACGGTGCTCGGTTGCTGGCTGTAAAGGCTCGCGAGATTGGTCGGGGCGCGATCGTGGTTGGCGACCGCGTGCGGCTGACCGGAGATCTTTCGGGGCGAAAGGACACTCTGGCGCGGATCGTGGAGGTCATGGAACGGGACACGGAACTGACCCGTTCTGCGGAGGATTCCGACGCGAAGGGGCGCGAAAAGACCATCGTCGCGAACGCTGACGTCATGGTCATAGTGGCGGCAATGACGAACCCGCCGGTGCGACCCGGGTTCATTGACCGGTGTCTGGTTGCCGCGTTTGATGCTGGCATGGAACCCCTGGTTTGCCTGACTAAAGCGGACCTGGGCGACCCGGACAACGTGCAGGACTTCACGAAGTCGCTGGGTGTGGACACGATTACGGTGTCGATGATTGGGGATCATCCTGCAAATGAAGGTTACGAGGCCGTTGCAAAGCGACTGACGGGACACACTGCGGTTTTGATCGGTCACTCCGGGGTTGGGAAGTCAACGCTTATCAACGCGTTGATCCCAGAGGCTGATCGTAGCATTGGCGATGTAAATGAGGTCACTGGCCGCGGGCGACACACGTCAACCTCAGTGGAGGCGCTACCCCTGCCTGGAGGTGGCTGGGTCATTGACACGCCGGGCGTGCGCGGGTTCGGTTTGGCGCACGTTGAGCCAAACACGGTTATCGCAGCGTTTGACGAACTGTGGGAAGTGACCGAGGACTGTCCGCGCGGTTGCGAACATCTACCGGATTCTCCGGAGTGTGCGCTGGATGATTGGGTCCGAGAATCCCCAGAGAGCGAGAAAGAATACCGACGCACGCGGGTCGAGTCGATCAGGCGCCTGCTAACGAGTCTCAAAGCCGCCCACGAGAAGCCGTGGGAAAACTAGGGCAGGCTTGTCGTCTAGCGGTCTACGCGAACATCTCCACGAAGTTCGGGATGATCCTGTGGGAATGGCTGACATCTGCAGCCTTGTTTTGATCGATGATGCGCTGTTGCTCGCCGGGAGCGTAGTACCCAACATCCGCGTATTCAGTGATGCGCATGTGCAGTGCGGGCCAGTCTAGTTCTGGGTGGAACTGGGTTCCGTACAGGTTGTTCTTTACTTTGAACAGCTGGACGGGGCACTTCTCCCCTGTTCCAAGTAGGACCGCGTGTTCGGGCATGACCTCGCAGGCTTCCTTGTGACCAACGTAGGCCTGAAACTGGGATGGAAGTCCCTTTGTGATGGGATCGTTTTGCCCTTCTTCTGTCAGGTAGATCGTGGGGGCAGAAATCTCTTCTTGATACTTGTTCGAAAGCACGCCTCCCTGGTGAGCAAGCAGGGTTCCTACGCCGTAGCACACGCCCAGGAAGGGGAAGTCTTCGGCGACCAGCACGTCAAGCAAGTCGGAGATCTCTGATTCAATGCGCTTTTGAACGTCAGTCTTGTGCTGTTCTGGGATCAAGCTGTCGAAAGGCGATCCGCACAGGATTACGCCAGCCCAATCATTCAGGTTGATGTCGGGCATGACGTGTTGTTCCATGCGGTGTCGAACTAGGCGCTCCGGTGAAAGCCCCGAGAGCTTCAAAAACATGTCGTACTCGGATTCCGCGATATTTTCTTGGGGCCGAGACGCTAATAAAAGAAACTTGCTGTTTGATCCCACGAATCCTAGCTTACGATAATCTGTGATATACAGCGCGCGCTCAGGTACCGTTATGAGTATGAACACGCGGACTAAGTATTTGGATGACCTGCGACTAGCCCACGTCCTGGCTGATCAAGCTGATGCGGTGACGATGTCGCGTTTTCGTTCTGATGATCTGAGGATCGCCACCAAAGAGGACATGAGCCCGGTGACCGACGCTGATCGAACCACCGAGGAGACGATTCGCCGTCAGCTTTCCACAGCTCGGTCGCGCGATTCCGTTTTTGGTGAAGAAATGGGCACCACCGGAAGGTCTTCGCGCGTCTGGGTGATCGATCCGATTGACGGCACCAAGAACTTCCTGCGCGGCGTTCCCGTGTGGGCAACCCTGATCGCCCTCGTGGAAGATGGAGACGTCGTTGTCGGTGTCGTTTCCGCGCCTGCCCTGCGTCGACGCTGGTGGGCCGCGAAGGGCGGCGGAGCGTTCGCAGGCACATCACTGCAGCGCAACGAACAGATTCACGTGTCAAACATTTCCAAACTGTCCGACGCGTCTCTGTCGTATTCTTCGCTGAATGGGTGGAAGGATCGCGGGCGGCTACCCCAGTTCCTCGGACTGATGGATGACGTGTGGCGCACCCGTGCGTACGGCGATTTTTGGTCCTACATGATGGTTGCCGAGGGCGTAGTTGACATCGCCGCTGAACCTGAGCTGGAAGCGTACGATATGGCCGCCCTCGTGCCGATTGTGGAGGAGGCCGGCGGTAAGTTTACCTCCCTGCACGGCGATCCGGGCCCCTGGTCTGGGCATGCTGTCGCAACGAACGGTCTGCTTCACGACACAGTCTTGGAGCGCATCGACTGGCCCGAAGACGCAGAGTAATAGGGATTTCTGACCCACGGCCTTACAGAGTTTCAGCGCGAACACTTGCAGACGTTCAGCACCAACGCTTGCAGATTTTCAGCCTGTCAAAATTAATGTCGGTGGGTTTGGTTAACCTGTAGTTATGAAGTTGATTCACACTGCAGATTGGCACTTGGGACGCACTCTACACGGGCTTTCTCTTGATCGTTTCCAGCAGGAGTTCCTGGCGCATTTCATTGATTTAACGCGTCAGGAACAGCCGGATGCTGTCTTGCTGGCCGGTGACGTTTACGATCGCGCGATCCCGTCTACGTCGGCAATTTCGATGTTGGAGTACGCACTCCAGGAGCTGACTGCGCTGACCCGTGTGATCATGATTCCTGGGAATCATGACTCCGCTCCGAGGCTCGGTTTTGGGTCAGGCCTGTTCACGGATAATCTGCAGATCTTTTCAAAGGTACGTCGAGTTGGAGAACCTGTTGTGATCAGCAACGACTCCGAGTCTTTGAACGTGTATCCGGTCCCCTACTTGGACCCGGATTTCGCCAGGACTTCTCTGTCGGACGCGGTGGATGACGAGGGCGCGCTCACTCCCCTGTCCCGTAGCCATGAGGCCGTGATGGCCGCTGCATTGAAGCGCATCGACTCCGACCTCAAGAATCGAAAAGGACCCGCTGTTGCAATGATCCACGCGTTTATTGCGGGATCCGCGACGACTGAATCGGAACGCGATATTTCGGTGGGTGGCTCGCAGTCTGTGTCAACTTCTGTATTTGAGTCAATGGGATCAGACCAGCGTGAATCCCGCGGATTAAGCTACGTTGCTGCCGGCCACCTGCATCGCCCGCAACAGTTCGAGACGGACGGTCCGATAATTCGCTACTCAGGGTCGCCGCTACCGTTCTCGTTTTCGGAAGCAAGCGACCACAAGTCCACCACGATCCTTACCATTGAAAATGCGGACGTGGCTGTGGAAACTGTCGACGTGCCGCAACCATACAGTTTGCATCAGCGCAAGGGTACGATTGCGGAGCTAACCCAGGATGTGCCGGATTGGGCTCCGACCGGGTATGCGCACATCGAGGTCACGGATCAAACTAGGCCCGAGCACCTGTTTGAACGGATCCGCGCCGTGTATCCAAACGCCTTACTCATTCGGCATGTTCCCCCAAGGTCGCAGGTTGAGGCAACGCGTGCACAGGTTGAAAAGAAGCGGCCGGAGGATCTAGCCCGGGAGTTTTTCACTCTTGCGTTGGGACGCGATGTCACCGATGTGGAAGGCGACATTATTGACGAAACGTGGCGCCAGGTTCTAGTTGAGGAGGCCCTCTAATGCGACTTCTAACCCTAGAGTTTCAGGCCCTCGGCCCCTTCGCCGGTCATCACCGCATCGACTTCACCAAGTTCGAACCCTCAGGACTGTACCTGCTAAAGGGGCACACGGGATCAGGGAAGTCGACTATCATCGACGCGATCACGTTCGCCCTGTACGGCCGAGTTGCCGGAGGGTCCACCTCTACAACGCAGCGTTTGCGCTCCAACCACGCATCCCGCGACAAGGACACGTACGTTCGCCTGCGCTTTGAAACCTCGCATGGGACCTACCAGGTCACCCGTCGCCCGTCCTACCTTAAAGAAGGCAACAAGAACGAGACGCCCGGCACCGCAACGCTAGTTAAGCTAATCAGTTCGTCTTCCGACGCCGGTGATCCTGGTGACGAGACCTACGAAGAAATCGCTTCCGGCATCAAACCAGTTGGCGATGCCATCCCCGAAATCGTTGGACTAGGCCTGAACCAGTTCCTGCAAACAGTCGTGCTACCGCAGGGCAAGTTCGCCGACTTTATTCATTCCAGCCCCAGTGAACGAAAAGACCTCCTTGAAGAAATTTTCGGGACCGAACACTTCCGCCTCTTCGCGGAGTCTCTCAGACAACAGTCGCGCGAAGCACGCGAAACCTACGAAACCACCCGCAACCGCGTCATAATCCAAGCCGACGAAATGGCACCCGAAATCAGCGAGGGCGTGGCTGGCGAACTGTACGAAAAAGCAATCGGCTTCGCTCTAAACCAGCTTGATGCACGCAGGCAGGAACGGGACCAACAACAAGACCTGGTTACTGCATACCAAGAAACGCTTCAAGAGCTCAAAGCCACTGATGACGAGCGTGCACGCGCGACAGATGCGTCCAACCGATGGACAAAGGCAACCGAAACGCTTGCTCAGCTCGAAGAAGAATCCGAGCAACACGAAGCAGACGTTAAGCAACTAGAACATGCTCGGGAAGCACAGAAAGTCGCATCCGACGTAGCTGCCGACAAACGAGCCAAGCAAGCTCTAAACGATGCCGCTGGCGAAGTCGCAGAGGCACAAGGTGCGCTCCGCCTGGGCCCTGAATTAGCGGACACGGCTAAAGCGAGCGATTTTCCAGATGCGGATCTGGTTTCAGTTGTCGACGCCGTGCTCCTTGATTCACATGCAGATCACTCAAAGATTGATGAACGACTAGATGACCTCACCCGGGAACACACGCGCATTGAAGCTGCCGAACAAGACGTCGAGCGCCTAGAAACGTTGCGCGAAAAGCTCACGTCTTTGGACCAGGAACAATCCACCACAAAGTCCAAGATTGCCCAGGACGAGATCACGCTCGAAAAGTTCAAGCCCGCAGCAGAAAACATAGAGCGCGCAATTACTGAGCTAGAAAAGCTTGGCGACGAACTACCTGCACTGCAGAAAACTGAAAATGAGCTAAATTCACGTCATCAAACAGCCCAAGAGCGCGATCAAAAAATACTGGAGCTCACTAAAGCTTCCAAAGAGATCAGTATCCGAAAACGAGAACTCAACGAGACCAAATCGGCAGCAACTGACGTCATTGCGGGCTGGCTAAACGATTCAGCACTAGTCTTGGCGGAACACCTAGTTGAAGGAGATCCGTGCCCCGTTTGCGGATCAGTCGAACACCCCGACCCACTTACCGGCGACCGCACCGACATCACTTCCGATGCGCTTAGGGAAGCTCAAGAAAAAGTTAAATCAGCGGAAGTCTCACTTGAAACCGCTTTGGCCCGACAGGCAGACCTCACCAAACTCATTGAAGGACTGAACAAGAAGGCCGGAGGCGACACAGTATCCATTGAGATCGCGCTCGATGAGGCTCGCCAAGAATCTCAGAAAGCTCTTGATGCAAGCAAACAGGCACGGGAATACCGGGTGCAGCTAGACGCTGCACGTAAAGAAGTCGAAGAAATTAAGGACCGTATAGCCGAAAGCAAGACGCGACTGAGCGTTATCGCAAATGAACAGGCTCAAGCACGCACCGAAATCGAAAAACTCACCAAGACAATCGAGCAGGCCCGCGGCGATTTTGAAAGCGTTGCCGATCGTGGTGAGTACCTCACAGCCAGGCGTACACGAGTCCAAACCTTGGCTGAAAGCCTACAGGTCTGGCTAAACGCCTATCACCACAGTGAGGAAACTTCACAGGTACTTCAAAAAGCGCTGGAAGACAGCCAGTTTGAATCCGTCCAAGCTGTTGAAGAAGCGACTCTAGACAGGGACGCGATCAAGAACCTCGAAGAACAGGTCCGCTCCCACGTCCTGAAACGCAAGATGGCTGAACGCGAACGAGATGAAGCAGAAGCCACCGGACTGATCCGCGACACCATCCCTGCTCCGCTAACCAGTGCGATCTCTAGAACTCAAACGCGGCTGGATCAAGTCCGTCAGGACTACGCCGTTGTAAACAATGAGTTCAGTTCCTATGAGCGCAAGGTTGAACGACTTAGGTCCGGAATCGAACAGCTTCAAACACTACGCGCTGAATCCGGTCCCCTGCGGGTCCTTTCTGATTTGGCACAGGGAGCAGAACTTGAAGACGGACGCCGCATCTCCTTTGACACATGGGTGATTATGCGCCAGTTTGAACGCGTACTCGAAGCGGCCAACCCGTTCCTAGAGAAGTTCTCATCATCACGCTATGAGCTACGCCGAGTCGCCCTCGATCCTTCCCTAAGGAACCAGGCAGCCGGTCTGGGACTTGCAATCTACGATTCGGAAACGGAGGACAACAGGGCTCCAGCATCACTGTCTGGAGGCGAAACGTTCTACTGCTCACTCGCACTAGCACTAGGACTTGTAGAAGTTGTTTCTTCCGAGGCGGGAGGAATCAACCTGCAGTCAATGCTGATTGACGAAGGCTTCGGATCCCTGGATGCAGAGACACTGGACCAGGTGATGATCGGGCTTGAAAGGCTACGCGACTCTGGCCGAACTGTAGGCGTGGTATCTCACGTGGCTGAAATGCAACGCCGAATCAGCGATGGGATCACCGTAAAAGCAAACCCAGAAGGAGGATCCACGCTCGAAGCTAATCCAAGCTAAAAGACTCCGAGTTCTTTACAGAGGTCGGAACGCTCTGCGATGTCGTACCACAGCAGTGGGAACTCTAAAAGCTCATCAAGGGCTTCATCGGCCTCTTCTTGAGTCTCAGCCTCATAGGCCCGCTTTACCGCTGGTTCCGCTTCAGAGCTATCAACCAAGATAGCTTCAACATGGTCCCAATCAATAGCCTGCCCGTCCAAAGCCAGAACGATACGCCTTAGCACTGATCCTTCAGTGTCACGCGTCAACTCTAAGGAAATCAGAGATGCTCGAGCAGTGGCTTCATAGTCAGCCCACTCACGATCATCATTCGACGGGCCCGCCGGCTCAGGAACTACCAGCTCACGGTCTGGCAAATCCCCACAAAGCTCAGACGCGATTACAGGAAGAAAAGTACGCATACTCCAAGTCTGCCACGACCCAGCCCAACATCGAACAGAAAGGCCCAGAAACAACCCCAATACCCCAGCATCCAGCCAAATAACCTGCAGCCAACCTTTACTCACCCGTGTTCCATTGACCGTAGCTAAGACCTCCCTCCTGACCTTCCAGCGCCCTATCCACGACCAACCAACTTTGACTGCACACTACTTCGAGTCGCGCCCGAACCTACGCTTCCGTCCAAGATTCCTACCCGAAGAGGACGACTTTTCACGACCACGCCTGCGCTTACCGCGAGATGCACCACCATCGACTGACGTAACCGCACCAACCAAGTTCATCAACTTCAAGATCTGATTGATCTGCTCAACAAAACTCGACGACGGAGATTGCGCAACCACCGTCGTAGCATCCAAAGTGGCCTGATCAACCACAGCAGCGTCCTCAATAATCACACGCGGTATATCCGGCACAATCGAAGAAAGGACGGAATCTATCGGCCTCTCAATCGAACCACCCGTACCAGAACGACGCGCCTTATTGATCACCAAGAGTTGCGGTCGGAGACCGTTTTCTTCGGCGTCAAAAAGAGTGTGGGCAAGCCTCGTCAGTCCGACCGCATCTGCACGCGCAACCACAATGAACTGGTCCGCCTGATCCAAAATGTCGCGGTTGATGTCCTGCGGGGTCGGCACAAATGTCAACTGAGAAGGATCATCATCAGCAAGCCCGTCGGACAGGTCCACGACGACATCGCCGAGCTTTCGAAGCTCACGAAGGACCTCGTTGATAGCTTCTGGGCGAAGGCTCCGCCAGCGATCTGCTCTGGTCAGCCCCGACAGCAGGTTGAAGCCATCCTCTACCGCAATGCGCTGATCGTCTAAACGTGAAGCGGAGAGCTCACCCTGATTACGCAGGACTGAAGCGCTCAAGAGTCCTGACTCTGGAGCATCAAACCCAAGCATGTGGGCAAGCGACGGAGCGTGAGCATCAGCATCCACAACAGTCACCGGGCGCCCCGCAACCGCGAGCGCATGAGCCAGATTGACCGCAATCGTTGACCTTCCCGGAGCTCCGGAAGTACCCCACACTGCAATCATGCGGCCCTCGTAATCGGTTTCAACGGGAGCCTGCGGAGCAGGCGCGGGAGGTGGTGGCTCATCCATCCCGAGCATCCGATTGCGAATCCCGAGAGTCAGAGTTTCAACCACAAACTTCCCGCTCGAGCGGTCGCAACGCGCATCCTCACCCATAGAGGGAGCGGAACCTGGATCATCGTGTACCAGGAGCACGAAGATGTCGGCGGCATGAAACTCATCAACCACTGACGCATCGAGTCCGCTAGCACCGCCCTCGGCAATCACGATCGAACCCAAACCGGCGCGGACGCACGCGCGCGTTTCCGTTAGATCGGCACAGCGGCGTTGCACGGAAAACTTGGCGGATTGGGCATTGAGTTCCTGGATGACTTCCGTCTCGAACGGCTCGGAAAGCCAGACGATTACACCTTTGGCTGCCACGGCTATCCTGCGGGAACGATGACTAGGGCCCCGGTCGTTCCGGTTGCGGCAAGCACTTTGGTGAGGTCGGTTTCGGTAACGGAAATCTCGACGGCTTGAGCGCGTTCGATCATGGTTGTGTCCGGTTCGGAAATGTTAAGGATGATCGCGGACGCGGCGATCAGAGTGGGTTCGGTGTCCTCGGTTTGCAGGGGTGTGGATGCGTCAATTGACCACACCTCGACCTGGGATCCGACGCCGACGGACGACGGGATTTTGGTGGCCACGTTGATGACGACCTGGCGACGGTCCTGCTCGGCGGCAGTTGAGACGGCGTCCCTGGGGAGGAGCTCGCCGGCACTAAGGGACCTGGTTGCGATAGCTCCGTCGGGGATTTCCCCAACGGGCAGGTATGCGTTGGAACCCGTGTGTGCAGAGACCACAGAAACCTTTGATATTTCAATCGGCTGCCCCTGCGCGACTGGAGAGAGGAGCTGGTAGACTTCCTCGCCGCCGCGGGATCGCTGAATAATCCACGTGGTCAGCAGAATGGACACAATAATCAGCGCGATGCCCGCAATGAAGCGCGGGTCTCGAATCACGCTTGAGCGTCTAGCTCTGGGTAAGGATTTAGCCACGCCCTAATAATGCAGGGAAAATCAACCGTTTTGAAGGTTATCCACAGGTTGGTGGGATTGGTTTCCGAAGTGCTTTCGGTCCGGCTACTTGGAATTAACTTTCGTGAAACTGTATCCACAATTCTGTTGTGGGACTGTTGCGAACTGATATGAAGTGACACAATGAAGGCATGACACCACGATTCTTAACGATCGCGGACGTGGCTGAGATCCTGAACTTGTCTCAATCCGCAACCCGCGCGCTGCTCACTTCCGGGGAGCTCCCGGCAATACAGGTGGGCGGCAAGCGGACCTGGCGGATCGAACAAGCAGAACTGGAACGCTACATTGAGCGCCAGTACGAAATCACCCGTCAACGCATCGCCGAAGGAAAATCCTAAACCACGATTAGATCGCAAATCTTAGACCGACGGGGTTAAGGCGCGTCACTATGCATGCTTTTCCGCGTTGTGCGTCACACGTGAGGCCTGGCAGTGAGCTCGATGATCGGCTGGCGGGTCTGCCCCAATAGGTTGTCGAGTTCATCCGTCTAGTACATGTGCACAATGCGCACACTAAACAGCGATTTTAGCGACACGGACACCAACGGCTCGCCCGTGTCCAGACCGACCAGATCCATATGGTCGGAATAGACAGCGCCAATCGCACCAACCAGCGTGTGGACTCCCGAAACGATGCGAACGCGTGTCCGCTCCCGCATGATTCTGCGCAAGATGTGGGTCAGTCCCATCCGTGTTTCCATAAATGAGGGCGAGGGCGCAATCCTTTGCAACCCTTGGGCTAAGGCTATCGCTGGAATGGAGACCAGCTCCTCCCCTTCCGCTCCCTTGAGCAAAACCCAGGCCGGGTTTGCGCGGACCACACTTCCTGTCACAGAGTAGCCGTGGGCAGACGAGAGTTTTACCTGCCCACATTCAACCGCTCGAAGACGGTCAGAGATCTGTGCTGAAACCAGCTCGGCCTCCGCAAGGGATGCGACCTCTTCATCTAACTCTCGGTCCGCTTCTGCAGCTTGCTCTCGAACTAGGTCAGCGATTATCTGCTCAAAATCCACGGTTCGAATTCAAACAGATTCCGCGAAGGCAATCTAGATTTCCACTACTTTTGGAAAACTATTGACACCGTCAACACAACCTGTAACTATCAACATGCACGAACTGACATGAACTGAAATGGAGCGGGAGCAATGGCTAACCACTCAGAACGATCAGCCAGGTACACAGCCCACTTGGTCTTACTGTCTCTGATCGGTTTCACTGTAGCGGCAATCGCTTCTTTGGCGTTGCTTGAACAGATGTGGCCTACCGTATCTGCATTCCTTGCGAATCCGCAGACTTTATTGAAAAGTTCAATGAGTGTTGACTCGCCGGCCATTTCTGTAACCGTTGCAGTATTAAGCCTGTTGGTTACAGCTGTTTCAATCTGGAGTATTGGTTCACTTCTAGTTGCAGAAGTTGCAGTGAGGATTGCACGCAAACGTGAAGTTCCGATCGAGGTCACCACCAAAGCTCTCAAGCTTGTTAGCCCGCTTGCCAGGCCACTGGTACGCAAGCGCCTAGCATCAGTTGCTTTAACTACCGCGATTCTAGGGGCGGGAGCTCCCGCTTTCGCAGCCCCTGCAACGGAGATCCCATCGGATCTGGGATGGCATTCAACTACTGCTGTCGTAAACGTGCCACAAGGTGCCGGGGATACTCAAGGTCAATCCAACACTAACCCCAACCATCCACAGGCAAATTCGCAGGCACAAACCGAGGGTCCACAGCCCCACAGCGAGAGTTCACCGACCCAAACCGAAAACTCGCGGTCTCAAGGCGAGAGTCCACAGGAACAAGCCGAGAGTTCACGGACCAAAAGCGAAAGATCCGGGCCTCAAAACGAGACTTCGCCGACCAAAGGTTCTTCTAGCACTGGCGAGGAAGGCTCGCAGGCGAAGAAATCGACCTCCGAATCAACAACGGGCAAGGGTGCAATTTCCGAAGACCTAACCCTTAAAGGATCGGCAACCGAGAAAACTGCTTCTCCTCAGACCTCCGCTCAATCTGCTGTGCCTCAAAGTCAATCCAGCGTTAAACAAAATCAATCCACCGCGCCCCAGAATGTCACGCAGTACGTCGTCAAGGAAGGCGATTCGCTGTGGTCCATTGCGGCCCGCCACTTGGGCGTTACAGATCCTGCGGTTATCAGCCAGGGCTGGCACGAAATCTACGAACTCAACAAGGACTCAATCGGAGAGTCCCCTAACCTCATCCACCCCGGCACGGTCTTGAACCTGCCCCAAGATTAGGAAATCCAATGTCTACAGCAATAGCAACCGCCCCGCGCACACTTGAACCGCAACTGGAAGTAATCCCCCAGACGCAGCGCCAAACGTTTAACGCGTCCCAACGCAACCGTGCACAGGGACAGTTTGCAAATTCAGCGGCAACAACCGAAGGCACAACCACCGCGCAAGCAACCGCAGTGGGCGTAGGAACAAAGACGCACCCGCGGGTCCCCCTGTCCGGTGCGCTTCCGAAGTTACCGAAAGTCCAGCGCCACTGGTCGATGATTGATGCTTCGTGGGATTACTCAAATGAGAGCCTCCCCCGCACCCCAAAGGTCGAAACTGTAGACATACTTCCCGACCCGACGAAATGGGGAAGGTCAATAGCACTCGCAGTTGTGGAAACACTCTCAGGCCAGCGCTACCCCACCCAGTTAGAAAGATGGGTGACGCCCGACCTGTACGAAGCCATCGAACGCCGCGTTGCCCTAGCTGAACGCCTCGACGGCCCCGCAAATCGCACTCCACGAGCAAAAGCACTCTCGTCCAGAACGTGCCACGTGAACGACCAGGTTGCTGAAACAACGCACGTTATCACCCAGGGGAAGCAGGTACGCGCAGTCTCAGTGCGGTTAGAAGCGCGCCGCCGCCAATGGATGGCGACGGCGCTA
>FZPS01000013.1_pt73 | contig 44971 bp, 40 predicted proteins | sample 1817821 | NCBI WGS metagenome assembly FZPS01 (sample SAMEA104158645, study PRJEB21678) | metagenome | place: Germany | collected 2015-04-21 | reverse complement strand
GAAATAAAAAAGTCAGAAAAATAGGTAGTTATAAGGTTGTGAGTGGTGCCGCAGAATAACACAAAAATAAAAATGATCCCAAAACTCATTCTGAAAGCCCTACAAGTCAAAGAGTTTTATTTATCTTTACACGTATGTCTACCCACAGTGAAATCAGGCGTTATTTCCTGGTCATAGAAAAAATCAGACACGGCAGGTATCCTAGTTTTAGGGAAATTAAAGAGTATTTGTACCAACAAGGATTTCAGATTGCAGACAGAACGCTGCAAAGAGATATAGAGCAAATTCGCTATGACTTTGGAGTAGAGATTACTTACGACCGTACCAGAAACGGATATTGGATAGATGCTGAAGCAAGCATCAATCTGGAATCTTTTTTCCATTTTATGGAAATCGTCAATACGGCTCAATTGCTTACAGAAAGTTTGCATGAAAGCAAAGATGCATTGCGTCATATTTCTTTTGGAACGGGAGGGGGATTGGAAGGAATTGAGAACTTGAAGCCCCTTTTGGCAGCTATCAGAGAATGCAAAATCATTCGTTTTTCACATTACAATTTTGCTACGGAAAAGACGACTCAATATGTAGTCAAGCCTTATTTGCTCAGAGAATACCAGAACAGATGGTACGTAGTGGGAATTGTAGAGAAGATAAAGAAGCTTCGGATTTTTGGCATAGACCGTATCAGCCATCTTGTAGTAACACCCAATACGTATAATCGTGATCCTTCCTTAAATCCGGCAGCTTTGTTTAAACAAACTATTGGGCTTGTTTTCTCCTCCAACTCTTTGCAAGAGGTAGTACTTTCTTTTACGCCCATTCAAGGAAAATATGTAAAAACTTTGCCTTGGCATACGTCACAACGGGTGTTGATAGATAATGAACAGGAGTGTAGGATATCGCTCCATGTTATCCCCAATTTTGAATTGACTCAAGAAATTCTCAAACACGGATCGTCTGTAAAAGTGGTCAAACCGGAATGGCTGGCACATCAAGTGCGTACCGTGTTGGAAGAAGCGCTCAACCAATACAAGCATGAAGAAGAACCACACACACGCACACAGTCATAATACAGCTACGGCATATGCTAAACACTTTGCATGGGCCATAGGATTGAACGTAGTATTTGTTGTTGTTGAAATTGCATACGGACTGATTGCCAATTCTTCTTCTTTGTTGGCAGATGCCGGACATAACGCCAGCGACGTGTTGGGGTTGGTTTTTGCATGGTCTGCTGCGTGGATGGCCACACTAAGACCACGAGGACGGTATACGTATGGTTTACGGAAAACGACCATTTTGGTTTCTATACTAAATGCTTTGTTGTTGTTTGGCGCAGTAGTGGCCATTGCCTGGGATGCTATAGAAAAACTAAAGAACCCACAACCTGTTGCAGGTGTACAAGTGATGATTGTAGCCGGAATGGGTATTCTAGTAAACGGTTTTACAGCTTTGTTGTTTTATAAAGGACAAAAAACAGACTTGAATATCAAAGGGGCTTATCTTCATATGGCTGCAGACGCCGCTGTATCTTTAGGAGTAGTCGTAGCCGGATTGCTTATCTTACTTACAGGCAAACTTTGGATTGATCCCATAGTCAGTTTTCTGATTGTACTTGTTATTTTATGGGGTACGTGGCGCTTGTTCATTGAGTCCATCAATTTGGCTTTAGATGCCGTGCCGGCCCATATACGCCTGGATGAAGTAAAAGATTTTCTATTGCAGCAACCGGGCGTTACAGAACTTCATGACTTACATATTTGGGCCATAAGTACTACGCAGGCGGCACTGACGGTTCATTTGGTTATGCCGCAGGGCTATGACGATACCTTTATAACAAACCTTAGAAAAGATTTGCAAACATCATTCGGCATAGGTCACATGACCGTGCAAATTGAAAGCAAATCTCTTCAATCTGATTGTACCACAGAATGTTAATATATTGACACCTATGAGAAAATACATAAACTGCACACTTGGGGTGCTTATAAGCTTGATGTTTTTTTCTTGCGCACCAAAGAGTATGTATGAACAGCAAGTACGGCAATTGGCAGAGGAAGCAGGCATTCCTCTGATTCAGGTAGCTTATGCAGAAGGGCGGAAAACGCTTGTTTTTGAAGCCTCGGCAAATCCGGAAATACAGGCCAGAGAAGACGCAGGAACGGTTTTTCAGGCGGCATCGCTCAGCAAACCCGTTTTTGCCTACATCGTGTTGAAGATGGCACATGAAGGGTTGATGGACCTGGACGCGCCGCTTGTTACGTATACAAATATTGAGCGTTTTGAAGACAAAGAAGCAGCCGGTTTGCTCACGGCTCGCATGGTTCTCCATCATGTGACAGGCCTTCCCAATTGGGCTGCAGGTCCGGGATCGGAAGTATGGCCTCTGTCCGTCATTTCGTTCAACAGGCAACCCGGAAGCGCATTCAGCTATTCGGGGGAAGGCTTTTCGTTTCTGCAACGCGCGGTAGAGGCTGTTTGCGGAGCAGATTTGGAGCAAATAGCCCGGGAGCAGGTGTTTGATCCGTTGGGCATGGATCGCACTTCCTATGTTTGGCTTCCTGCGTTCGATTCTTTGGCGGCAGATGGTTTTAACAGAGAAGGGGAGAGTACGGGGAAAGGGAATTTCCCTCGCGCAAACGCCGCTTATACGCTACGAACAACGGCGGCAGACTATATGAAGTTTTTGAAACATGTAAGCCGAGGCCCTCTTGCAGAGCAAGAGTGGCTTCAGGGCATGTTTGAGCCTAAGGTGCAAGCCGTGCGTTACGCGGACAAACCCAGGGAGTGCGACAAAACCGTTTTTTGGGGATTGGGAATGGGAATTGAAAAGCATCCGGAATTGGGGCAAGTGGCTTTTCATTGGGGCGACAACGGCAATTTCAAAGCGTTGTTTCTGATGGTTCCCGAAAGCACCATGCACCGTGAGCGTATACTTGTGTATTTGACGAACAGCCGAGCAGGACACGATATCGTAGAAAGCATATCGTCTCTTTTTCTCGGAAACACCATACCTGTAACCATTCATGATTGGATAAACTATGGAAACTAAACTTCTGAACACATTGCTGAAAGTGTCGCCGTTTGCTTTGGCACACCATGAAATTATTCTGAACAGCAAAGGCGAACCGGTTGATTATGTGTTTCTGGCTATCAATCCTGAATTTGAGAAACTAACAGGGTTGAATGAGAAAGACATCATTGGTAAGAGTGCTAGGGAGGTTTTTAAAGACATTGATAAGTTAGGATTCGAATGGATTAAAGTGTATGGTGAAGTGGCTCTGACGGGAAAAACACATTCTTTTGAACAATTCTTTGAACCGTTGCAAAAATGGTACAAAGGACAAGCCTATTCCCATAAAAAAGGATTTTTTACAGTCTTCTTTTCAGATATAACAACTCTGAAAAAACAGACGGATATTTTGGAGGATTTCTTTTTAATCAACTTAGATCTATTGTGTATCACAGATTTGGGAGGTCACTTCTTAAAACTAAATAAGCAATGGGAGGAGGTTTTGGGATATTCGGTAGAGGAATTGCTCCACACTTCTTATTTTGATTTGATCCACCCGGAAGACGTAGAAGCTACAAAGCATTCCGTTTCCCAATTGAGAAAACAGAACGAAGTGTTGGATCTTGTCAACAGGTATAGAAGAAAAGACGGAACGTACAGGTACATTGAGTGGCGTTCAAAACCAAAAGGCGAATTGGTCTATGCAGCAGCCCGTGATATTACGGAACGTATGCAGATGGAAAACGAATTGGCTGCCAGTGAAACCAATTTCAGGGCTTTCTTTGAATCGCTCAAAGATGTGGTATTGGTTAATTCTAAAGAAGGAAAGATCATCTATGCCAACAAAGCAGCTGTAGACATGTTGGGGTATACGTCCCAAGAGCTATCAGGCATGAACATGCATGAACTACACTGCCCGGAACACGTAAAGAAGGCGGAAGGCCGCAGTCATCTTGTTCAAGAAGAAAAAACAAGTTTTTGTCCATTACCCATCCGTCGTAAAGACGGGGTGCTGCTTCCGGTGGATATTCATTTATCGTATGGAATCTGGGACGGTGTTTCTTGTGTCTTTACCATCATAAAAGACATATCGGCAGAAAAAGAAGCCAAAGATCGTTTTGAAGCACTTTTTCGCAACAATCCAACTCCCATGGCTTTGTATACGTATCCCGACGCTCGTTTTCTAGATGTCAACCCGGCCTTTTTGCAGACCTTGGATTACAAACACGACGCCATCATAGGAAAAACCACTGAGCAGGCAAATCCTTTTGTAAGAGAAAACATATCTGAATTTATTGTAAAAGCCCGTGAATCCAAGCGGGAAATAAGAAATATGGAGGTTGTTTTCAAAACAAGCAAAGGTGTTGAAAAGAGAGGATTGCTCAATATTGAATTTTTAGAGACTCCGGGAAAGGAGTATTTTCTTACCGTATTGGTTGATATAACAGAGAGTCATATACAAGAGAGGGCTTTGCGTTTGATGGTCAATATGGCCAAATCTTTTGTGAATATTCAAGCAGACGATGCAGACGAAGCTATTAACAAAGCCTTGGAAACGATTGGAGATATTGCCGGGGCAGATAGGGCTGCTGTTTTTAGGTACAATTTTGAGAAAGGTACTCTTTCCAATACGCACGAATGGTGTTCTTCCAACTCTCTTTCTATTATAGACTCAGTGCAAAATTTCACGTTGGAGCAAATTTCTGAATGGACAGACTTACATTTGCAACAAGAGGAAGTATTTGTGTACGATATTGACATTTTGCCGGAAAGCAGATTGAAACACATTTTGAAAAAGCAATTTGTAAAAAGTGTTCTAACAGTGCCTTTATGGAGTACAGAAGGTTTGTTTGGGTTTGTAGGTTTTGATTATGTTCATAAACATCACCAACTCTCGGAAAGAGAAAGGCAATTGTTTATAGTGTTCGCAGAATTGTTAGGCAATGTGCAAACCCAGTTGGAGTCTAAACTGGTACTGAAACGAGCAAAGGAAGCAGCCGAGCGAGCCAACAAAACAAAATCGGACTTTTTGGCCAACATGAGTCATGAAATCCGTACGCCTCTCAACGGAGTGATTGGTTTTACAGACTTGTTGTTAAAAACGAAACTGTCCGGCATTCAGAAAGAGTATTTAGAAAACGCCAATACGGCAGGGAAGACCCTTTTAGATATTATCAACAACATTTTGGATTTTTCCAAAATAGAGGCCGGCAAATTAGAGCTGGAACCTGTTGAAACAGATTTGGTTGCTTTGTTGACAGAAGTGTTGGATATGGTAAAATACCATGCAGCTTTGGCAAAGTTGGAGGTGTTGTTTGAGTTCCCTCTAGACATGCCTAGATTAGCTGTAGTAGACCCCATGCGGCTGAAGCAAATATTGACCAATTTGTTGAGCAATGCCGTAAAATTTACAGAAAAAGGAGAAGTAGAATTGCAAGTGTTGTTTTCAGAAACGCAGCCGGGTATGGGAGTGTATGAATTTTTAGTGAAAGATACCGGGATTGGCATATCTGAAGAACAGCAACAACATTTGTTCAAAGCATTTATGCAAGCAGATACCTCTACCACAAGGCGCTACGGAGGCACGGGCTTGGGGTTGGCCATCTCCAATCTTTTGGCAGAAAAAATGGATTCAGGTATTGAATTGACAAGTGAATTGGGTAAAGGAAGCACGTTCTCTTTTGCTATAGAAACGGAATGCCGCTATGGAAATTACGAAGACAGAGCAAAGAAAGAAATAGAAGGACTTAAGCGAGTATTGGTAGTAGACGACAACCATTCCAACAGAAGGATTTTGTTGGAAAACTTCAAGTACTGGGGAATAGAAGGAGTGGAGACAGACAACGGTATAAATGCATTACGATTGTTGGAAGAAGAAAAGTTTGATTTGATGATTATCGATTACCACATGCCTTACGTAGATGGTCTGGGTGTAGTTCAAATGATACGAGAACGCCTGCACGTTTTACCACAAGAAATGCCGCTCATTCTACTCCACAGCTCTACAGAAGAACTGTTCATTAAGAGAAGGTGTAAGAAGCTGGGAGTTAGGTACATTATGACTAAACCGGTGAATGCAGACAAATTGTATGATTTGATTTGGTCTATATTTGAAAAAGGCGAAAATGTAGAGTCCGTATGCACTGAATCTGACGTTATTGATACAACTGCAATAGCTACGGACGCAGGCATCGGCTTAGACACCTTGAAGGCAGATGCAGATGCAGATGCAGATGCTTCAGACATAACACTTAAAAGGCCTGTAGTGTTGATTGCAGAAGATATTCCAATGAATAAAATTCTTATTAAGACGTATATCAATACGTTGCAACCGGGGGCGGACATTAGAGAAGCAGTAAATGGACAAGAAGTGTTGGATATTGTCTTTAAAGAGGAAATAGATTTGATCATAATGGACGTGCAAATGCCTACTATGGACGGTCTGGAAGCCACAAGAGAAATCAGACAATGGGAGGCGTCTACAAAAGAAGGAAAACATATTCCTATTGTGGCACTTACGGCCGGAGCATTGAAGGAAGAAGAGCAAAGAGCAATGGAAAGTGGCATGGACGGTTTTATTCCAAAACCTATTGAAAGAGAAAAGCTGGAAGGGTTTTTGGAAAAATATATTGGAAGAGCCAGTAAAGAGTACGAAGATAAAGAGAGAAACCAAAAAGACGTTCATTTTAACTACAAAGCGTTTTTGGAATCGTTAGGGGGTGATGAACAGTTGGCACAGAAGCTGTTATCCATGTCTGTAGAAGATATTACCAAAAAACTTATAGAGCTGGAAATGGTCATCGCATCTAGGGAGCAAAAAGAAATCAAATCTGTGGCACACTATATTAAAGGAGGAACGTTGACAGCTCGGTACAGCATCATGGCTTCCATAGCCTCGGAAATTGAAAAATTGGCCATGGAAGGGGTACTGGACGGTATGAACAAATTGCGGGAAGCCTTACAAAAAGAGTGGGAGGTAGTCGTTCCTTTGGTACAAAAATACTTGCAATAGTACCAATTATCTGATTTTCTTGTAGGCAGTCGGAGTAAGACCGGTATGCTTTTTAAAATATTTGCTAAAAAAAGAGGCATCGGAAAAGTGCAAAACATTTACAATTTCCTTGATACTTTTGTCTGAATATTTCAGAAGACTTTTGGCTTCTAGAATCAAATATTCGTCTATCCACTCTGCTGCCGATTTGCCGCTATGTTCTTTTATTACTGTTGAGAGGTATTTTGGGGTCATATTCATTTCGTTTGCGTAAAACCCCACGTAATGTTCTCGACAATGGTGTTCATGCAACAAGTTCATGAATTGGCCAAAATGTCTGGCTGTTTTGCTTTTGGGTACAGCTGTGTCGTTGGCTATGTCGGACTCTCGTTTCCAAACATTAATAAAAAGAAATACTACAGATGAAATCAAACCTCGGATGATTTCAAGTTTGTAGGATTTTTCCGGTAAACTGTAAACCAACTTGATCAAACTCACGTATTTATCAATAATCTCTCTCTCTTTTTCCGTTAACATCCAGCACGGTGATTCTTTGGATGAGATAAGCGGAGCAAAAATTTCTTTGGGATTTGTATGGATCCCTTGTAAGAAAGAATCGCTTATGGCTACTGTGCGGATGATGGCTTCTCCGGTTTTGTGTAATTGAACTATGCATTCAGGCGTATATAGCATGGCCATACCTTCATGTACGGTAAAATCTCTTAAATTCAACGACACCTTGAAGGAACCTTTTAGGCAAATAATCAAAAAATACACATCCAAACGTGAAGGGTATGGGAAAATGTTGTCTTGCAGCTCAAGTTCTTCTGTGATAAATAAATGGCCGTCAAGGTATATTCCTTCATACTGCTCTTTCATGCCAAGCAGTTCTTGTTCTGAAAAATGCTCTAGTGTTCTTTTCATGATTTTGAAGAATATGTACAATATTACTAAATATTCGACCTTTATACAACATTTCCCTCCATTTATGGCCTAGGAATGGCCTAATTATTGTACAATTTTGCCATGTGAGTACATCAGAAATATATTTAGTAACAGGAGCGGCCGGTCACTTAGGATACACCATTGTATCTCAATTGGTTTTGGATGGTAAGACCGTTCGTGCGCTTGTTTTGCCGGATGATATACTTTCATCACGTTTACCAAGCGGAATAGAGTTGCATTACGGCAATGTATTGGATCCCGATTCATTGGATGCTTTTTTTACCAGCCCCACACCAAATACAGATGTCTTTGTTATCCATTGTGCCGGAATCGTAACTACATCTCTCAAACACAGTCCACTAGTATACGATGTAAATGTGCAGGGAACACGGAATATGATTGAAGCGGCCCTAAAGCATAAGGTTGAAAAATTCGTATACGTCAGCTCCGTCCATGCCATCCCGGAATTGCCTAAAGGGCAAATCATAAAAGAGATCGACCGTTTTGACAAAAATCTGGTTTACGGTATGTACAGCAAAACAAAAGCCGAGGCCACGCAATGTGTGTTGGATGCAGCAGAGAGGGGCTTGGACGCTACGGTAGTACATCCATCGGGTATTTGCGGCCCCAACTCACATGGTTACAACTACGCTACACAATTGGTCGTCGATTGCTGGGAAGGCTCTTTACCTATGGGTGTAGAGGGCGGTTACGACTTTGTGGATGTACGCGATGTAGCATCCGGAACCATTGCCTCGTGCCGGAAAGGAGGAAAAGGCCAATGCTATATCTTGGCCAACCGGTACATATCCATCAAAGAATTCTTCCGAACCTTTCAAAACGTCACCGGAAAAAAACAACCCAAGCTTATGGCTCCCATCTGGCTAGCCAAAGCCGTCTTGCCTTTCTATTCTGTATACTACAAAATCAAAAAACAATTGCCTCTTTTTAATTCTTATTCCTTATACACACTAGATACGAATTCCAGTTTTTCCACGGAAAAAGCACGTCTGGAATTGGGGTATGCCACTAGGCCTTTTTCTGATACTCTATCAGATACCATATCCTGGCTAAAGAGTCAAAAAAACATTTACTAAGGCGTCCTTACCTTTTTTTTGCTTACTTTTGCAGCTCCTATTAGGAGAGATGGCAGAGTGGTCGAATGCGGCGGTCTTGAAAACCGTTGGCCTGCGAGGGCCCGGGGGTTCGAATCCCTCTCTCTCCGCCACAAAAAACCCAAAGAGCCGGGTAACCGGCGTATAAAAGGAAGTACCCCAAAAAAACAAGTTTATTTGTTTTTTTGGGGTACTTCCTTTTACGGTACAACGTGCCGCTTTTGGTTTTTTGTGAAGCCACCCCCACAAGGGAACACCGAGCGCTTCTAGCGCGAAGGTAATCCCGTTGGTTGCACCCCAGCCTTTGGGTGCGCAGAAACTACCTCAATAAGCTTATATTTTTCAGAAAAAGGATTGGCAAAAGTAAACTTCTTTACACGTAGCAGATATTCGTAACCGCTTTCAAAATTAAATCCCTCTATTTCTTTAATTATTATCGATTTATTGTCGCTCTTATTTATACAATGCAGTGCATCATAAATGTTCATTTCATCAGGCTCTGAAAAACGAGGGTAAAATTGTACTAAAACAGGTTTTACTTCTAGCGTTAATTCTGTTACAGAATCCTCGGTTAACATTTTTTTTCTGTTTAAAGGGCCAATAAAAGCATATTTTATGCTTGATGCGTCTTGGGGCGGTTCGTGCATTTTGATTTTTTTAGCCTTGAATCTGTATTCATAACCTATTTCGTAATTAAAATCAAAATTTTCCGTTATGATATCAGACAAAAGCCTTTTCTCTTTGTCTTCACTATCTGAAAAAACAATTTGTTCAGTAAAGACGTGGCTCATTATGGAACTGCCGTAGCCGATTTCAGAATAGAAAACCATGGTTACGGTTTTCACTTTGTCAAGATTTTCCTCTTTTAGGCAACTTGTAGATAGCCCTGCCATCAAAAGCAAAGCAAGTAAATTTACTTTTCTCATTACATTTGGTTTACAGGAAAATGCCTTGAACAGGCAAATACTGCATCTTAATTTCAATTTTGGATTTTGAGTGTGTCGACCACAATAGCCTTTGATGCCTCAAGCATTTGAGCAGCTTCTTTTTGGCCTTTTTGAGTGTAAGATGTAATGGGGAAGGCTACGATTGTCCTGCGCCCAGCCTCAAGATGGTGCGCAACAAAGATGGTTGCAAAATTGCAATAGGCTGACTGCGAGCACAATATGCAAGTTAGCAAAAGTTCATTGCGCACCATCTTGAGGCTGGGTGTGCAAGGCTGGGTGTGCAAGGCTGGGTGTGCAAGGCTGGGCGTGCAGAGGTTGGGTGTGCAAGAGGCTGGCGGGGTCTGGCGGGGTTAGGCTAGCGTGCTACAAAGTGGGTGAGCTTGTCGGTGGTGTTGAAATCGTACTCCGGATATTCGTACAATTTGAAGCGGCGTTCCGTTTGGCCTATTGTGTAATACCAAATGGTACTGTAATGGTTGGGATTCTCTCCGTATTCTTTCAATTGCCGTAGGTAGGCTCCTATAGATTTGCTCTCGACAATGTAGACTTTTTCCATATTGTCAATGACAGGGCTGTGTTGGCGGTTGTGGTCGTGGTCAAAGCTGAGGATTCGTTTTCCATCCGGTGTAATACCGATGGTTTCGTATGTCATGCTTTTGCCAATGCCGGGTAGATTGAGTACATCTCTATCTGTAGCCAGGAACGGCAATTTGTGCTCTTTCATAAAGGTTCGCACTTCTCTGTAGACATCACCGCCTTTCTCAAAGAGATTGCACAAAGCATCTTCTTGTTCCGGTGTAAGGTTTCCGTAAAATTTTTCCTCTTCCCGTTTTTGAATGGCTCGGGAATTGGGAGCAAATACGGCGTAGTTTTCATAAAACCCTTTTACGGAAAAGGTATAATAACAGATGACACCCAGTTTGTTCAGTTTCCTGCGCAATTTGGCCGTATGACCTCTTCTAGATGCAGATACTGTAAAGACCAACTGGTTGGTAATGCTCCATCCCGTGGATAATATTTTTTTTATGGCTCGTTTGGCTTCCGGGGTTATTTCCAAGGGGCTTTGGAAATGCGTTTGAATGAGAAATTGTTTGAACCCAATAGCAACGGCTTTTTCTTTGAAGTCTTTTAAGATTTCAATCAATTCGTCGTCTACGCGCATGGGTAGATAAGCCAACAACCGGGTTCCAAGACGGATCCGCTGCATTTCTGCGTATTTTTTACCGTCCGGACGTTTCAAATTGGCTTTCTTTTTCCTGACTGCCATTTTGTAGACTTCGTTCAGCAGGTTCTTGATGGTTCTGTTCTGGCTCATGAGTGCGTCTCCACCCGTAATGAGAATATCCCGCAGTTGAGAATCTTCTTCATAGTACTTCATGAGGGATTTCAACTTTTGATTCCAAGTTAATTTTGGTTTCAATTTGTCCAAATCAAAATTTAGGTGTTGCCTTTGGAAATCGTACATTCTTTGGCAAGACGCGCACAGTCCACCGCAAGCTCGGCCTACGGTATCAGGGATAAGTATGGCTACGTCAGGATAGCGACGGTGTATGTTTTTTGCATTGGGTAGTATCCAGCCGGCTACGTTAGGCTTGCCCGGTTCTATTTTGTCTTCTCGTTCCCATGCCACAATATCACCAAATGTTTCTACCAATTCTTTGGAGTAAATGACGTAATTGCGGATGGCCAAATCGTTATATCCTTTTTCTTGAGTATTGAGCAAAGACAAATAATACGGAGTGGCAAAAGTAGGAATCCCTTTTTTACGAGCTTCCCTCAATACGTTCATGGTTTCTTTAGAGAGGGTATTGCCCAACAGCAAATTCAAATCTGAAGGTTTGCGAACGGCCATGGCCAAATGGAATTTGTAATCGTTCCACCATTGCTCTACCATGTGGTTTTTGGCTAAATCGGACACTCCTTCCGGAAATGTATACTTGCCGGACTTGCGGTTCTCTATCTTGGCCACCAACAAGCGTATGATGCGCTCTTTGTTTTTTTCCCGCTCTTGAATGATGGTAGGACTTAGACCCGATTTCCATTTACGCATCCATGCGTAAACTTTATCGCGGCTTGGTTTTTTAATATTCGGATGCTTCAACAACTCCAATTGTTGATACAGTTCAAGAACAAAATCTTCTGTAAGGTTAGTGTTTTCTACTCCCCTTAAAAAATTCCACAGTAAGGTAATGGTTTGGATTTTGATGTCTTTCTCAGTAGAAAGTTCGTGAATTACAGTGTTGTTATTGTTTATGAGCGTTTTAAGACTTTGTGCAGGATGGCTGTTTTTTTTTGGATGTTGGTTGACGTATGCCTGTAACCGATCGGCAAAAGCAGAAGCGCTTCCGCTTTCCTTTGCCATAGTCTTTATTTTAGGGAATCGTCTGGTAAATAAACGGAGAAGTTGTTTTTTGTTAAGGAATAATATATCTGTCTGTTTCTTCATAAGTGCAACAGACAAAGGTAATAAAAATCTAAAAACAGAGTTTTACAAGGCACAACAAACTGATAGCAAAGCTATTGCTTGCCCATAAACAAAAGCGCACCTGTGCTCTTTTCTACAATGGCATACACAAAAGATTTGTTCATGATAAAAGGAACGGGTTCAAGCGGGTTCAGTGAAGTCTTAGCTATTCCCACAGCCGTCACGGCAGCTGCTTCGGCTCCTTTTTCATGTACTTCTATATATGTTTTCTGTTTGACCATCCCAATATATAATCCCCAAACAGGAGACAAATTGCTGAAATCTGCCAGCCCCTCCAAAAAAGGCAAGACCATTCCCATGGCTTTTAAAGTGGGAATCAGGTCTTTCTCAAATTCGCTTTTGAATTTGGGCATCACCACGTTCAGTTCTTTTTCGTGGTTTTGCAATTTGTCCATCAAAGAACTCCATGTGTCGGGATTCAGTTGTTTTTCCACAACCTGGTTTACGCTTACTCCCTCCTTAGGCAGCAGCACAATCATAGAGAAGCTTTCATTCCCATAGGGGAAAGAGGCTACAGAAGACCATTCTGTATCTACGTAAGGAAAGCCCTTTTTCTGCTGCATATACACAACGTCTTTTTCCGGACCGTAATCGGGATAAAAGGTACCTTCAAAGGAATTTTTTTTCTCAAAACTATGTACCCAAGTACCTTTAAAATACAGGGCATTGATCAAGTAAGCGACCATGGAAGGCTCTACCTCATCCAAGATTTTATCAATCAATCCGTTTGTGTGGTAAGAGCACCAGTTGTTTATGGTTTTTACGGCTTGGGGAGAATTGAAATCCAGCTCTTCAGCTTGCGCTTTATACCATTTTTTCAACAGTTGCTTGTACTCTTTATGAACGGGAAATCCTTTCCGGGTCCATAAGGAATTGGCAATGGTGAATGTCGTTAATTTGTCTGCTTTGGGAAGTTTCTCAGACAATTTGGCAAAATAGCCGTTCATGTCTTCGTATGAAAAATGGGCAAAGCCCAAAACTTCTTTCATCTGTGCAGCCGTTTCTCCGGCCGTACCGTTGGCCGTCATAGACAACGCCAGTGAAGCACTAAAGGGCGAGATGAAAAAAGCCTTTTCTTCTTCTGCGGCTACTTGCTTAAACAGCCGGAATGCAAAATCTCCAACATCGTTTGCAATGGCTTGTTCTGTTTTTGTAAGAACAATAGGTTCGTGTTTGTTGAGTTGCTGTTGAATTTTTCCACAACTTGCCGTGCCACATGATATGGCGAACAACAGCAAGGGAAGAGAGAATAAAAAGATTTTTTTATTCATTGTATTATCAACGTTTAAAATACATACCTTCACGGGAGAGCAAATGGTTGAGATTCGCCAGATGGTAGATCATCACAGCTTGTACTACCGAGGTGTGCTCTTGGTATTCGGCAATGCTTTTGGTGTACAAATCGCGCTCCGTATGCCAGATCTCCCTGTAATTGAAATCATACCCTTTCACATCACGGTCTCTAAAGGTGATGGTGGGAACACCATGAATGGCAAAAACCGAGGCATCTGTGCTGCCTGTAGTGGTAGGCCACGGTCTGGCGGGAATGGTGTCTACGGTGAAAGGAAAGTCCGGATTGATGGACGAAATGTATTTGGAAGCCTTGACAAAATCGTCGTACATGGCTTTTGGTACAGCTACTCCGCTGGCAGCCAAAGGAGCTCCGTCGCGGTTGAAGAGGTTGGAAATTTTCTCTAATTTGTCTTTGTGTTGCTCTACAAAAGCTTTGGCACCCAATAGACCAAATTCTTCACCGGCAAACAAAATAAATACAATAGAGCGTTTGGGTTTGGCTCCGGCAACTGATAGCAAGCGGGCTGACTCCATAGCCGGTGTAACACCCACACCGCAGTCAATTCCTCCGGTAGCTACGTCGTATGAATCCAAATGTCCGCTGACCATAATATATTCTTCCGGATATTTAGTACCGCGGATGGTGGCTACCACGTTGTGGAAGGGTACCGGGCCCGGTCTGAAATGGTTCCGAATATCAAATTCCAATTCTATGGGATGACGCTCATAAACCAGTTGGTAAATGTACTTGTATTGATGTTCATCTAGTTTGATATCGGCAACGGTGGGTAGGTTGTCAAAAGAGGAATGTTCCCCAAACACCGTTTCTTTATCCCAAAGAGCCGTAATAGGCACGGGTGAAGATTGGATGACACCTAAAATTCCGGCTTCTACCATCTGTTTGTAAAACAGAGCCGGCTCTTCTACCTGTTTGCGCAAACTGTCTTTCAGTTCATTCTCTGCACCGGACAAATTCATCATACGAGCTCCCGTACGCATTCTGTAGCGGTACATTACGGCGTTGTTGTGGCGAGCAATTTCTTCGTTTAAAATACGTACGGAGTCCCTGCGGCGGTCTGCTTCCGGCGTACGTTCCACGGGCCAGCCGTTGTTGGTACCTGAAATCAATACCCAAGCACCTTTTAATTTGCCTTTGACGCGATCAAAATCTGCTTGTGTTTTGGGTTCAATGACTACATGGCCGCGCTGCAAGCCTTTTGTCCCTGCCGAGTAGGAAGGGGTGGCAAAGTGTAGATGGATTCCATCACCGCCCGGCAGTACGGATCCGTAAATTTTTCCGGACCAGGGGCCTCGGCTGAAGCCGACCTTTGTTTCTCCTGCTTTTTCTACAGATACGTCCAGACCCCAAGATTCAAACAGGTCAGCCGACCATTTGACTGCGGCGTTGTAAGCATCTGAGCCAATGGGACGTCCTCCAATGCGATTGGACAATACGTCCAGATGGTTTTGTGTTAAATTGTTGGTGGTACCTTCTTGGATGATTTTCTTAGTGACGGCATCCTGAGCGTGTACCTGAATTGTAAATATACATAGGCTTACCGATATCAGTAAGCCTGCAAGAATAGTTCTGTTTTTCATAGATACAAATATAGTGTTTTATATCTTTGTATCATGAATCATTTAAGAGAAATAGCCAGTGCATTTGTTGTACTGTTTGCCATCATTGATATTACAGGGTCCATACCCATTGTATTAAGCTTAAAGGCGAAAGGCAGAACGTTCAAACCGGGATTGGCCACCATCATATCTACGGCTCTTATATTTTTGTTTTTGTTTCTTGGAGAAGCCGTATTGGGTCTGTTTGGTGTAAACGTGTCTTCTTTTGCCGTAGCCGGCGCTTTGGTCATTTTTGTGATTGCCGTAGAAATGATTTTCGGAATAGAGGTGTTTAAAGACGACGGACCGGCAGATGCCGCTACCATCATACCGTTGGTATTTCCTCTTATAGCCGGAGCCGGAACTTTGACTACCGTATTGTCGCTCAGAGCGGAATACAGTTTGCTGAGTGTGTCCGTTGCTATTTTATTGAACATGGGTGTTGTGTATTTGGTGTTGAAATACATGCCTTGGGTAGAAAAGATTCTGGGTAAAGGAGGCATTTACATTTTGCGAAAGTTTTTTGGAATCATTTTGTTGGCTATGGCCGTCAAATTGTTTGCGTCTAACATTTCGGGTCTTATTCATTAAAAACGTTATTGGAAGATGTACAAGAGATTGTTTTTCATCGCCGGAATTGCTTTGCTGTTGTCAGCAGCAGCTTGCTGCAATCGAGTTCCCGTTCCGCCGGATGTAGTACAGCCGCAGTGGATTGTGGGTGGAGACCTGTCGTTGTTGGATCGCAATGTGGCGGCGGGAGCCGTCTACAAAGACAGCAACGGCAAAGACATAGAGGTCTTATCCTTTTTCAAAGAAAAGGGTATGAATTACGTAAGGATCAGGCTTTTTGTAGATCCCGACCTGCAAACGGCCGCCAGCCAAAACTTGCCCTATGTGCAAGAAGCCATCCTCAGGGCTAAAGATAAGGGATACAACATTTTGTTGGATTTTCATTATTCAGACACGTGGGCCGATCCGGGAAAACAATTCAAACCGGCTGCTTGGGAGAAGCTGAATTCCACAGATTTGGTCAATCAGGTGTACACCTACACCAAAGAAGTGCTCATCACATTGGTAAAGCACGGAGCCGCACCGGACATGATTCAGATAGGGAACGAGGTGTCCAACGGCATGTTGTGGGACTCGGCAAGGGTTGATGTATGGGACGGAGAGTGGAACACCCCCGGACGGTGGTTGTACTTCTGCCAGGTGCTTTCGAAGGCTTCCCAAGCTTGTAGGGAAGTATGCCCGCAAGCCTGGGTTATGGTTCACTCGGACCGAGGAGGAGACAGAGATGCTGCGGTGCGCTTCTTCCGCCAGATGGAGCAGGGGAAGGTGGATTACGATATCATCGGCTTGAGTTATTACCCTTTTTGGCACGGACCCTTGGAGCAGTTAAAGTCTTGCCTGAGTGCCTTGCAAACGACTTTTCCGAACAAACCCATCAATGTGGTGGAAGTGGCGTTTGCACACCATCCTTGGGGCATCCCCCACGATGCCGGTTACCAGACGGAACACCCCATCACGCCGGAAGGACAGAAACAGTTTTTGGAAGACTTCATTGCCGCTATTAAAGAGTTCCCGCAAGTCAACGGCTACATGTATTGGTACCCGGAAGAAACGTACGTGCCGCAACGCCCTGTTTTGACTTTGCACCGCGGCGTATTCGACAACCAAACAGGAAAGGCCTTACCTGTAACAGACGTTTTTGATAAGTAGCGTTAGCACGGCACTTTGTTGTCCGATCCCAGTACGTTTATGATTTTGTGTTTGTAGAGCTCTTTGAGCATCTCGCGTGCAGGGCCCAAGTATTTACGAGGGTCAAATTCTTCAGGCTTTTCAGCAAACACTTTCCGTACGGCCGCCGTCATGGCCAATCGACCGTCAGAGTCTATGTTGATTTTGCAAACGGCTGAACGGGCGGCTTGTCGCAGCTGGTCTTCCGGAATGCCTATGGAATCTTTCAATTTGCCTCCGTATTGGTTGATTTGCGCCACAATGTCCTGAGGTACACTGGAAGAACCATGCAATACAATAGGAAATCCGGGAATGCGTTTTTCAATTTCTTTGAGGATATCCAGACGGATTTCCGGTTTTTGACCCGGTTTGAACTTGTAGGCCCCGTGAGAAGTTCCTATGGAAATAGCCAAGGAGTCCACACCGGTGCGTTTCACAAAATCTTCCACTTGGTCCGGCTGAGTATACACATGCTCGTCTGCCTGTACATCGTCTTCTATGCCGGCCAACACGCCCAATTCACCTTCTACCGTAACGTCGTATTGGTGGGCGTATTCTACAACTTGGCGCGTAAGAGCAATGTTTTCTTCGTACGGCAGATGTGACCCGTCAATCATAACAGAAGAAAATCCGTATTCAATACAATTTTTGCACAGTTCAAAAGAGTCTCCGTGGTCCAGATGCAGTACGATGGGAATGGCGCATCCCAATTCCTTGGCATACTCCACGGCTCCTTGCGCCATATACCGTAGTAACGTTTGGTTGGCGTATTTGCGGGCACCGCTGGACACTTGTAAAATAACAGGCGACTTTGTTTCCACACAGGCTCCAATGATGGCCTGCAATTGTTCCATGTTGTTGAAATTGTATGCGGGTATGGCGTACCCTTCTTTCATGGCCCGGTCAAACAATTCCCTTGAATTTACCAGGCCTAATTCTTTATACGATATCATAATTCTAGTATTAGATTCAGCAAAGATAAGACTTTTGGCGTATATTTGAGGTTGCAAAAACAACTGAAAACCATGAAACCCTATATCTTGAAAGAGACCAACTGGCATACGGTAAAAGACACAACCTACCGAATAGCCGTACTGCCTTGGGGAGCAACAGAGGCACACAATTACCATCTGCCTTATGGTTCAGACACATATATGGCAACAGAGATTGCGCAACGCAGTGCAGCATTGGCTTGGGAACGCGGTGTGAAAGTGCTTGTATTGCCTGAAATAGCCTATGGAGTGAATTCAGGTCAATTGGATATTCCCTTCTGCATGCACATGAACCCGTCCACGCAACAACGCATATTGGAAGACATCGTGGAAGTGTTGGTACGCCACGGCATCAACAAGCTGGTGATTTTGAATGGACACGGCGGCAACGCGTTTCAGAATGCCATACGGGAATTGGAAATTTCACACCCCGACATACTCATTTTCATGGTAAATTGGTGGCGGATCCGTCCCGTCAAGGAGTATTTTGACGATCCCGGAGACCATGCAGATGAAATGGAAACATCGTCCATGCTGTTTTTGTATCCGGAGCACGTATTGCCATTGGAAACAGCCGGAGAAGGCAAAGAACACCGTTTTGCCATCAAAGGACTTAGGGAACGATGGGCCTGGATACCCAGAAGGTGGGTATACGCCACGGACGATACGGGTGTGGGAAATCCCAAATGGGCAACAGCCGCCAAAGGAAAACGTTTTGTGGAAGACAGCGTACAGGAAATAGCCACATTTCTGAAAGATCTGGATGGTATTGAAAAAGTAGAAGATTTGTATGAAAAATAAAAAAGCACTTATATTTTCGGCACCTTCCGGATCGGGTAAAACCACGGTAGTAAACCATTTGATGGAAACGTTTCCGAACCTGGATTTTTCCATTACGGCAACTACTCGGCCTAGCAGAGGTGTGGAGAAAAACGGAAAAGAGTATTATTTCATAAGCAAAGAAGAATTCTTGAAGCTGATAGAGGAAGACGCCTTTGTAGAATGGGAAGAAGTGTACAAAGGCAGTATGTACGGAACGCTCAAACTGGAGTTGGAACGTATTTGGAACGGAAACAAAGTGGCTGTTTTTGATGTAGACGTCAAAGGCGGCATCAATTTGAAACATTATTTTGGCAAACAGGCTCTTTCCTTATTCATTGCCCCGCCTTCATTAGAGGTGTTGAAAGAACGGTTGACGGCCAGGGGAACAGATACTCCGCAAGCCATAGAAGAACGATTGGCCAAAGCGTCCTTGGAAATGCAAGACGCTCCGTCTTTTGATGTGGTGTTGGTCAACGACCGTTTGGAAGACACGCTCACTCGGGCTACGGAAATAGTGGCGGCTTTTTTAGGGTAACCAATAAAAATATATATAGAGAACATGCGTACGTGCGGCTTGTATTTTGGATCCTTTAACCCTTTTCACATAGGACATTTGGCCATTGTGAATTACTTGGTATCGTTTACAGAATTGGATGAGGTACGCATTGTGTTTTCTCCGTTGAATCCGTTGAAAGAAGGGAACATACCGGCAGGTGACCGCCCGGCCGAACGCTTGAAGCACATCAGAAATGTTCTTCAAAACAGAAAACTGCCCGTAACTGTTTCAAACATTGAATTTTCTTTGCCAAAGCCGTTGTACACCATACACACACTGCGTCATCTCTCGCACATTGAACGGAACGTACAATTTGTCCTGGTCATGGGAGCCGATCAATTGCGCGACATCGAACAATGGCACCAATGGGAAAATCTCTTGAAAGAATATACGTTGTATGTATACCCCCGTTACGGAGTAGACAGCGTTGTGGTGAGTGAAAAATACATTTCTACGGCTAAAGAAATTGTTTTGTTGGATGCCCCTTTGGTAATGGTTTCATCTACGTTTATCAGGGAAGGTCTGGCCGCCGGAAAAAACATGAATGGGTTTCTTGTGTAAAAAACTTCTTTTACCATGAATATATATAGCGCCAAAGACATCAGAACTATTGACAGTCTGTATATGCAGGCTACCGGAGTACCGGAACAGGCTTTGATTGAACGTGCGGCGGAAGCTTTTGTGAAAGCCTTTCTGGAAGCGGAACCGACTCCGGACAGAGTACTGGTACTGGCCGGTCCCGGTAACAACGGAGCCGATGCGCGTGCCGTTGCGCGGCGGTTGCAAGAAGCAAGCTGGCAGGTGGATCTGTGGGAATTTCCAAAGACATTTGAACGTTCCGGGTGGCAAGAAATCTGGAAGGATTTTTTGGTGCATTGGCCCAAAAATGCTCCGGTGGTAGACGGGTTGTTTGGTTCGGGTTTGTCGAGGCCCTTGCAGGGCGACTGGGCCGCCGTGGTGGAAAGCATCAATGCCTTGCAGGCAAAAGTCTATGCCGTGGACATCCCCTCCGGCCTGCCGGGAGACGGAGTGGAGGGGCAGCAGTGGGTGAGCGAGAAATATCCCGTTGTCCGGGCTGCCGTTACGTTGTCTTTTCAATTTCCAAAATTGGTTTTCTTTCTACAGGAATGCTATCCGTATGTTGGGGATTGGCAAGTGCTGGATATCGGCATGGATACCGTACCGTACCCGACCGTCCGTTTTCCGTTTGTCATAGCAGAGAAGGAAATGATACAAACAGGATTGCCCGGTCCGCGTCATCCCTTTTCCAACAAATACGATCACGGACACGCGTTGCTTTTGGCGGGAAGCCGAGGCAAAATGGGTGCGGCACTTATGGCGGCCAAAGCCTGTATGCGTATGGGAGCCGGAGCGTTGACCGTCCACATACCGCGTTGCGGGGAATCGTCTTTCTACGCAACGCTTCCGGAAGTCATGCTTTCCATTGACAACCGTACAGATTTTGCTGCAGACAATCCGGAAAGATGGAAGGGGTACGGACCGCGTCATGCAGCTGTAGGCATGGGTCCCGGTTGGGGAAGGAATCCTTTGACTGCAGATTTGATGGAACGTTTGCTTGTTTATCTAAAAGAACATGCACCGCAGATGCCTTTGGTTTTAGATGCCGATGCTCTGTACTTCTTGGCAACACAACCAGGGCTGTGGGATGTGCTTCCGGCAGGAACCGTATTGACTCCTCATACTGTCGAATTTAACAGATTGGCTGCATCTCTTGGGTTTGAGAAGGCTTCTTCTACACGTGACAGGATATATCAAGCCGTGAGGTTGGCAGAAAAAAAGAACGTCCTAGTAGTTCTTAAAGGCAGGTACACACTCATTACTAACGGGACAGAACCGCACGTATTCAACACTACGGGAAATCCCGGCATGGCTACGGCCGGTAGCGGAGATGTACTTACCGGCATGATATTGGGTCTGCTGGCACAAGGGATGGACCCCTTCAAAGCAGCCGTGGCGGCTGTGTACCTACACGGACACGCAGGAGATAGGGCCATGACAGCTTATACGGCCACGGATCTCATTGATTTTCTTTAGTCGGAAGGGTTTATAAAAACGGGGGCGGCACCTCCAAGACAACCGGAGTCTTGCGTACGGGGTGTATAAAAGCCAAGGAAAACGCGTGCAAGGAAATGCTGCCGTCTTGATTGGGTTGCCGAGCTCCGTACTTTACGTCTCCTTTTATGGGCATACCTACAGCCGCCAACTGGCAACGAATTTGGTGGTGACGCCCGGTGACGAGCGTTACTTCCACCAAATGGTATTTTCCTTTTCCTCCCAAGTACGTATATTGCAACAAGGCTTCTTTGGCCCCTGGAACAGGTTTGGAATGGGCGTACGATTTGTTCTGCTTTACGTTTCTTATCAAATAATGCCGCAGTTCTGCGTGCGGCTCTTTTGGTTTGTTTTCTACCAATGCCACATATTTTTTCTCAATGGCGTCTGTGCTGAATAGTTTGTTTATACGCGCCAACGCTTTTGATGTTTTGGCAAAAAGACAGACGCCGCTCACTGGGCGATCCAGCCGGTGTGCAACACCTAAAAACACCTTTCCCGGTTTGTTGTCTCGCTCTTTCAAAAAAGCCTTGACGGCTTCACTCAAAGGTTGATCTCCCGTTTTGTCGCCTTGGATGATTTCTCCTGCCCGCTTGTTGATTGCAATCAGGTGGTTGTCTTCGTAAACAACGCGTTTTGAAAGATCGGAAAGAGGTATATATGACATAGTGACAAAGATAATCAATCCCTTCGTCTGCCAACATGTCAGGAAATGCCTTTTGGCATAACTCTTGAGTTAGTGAGGGCAGTAAAACGTAATTATTTAAAAATATAAATATTCAATTATGGGAAAAATTATTGGTATAGACTTGGGAACCACCAATTCATGCGTGGCCGTAATGGAAGGGAACGAACCCGTTGTCATCATCAACGCTGAAGGAAAACGGACTACTCCGTCTATCGTTGCTTTTGCAGACAACGGAGAGCGTAAAATTGGAGATCCCGCTAAACGTCAGGCTATTACAAACCCTGAAAAAACAGTATATTCTATTAAACGTTTCATGGGAGAAACGTTTGACAAAGTGGCTCTGGAGCGCGACAGGGTTTCTTACGTCGTAGAAAAAGGAGAAAACAACACCCCGCGTGTGAAAATTGACGAAAGATTGTATACACCTCAGGAACTGTCTGCCATGGTTTTGCAGAAAATGAAAAAGACGGCAGAAGATTTCCTGGGTCAAGAAGTAACAGAAGCCGTCATCACGGTTCCTGCGTATTTTAGCGATTCGCAACGTCAGGCTACGAAAGAAGCCGGAGAAATTGCAGGGCTGAAAGTACGTCGCATCATCAACGAACCTACGGCCGCATCGTTGGCTTATGGTTTGGACAAGATGCACAAAGACATGAAAATTGCTGTCTTTGACTTGGGTGGAGGTACGTTTGATATTTCCATTTTGGAATTGGGAGACGGAGTGTTTGAAGTAAAATCCACCAACGGAGATACGCACTTGGGAGGAGATGATTTTGACCAAACCGTTATTGATTGGTTGGCAGAAGAATTTGCTCAGGAGAACAGCGGACTGGACCTTCGCAAAGATCCTATGGCTTTGCAACGTTTGAAAGAGGCCGCAGAAAAAGCCAAAATTGAATTGTCCAGCCAAAACGCAACGGAAATCAACTTGCCTTATATCATGCCGGTTGACGGAATGCCCAGGCACTTGGTAAAGAGCTTGACAAGAGCCAAATTTGAGAGCTTGATTGATCACTTGGTACAGCGCATTTCTGATCCGTTGAAAAAAGCCTTGTCAGATGCCGGAATGAACGCTTCAGATATTGACGATGTCATTCTTGTGGGAGGTTCCACACGGATTCCGGCCATTCAAGAAGTAGTGGAAAAATTCTTTGGCAAAACTGCCAACAGAAGCGTGAACCCGGACGAGGTAGTGGCTACAGGAGCCGCCATCCAGGGAGGCGTACTGTCGGGCGACGTAAAAGACGTACTGTTGCTGGACGTTACTCCGTTGAGCTTGGGTATAGAGACATTGGGCGGTGTGATGACAAAATTGATAGAAGCCAACACGACCATTCCCACTAAGAAGTCGCAAGTGTTCTCTACGGCAAGTGACAACCAGCCGTCAGTAGAAATTCACGTGCTGCAGGGAGAAAGACCCATGGCCAAAGACAACAAGACGATCGGTCGTTTCCATTTGGACGGTATTGCACCGGCACCGCGCGGAGTTCCTCAGATTGAAGTGTCTTTTGACATAGACGCCAACGGAATTTTGAACGTCTCGGCAAAAGACCAAGGTACGGGCAAAGAGCAAAACATTCGCATTGAAGCTTCCTCCGGATTGACGGAAGAGGAAATCAAACGGATGAGGGACGAGGCAAAAGCCAACGAAGAAGCAGACCAAAAAGAAAGGGATCGCGCCGACAAAATCAACGAAGCCGATGGCATGATTTTCCAGACGGAAAAACAATTGAAAGAGTATGGAGACAAATTGCCGGAAGATAAAAAAGCACCTATAACGGAAGCGTTGGAAAATCTGAAAAATGCACACAAAGCACAAGATTTGCCGGCCATTGACACGGCGCTGGAAGCACTGAACAAAGCGTGGCATGCCGCTTCTGAAGAAATGTACAAAGCTACTCAAGGTGCCGACGGAGCTCAGCAACCGGGATTTGATCCGGGAGCAGCAGGCGCCGGTGACGCTTCTGACGAAGGAGAAATTAAAGACACGGAATTTGAAGAAGTAAAGTAGTATGCAGGCAACAGAGAAGAAGACGCATCAGGCCCACAAAGGGCCTGATGTCCATCATACAGACACTACAGAGCAAATAAAAGAAGAAGTAAAAGAACAAGAGCAGGTGTCAGAAGAGTGTGACAAGACAGCTGAAGAAAGATTGCAAGAGAAACTAGATGCTACATCCGACAGATTGCTCAGACTGCAGGCCGAATTTGACAATTACCGCAAACGTACGGCCAAAGAGCGTTTGGACCTGGTTTTGACGGCATCGGAAGAGGTAATCAGCGGCATGCTGCCGGTATTGGATGATTGCCAACGTGCACTGAAAACGTTGGAGCAATTGGAAGATGCAGACCCGCACTCGGTAGAAGGCGTACAACTGATTTACAATAAATTGTTCTCTTACCTGCAAGGTAGAGGATTGAAAGTCATAGACGCCAAAGGAAAGGAATTGGATACGGACTTCCATTGCGCTGTGGCTAAGACAGCCGTAAAAGAGAGGAAAATGAAAGGGAAGATTGTAGATGTGGTGTTGGAAGGATATACATTAAACGGAAAAGTAATCAGGTTCGCTAACGTAGTAGTGGGCGAATAAGAAACCATATGGCAAAAAGAGATTATTACGAAGTCTTAGGCGTAGACAGGAGTGCTTCAGCAGACGATATCAAAAAAGCGTATCGGAAAAAAGCGTTGCAGTTCCATCCCGACAAAAACCCGGGAGACAAAGCAGCGGAAGACAAATTTAAAGAAGCGGCAGAAGCGTACGATATACTGAGTGATGCCAACAAAAAATCCAGATACGACCAGTTTGGCCATGCCGGTGTAGACGGTATGGGAGCCGGAGGACCGGGCGGCTTTGCCGGCGGGTTTACCATGGACGATATTTTCTCTCGGTTTGGAGATATTTTTGGAGAAGCCTTTGGAGGGGGGGCCTTTGGTAGTCCTTTAGGAAGCCGTGCCGGTACACGCAGAGGAGTACGTCGCGGATCGGATATTCGCATTCGTGTAAAACTGTCTTTAAAGGAAATAGCCCAAGGAGTAGACAAAACCATCAAGATCAACAAATTGGTGGCTTGCGGTCAGTGTAGCGGAAAAGGGGCTGTTAGCGAAGCCGATATGAAAACGTGTCCCACGTGTAATGGAACGGGCATGTTTACCCGAGTAACGCATACGTTTTTGGGACAGATGCAAAGCAGCAGTCCTTGTCCGGCTTGTAATGGAGAAGGGAAGATCATCACAAAACCTTGTGATGCTTGCAAAGGTGACGGCGTAGTAAAACAAGCAGAAGAAATTTCCTTCTCCATACCAAAAGGGGTGGAAGAGGGCATGCAGTTGACTATTCAAGGCAAAGGGAACGCTCCAAAACGTGGCGGTGTAAACGGAAATTTATTGGTGGTGATTGAAGAAGAACCGCATCCGGAATTGCAACGCGACGGGCAAGATCTCATCTACACACTCTTTTTGTCGTTTGCTCAGGCTGCGTTGGGGGATGATGTAGAGATTCCTACCATAGACGGCCGCGTGAAAGTAAAAATTGACCCCGGTACCCAAAGCGGGCGTATGTTGCGCTTGAGAGGCAAGGGATTGCCTGATATCAACGGGTACAGCACAGGAGACTTGCTTGTCTTCATTCAGGTGTGGACGCCTAAAAAATTGAACAAAGACGAAAAAGCATTGTTGGCCAAATTGAAGGATTCTTCTAACTTCGCCCCGAACCCTGCCAAAGAAGAACGCAACTTCTTTGACAGAATGAAAAGAATGTTTTCACAATAATGAAAAAAACCTACAAAAGACGGACGGTATTCTTAGGAGTACTGTCTTTTTTCTTTTTCCAATATCCGCTTTGTGGACAAGATGCAGGAGTGCAATGGAAAGGGTATTATGGAAAACCCCTGCAAGTAGAACCGCTGGCCTTGAGCGGCAGCATGGGGGAATTCAGAGCAACTCATTTTCATACAGGATACGATTTCAGGGTAGGAGGGGTATCGGGAGCTCCCGTTTATGCCGTAGCAGACGGCTACATCTCTACTATTTCCGTATCGCCTTCCGGTTATGGACATGCATTGTACGTCACACACCCCAACGGTACTGTTTCTTTGTACGGTCATTTGCATGAGTTTTCACCACAGATAGCGGCCTACGTCAAGATAAAACAATACGAAGAAGAAAGTTTTAGGATTGTACTTCCTTGTGAACCGGACTTGTTTCCTGTACGCAAAGGGCAACAAATAGCAAAAGCCGGCAATACCGGCGATTCCGGAGGACCGCATTTGCACTTTGAAATACGGTACAATGCCCCCGTTGGGATTGAGAACGATGAAGAAAAACCTGCGCTTTTTTCGGCCAATTTGTTACAACACCAAGTGTATGAGTTGGAAGACACGTTGCCGCCGGAATTTCGTGCCGTCCAATTTTATGGATACCGTACAGAGCAGCACGGCATAGTACATACGCCGTTGGTAGCCGGGTTTGACGGCCGTGCGAATCGAGTTGCCGTACACGTGCCGGATACTTTCTTTGTAGCGGCAGATGCCATTGACAGAATGAACCACACGTGGTCTAGAATGGCCATAGAAACGTGGGAGGTCTTTTTGGACAATCAATTGGTATACAGGTACAGAAATACAGACCTTCCGCTAGAAAAATCGCGTTACATACTGTCCCATACATATTATCCAGAAAGAGCCGCCAAAGGGCGGAGTTTGCTCAAAACATGGTTGGAACCGGGAAACATGCTGCGGGATTCTCTTAGGTTGTACGCGCCTACAGGTGGACTGTTTACTTTGCCCGATGCCGAAGATCACTCTTTGCGTATAGTTGTGAGCGATGCAGCCGGGAACCGCAGCACAAGACACTTCACCTTGCGTCGCAGAGGAGCCTTAGAGGTGTTGGTAGAAAAAACGGGCCGAGGTACCGCCATCTCGGAACGGACGCCCTACGAAGACGAACAAGCACCGGAAAGGGAGAGTTTGCCGGCTTGGGAATTCAATCGGGTGTTTTATTGGAATCAAGCCAACTGCTTTGAAACAGAGGGGCTTGTTGTAGATCTTCCGGAGCATGCCTTATATAAAAACATACGTTTTAGGGCCGTTTGGAAAGATGCGTACGAATGGATCATCCATACGGCGGAAGAGCCGCTCCACAAGATGATGGAAGTACAGATGCAAATCCCTGAGGACATCCCGGTTTCTTTGCATGAGAAAGTATACGTACTCAGACAATCTGACAAAGGCCGCGATCCGCACAAGCAGGAAGCCGACCCGCGTCTGTGGCGCTCTGCAGGCGGACACAGCCTGGAAGGAGCAGTTTTTTTCAGAACGAACGCCTTTGGCAGATTTAAAATAGCCCTGGATACATTACCACCGACTGTAACGGCCTCTTTTCCGGAGGGAGCCGATATCCGTGGACGCAGAAACATCCATTTTATTATAAAAGACAACGAATCGGGAATAGCAGATTACCGCATAACGGTAGACGGCAAATGGTTCTTGGGTCAATACGACGCCAAACGCTCGCGTGTGACTTGTTTGTTGGATCCGGATGTCATCAAAAAAGGAGCACGTCACCAATTAGCAATAACGGTAACTGACAACAAAGGAAACGTTACAGAACTGAATACCGGTTTCTTATGGTAACGCTACTAGGTGTTTTTCGCGTGGGTTCGTTGAAGGGAGGTCAAAGACGGTGTGTACAGAAACAGGCTAAATGTTCGGGTATACAGATTTGTTTCATATGTGTTGTTGTTTTTTACTGAACAGGCACAATCCTATAAAAGTAAAGAGGCCGTTTACAATCAGCAAAGTAAATCCAAATCCAAAATCAAAGACAGCCATGCTGAATTTTTCCAAGGCCCAACAGAGCACAGGTGCTGCCACGGCTATATAGGGAACGGCTTTGTCTCTTACCTTTCTCTTGGTAAGGATTCCAAAAAAGAAAAGCCCCAGCAACGGTCCGTACGTATAGCCGGCCATTTTATAGACCAGGTCAATAACGGCCTGACTCTTGGACACATGAAAAATCATAATCATGATGACAAAAAGTACAGTGTACGCCAGGTGGATCATGTATCTGATGCGTTTCTTCTTTTGATCTGTGTAATCTTTTTTGTCTAATTTCAGGAAGTCTATACAGAATGAAGTCGTAAGCGCCGTAATGGCTCCCGCTGCACTGGGAAAAGAAGAAGAAATCAATCCTATTACAAAAAACACGGCTACGGCAGTACCTAGATATTCGTTGGCAACTATGCCAAACATGCCGTCGCTGTCTGCAATAGAAATCCCTTTTGATTGTACAAAAAGCACAAGGACAGCCCCCAACCATACAAACATGAAATTGGCAACAACCAAAATAATACTTGTGGAAAACATGTTTTTTTGAGCGTTTCTGATTGTGTTCAAACTTAAGTTTTTTTGCATCATACCTTGGTCAAGACCTACTGTGGCTATGGTCAAAAACATGCCGCTCAGAAATTGTTTTACATAATGGCTGCTGCTGCCAATATCTTTGTTTAACCATTGGGAATAGTCGCTTTTGAGTACTGCAGAAGTCATCCCTCCAAAGGACCATCCCATTTGACTGCAAATAGCCACTACTGTCAAAACCACCGCCAGAATAGTAAACGTAGTTTGCATAGTATCTGTCCACACAATAGTCTTTACGCCTCCTTTGTAGGTATACAAAAAGATAACAAGCATAAAGAGCACGGCCGTTGCCAAAAAAGGCACTTGCAGACGACCCGGAATCAACGTATGCAACACCAATACAATCAGGAACACGCGGACGGTAGCGCCCAATATCCTGGATATCATAAAGAAAACAGCACCTGTGCTATACGATTTTTTGCCCAATCTCTTTTCAAGATACCCGTATATAGATATCAAATTCATTTTGTAGTACAAAGGCAAAAGAACCGTGCTTATGACAAGGTACCCTGCAAAAAAACCTAACACCAAGGGCATGTAATAAAAATTCGTATGGAGCACATTGCCCGGAACAGAAATGAATGTAACACCGGAAACCGATGTGCCCAGCATACCGTAAGCGATTATCGGCCAAGGTGTTTTTTTGTCTCCTCTGTAAAAAGAACGGTTGTCTGCTTTTCTGGAACTGAAATGAGAAATGACAAAGAGCAAGGCTGTATATACCACCAGTGCTGTCAGTATAAGGGAGTTGTGCATATTAAACCGGTTTGAAAGAGCTGAAAGAACCTATGGTTTTTCTAAGGAACAGTTCTGAGTATCCTTCCAATACAAAATCTTTGACTTCTCCAATCAATGAAAACCCAAGGTCGTAATAAAACTGTTGAGCTGCCGTATTGAAGGAAGAAACACAGAGGAAAAAATTGGGTGAAGTGGAAAAAATCCGCTCTTCACAAAAGGCAACGGCTGCTTTTCCATATCCTTTCCCTCTGTACTTGTCATCAATGCATAAGACTTGGAGGTATCCTCTAAAAGTGCCTGTCATTTGCAGTACAATAACTCCAATTACCTCATCTTCTTTTTCAATGGCATAGACTTCCTTACCCTCTCCCCGTAAAGAGGCCAGGCAAGCGGCCCTGTCTCTTTTAAGAGTGATCCAAGGGTCTGTGGAACTCATTATGAGTGCCATTTTATCAAAATGGCGTTCATCACTTTGTAAAACGATCTTCATCCCACAAAGTTACGTTTAAGTCATAAATAGTTGTAATTTTATCAAGTTTATTTAAAAATGATTTACAAATGAGTGCTTATAACGTAGAGAAAGGCATTACGGCCTTGGGATTGATGTCGGGAACTTCTTTGGATGGTTTGGATTTGTGTCTGGCAAAATTCACACTGCAAGATGGAAAATGGAAATATGAAATATTACAGGCAGATACGGCAACGTATCCGGAAGATTTGAAGAAAGCACTGGGGACTATACAAACGGGAACAGCGGCTGAATATGCGCGTTTGCATTCCGATTATGGTTTGTATTTGGGACAGCAAGTGCGTTGGTTTGTAGAAAAATACGGAGTAAAACCGCAATTGGTTGCTTCGCACGGGCACAGCATCTTTCACCAACCGGCTGTCCGATTGACTTCACAAATTGGCAGCGGTGCCGGTATTGCTGCGGAAGGAGGCATTCCTGTAGTGTGTGATTTCAGAACTACAGATGTGGCGCTTCACGGACAAGGTGCACCGCTCGTTCCCATAGGAGATAGGTATTTGTTTTCTGAATACGATTATTGTTTAAACCTGGGAGGATTTTCCAATATTTCTTCCGAACAGCCGGATGGGACGCGCAAGGCGTATGATATTACGGCCGTCAACTACGTGTTTAATCACTTCATGCGTACCATCGGCCGGGATTATGATAAAGACGGACTGCGGGCAAGGAGTGGAAAAGTACACGAAACAACCTTGTATGCATTGAACAACTTGCCTTTTTACAAAAAATCGGGTCCCAAATCTTTGGGAAGAGAATGGGTAGAAGAAGAGGTGCTGCCGCTGATAAATTCTTTTGGACTTTCGTTGGAAGATGCTTTAGCTACTCATTGTGAACACGTGGCCTTGCAGACGGCGCAGCACGTACATGCCGGAGCGCGTGTCTTGGTGACAGGTGGCGGTGCTTACAATGTGTACCTGATGGAGCGTATGGCGGCTGTGGCTCCGCAAGTAACATACCACATACCGGATGCATTGACCATCGATTTTAAAGAAGCCTTGATCTTTGCTTTTTTGGGTGTTTTGTATGTTAGCAATATTCCTAACTGCCTTTCTTCCGTAACGGGTAGTTTGCACGACAACATTGGCGGGGCTTTATATAAAATTTGAGAAAAAAATTTGGGTAACGAGAAAAAAAGGCTACCTTTGCAAGCCCAAAATTAAATAGATACGTACGAAGATGGACTTAATAAAAATAGCAGAGCAAGCATTTGTGGGAGAAGACAAAAACCTCCCGGATTTCAAAGCAGGTGATACCATTACGGTAACTTATATTATTAGAGACGAAAGCAAAGAACGTTTGCAGAGATTCCGTGGCGTTTGCATCCAACGCAGAGGCTCCGGTGCAACGGAAACGTTTACTGTTCGCAAAATGTCTAGCGGAGTGGGTGTGGAGCGTATTTTCCCTGTAAACTCTCCATTTATTGACTCCATTGAAATAAACAAATACGGCAAAGTACGTCGTGCACGTATTTTCTACTTGCGCAAACTTACCGGTAAAAAAGCCCGTATAAAAGAAAGACGGGTAGTACTGGATAAATCGGCTACGGCAAAAGCGTAGCAGGAACGGCCCCGTAGCTTAACTGAATAGAGCATTTGACTACGGATCAAAAGGTTACAGGTTTGAATCCTGTCGGGGTCACGCAAACGGCGCAGCTTCAAATGAGGCTGCGCTTTTTTATTGAAGATTGGCTACCTTTGTTTGTATGAAATTGTATTTGCCTTCAGAAGATGAAATAGCGCTGCCTTTGGTAGAAGGAGTAAAGTGTGGATTTCCTTCCCCAGCAGAAGATTTTTCAGATATGCGTCTGAATATCACAGAAGAGATTGTTAAGAATCCGGCTTCTACGTTTTATGCCCGCGTAAGCGGTAACAGCATGGTAGACGACGGGATTGGTGACGGGGACATCTTGGTAGTTGATAAATCTGTGGAACCATACGACGGGTGCATAGCCATTTGTTTCATTGACGGCGAATTCACTCTTAAACACGTGAAAGTGCATGGCGACCGCGTATTGTTGGTTCCCGGCAATGAAAAGTATAAATCTATAGAGGTACACCCGGAAAATAACTTTACCGTTTGGGGTGTTGTTCGCTACGTAATCAGAAAGTTGTAACCATGTATGCACTGGCAGATTGCAACAACTTTTTTGTCAGTTGCGAACGGGTATTCAATCCGGCACTGAACGGCCGTCCCGTAATTGTGCTGTCCAACAACGACGGTTGCGCCGTGTCGCGCAGTAACGAAGCCAAAGCCTTGGGGATTGGTATGGGGGTTCCGTTGTTTCAAGTCAAAGATATAGTCCGCAAATACAAAATAGCCGTTCTCTCTTCCAATTACGCATTGTACGGCGACATGTCCAAGCGCGTACACGCCACGTTGCGCCAATTGGCCCCGGCTATTGAAATATATTCTATTGACGAAGCGTTTCTAGACCTCCGGGGCCTGGAACACGAAGACCTGGGTGCGTTTGCCCGAAGGGCCTCGGCTTTATGCTTGAAAAATACGGGTATCCCTGTATCGATTGGCGTGGCGCCTACCAAGACGTTGGCTAAGGTGGCTTCCAAATGGTGTAAAAACCGCCCCCCTATGAAAGGAGGGTATTTTTTGAATAGCCAAGAAGAAAGGGAGCGTATTTTACGGGTGACGCCCGTGGAAGATATTTGGGGCATAGGGCGCCGATTTGCCAAGAAATTGTACGAGAACAACGTGACTACTGCATGGGATTTTACACAAATACCCGGAGAATGGGTGCAAAAGAAAATGAGCATCACGGGATGGCGTACGTGGAAAGAATTGCAAGGAGAAGCTTGTATAGCGTTTGCCGATCACACACCTGCCAAAAAGCAAATATGTGTATCGCGTAGTTTTTCCAAAGAAATTTTTGATTACGAAAAATTGGTGGAACAAGTATCCTTGTTTACCTTTATGGTTTGTGAAAAATTGCGGAAGCAGGAGAGTGTGTGCAGCCAAGCCGTTGTTTTTGTATTGACAAACAGGTTTAAAGAAAACGTGCCGCAACAGGTTGAAAGCCGTATGGTTACTTTTCCGGTGGCCACGTCAGGCACTCCGGAAATCAACCAATCCGTATTGAGGGAATTGTCGTATTTGTTCCGGAAAGGATACGGATACAAGAAAGCAGGGGTGATTTTGAGCGGTATTTTGCCTCGTCAAGCCGTACAGCTCCATTTGTATGATACGCGTGACAGAGAGAAACAGGATCGTTTGATGCAGGTAATGGACGAAATCAATACAGATATGGGGCCGGGCACGTTGTCCGTAGCTACTGCATCCACGAAAGGCATACGCATGAGCAGACAGCACCTTTCCCCGCAATACACCACCAAATGGGAAGACATTCCCATAGTACATTGTAAATAACAAAAAACACAGAATGATGAGAACAAGGCAATCGGTTACGGTATTAACGGCAGCAGCCGTTATCCTTTTTATGACGGCTTGTACCCAAGGCGGATTTACCAGCGAAGAGCAAAGTCGCATCTTGGAAAAAGGCAAAGAGACAGAGGTGATGCATATTTTTACAAATCTGGATCCTTACGAATTGGATTTTTTGCATCAACTGTCCGCACCGCTTTCCAGGCAGGCGGTCAGAAGCAGTGCCTATGCCGTGCTGAAAGAGCGTATGTTGGCTACGGTCCGGGACTCGGCAACGGCCGGGGTGGGGATTGCTGCCCCGCAAGTGGGCATTGGCAAACAGCTGATTGCCGTACAGCGCTTTGACAAAGAAGGGCGTCCCTTTGAATTTTATGTAAATCCCACCATTGAATACTACAGTCCGGAACAAAAATGGGGCTGGGAAGGATGTTTGTCCGTTCCGGGTGAAAGAGATACCGTCCTACGCTCTACGCAAATAGTGGTGTCTTACCGGGAGAGTGACACCTGGGAATTGTTACGCGATACGGTAGAAGGCTATACGGCCGTCATCTTCCAGCACGAGGTTGATCACCTGAACGGGAAGCTATATATTGATTGATGTTTTCTGCAATCATGGCTACCAGCCGTGTGCGGGCTTCCACAGAGGCCCAGCCAATATGCGGAGTCAAAAACAGCTTGGTTTTGTCTTGTACCTTGTAGTAACAATGGTCTGCCGGGAGCGGTTCTTTGCTGAACACATCTATACCTGCACCGGCCAGCTTGCCTTGGTTGAGGGCGTCTGCCAGAGCACATTCGTCCACAATGGCGCCTCGGCCCAGGTTGAATAGATAGGCCGAGGCTTTCATCTTATCCAGCTCGGCTTTTCCAATCAGGCCACGTGTTTTGTCGTTGAGCGGGGCGTGGATGCTCACCAGGTCGCTGGTCTTTAGCAGCTCTTCCAGTTCCAGGTGTTTGTACAGGCCGCCCGAACGGTCTGTACCGCTTGTAGAGTAGTGCACCACGTCCATTCCAAAGGCTTGTGCAATAGAAGCCACTTTGCGCCCAATGGCACCTAATCCTATAATTCCCAGACGCTTTCCATGAAGTTCATGAAAGTACATCCCGCCAAAATGGGTAGGTACGCCACTTGAGGGGTAGGCTTGCGAATGGGTGTACGCATTAAAATACGGTCCTTGTTGCGTAACGGAAAGAAAGTGAAGAAAAGCCGTTTGTGCCACGCTGTCTGTAGAATACCCGGCTACGTTCTTTACAGGAATGCCGAGTTCGGCGGCATAGGCCAGGTCAATGGGGTCCATTCCCGTAGCGGCCACACAAATCAATTTCAGGTTCTTGGCCGCATCCATTTCTACTTTCCCCAGCTTTACTTTGTTAACAATTACGACGTCTGCGTGTGCTATGCGCTCGATCACCTCTGAGGCTTGCGTTTTGTTGTATATGGTAAGCTCTCCAAAAGCCTTGAGCGGAGTCAAATCTATATCGCCACCCATCATGGCGGCATCTAAAAATACGAGTTTCATATTACAAAGATAAGGAATCCTTAAGATTGCTATCTTTGCGATTATGAAAAAATACGGTACTATTCTTTGGGTGGGCCTGTTGGCGGCAATTGCGGCCTTTCTGGTTATTAAGCCCACACATCTGGCTTTTGTTTACGCTACGGATCGTTTTCCGTACTTGATGGGTTTTGTGAAATTTGCCATCCTTTCCATGATGGGAGAATTTTTGGCAGCTCGCATTGTGCATAAGGAATGGGTGATGGTCAAAGGCGTATTGCCAAAAATGTTGGTATGGGGCATTTTGGGGATGATGATTGTGCTGATGTTTAGTGTATTCTCAGGCGGTGTGGACAACGCTGTGGCACAAGGTCTCATTGGAGGATGCAGTGATTCCTGTCCCGTGGCCGTACAATACTTTTTCAAATTCAGAAGGGCTTTGCTCATATCGGCCTTCATGAACTTGACGTTTGGGGCTGTCTTTATGGCGGCGCACCGCGTAACGGATGTCTATATAGACAAACGGTACCAAGGAGAGAAACCCTCTGTGGGAAGTGTTGTCGATTCCATTGACTGGAGCAAATTCATCAAAGAAATTGTAGGAGTCACCATTCCCGTGTTCTGGATTCCGGCACACACCGTTACGTTTCTTTTGCCCGGTACGTACCGCGTCTTGTTTGCCGCGTCGCTTTCTATTGTACTGGGACTCATTCTTTCGTTTGCCAAAATGCGAAAATAGCCTCCTAAGGCAGGTGGTCGGCTGCTTGCAAGATTTTGTTGCGTAGCAGCGGATTGTATTGTGGATGCGCATTTAGAAATGACTGTACCGTAGTGGCAGCTTGTCGGCTGTTGTGGGCTGCCAGGCAGACGTTCAGCCATTGTGTGGGGAAGAAGATGTCTCCCGTTTGCCGAATTTCTTCCAGGTGCTCCAATGCAGGAAGTATGTATTGGAGGGCGTGTTCCCGATACAGAAAATGGTTCAGGTATTCCATAGCCGTAACAACCCACGGTTCTGTGTGGCGGTTTTCAGCCAGCAACAAAGATTGGAAAAAAGCATCTCTGGAATCGGGGTTGGGATTGCATCCTTGGGAAATGAACTCAAATGCTTTACGTCGGTCGGGGTTGGTAAGGCGAGCGCGTTGCCGCGCGCGGATTTCCTCCGCCTTTTCCGGCAGCCGCACCATCAGTTCGCAGGCCAGCCGGGTAAACTCCGTCTCGCCCACCGGCAGGTAAGCAAAGGTGGTGGGGTGGGCGTCCCACAACGCGTACAGAGTCGAGGTAATGGGTTCTTGAGTGAATACGCGCAGGAGCGTACGAAAGGCCAGCAGGCGGTATTCTTTATCCAGTTGCGGGTCTGTGGCCGCTTGGTACAAAAACCGCTCTGTTTGCCCGTCTGTGCGGTGTCCGTGGAGTACGTACATCCTGTTCAAATAGGAGAGAGCCCGGTTTTGGATCAACGCGTTTGTTTCTTGCGGGAGAAAATCCAAAAGTGTTTCTATGAATCGCTCCGGAGATACCCGACCCATATACGTGTTTTCATACAGTGTCATCAGCAGCGACATGCGTTCCACTTCATCCTGTATGTCTGCCAGATGGTGTAGGATGTATTCCAGGCTCAAGCTGTCCGGCAGGAATACACCGTAGGCTTTGCCGTCTGTGTTGGGCAGGATGTACACTTCTGTATCCGATACCTCTACAGGTATTTGTTCCACAGGCTGTTCCATGTGCAAGGTGACCGTTTGCCGTTGTTGGCCGTTGGTAAGGGTAACCGTTACCGGTTGCGGCCACAGCAGGCCTCGGCCCAAAGGATCGGTCTGGGTTACGGTAAGGGTTTGGTTTTCAAGTGTGGCACGGATGTGCGGCATACCGGCTTCATACACCCAAACGCGGCTCCAGTCCGTTAAGTTGCGGGGTGTCAGGTCATCCAGAATGGCAATCAGCTGGTCCCAGGTGGCGTTCCCGTAGGCATACGTACGCAAGTAGCGGCGCAACCCTTCTTGGAACGCTTGGGCTCCCATTTGTTCGGCCAGCATATCCATTACCACGGGGGCTTTGTTGTAGATAATGTTCCCGTAAATAAGTCCTGCAAGGGCCAGGTTGTCCAGCGGCTGCGCAATGGGGTGCGTACCTTGTGTTCTGTCTATGCTGTAAGCCGAGGCAAAAAACGTGTGAAGGTTGTTGAGCCGGTGGTTCACCTGCGGGAATTGCGGTTGCGTCATAAGAGCTGCAAAGTAGTTGGCAAAGACTTCCTTGAGCCAGACTTCGTCAAACCATTCCATGGTCACGTAGTCGCCAAACCACATGTGGGCTGTTTCATGTGCAATGAGTGACATGCGGCCCAGTTCTTCGGCTGTCGTGGGATGCGCTCCCAGGAACAGGCGTTTGTCGTTGTAGAGCGTGGCTCCCGTATGCTCCATGCCTCCGTACTGGAACCCCGGCAAGATGATGAAATCGTACTTGGCAAACGGGTAGGGAATGCCGGTGTACTCTTCCATCCATTGCAGCGACGCAAAAACTTGGTCAAACAGAATAGGTGCCTGGGCAATTTTGTCCGGGTCCGTTTCCCGGTGGTACATAGCAATGCACCTTCCGTTGCGGCATTCCGTTTCTTTTTGAAAATCGCCGGCAACAAAAGAGAACAGGTACGTGCTCAGCGGTTCGGTAGTCCCAAATGCAATTGTTTTAACCTCGTTCCATACGGTTTCGTGTTCCACAGGGGTATTGGATACGGCCTGCCAGTGGGCCGGCATTTCCAGCGAGAGCGAATAAACGGCCTTGAGGTTGGGTTGGTCAAAACAGGGAAACAAGGTACGTGCCCGGTCCGGAACAAGCAATGTGTACAGGAAATCTTCGTTTCTGTTGAGCGATTGGTCTCCGGCACAAAACGCAATCTCTATGTAGTTCTCTCCCCGCTGAAAATATTTGCGCTCAAATACCAGATGTTCGTTTAGCAGAGACAATTTTCCTTCCGGATAGATGGGTTGCCCGTTAATGTTTACCGCATGGATATCGGATTCCTTTCCTGAGAAATCGAGTATTATTCGCCTCGGCTTTTCCAGGCGGAAGGTAACGGTCTGCCGGGCTTCCACAGGCTCCCGGAACTCTGCAGGCAGGTTGAAAAAGAGGGTGTAATGTACCTCGGCAATATGCTCTTTCCGCTCACAGGCCAGCTGCAGGCTCACGCCCGGCTGCAGGAGGTCCTTTTTGGAAGTACATCCCGGCAGGAGCAATACGGTAAATAAGATTAGTGTAATAAAATGGCGCATGTACAAAGGTAGGTATTCGGATTATTATACATACATTTACTACTAAATACTAACTTAAAATTTACAGAGATGAAAAACACGATCCTTATCTTGCTAGCGGGTATCTTGTTGTATTCCTGTACACCACATATAATTCCTTGTATATGTATAGATAGTCGCGATTACAAAATCTACAAAACAATCACTATTGGTGAGCAGACATGGATGGCAGAAAACCTGGCCTATCTGCCTTCTGTAAGTTTGTCAACAGATGGTTCCTGGACCGAACCTTATTATTACGTGTACGGTTACGAAGGCACTGACGTTAAAGAAGCAAAAAACACAGAGAACTACAAAAAGTATGGTGTGCTGTACAATTGGTCAGCCCTCATGAAAGAGGAAGGTATTTGTCCCAAAGGCTGGCATCTTCCTAGTGACGACGAATGGGACCAACTGACAAACTATCTGGCAGACAACGGTTTCAACTACGACGGGTCAACAGGTGGTGGACGTGCCAAGGTTGCCAAATCTCTGGCAAGTATGTACGGGTGGAATGAATCGTCAGAAGAAGGTGCTGTGGGAAATGACGATTATCCGCCGTATAGGAACAAATCCCGTTTTTCTGCTTTGCCGGGTGGGTATTGTTCTCCAAATACCCCTTTTAAAAACCTGGGTATTTGTGGCCATTGGTGGAGCGCTACAGAGAGTAGCACTGAATTTATTTATATCCGGCGCATACTTTATAACATGGAGCAGGTAGTGCAAAGCACCGGAAATAAGATTTGTGGATTTTCTGTCCGTTGTGTTAAAGACTGATAGTATTATGGAATGGATAATAGGTGTTTTTTCAGGACTGGCCGGCTCAGGTATTGTTTTGGGCGTACTGCAGGTTATTATGGTACTCATAGCCCTGTTTTCTTATTTTAATTTTATCAAAACTGTATGAAAAACGTAACTGGTTCTGAATGGCTGACAGGTATCCTCCTGGGATTGGCGGGTTTTGCTGCAATATGGCTTATTGTAGTTTTCTATGCTTTAGTAACATGGCAATAGATTGGCAAAAAGTATTGATGATTGCTTTCGTAACAGGCATTGTCGGTATTGTAATTTATTTATTTTGGGACTGCTACTTTCACTAGCTATAAAAAAGTCAAGTTGCTAATATGCAGCAACTTGACTTTTTTTTTGTGCCCAGGACAAGGATCGAACTTGCACACCGTAACCGGCACCACCCCCTCAAAGTGGCGTGTCTACCAATTCCACCACCTGGGCAATTTGCGGGGCAAATATAAGACAAATTTCGGTATTCTTCCTATATTTGTTTCATTAAAAACCGATGTATGGATACTAACAGTTTGATCAAGAAGAGGGTCTATGAAATAGTAGCATCCCTTAAAAGCCAGGGAGCCGACAAGCCCAATCCGGAAGAAGCCTTTAGTATGTTGGACTACAAAGGAGATATGATTTACCTGATAGGAGAAGTGCATGCTACAGATGTGAACCTGGACAATGCGTATCGTATGAATAAAGTGATACTTTCTGCCATGCGCAAAAACCTGCTTTCCTGTGTACAAGAAATTACGCAAGAAGGGTTGTTGGAAGCGTTGTTGAGAGTAGCCTTGCCTTCCGGACTGGGATTCGATATCACTACCGATTCAGAGATTCCTGAAGAAGAATTTTTATTTGAGAACCATGGAGTAGCCGCAGTGGTGACCGTATCCATAGACGAGGATGAAGACCTGGTGCGTTTCTTGTTTGATAACAACATAACGGTCATGACTTTGGGGCACGTGACAAAAGGAGACATTCGGATAGATGACTACTCTTACGGGAACATCCGTGACATCTGACCCGACGTACCGGGTGTTTCAAGCCATAGCCGGCAAATACGACAGGACAAACTGTTTGGTGTCGCTGGGCATGCATAAAAAATGGCAGCGAAAGCTGGTAAGAAAAATTCGGAACATACCTCATGAATACATACTGGATGTGGCTTGCGGGACGGGAGCTTTGACAGAGCAACTGGCTTGTTTGGAGGGAGTGCATGTGACCGGTATAGACCCCAACGACGCTATGCTGGCTGTAGCCAAAAAGAGACATCTCAAAACAAAGTCTCGGCAAGGACAGCGGCCGGAGTGCCAAGCGCCTTTGTACAAGAAGGGCTATGCAGAAGATCTGCCTTTGGAGGAAGAAAGTTTCCAAGTAGTGACCGTCGCGTACGGATTGAGGAATATGGCGGACCGGAGCCGGGCTTTGCAACAGATGTACCGGGTGTTGAAACGGGAGGGACGGTTGTACGTTCTGGAATTTTCCATGCAGCCGGAAGATGCACAGAAAAAAAGAGGCAGGCTGTTTTGGTTAGGGGTAAAAGGATATATTCGGTATGTGTTGCCTTTGGTGGGGTGGTTGGGAACGGGAGAGAGGGCGGCTTACGATTACTTGCGGGACTCTGTGGAAACGTTTCCACATCCTCGGCAAATCAGGGATGAAATGAAAGAGGCAGGATTTAACGACGTTACGTATACACGGTTTTTTCCGGGCGTAGCTGTTTTATATACGGGAGTAAAATAGAGAGAATGTCAGTTTTTAACTTTAGTTCGTGGTTCAGTCTTACGCTCTACTTTTTCTATTTGGGGCTGGCCCTGTATTTTATATACGATCTGATTTTCAAAAAACACAATCCTACCAAATCGTTGACATGGATAGTGCTCATGTTGTTGTTGCCTTATGTGGGGTTGATTTTGTACGTGTATTTTGGAAGGGATTTTAGGAAAATCAAAATGTACAGCCGCAAAGGATTGCACGATGAAAAATTGAAAAAGGAGAAGAGTACGCTTCAGGCAGAACGAATGAACCGGGCCGGCAGCCAATTGCCCGCGGATTTGGCTCCTTACAAAAAACTGGTGCTCTTGGCTCTGAACAACAGCCACAGCATCTTGACGGAACACAACAGCACAGAAATCTATTACACGGGGAAGGATGCGTTGATGGCTATGTACGCCTCTGCCCAAACCGCCAAACACCATATCCATCTGCAGAGCTTTATCATAGAAAACGATGCCGTAGGTACGCGTTGGAAAAATCTGCTCATAGAAAAATCCAAACAGGGAGTTGACGTCTGCGTCATTTACGACGATTTTGGCAGCTGGAATTTGCCGCGCGCTTTTATCAAAGAAATGAAAAAGGCAGGTGTGCGTATAGAACCCTTTGGAAAGGTGCGTTTTGCCGGTATTCGGGCTATGATCAATTACAGAAACCACAGGAAATTGCTGATTGTGGACGGAGAAGAAGGTTTTCTGGGCGGAATAAACATTGCCGATAGGTATTACGACGGAGGAAAAAGCATTGAGTGGCGCGATACGCAAATGCGCATCCGAGGAGAGGCGGTAAAGCAACTGGAATCGAGCTTTTTGATGGACTGGTACTTCATCACCAACAAGAACTTGCGCCGTCGGAAGCATTACAAATACAGTCTGCCTCAGCTGCCGGAAGATTCTGTTCCGGAAACGTGTTACATGCAAATTGTCAGTTCCGGTCCCGATAGCGATTGGGCAGATATCATGCAGTTGTATCTGACCCTTATCACAGAGGCCCGGGAACGAATCAGCATCACCACACCGTATTTCATTCCCAACGAATCCATCTTGAATGCCTTGAGAACGGCCGCTCTGGGAGGGATAGAAGTACGTATCATGCTGCCGGAGGAAGCCGACAGCCGGTTTGTACATTTTGCCAGCCTCTCTTACGTCAACGATTTATTGGATGCCGGAGTTCATATCTATTTGTACACAAAAGGGTTTGTACATTCCAAAACCATCAGTATTGACGGCAAATGTTGTCTGATAGGATCGGCCAATTTAGATATCAGAAGTATGGAGCACCATTTTGAAGTAGGGGCTTTGGTGTACAATCCTCAGGTAAGTGCTCAATTGGAAGCAACATTTGATGCAGACTTGAAGCATTCCAAATTGATTGTAGCCAAAACGTGGAACAAGAGACCACGACGCCAAAAATGGAGCGAACAATTGGTCCGGTTACTTAGCCCGCTGCTCTAATAGGAATAAAGTATGATTAGGAGAACCGAATACGTATTACGAAACAAAGCTACCGGGCGTCTGTTTGAAGATACAGGCTGGTTGTTGGAAGATCCGCTATATGGCTCAGATGCTCTTATACAAGCCGTGTATAAGAACAAACAACCCGATTTCAGCAACCACAAAAACGGACTGTACCGCTTTGCCGATTGGCTTCCTATTCACAGGATGTTGGAAGGATCTGCGGCGCCGATAACGTATAAGAGCCAACAATTGGCGGACCACTTGGGCTTGGACCATTTGTACATTACCTTCAGCGGCTATTGGCCGGAGCGCGGAGCGTTTATGAACACCTGCTCTTTCAAAGAAACGGAAGCTTTTTCCATCTGTGCCCACATACCTGCCCATGAAAAAAGAACATTGGTGGTAGCTTCTGCCGGCAATACGGCCCGTGCTTTTGCCAAAGTCTGTTCAGAGAACAACATTCCGTTGCTACTCTTTGTCCCGTACGACAACCTGGATGCGTTGTGGATAGACAGAAAACCGGCCGATTGCGTACGGTTGATCAGTACGCCCAAGGGCTCCGATTATTTTGATGCCATAGCGCTCAGCAACACGTATTGTGAAGACACGTCGCAGTATTTTGCCGAGGGGGGAGCCCGCAACATCGCCCGTCGGGACGGGATGGGGACGACGGTGCTTTCCGCCGCCGATTGTATAGGCCGCATCCCCGATGTGTACTTCCAGGCTGTCGGCAGCGGTACGGGAGCCATTGCTGCACACGAGGCCAACGAACGTTTGTTGGAAGACGGCCGGTACGGAAACCATACCATGCAGTTGATTCCTTCTCAAAATGCGCCTTTTATCCCGTTGGTGGAAGCGTGGGAGCAGAGAATCAGAGATCTTGAGCCGATGGAGGCTGACGAGGCCAGAGAGAAAACGGCAGCTGTCAAGGCCAAAGTCCTGGCCAACAGAAAACCCCCTTACGCGGTGGCCGGAGGCCTGTACGATGCGCTTGTGCAATCGGGTGGTTTTATGGATTACGCCACCAACCGGGAGTTGGAACGGGCGGGTGCTTTGTTTGAACAATTGGAGGGCATTGACATCCATCCGGCAGCAGCCGTAGCCACACATACCCTTATTAAAAACGTGGAACAAGGCAGGGTAGATCCCAAAGCCGTCATCATGCTCAATATTACCGGTGGCGGTGAAAAAAGATTCAAAAACGAAAATCCCGTATATTATATAACGCCGGATTAAGCGTCGATGTTTGCGTACTTGGCGTGTCGTTCAATAAATTCGCGGCGCGGAGGTACTTCGTCTCCCATGAGCATAGAGAAAATCCTGTCTGCTTCTGCTGCATTGTCTATGGTAATTTGCCGTAAGATGCGTCTTTCCGGATTCATGGTGGTATCCCAAAGTTGTTCCGCATCCATCTCTCCCAACCCTTTGTATCGTTGTACGGTAACGGCGTTTTCACGACCTTTGCCAAGCCTTTCTATGGCTGCAATCCGTTGCTCTTCCGTCCAGCAATACTCCTCTTCTCTACCTCTTCTGACTAAATAAAGCGGAGGCGAGGCAATGTAGACGTGTCCGCCTTTGATCAAGTCCGGCATATGACGGAAGAAAAACGTAAGCAACAACGTGTCAATGTGGCTGCCGTCTACGTCCGCGTCTGTCATGAGGATGACCCTGTGGTATCTCAACTTCTCCATATTTAAAGCCTTGCTGTCTTCCTCCGTGCCGCGGGTTACTCCAAAAGCCGTATAGATGTTGCGGATTTCCTCGTTTTCAAACACGCGGTGTTCTTGCGCTTTTTCCACGTTCAGGATTTTACCTCTCAAAGGCAGGATGGCTTGAAAAGACCTATCCCTTCCGTTTTTTGCCGTACCCCCTGCAGAGTCCCCTTCCACCAGGAAGATTTCGCATTGCTCCGGATCTCTGTTGGAACAGTCGGCCAATTTTCCGGGCAGACCGGCACCGGACATGACGGTTTTGCGCTGTACCAATTCACGGGCTTTGCGTGCTGCATGACGCGCCGTAGCCGCCATGATGACTTTGTCGATGATGTTTTTTGCGTCTCTGGGGTTTTCTTCCAGATAGTTTTCCAAAGCTTGGCTGACGGCTTGCGATACAGCTCCCATGACTTCACTGTTACCCAGTTTTGTCTTTGTTTGGCCTTCAAACTGCGGTTCGTTGACTTTCACAGAAAGAATGGTAGTCAAGCCTTCTCTGAAGTCGGCCGGATCTATGTCAAATTTCAGTTTGCTCAACATCCCGCTCTTCTCTGCATAATTCTTCAACGTAGTAGTAAGCCCCCTACGGAACCCTGTCAGGTGCGTACCGCCTTCTATGGTGTTGATGTTGTTGACATACGAGTGAATGTTCTCTGAGTACCCCGTGTTGTATTGCATGGCAATTTCTATGGGGATATTTGTTCTTTGTGTTTCCAGATAAATAGGGTTTTCTGTAAGAGCCACCCTGGTTTTATCCAAGTACTTCACAAAATCTAGCAATCCGTTTTCTGAATAAAAAGTGTCGGTACGGAAAGATCCGGTATCGTGAACCTCTTCATCCTGTTCGTCCAATAGGTTGTCGTCCACGGACAAGACCTCTCTGTGATCTTCTATGGTTAGGGTTACTCCTTTGTTCAGAAAAGCCAGTTCTCTTAAACGGGCAGACAAAATTTCATAACTGAAGACAGTACCCAAAGTGAAAATCTGCCTGTCGGGAACAAAATAGATATCTGTTCCCGTTTTGTCCGTTTCACCAACTACGGCAACGGGTGCTTGTGGAACACCTCTGATATACTCTTGTTTGAAAATTTTGCCTTCTCGGTAAATAGTAG